>Ga0187894_10000882_pt1 | contig 40146 bp, 38 predicted proteins | sample GBC1701081metaG_FD_136650 | JGI IMG/M metagenome (GOLD analysis project Ga0187894, IMG submission 136650) | White microbial mat communities from a lava cave in the Kipuka Kanohina Cave System on the Island of Hawaii, USA - GBC170108-1 metaG ... | reverse complement strand
TGCATCTAAAACCCCCGGGTACGCAGGCATCCTTGCCTGCTTCTGACATTCAGCAGGCAGGGATGCCTGCGTACCCAGGTCACACTCTAGCAAAGTGGCGCGAAAGAAAAATGAGCAGGCTGTGAGAAAGTTGTGAGAAAATCATTCGAGATGAGTCAGGTTGTCGTAAAATCAACAAGTTACCGCTTCGACCAGTTCCTGCTCGACGCTGCTAATCGCCAACTTTGGCGCGACGGCGAAGTTGTGCCGCTCAATTCCCGGTATTTCGATGTTTTGCTCTTACTGATAAGCGAATGTGGGCAGTTGATTGAAAAACAGCGCATCTTTGACGAAATCTGGAACGGCGTTTTTGTCACCGACGCCGCCTTGACGCAATGTATCAAAGACATACGGCGGCAACTCGGCGATGATGCGGCAAATCCGCGATACATCAAAACGGTTCCCAAGCACGGCTATATCTTCATCGGCGAGGCAACGGAGGCGCGAGCCTTACCGGATGCCGCGCCGGACGTTGCGCCCCGCTTTACGCCGCGCCCTTACAAATTTCTCGACTACTATACCGAACAGGACGCGCAACTTTTCTTTGGGCGCGAGGCGGAGGTCGAAGCCATCTGCTCGCAGATTCTGGCGCGACGTTCTTTCATCCTGCACGGGCGTTCCGGCGTCGGCAAAAGCTCCATCGTTCGCGCCGGAGTGATCCCGCGCCTTAAAGAGCAGGGGCATCTTGTTCTGACGATTCGCAGCTTCACAGACCCGCTCCATGAGATGCTCGAAGCCTTAGCCGCTGAGGTCAACGTCAACGATGCGGCGATGAGCGATGAAGCAGCGAGTATCGCCGAAGCTATAGCGCAAGCCGATTTGTTGAAAGACTATATCGAGCGAGTCACGCGCACAGAGCCGCAACGCTATGCCATCTTTTTTCTCGATCAATTCGAGGAGTTCTTTCTACTCCTCAGCGAAGAGAGCCGCGAGCGATTCGTCGCCGCGATGACACGCTTGCTGGCTGACGAAACATTGCCGGTGAAACTGGTCTTTGCCCTGCGCGAGGACGTGCTGGCAGAGATGAGCCAGTTTAAGACGGCAATCGCGGAAATCTATCATCATGAATATCGCTTGAAACGATTGAGCCGCGAACCGGCGGCGCGAGCCATCACCGAACCGGCGCTTGCTGTCGGTTGTCAGATAGAGCCGCAATTGGTGACGCGATTGCTGGATGATTTGAGTGAACAAGGCACAATAGACCCGCCGCAATTACAGATTGTCTGTGATTGTTTATTCGATTCCAAGACGACGGGAAATCGCTTGACGGTAGCGGCTTATGAATCGTTAGGCACGGCTTCGCAGATTCTCGCCGGCTATCTGGAACGAGTGCTGCGGCGTTTCCATGCGGCGGCGTTACAGGTGGCAAAGGCGATTTTGACGACCTTGATTTCCGACGACGGGCAGCGTTTGGTGCTGCGCGTTTCGACGGTGAAAGCCCGCGTTCAAAGCGCCATCGAAACGGGCAATAAAGAAACCGATGCTGTGCTTATGGTCCGAGAATTGATCGCGGCGCGAGTCGTGCGGCGGCGCAATCAGGACGGCGAGGCATGGCTGGAACTGGCGCACGACTTCCTGACCTCTGAGGTGTCGCGCTGGCTGACCGCCGAAGACCGGGCGTTGAAACAGGCGCGGAATGTGCTGGAACGTGCTACGGAAAATCACCGCGCTCATCAACTGTTGATTGATACTGACGCGCTTGACCTACTGCTGCCGTTTGGAGAACAACTTAACTTAACCGGCGAAGAAGCGCAGCTTTTTACCGCCAGTCTCATCAATCGCGGACGGCAAGCGCCGGAATGGTTGCTCAGGCGTAGCGCCGTTAAATTGCCCGCGTTGATTGCCGAAGCCACGACGGCTGATGATATGGACGTGCGGTTGAGCGCCATTGCCGCCTGTCGTACGCTGCGCGATGATGATACTAAAGCGTTGCTGCGCCACGTTGCCCTATGGGACAAAGAGATTGCCGTCAGGAAAGCCGCGACCATCGCCCTTGCCGATTGGTTCGGTACGGACGCGGCAACAGTGCTGTCAAAAGCCGAAGATAAAGCGGGCGAGCATCCCGGTACAATTCGCCGCTCTATCTCGCTGGCAATGGTGCGCGATTACGATAAACGGCTGCTGTCGCTGACGAAACAATCGCCGGTTGTCAGCTTCTTGGTGGTTGGCGCTCTGATGTGGGTGCGATTGTTGCGCGGCAGCGAGATGATTTTACGGCAGGGCGTTGCCGGAACCTTGGGCGCGTCGTCATCGGGACTGGCAGGCGGTTTGATGCTGGGTCTGGCGCTGGCAATGGCGCGACAATCAGCGCCATTAGAAGCGGCTTCGTTGATTTTCGTCCTGGTCAGCTTAGGCACATTTATCGGCGCATTAGGCGGGCTTGGAGTCAGTTTCGGCATGGTAGCAGCTTCGCATATCACTTATCGCCATAGCCGTTGGTGGTCGGTGGTCGGCGGCGCGGCGGGTGGCGCAGTCGTGGGCGGTGTTACTAAACTGCTTGGCGTAGACATTATTCGCGCCGTCTTTGGACAGCATCCAAGCGGTATAACCGGCGCAATGGAAGGCGCGGTTATCGGCGCGGGCGTGACATTGGGCGCGGTCTTGATGGGCGAAATCTTCAAAGGCGCTCGTCCGCTAACGAAAGTCATTGGCGCGGCATTAGGAGCGATGGTTGCGGGGGTGTTGTTGACGATAATCGGCGGCAATCTCTTTAGCGGCAGTCTGGAAGTGGTAGCGCGGTCATTCAGCGATTCGCAAATCCGCATGGAGCCGTTATCAAACTATTTCAGCGCCGTGCAATTTTCCAACACCCGACAAATGATCTTCGGGGCGATTGAAGGGCTAATGTTCGGCGCAGGGTTGATGAGCGGCATTGAGTATTCTTCACGCCCGAAGTCGGAAACGTAAAAGGTGCGAAAAGAAACATAAAGGCGCGAAAAGATTTAGTGTTGAACAATCACTCTTCGCGCCTTATCAGGGGCAAACCGGAGAAGCCTTATTGAGCCTCTTTAGCCAGTTTTTTCTCAACCAGTTTGAGAAATTCTTTCACCATGGCGCTGCGTTCCTGTATGGCTTCAAGAGGGGTCTTCTTCTGCCGCCTTGAATTGTCTTCGTCATCAGTTTCTGGTGACTCTTGATCCTCTGCCTCTTGTTTGACTGCTGTTTCTAAGTCCTCATAGGTTGTATGTTCGGCATAATTTTCCAATGCTTTATAGAGATCATCGTTATCAGGAAGAATTTCGGCAATGTCCTGCATAATACCAATTGCGCCAAGGGAGGGTATAAGTTCATCATTACGGAGTCTGGCAATCAGAAAAGGAAGGAGTCGCTTATCATGCCAATCCTTTACAATATCAATCAAAGCGAATTCTGCATCTTTAATTTCTTCTGCTCTCAATAACACTGCCATCAAACGCTCTTTTTGTTGGTCAGTCAAAAGAGTGATTAAGTTGTCTTCTTGCCTTATCTGGTTTGTGACACCCGTCGGCAGAAATCTGATTATCTCAACATTTTCTTCTATCATCTCTTCCGATTTAGCATTCTGCTCGTCAGCCTGCTCCTGTTTTGCTTTTTCGCGTTCCTGACGATAACGGTATTCGTTGGCGTGGGCGGAAAGTTCAAGCGCCCCTTCGTACCTTGTCGCTGGGTCTTCAACACAGCGCACAAGCCATTCTATAATGGCATCCCGATCCGGTTTCTCTGCATCGAGGATTGTCTTCAAATCGTCAATGTGCTGAAGGTAGGATTGTAAATCGGCAGCCGACAGTTTCTTAACTCCTGAATCATACCCTTTGATTTCATAAGACTCCTTTTCGCCTTTGCCTGTTTCACGGCGATTAAGAAAAACCAATACCTGATCGCCTGTCCTGAGCCTGCCGCCATCTATTCCAGAAACCGATTCGTGAATTGCAATGGTAGATTTATGACCATCACCCTTGAGAGTAGAAGAGACGTTCAATGTCTTCTTCAATTCAGAACCGTATTGAAGATCTTTTAACTTTACGGTCTCGCCAACAGTTGCCACGACTACCCGATCACTGTTCTCATAAAGCTCTCTGAGCGGATATTGCGGATAACCGCCGCCGCCCATAATGGGATAATGTGGTTGTAATGACACATCCATATTTCGCGCTTCATTTGCCTTGAGGATAATGCCGTGTTGTTCATGCTTATCGAAGTTTTCTAATTCAACTTTAAGGATGTAATTCCCGGCTTTTAATGAAGCAAAGCGGTAGGAACCATCTTCTCTGACTAAGGCAATCTTTGTCGCGCCAGTGCTTTCATTAATCTAAAGATACTCGCGCCCCCATAACCGCTGAACCTTTTTCAGCATGAGTTATTTTCCCGAAGATTGATATAGTTCTATCCTGTGGCTGAACATCCTTTTTTTGACCTGCCGCAGCACTGTAGACGGTGGCGCTGGAATCAAGCGGTTGGTGCGCCGCAATTGCTGGACTGAGGCTCATTATAGCTGTCACTACGGCAGCAGCAAGCGGCGAAGGGCGGCGATTGATTTGATGTAGTTGCGGCGGTTGTTCTTCTGTGACAATCGTGCCGTCAAGTCGTTGCGTAATTCTGGCGCAGAAATTTCCTTGAGGAGAACTGGCAATCAAGGCTTCTGCTTGAGCGCGAGGCATTGCCGACAGGTTATAGACATATTTTTTGCAGTCGCCGCAGTAACGAATGCGCTTACCGCCGTGCAGTAAGTTCCAATCGGCTGTACAGGGCGATTTGATGTAAAAAAGGTCTAGGTCGCTTCTTTGCCGGGTCATTGGGCATCCTCCTTTTCAGGCAATCCGTCGTAAATGATAGCTACGGCGCGTACTATTCCTATAGACACCAATTTAGGTGTTCCGGTTCCCGCTTAAAAACAGAGATTGAGAGTGTGAGCGAGAAAGATTCGCACACTCAACTTGAGAACTAAAAACAGAGGAATTCTTGCAGGAAAATTTATTGGCGTCAGGCAATGCACGGGAGATGCCGATTCTTATATTGCCATTCCTCTGAAATTGCACTACATTTCAGCTTATGAACACAGATGAGCCAACCAAAGACCCGGCGGAATATGAGACGAAGCCGGTCATGGAACTGATTCTTGAGCGGGTCAACGCCATCGGTGATGAAGTGACGGCAGTTCGCACTGAGTTGACGGCGTTTCGCGCTGAGTTTCAGCAATTCAAAGAGGATACTGGGCGCAACTTTGATCGGGTGTATAATAGTCTTGAAATCATTAACAATGATTTCTTGAAAATCCGCACCGATATTTTAGGGCATGAAAAGCGCCTTAGAGACTTGGAGCGCAAAGCCTCGTAACGATTCTCCTACCTGGAGAGGCGCAGCTTATCTTCCCGCTTGTTCTGCCTTCTCGCCCTCGATGTTGGTATTGACGTAATAGGTCATTCAGTTGGGAATTCCTGCGCACGATAGATGATCTTCGGGGCAATTGAAGGGCTGATGTTTGGCGTGGGGTTGATGAGCGGCATTGAGTATTCTTCACGCCCGAAAGAGTAAAGGCAAAATGCCGCTTATCGTTTACTGATTGAGGCAAGCAACTTATCGGCTTGCCTCACCTTTCGATATGTAACTCATAAATATCACCTCCTTCGCAACTATCATGCTCATCCTGATTTGAAAAAGCAAGAAGATAGTGCTTCACTCTTTCAATAATTCTTCCAAAAGATCATCTTCTTCGTCTTCAGCGACATCTCTGACCAGTTTATCAATTTCCGGGGTTATATAGGCTTCTTCTTTTTCTTTGTCTTCTTTTTCTTTGTCCATCATTGCACCTTCTATCGGTCATCTGTAAAAAATCATTAAAACTTACGCCAGTCGGAACGGACTTACCGCCGTGCCATCAGGTGTTTCAGGTTCAACTCCGTTGACAGGCGCACGTCGGCTTTCAATACTCGTTGCCTATGGCGGAGCGCGTGGTCATTCTCCGCTTCGTCTGCTGAAGCCACACAGTCGGCTGGAACAATAAGGTGAAAATCACGCATATAGGCGTCACTGGCTGTAAAGAGGACACAACTATCGCCCGTCAAGCCGGTCAGTATCAGCGTTCGTACCGCTACGTACCTGAGCAAGGTATCGAGCGTCGTTGAATAGAACCCGGAATGCTTCGGCTTTAAGACAAAATAATCGTCGTCGTCCGGGCGCAACATTTCGGCGAGCGGCTGACCGCAAACGCCATCTTCCAGACAGTGCGCTAATTGCCGCTGAAAATCCGCTTGCCATTTGCCAAAGTTGTCGTTGATATAGATTACCGGAATCTTCAAATGTTTGGCTTTCTGCTTTAGGGCGGCGAGGTTTTTTGCCATTGCCAACGCCGGCGGCAGGATGATTTCGCCGCCGTCAAATTCGAGGTCGTTACTTACGTCAATGAGCAGCAGAGCTACCGCCGACTTATCCGGGGCGTTGCCATGCAGGTCTTTATTTTGATCGGGCATAATCTCTTCCTTCTTGCGTTTCATTGTCTCGCTGAATACCGGCTTTACACAACCGCTGGCAGGCTGAACTTTGCCGTGTGTACGCTTTGCAGTCAGAAAAAGCTGAACCACAATAGCAAGTCTACATCAGCGAGCCATCGTCATCGTTTTGTTCTGCGGCATACTCATTGCTGTATCTGACCAAGAGAGGAAATCTGACCGAGAGGGTTTCTATCTCAGGAGGAGTAATATGGCTAATAAAGCCGGAGTTAATCGGAAGAAAGAAAATCAGCAAGATAACCAAGGAAACCAGCAAATCAAAGAGACGCAGAAGCGCGGGAAGCAAACTGCCAGTCAGCAATTCGACTCGCCTGGACGACAAAACCATAACCTGAAAGCAACCGGCATTGACCGATTGCTTTCCATACTTTCAAAGAATGGCGCACCGGAAATCGAAAGCGTAGCGCAAGCGGGCAATAATAGAGACTCAATAACGATTACCTTTACTGACGGAGAGATTCTCCTGCTCACAGCGGAAAAAGAGGTTGTTGAAAATCCCGATTCGACCAACTTTGTCTAGCAGCAAGCAAGGCGGAGAAGTGAGAAACGAACAGCGGGCGGCAGGGTTCAGGCTGTCGCCCTGCAATAGTGTGCAAGCAAAAGCAATTGATATTTCAACAAACGAATCGGCGCTTCTGAAAAGTTCAGTGTCTATTCTTATTTACCGCGCCAGATTTCGCGCTTATTGCCGTCGGCGTCTACGCTTGTGGCAATCGTCTCGTTACCAATGGTTTCGATTCTCAGCAATGCGCCTTTGCTGTAATTGACTGCCGGGGACATCCCTGTATCAATCAGAACCAAACGCCCTTCTTTGTCTTCGTCTATATTGCCCTTTGGTTCAAATGCGCCGGGGTCATGACCGAAGACAAGATGTTTGGCTTTGACGGCGGCGAGGTTTCGATCAAGCAAGGTTCGCGCATCGCCCGCGCCTTTCCACCACTTCTCCGACTCCAGCAACGAAGTCTCTCCAAGTAACGCCTTCCAGTCGCCCTGCTCTACGGCGGTCTTGAATTCGGCGCTCAACTGCTCGATGGTTTTCCCCGAAGTATTGCCGCTATGCGAGAAGAACCAGTCGTTGACGCGAGCCGCATAAGCGCGATTCATCAACCATACGCCATAAGGCGATGCGCCGCGTGACAGGGACACCGGATCAATGTCTTTAGCTTGCAATTCGGCTTCAAACTCATCGGCTTTCTTCGCTCCCGGATTTGCCAGAAACGTCGCTTCGTGATTGCCAAGCGTGACAATCAATTCGCCGCCCGTCGCTTTTATTTGCCCTTCCAGCGCCATCAGCAAATCAATCACCTGCATAGCCTGACTGCCTTTATCTATCAGGTCGCCGGTACAGACCACGATGCGGTTGCCGCCCGTCCACGCATAGCCGCCTTTTGCCTGGGCATCGGCTTGTATCAAACCATTTTTTGTCAATAGAGCAACGAGCCGGTCATAGCCGCCATGCACATCGCCGAAAGCGATGACTTCATTGGTCGTCGTGCGTTCGGGGATAGCGGGGTATTGATTCCAGTCGCGGGTATACGGGTATAGCTCTTTGTTTTTCTTGCCCTTTTTGCCCCTCTGCTCTGCCGATTTACACGCGGCGCTGAAGCCGAGAGCAAGAGTGAGTAAGACAATGATTACGGTTCTGAAAATAGTTCTTGGCATGGGGGTTTTCTCTAATAGTAATGAAGCTCTCCAAAGCATAAGGCTACTATCTATTGCCCCATTGAGGCAAAGGGTTTCGCTACCGGAAGAGGCAAAAAAGAGAGGTTTCTATTCGGTTTTGCCTGAATAGAAACCTCTCTGGCATCGTACAGGCGAGCGTCGCTTATGCGACTAGAAGAAGCGCATCGTATAGGTTAAGCGCACGCCGCGTCCGATTTCCGGGGCAATCTCTTTGATAAACGACAGATGATTGAAGTACAACTTGTCGCTGAGATTGAAACCATTTACCGAAAAGACATGGGCAATATGCGGCGTTGTGAAAGTATACGAGCCGGTGAGATTGAAGATGCCGTATCCCGGTGTCCGCGTCTCCAAAGGGAAGATGCGCCTCTGGTCTTTCGACATTATCGCTTCGGGGGCTAGGACTAAACCTTTGTAGATGAATTGCAAGCCGACGCGCCCGCGCAACGGCGGAATGCGTGGCAATGGCGTATTGCTTTCGGTCAATTCGGCGTTGACGTAATCAAAGCCCGTGAGCAACTTGATATTCGGATGTAGCTGAACGTCGAATTGACCTTCAACGCCAGTATAACGGCTTGTACCTTGCCGGTACTCGGCAATCGGTAGCGCCGATTCGTCGTCAATCGCGCCGCTTGGGGCGAGAAAGACGAAATCCCGGATATGATAATAGAAATAGTTTATTTCCGTATGGATGCGGTTATTGGCATGGCGTAGTCCCACTTCGACACCATCGCCGCTTTCGCGTTTGAGATTTGCATTGCCGATTTCAAACAGTAGATTACCGGGATGCGGTCCGTTGTTGTAAAGCTCTTCGAGAGCCGCAGCGCGATAGTTGTGGGAGTAATTAACGACCACTGCGCCGCCCGTCCAGGTCGGCACACGCATTCCCGCCGCGCCGGAAAATCCCGTAAAAGAACGGTCGCGCAGAGCCGCACCCCGAAAGTCATTCGGGTTATAGGCAGTGTGTTCGACTCTGCCGCCGAATTGAAACTGGACGCGCTCGAAATCAATCTTCTGCAAGCCGAAAGCAGCGAAAGAATTTTGCGTGGTCTTCGGCGCGAGGGCTTCTTCGCCAATGCTATTGAAATCACGATGCAAGCCCCAGAAGCCAAGCGTACCGGAGAATCTGCCGATTCGCTTTTCATCAAACATTGCCTGATAGGTAAAGGTTTTGTTTTTGAATGTGGTGTTGATGGCATTGGTAAGCGCGTCAATTTCATTGTGTTGGTAATCCACATAATGGAGGTTGAATTTGCCGCTCTCAATAAACGAGGCGCGGTCACGGAAACCGCCATTGAAACTGATGGCGTGACGGCGCGGATTGAGCAGAACAATCTCCGGGTTTGCTTCCGTCGCATCATAGGGAATGCCATAGCGGTTCCTGTTGTAGTTATAATTGAAGCTGGCGAAACCTTTGTCGCGGTAATAGCCGACACCACCGGAACCACTGGCAGAGCGGGTGAAAGAATTGGGTACAGAGAGGTCTTTGCCAGCTTTATAATCGTCCGTTTGTTGTCTGCTACCATTACCCCAGAAAAGCCAATTTGTTGTCCCGAATTCAATGCCGCCGCCACCGCCGAATTGTTCACGGTTCGAGCCGGTTAGCCCGGAGAGGTAGCCGTTGATGCCTTTATGCGGTTCATCGTGGCGGACAACCGCATTGACAACGCCGCCAATGGCATTGCTGCCGTAGAGCAAGGTCGCTGGACCTTTGACGACTTCAAGTTTATCAATGGTCAATACGTCAATCGGTTCTCCATGGTCGCCGGATTGAAAACCAAGCCCGCCGACGCGCTCGCCGTCCTGCAACACCAGCACACGGTCGCCGTCAAAGCCGCGCACCACCGGGCGCGAATTGCCGGGACCGAAACTGCGTTTGGCAACTCCAAGTTGATGGTCGAGAACTTCGCCGAGCGACGACGGGTTCTTCTGTAAAATTTCGACGGAACCGAGCGAGGAAACCGATTGAATGGAATTGAATGAACTCTCTTCGTTGCCCGTCGCCGTCACGGTAATCTGCTCTTTAACGCCGGTCAGCTTCAATTCAAAATTGAGAGGTTCATTACCGCTTGCGGCGACTTGCACGCGCTTGACCACATCCGGCACACGGTCGAGATGGGCGACCACATCGTAAACGCCGGGAGGGACGTTTTCAAATTGGTATTTGCCGTTGTTGTCGGTTATGACTGAGCGCCGCAACTGCAAAATGGTGACGCTGACATTATGAACCGGCGAGCCGTTGCCAATCGTCACCATACCGCTCAGGGTGACGCCTGCCTCTTCGGCAAGGACAAGGGAAAGATTACTGAGGAAAAAAGCCAGGATTAAAAAGCAACTGATAATATTGTTGCGCTTCATTAAAAAATCTCCTTCCAAGGTGTAGGAAAAAACCGGCATTCAGCCCGTCGGTCAGCTTGGCATAGTCTGACGCGAAAGGCGCTTTCACGTTCGCAGGCTTTCCCGGAAGGTACTATCCCTGAAAGGCAATACACTCTTCGGCAGAAGATGAGTCTCTTCACGCCGAATGAGAAACCGCGAACCGCACAAGGTTTTCTTACACCAGAGGAGGAGAACGTCCCGTTGAACAGAAGCCTGCCGGATGCAGGTAGAGGTACGGCAGATGCGACTCCCAGCCGAGCGGTTGCAGGTCGAGAGCAAAAGAAAAGACGGGCGCTTGAAGTTGCGCCGCCAAGTTGCGTTGCAAATTACAAGCAGCGCAGTTTGCATGATCATTGGTCTGCGGCAGATGCTCTTCAGGCGTGTGCGTGTCTTCGGAGACAATCGGGGTTGCTGACAGCGAATGACGGGTTGATGATTGATGGTGATCGTGGGTGAAACTGACGAAGAGCGCGTGACCGATGAGCGCCAGCAGCAGAATAGCCATGAGCCGCAGCTTCATTTCAGGCACGGGAATTGTTTCGGTCAATCGTCTCAACGGCGCTTACTCAAAAACTCAGAGTAGAATATAAATTTACTCTCTCAATCAGGCGAATAGCAAATCGTCTGCATTAATTTGCCCTTGCCGATTTGCTGTTGGTTCGGTCTAAACTAATACTGTAAATGATGAAATCAGGTTACGCTTTTCTTGCGATTATCGCTATGGCGCTGCTCTGTCCTGTTGCGACCATCGCACAACAGCCCTGCACCGGCAAATTACGCGTCGCCCTTCTCGGCTTTGTCGGCAGCGACAATAATCGCTTTACCCGGACGCTGACTGAAAAATTCAGCGCCAATGAATGCGTCCTTCTGCTCGATGAAGCGCAGACGCAGCCAGCTTTGAAAGCGATCAATTATGATGGGTCTATTAATCTCTCCATTGAAGAGGCTCGCCGCATCGGTGCAGCTATCGGCTGCGACTTTTTTATCATCGGCAAAACCGATACTGCCGAACGCAGCGAACAGGCGAAACAGTCGCACCACGAGGCTTTAGTCGCAGTGATGATTGCTGACAGTCGCAGTGGCGCTCTTGCCATTTTCGATTTCATACTCGAAAAGGCAAAAAGTAATAAAGAGGCGCAACACCAAGCCGCGCAGACTCTCGCTTTGCACACCGCATCCTACATTGAAAAGATGCTTACCTTTCGCGCTGCTCAACAAACTTATACCGCTATAGCAAGCGGCAACGAGGAAGAGGTTATTGACCTGGAATCGGCTACAGGAGCCGCTATCGTGCCGCCGGAGTTTTTGCAACGCGTCAAACCGGACTATACGGAAACGGCGGAACGCGCTGACATCAATGCTACTGTTGAAGCAAAAGTTGTCTTTCGCGCCAACGGCGAAATTGGCGCGATTGAGGTTACGCGCTGGGCAGGATTCGGACTCGATGAAGCCGCCGCCAGCGCCATTCGACAATTGAAATTCAAACCCGCCAGACGCGGTACGGAAGCGGTCAGCATACGCGCTATGGTGCGCTATAATTTTCGTCGGGTAACGGAAGAGAACAGCAAACCGAAAACGACAGAACAAGATAATTGAGCGCAGATTTAAGGAATGTGGATGAGTGAAACGATAGTGAAACCCCCGATGACCGCTTCCGCACGGTTCATGCGCTACTGGTTGCCAGTCGCCGTGATGCTGACTTTGATGTTTCTCTTTTCCACTGATCTCTTTTCCGGCGAAACCACCGGGCGGGCAATCGCGTGGTTTTTCAGCTTCTTTTGGCAAGACGACGGTGCGCCGGATATAAAAGAGACCGATTTTGCGATTCGCAAATTGGCGCACTTCGCGGAATATGCCGTCTTAGCCTTCTTGCTGTTTCGCGCTTTTCGCGCCGATAATCAAAAACGCTGGCGTTGGCGCTGGGCGCTGGCGGCTTTTGCCGTTGTTGTCGTCTGGTCATGGCTCGATGAATGGCATCAGACCTTCACCCACACCCGCGTCGGTTCGATTTATGATTCCATGATTGATTCCGCCGGAGGCTTCTTCGCCCTGCTGATAATCTTTCTCGTCCACTATTTTAAGAAACGTCGAGGGCGTTCAATATATTGAACAATCGTTCGATATACCGGGACGCGATTTTTCGCTGAAAAATGCCTTATTTTTCAAGCATTTCCGCATCATTTTATCAACCCATAAAAAAAAGTTGTTGACACGGATAGTCGGGATATTGATAATGTGGCTTCTTTTGAAACTGTAATTTTTTGAAGGTATTGAAGCAAATGAAACTCGAAGGACAAAAACAACTGGCGATTAGCGGCGCGACCCGGATGCGGGGCGAGTGGCAGCGTGGCAGGTTTGCGTTCTTTGGGTTGAACCTCCATCCGTGTTCACAGCCCACATTTTTAGCAAATCCATTGGTCGCCAATACTGGCATAGCGAGCCTCGGCAGCAGAGAAACGTCGCTGTCCGATTATCGCCAAATTCAATGATCCTGCGGGAGCGGAAGGTTCCCGCTCCCGAAATCTCAGAAAACGCAAACTCTTTTGTCAGAGACTTTAGGAGCGGATAACTTCCGAATCAATTTTCGGATTGGTTGTCCGCTCCTTTGTTCTTTGACAACTTAATCCGCTCGTCCTTTTAGAAAACTTGTTCAACCGCCGAGTTGGCAGAATGGAATTGCAGTGGTCTGTAAAACCACGGGTCTTCAGTGACCGCAGAGGTTCAATTCCTCTACTCGGCATGAAGCAAGGCAAATGTAAAAGGCAAAAGTAAAAAGTAAAAAGGCAAAAGTTTGGTAGCCGAAGGTATATAGCCCGGTCGTTTACGGCTGGGGTGGAATGCCCAAAATCGAATGAGGGCGTTTTAACGTCCTTTTGCTTTGGCTTTAGCCGTAACGCTGACCTTTTCCTTTCTTCCTTTTGCCTTCTTTAGGAGCGTGAGGTAACTGGCAACCTGAAGGTCTCCAAAACCTTTCATCCGGGTTCAAATCCCGGCGCTCCTGTTCTCGGGGGGTTCGCATAACTGGTAGTGCAGCAGTCTTGAAAACTGCCGGGTGAAAGCCTGTAAGAGTTCGACTCTCTTACCCTCCGTTGTTGTGTTGAGGAGGTGTGGGTGAATGGCGAAACCGCTGTCCTGCTAAGACAGAGCCGTAACAGGTATGCAGGTTCGAGTCCTGCCGCCTCCGTCCGGTTTTTGGACCCGTAGCTCAGTTGGAATTGAGAGCGCCTCACTACGAATGAGGAGGTCGTGCGTTCAAGTCGCACCGGGTTCTCTGAGAAGTAAAAAGTAGAAAGGCAAAAGTAAAAAGTGAATTCTGAGTTTTTGCCTTTTTAGTTTCGCCTTCTATAAGCGGAAGTGACGGAATTGGCAAACGAATCGGACTTAAAATCCGATGCCTTCGGGCTTGCGGGTTCAAGTCCCGCCTTCCGCATAAGAACAAGTAAACGGCAAAAGTGAAAAGAAACGGTAAAAGTGAAGATAAATAATTTACTTTTTACTTTTTACTTTTGCCTTCAATAAGCGGGAGTAGCGAAATTGGCATACGCCCCTGTCTTAGAAACAGGTGTTTGTGGGTTCGAGTCCCACCTTCCGCATAGGACAAGTAAAAAGGCAAAAGTAAAAAATTGAAGAAAGGTGATGGAATTTAACCTCTTCATTTTTACTTTTTACTTTTACCTTTTGCCTTCTCTCGAGTGGGTGTAGCTCAAACCGGCAGAGCGCGGGTATGCCACATCCGAGGTTGTGAGTTCGAGTCTCATCACCCACTCCAATTCAATTCATCGAGCGCGGGTAGCCAAGCTGGTAAGGCGTCGGTCTGCAAAACCGATCATCGTGAGTTCGAGTCTCACCCCGCGCTCCAACATTTCGCGGCGCTGTTGTCGGCAGCCTCGCGGGAAAGGAGAAACCGAAAATGATGTACGACATGACGGCAATACTGCAAATCGCAACGTGGGCGGCGAAATTCTGGATGTGGGTTTTCAAATCGGTATTTCTCCTGATTGGCAACCTCATCTGAAAATAGCCGGAACACAGAGCGATAAGATGAGAAGTGTGGGGCGTTATGCAAGAGGTTAAGCGACGTGGCTTTCAATCACGGTATCGCGGGTTCGAGTCCCGCACGCCCTACCAACCGTTTATGGTGGACGTAGCTTAGTTGGCGAAAGCGCAAGATTGTGGCTCTTGAGATCGCGGGTTCAAATCCCGTCGTCCACCCCACAAATTGCGGAGATGTAGCTCAGTCGGATGAGAGCGTCCGGTTGTCAACCGGAAGGTCGCGGGTTCAACGCCCGCCATCTCCGCCAGATTTAGAAAGAGAGTTTATGGATATTGATTTACTCGAAAGCCGATTCGCGTCCATTACGGCGCGAGTCAAAGTCAGTGAGTTTATCCCGACTCGTTGGAGCGGCGGCTTTTCCATCAATATCAGAAAAGACGCCAGAGGTGAGTTTTTTGAAATTCGGGTTCCGCAAGGCGAGAGTCTGCAAGTTGATGCCATTGATATTCGCCCGCCGCTGCGACACTTGCTATTGATGGTTCGTCAAAACCAACGCAAAGACAAATTTCTTTGCGGGCATGATGAACGTCACTGGTTTGTTGCCGCGGTGCCGGGGAGTTCGGCATCAACGGTCGGAACGGCTATGGAAGCCTTGAAGCCTGAAGAGGTGCGACAGGCACAGAGCGAGAATCGCGTTACTGGCAGTAAAGGGTTGCGTCGCAAGAATGCCGCCTTTACTCGTCAGGGCGAATGGTTCTTCGTGCCAGCGCCTGGTCTCACGGTAGACGAGAGCTTGATTTTACGAAACGAACCAATCAGCAGAGGTCGTGGCAAATCTCACATTTGTCAGTATGTTTATCGTCGCGGAGGGGCAACGGTTTACGTTTGTCGGCAGTATCCGACGGGTCTTGAAGCAGCGCAGTATAAAGCGTTACTCGGCAGAGACCCGGCAGCCGCTAAATTCGACTGGCGAGTAATGAAGCGTGATGCGGAGGTTTACGCACGCGGGCAGATCAGACACCCGGATCATAAGACGGTCTATTTGAATGGCTGGCATCGCGTTTATATGAACACCGAATTTCAGGCGGCATCTATGAGTCACGTTGCTTTTCTCGACTAAAAGAGTTTTGTGGATTGGTAGCTCAGTTGGCTGGAGCAGCTGATTCTTAATCAGAAGGTCGTGAGTTCGAGTCTCACCCGATCCACTGACTTTGCCCCTGTAGTTTAATGGCAAAACGGCAGTCTTATAAGCTGCAAGCGCCAGATTAGCGCGAATTCCGAGTTCGAGTCTCGGCGGGGGCATGACACAAAGTCCAGAGAGTCTGGAGAGTTTAGAGAGTTGGTAAAGAGTGAGTAATGAAAACCGGGTTGGTAACTCAGATGGTCAGAGTACTTGACTTTTAATCAGGGAGTCGTGAGTTCGAGTCTCACCCGACCCATTCAAGGCGGAGTAGTTCAGATAGTAGAACAAAGGACTCATAACCCTTAGTCGCAGGTGCAAGTCCTGCCTCCGCAATACGAGTTATTTGAAAATTCTAGCGTATCTCAGGTGGTAGAGAGTCCGTCTGTTAAACGGAATGTCGCTGGTTCGAGTCCAGCCGCTAGAGCCAATTTTTCTGGGTAGTCGTCGAATCTTGAACGCTTCCGGTTGTGCGCGTTTGTAACCCGTAGCGTGGAAACGGCTCCCAGAGCCTTTTTCGGGGTGACGGCAAATGGTTTAGCCACTCGGCTTGGGACCGAGACCTTGGGAGTTCGAGTCTCTCCATCCCGATTGGAAGTAAAAAGTGAGAAGGCAAAAGTAAAAAGTTTAAGGGATTGCATAAGTTCCATCTCCTCACGTTTGCCTTTTTACTTCTCACTTTTTACTTGAATTAAGGGGCAGTAGTTCAAACTGGCAGAATGCTGCACTTGCAATGCAGAGGTTGTCGGTTCAAATCCGACCTGTTCCATCGGAAAGTAAGAAGTAAAAAGAATTCCGGCAAAAGTTCGATATTGCTTTTTACTTTCCACATTTTCTTTGAATCCGGGGCGTAGCTCAGATGGCAAGAGCATTCGGCTGATAACCGAAAGGTCGAGAGTTCAAGTCTCTCCGCTCCGATTGAATAATGATGTTTGCAGAGTTTTCGCCGCGCAACCGTAGCGTAATGTACGCTCACGCACGACACGGACAATCCTCCGCCGTGTCGTGCGGCGTCGGGGCGGCGAGCGGATTATTTGACAATCTTACGGGGTGTAACTCAGCGGAATGAGAGTGCCTGTCTTCTAAACAGGAAGTCGAAGGTTCAAATCCTTCCATCCCGATTTATGGTTGGGTAGCTCAGTTGGTAGTAGCATCGGTCTGAAAAGCCGAGTGTCGGCGGTTCAATTCCGCCCCCAACCACTGGATAAGTAAAAAGTGAGAAGTAAAAAGGCAAAAAGAGTATGGTGAATCTGTAGTCACCTGTTTTTACTTTTACCTTTTTACTTTTTACTTAAATTGCGGAGTGGTGTAATTGGCAACATATTCGGCTTTGACCCGAAAGATTGCAAGTTCGATCCTTGCCTCCGTAATGCGTCGGTGTAGCTCAATCCGGTAGAGCGTCGGGATGAAGGTTGCGGGTTCAAATCCCGCCACTGACGCGGTTGACAATGCGGGTGTAGTTTAATTGGCAGAACGCGAGTCTTGTAAACTCGATGTTGTGAGTTCAACTCTCACCGCCCGCTTGGCAGAAGGCAAAAGTAAAAAGGTAAAAGGCAAAAGTAGTGAGAACTGATTTTGTGCAAGAGCAAATCCCTGTTTTTACTTTTACCTTTTTACTTTTGCCTTACTTCTGGTCGGATAGCTCAATCGGCAGAGCATCGGTCTTACAAACCGGAGGTCGAAGGTTCGATTCCTTCTCCGACTATTACGAAAAAAAGCCCGTATTTTCAGGCTTTTTTCTTGCAAGAACGATAGTTGTGCAACATTCTATTGTTCTATGCATGAACGAGGAGACGCAGATGATGTCGCTAACCAGAAAAGTTCTATTGCTGAATGCTTCCTACGAGCCGCTCGGTATCATCAGTGCGCCTCGTGCATTGCGACTGGTGTGGAAAGAGGTGGCACAGGTTGTCGAACTTGATGGCGACCGCGTGCTGCGTTCTCCCAGATTTGTTTTCCCGGTTCCGGCGGTGGTGCGACTTGTCGAATACATTGACATTCGCAAACGTCAGGGACGCACGGCAAATCTGCGAATGAGCATCATGGCGCGTGACCGTTTCCGTTGTCAGTATTGCGGTGTGAAGGCAACCGCATTTGAGTTGACGCTGGATCACATTCTGCCGCGTTCGCGTGGTGGTCGTTGCGCACCGGAAAACCTTTGTACGGCTTGCAAACCGTGCAACCAACGCAAAGGCGACCGCACACCGGAAGAAGCAAGAATGCCGTTACTGGCAAACCCGGCAGCCTTGCGCTATGGACTTGATAAAGCGGCAATGTACGCGGCAGCAGATTCGCGTCCTGAGTGGCGTAAGTATTTGTTCCTTGAAGACGCCAATGAAGGCGTCGCCTAACAGAAGGAGGAAGGATGAACGATGCAGATGAAAGAGCATTTCGACTGCCGTTCATCTTTCCGAAGAAGGGGGAAACACACAATGATTCACGTTCGTTTTGAAGGTCGTTCGTTCGACTTTATTGAGACACAAATCGGCGTTGTTGCTTCGATGACTGATGCACAAGTTGTTGAGCAACTGGCGCATCACTTCGACGTAGCGCAAAGCCGCTTTACTGCTTATGTCGTAGATCGCACCCCAACCGGCGATGTGATTATTCGCCCGGAAGCGGTGTACGGTTGAGAGGTAAGGCAAAAGTTTTATCTTCACTTTTTACTTTTGCCTTCTTACTTTTTACTTGATTTTCTCCGCGCCCTGACTTGTGAAGCATACACACGTCCCGCTCGTAACGGGGAGGTCGCAGGTTCGATTCCTGTCAGGGGCTTTCGCGTATGCCCCTGTAGCTCAGTGGATAGAGCGCCAGTGAAAACGGCTTTTCTGACTTGCGCGGAGCAGCACTTATTTTGTTCTTTGATAGTTTATTTGTAGTGATTGAGTCATGATTTTTCCGCGCCCCGACGCGATGAGCCTACACACTTGCTAACTGTGAAAATGCTCTTCCAACTTGCGCGGAACAAAACTTATGAAAGGCAAAAGTAAAAAGGTAAAAGGCAAAAGTCGCTTCTTCACTTTTTACTTTTACCTTTTACCTTTTTACTTGATTTTCGCGTCTGCGCCCTGACTCGTGAGGCATACATACAAAAAATCAATCTGTAAAATTGATTCGTAGGTTCAACTCCTGCAAGCCCCCCAACATCTTATGGGGGCTAGTGGCACGTCGTAGCCTTTCAAACTTGCGCGGATGCGATCCAACTGAAAGGGAGAAGTGAAGAAGTGGAGAAGAGGAACGTCAGGATTCCTTCTTCCGTTCTTTGCTTCTCCCTTTCGTTTTCCTATTTGTGCGTCTTTGCCGCGCCCTGACCGGTAGGGCATACATACCCACCAAAGCAACAAGGTGCGTGTAAAGGGAAACACGCTGCAAGCCTGAGACCGATAGCAGGCAACCGAAGCCCTTTCAACTCGCGCGGCAATTACTCTGGGAGCGCAGGCATCTTGCCTGCAATGAATTATGCAATGGAACTATTTTGACACAAGCGAGGTTCTCGCCTTCTGAGAAAGCAGGCAAGATGCCTGCGCTCCCAGGTTTTTACGAGGTTATTTTATGTCCGAAGCGGGTGCAGATAAATATAAAGAGGAACAATGGCTGGCTGGTGATTTTGCACGCCCGGTTCATCGTTCAAAAGGCAGGTAATAAAATGCTCAAGCAGATTTTAGAACGCATTACCGAACGATTTGCCCGGGTGTCGCAAAACCGTAATGTAGTAACACAGCGACCAACACAACAACGTCCGCGTCGCAGGATGCAGAGACAACAACCGGCGCAAACGACAAACGAGGGTACAACGATGACACTAACGAACAACACAGAACACGATATGCGACTGGAGATGCTCAACAGCTTGCTGACAACGCCGCACCGTGAACTTGAGAAGGTCGCCGCGCTGCACAATGACATGATTGAGCGTGACCCGATTTTCTACGGTCACTTGGCAGCGTGGTATCAGGTGAACGGTGATGTGCGCGACCACAAAGAGGTCTTCACGGCGAACCTGTTGACCAGCGAGATGCCGGAACACCGCGACGCAGGTTTCACCATGTTGCAGGAATTTCCGCCTTATGAAGTCTCGCGCATTGTTGACTTCATGAAGCAGCACAAGGGCAAAGCGCCGCGTTCGGCGCGTGCTGCGGTGACCAAGTATCTGCGTAAGCGCGAAGCTGATGTAGCATTCTTTGACCGCGCCGCGCTGCGTGGTCGCAAGGCGATGAAGCATCTTTACGCGACGCTGCACATCAAGCCGGATGAACGCGCCGAAGCGGTGCTGTTCAAAGATGCGCCGCCGGAAGACAGCCTTGCTTACTCGCTCAAGCTGCTGGCTATCGCGCAGACGCCGCTTGAACAGGCGCAGATTATCGTTGAAAAGCGCATCCCGTACACCATCGCTGTCGGAGCGGTGAAGCAGGTAACGCCAACCGTGCTTGTGGCGCTCATCAATGCGATGTCGCCGCAGGAAGTTATCAACAACCTGAACTCGCTGAAGTCTCGCGGCGCATTCGAGAACAGCGAAGTGAAGGCGTTGATTGACGAAAAGCTGGAACAGGCGGCAACTTCCGGCAGAGTCGCTGCATTCAAGACTCGCGTTGCGGCAGACGCCAGCGACTTTGACGCCGAAACGGTTGCAAAGCTCAACCGCGTGGCTGATGAACAGGTGAAGAAGCGCGGCAAGATCACTAAGGCAACAGCTTTGCTGATTGACGCTTCCGGCTCGATGGAAAACGCTATCGAAGTCGGTAAGCAGATTGCGGCGTTAATCTCCGGCATCGCCGATGCGGATTTGTTCGTCTATGCCTTCGACTCGATTCCTTATCCGATCAAAGCCGCAGGCAAAGAGCTTTCGGATTGGGAGAAGGCGTTTCGCGGCATCAAGGCGAACGGCGCTACCAGCATCGGAGCGCCTGTCGAAGCGATGCGCTTGAAGAAGCAAATGGTCGAGCAGTTCATCATTGTAACGGACGAAGGCGACAACACCGCGCCACTCTTCCACGATGCTTTTGAAGCATATCGTCGTGAATTGAATGTTGCGCCGAATATCTTGATAGTGAAAGTCGGTTCGGCAAGCACCTTCGTAGAACACAACCTCCGCAACCGTCAGGTACAGGTGGATACCTTCACCTTCGCGGGTGATTACTATTCGCTGCCAAACCTGATTCCCATGCTCAGTCGCCCCTCGCGTCTTGAGCTATTGCTGGAGATTATGGATACGCCATTGCCTGAGCGCGTGAATTAGGCAATGGCATAATAGAAGAAACAGGTTATCGGAATGATAAGTCATTAGCGATAACCTGTTTTCTTATAACCGATAGATGATTGTTATGAAAGAAACAGCATACACATCGGAAGAAGTACGCAAGGCAGGAAGTGAATTTCCAGAACGAGGATTGCTATGCCCTCGCTGTAAAACAATCATTCCACAATTTGCCGATTTATCAGAAACGGATGAAAGTCGCGTGCGGGATTTAATTTCACAAGGAAGTCAAATAAAGGCTATAGCAGAGTTGCGTAAAGCAACTGGTTGCTCGCTCCCTTGGGCAAAAATCTGGGTTACACAGAGTGGGAAACCTGAGCCATTAGAGAATGAGACTGCGCCGTGTCCCTATTGTGGCAAACCGCTCAGAACTTCACTGGCGAAGCAATGCCGGTTTTGCCGACGTGATTGGCATGATCAATGAATCTCCTATCCTGCGCCCATCAGGGCGCGAGGGTTAAACAAATGATTTGTCCCGGTGGCATTACCACCGGCTAATCTCCGTTGTCCCTTCGGGGCAGAATAAAGGAGCAAGTTATGTTTATTCGCTTTGTCGTAAAAGATTCGGACGAACAGGCGTGAGTGGCGCAGGGAATTTTTCAGACCGCTTATGATGTTTATTACGAATGGCGCATTGCCGAGTATCAGCGCCAACGGGTGCGCGAACTGCTGGACTGGTTCGAGGAGAAACTGCCCGTACCAACGAGGTTTTCTCGTAAACGATATGCTATTCGTACTAACGGCATCTGCTGGTTCAAAGATTCCGCCAGACAGCAGCTACAGATGATCTGAGAGATGGTCGCAACACTTGAAGAAATCGGCATCTACACGCGCATCATTAAAAGCCTGAAACCCGGCTACATCGTTTATCAAGACGAGTTTCAGATTGTCGCCGAACCGGTGCGCGATATTCTCTCATTGCTGTTGTAACAGATCAGCGAAAAATTGCCCTCTGCCCGTTTGAACGGGCAACCGCAGGCGCATAGGCTAACCGTTGACGGTTAGCTCAGATTGCGATTACTCACGAATAGCGCGTTTTAACGTGCTTCGATTTCAGCTTTAGCATTCGGTTTAATAGCTAAAGCTGAAACACAAGGACGTTAAAACGCCCTCTCTTATTTTTCCCGCATATTGCCCCAGCCATAAACGACTGGGCTACCTACCTTCGGCTACTCGTTAAAACGGATAGCTGCAAAGAGACATAACGGAAACTCAAAAAAATTCCGTTCACAACCAGATTTATTCCCCTAGGCGAAGTTATCTGACCAGTAGTTTGTCCGTCGCATTACTAACCCTCTTCCCGCTGGTTCTTATGCTGAATCATGGTCTTTAACTTGCAACCCATCATACCGAAACGGCAAACAGTACGGATATGTATTTCTATTTAACGAGAAAGAGGAACTGATTATGAATAAAAGACCCGGAGGCGAACTGGCTTCCCGACCGCTACATTTTATCTGGATTGCTGATAGTTCCGGTTCCATGCAACAGGATGGAAAAATTCAGGCATTGAATACAGCAATTCGTGAAGCCATCCCGCATATGCAAAAAGTTGCGGATGATAATCCAAATGCTCAGGTTCTGGTTCGCGCTGTCAGGTTTTCTAACGGCGCTCAATGGCACATCTCGCAGCCTACGCCAGTTGTTGATTTCACTTGGCAGGACCTTGCTGCTGATGGCGAAACCGATATGGGTAAAGCTCTTGCTCTTGTCGCTGAACAATTGAAAATGCCGCCGATGTCAGACCGGGCGCTGCCGCCAGTCCTGGTGTTGATTTCCGAAAAACTTTCCGTGAAGCCCTGCGAAAGGTTCCAGTCCATGGTCGGCTGTTGGTGCGACCGGGATTGTACCGTGAAGGCTTCATAATTGACCAACCGCTGGAGATTATCGGTGATGGCAAACGAGAAGAGATTATCATTGCCAGTGCAAACGCCAGTTGCGTATTGATGCAAACAACTAAAGCAACGGTGCGCGGCCTGACGCTGCGACAGGAGGAACCGGGCAATAACCATGACGTCGGTTTTTTCGCGGTTGATATAGCGCAGGGTAGATTGCTTCTTGAAGACTGCGACATCACTTCCAAATCGCTCGCCTGCATCGGTATTCATAATGAAATGACCGAGCCGCTGATTCGGCGCTGCCACATTCATGCAGGCGCTGACTCTGGCATATATATCTTCAACAAAGCCAAAGGCACAATCGAAGAGTGCGACATTTATGACTGCCGCAATGTTGTCGTAGCGATTACCGAAGGCGCAGCCCCTATCATTAGACGATGTTCGATTCGTGACGGCAAAGACGCGGGTATTGTCGTGTGGAATCGCGGCGCAGGTTTGATTGAAGAGTGCAATATCTTCAGCAATGCCAAAACGAATGTTGGCGTCAGCGAAGAGGGCAAGCCAATTTTTCGCCATTGTCGTATCTATGATGGCGAAAATTCCGGCGTCTTTGTGCATAATGGCGGGCAAAGCACGCTGGAAGATTGCGACATCTACCATCACGTCGCGGCGGAAGTGGCGGTTACTCATCGCGGCAATCTCACCATGAGCGAATGCCGGATTCACGACGGGCAAGATTCCGGTTTGTTTGTCAGCGATGCCGGAAGATTGCTCATCAGGGAGTGCGAGGTGTTCGCCCATGCCGATGCCGGAGTCAATGTAGACCCAGGCGGGATTGCGGCAATTTATCGCTGTCGTATTAACTGCAACAACAGCTTTGCGATAAGGGTTAAAGCAGGCGGCGCAATACAGGTGGAAGAAAGCGACCTTACCAATAACGGCATTGCGACCTGGCAAACCGAGCATGGAGCCCGGGTCGAAAGCCAGAGAAACAGAATATAGAGGCAAGTGGTATGGAGCAAATTCTAAGAGAGGGACAGACGGTTCGCACCGAGCCATCCGGGATGTTTGTGGAGGCCGAAGTCAAGAGTCGCAATGACGCGAAGAAGCAGGCGTTGGTGACCTATCTGGACAAGCACACGGCGGAAATCATTGACTATGAGCGGCGGCAGCAAGCCGGTAAGGTCATCGGTAGTGGGCGAATGGAAAAAGGCGTGGATCAAGTGATCGGTTGGCGGCAGAAACACAAAGGCATGAGTTGGAGCGTGGCGGACAGTCAGGCGTTAGGAATTTTGAAGAGTTGTGAACTGAACCAGGAGTGGCAACGCCTATGGTTCCCGCCACGGCTCGCGGTTTAGCCCCAATTATTTACAGCAAGAAAAATTTTTCAGAGCCGTCAGAACACTTAGGGAACCTGCGTCACATACGCACGGGCTTTGTGCTGCGTCTTATGGGTGGTAGAATGCGCTCATTGATGATGATTTCCTGACGGGGATTATTGAGCGACGATGAACGATGCTGCCACTGCCATGCAAAACCCGGAGCTATCGCTTGATGCCTTGAGCGACGAGGAACTTGTAGACCGTTTCCTCTTTGCCGCCAATGCCAACCGGCAGATAGCGCATCAGTGCTTTGAAATTATCATTTCGCGCTATAACTGGCTCATCAGCCATGTGGTGCGAAATTCGCATTATCGCTTTCCGGCGTGGGATTCCGCCGACGATTGCATAGCGCGGGCGATCTTCAAAATCTATCGCGGCTTGGCGAAGTGGCGGCGCGAAGGGAAGTTATCGAGTTTCATTGCCCGCATTACCTCAAGCGAGATGATTGACACGATTCGCCGCATCCGGCGCGATAAAAGCTGGAACCCGCGCCTATCGGAAGCGGTTGAAGAAGAGGAAGAGAAGCCTACGGCGATTGACCGCGCCGCGTCGCCGGAGCCGTCGCCGGAAGCCGAATTATTGAACCGGCAGCAACGCGAACTGGTTGACAGCCTGCTCGAAGAGGTCTGCCGCGATTGGAAAGACAGCGTCATCGTCAGCGATTACATCATATTGAATCTGGGCGCGAAGGAGATTATGGCGAAGTACGATATGAGCGAAGATGTTATTTATCAACGCGCTCATCGTTTGAAAGCCCGATTGATAAAAGCCCTTGACGAGCGCGGCATTACCTCGACAGCAACGCTGCTCGGCGCAGGAGCAAAGAAAAAGAAGTGAGGCAGTACCATGAAATCACCACAATTGAACACCGAACTATTTAATCAATTGACCGAATTATTCAACGCCCGCGCTGCTTCTCAGGGTGAAGAAGCGCCGACGACCGGCGAACTGGCGGCGTTCTTTTACGGCAAAAGCGCCGATGCGTCCATAGCTCGCAAAGTCGCTTTGAACCGTGATGCCCGCGACGAGATTGCCCTCTATGCCAGAGCCGAAAAAATTGCCGCCGAAGATCAGCCGCAGCAGGAAAAAGCGCCTATCCCTGCTGCCGCGTGGGAGATGATTCATCGTTGGGAAGAGAACGAATTTGCCAAGCCGAAGCCGCAAACGGCGGCAGTCAGTCAGGAGTCTCTTAAACAACTGGCAAAACTCATTACTGAGCGCGAGGCGTTAAAAAGCGAGACGTTGACGGTGAGCCAGCAGCAGGTGATGGTTGTGGTGGTTAATAAAGAGGGCGAGATTCGCGGCTTTGAAAGGTTTGAAAAAAGCGAGACGAAGCGCGGCGACATCACCTTGAAACACGCGGAACACTCTGCCCGTTTCGATAACCGCGAACTGCACGCCGTCTCCAATCAGGATGGCAACCAGTACGCCGTTGAGTCGTTCAAAATTGAGCGCGACCGGGTGCGCGTCGGTAAACTACTGAATCGCGCCGATTACTTCATTATTGAAGATTGAGAGCATAAATTTTGAACCACGAAGAACACGAAGGACACGAAGAGTAAGAAAAGTTTTTCGTGTTAGTAGCGCGAAAGGGTAAGGCTGGCGGAAGCAGAAAAAGGCTTCCACCACAGAGACACGGAGACACAAAGATTGCACAGAGAAGAGGCAGCCTAATCTCTATGTCTGCGGTAGGGAAAGGTCTTTTGACCGGAAGATTGATATTTCACCTTTTCCGCATTTTCCGGCGCTATCTTCCCTCTTTTTTTTCTTCGCGCTCTTCGTGGTAAAAATCATTCGTTATTAAAATAAAATTCAGATGTTACAAGATCATTTTCATCCGCCACTTAGCTTGCGCCGTCACTGGTACGCCTTTCATAATGCGTGGGCGACCTACATTGCGGCAGCGTTGAATCAACGCCTGCCCGCAGGTTATTTCGCTGAACTGAACGTGCAATTCGGCATCGAAATAGATGTGGCGGCATTTGAAGAAGGCACGGAAGAGAATGTCGTCAATCTGCCGACGGGTTTCAACTGAGTTCCGCCTGAACCTGTACTAACGATTCCTTTAACGCTTGTCACCGACATCGTAGAGATTGCCATTTTCAATAATGAAGCAGGTCCCGTACTGGCAGGCGCAATTGAACTTGTCAGCCCCGCGAATAAAGACCGCGCCGGACAACGGGACGCTTTTGTGTCCAAGTGCGCGGCTTACCTGCAACAGGGCATCGGGGTGGTTATTGTGGATGTGGTTACATCGAGACGAGCGAATTTACACGATGAACTACTAGCGCGGCTTGAAGCGCCGCAAACGCCCTCAGCCACCGGCGAACTTTATGCCAGCGCCTATCACTCGATTGAGCGCGACGGGCAGGCGACGCTGGACATCTGGCAGGAATTTCTGAGTGTAGGAAATCACTTGCCGACTCTGCCGCTTTATTTGCGCGAAGGGATTTGTCTGCCGGTTGAACTACAGGCGACCTATGAGCGCACTTGCCTTGAGCAGCGAATCAATATGGATGCTGCCTGACTTTCGGCATTAGGCGCGGGGCGGTAGTCACAAGTAAGGCGGAAGAGCAATATAAAACAGACCCTCTCATAGCGGACATCTCTTTCACCGCAGAGGCGCAGAGTACGCTGAGACAGCGCAGAGATTAACCACCTTCTCGGCGTTGTCTCGGGGTTCCTTATCCTTGCAAAATCTCCGGGACTAACTCGCTAACTCCTCTGCGCTGTCTCTGTTTTCTCTGCGTCTCTGCGGTGAATTTTCCTGCGATTACATTGCGATCACTATCCCCGGCGCTTTATTCATCGGTCATCGCTTACGGCTTGCCGTGCAAGGCATTCTTGCCGGTGATGATTTTGGCTATCGAATAGATGGGCTTGCCTTGTGACTCAAAGTAGGTGCGCGTCACCAGTTCGCCGATAAGTCCGGCGCACATCAACTGTATGCCTGCCAGAAAGAGCAGACAACCGAGCAGCATCAACGGTCCATGTTTATCAACAAGGTCAGTTCCGTAGATAATTTTATCTACCACTAACCACGACAGGATGCCGCCGCCGCCGAGGATACCCAACAGTCCCATTGGTCCAAAGAAGTGCATCGGGCGGGTAACGTACTTTAATAAAAAGCGAATCGTAATCAGGTCAAAAAAAACCCGTATGGTACGCGACAAGCCGTAATGCGATTTGCCCTGCGGTCGCTCAATATTATGAATCGGCACTTCAACGACGCTTGCGCCGTTCCACGATGCCAGCGCCGGAATGAAGCGGTGCAAGTCGCCGTAGAGCTTAATCTGTTTAATAGTGTCTTTACGATAAACTTTGAAGGTTGTGCCGAAATCGTGAATGTTGACGCCCGAAAGTTTCGACATTGACCAGTTGGCGATACGCGAGGGCAGACGGCGCAACAGGAAATTGTCTGCGCGCTGTTTGCGCCAGCCACTTACAATGTCGCAGCCGGTCTCTTCAAAGACTTCCAGCAGCTTCGGAATCTCGTGCGGGTCGTGCTGCAAATCGCCGTCCATCGAGATAATGATTTCCCCTTCGGCATAATCAAAGCCGGCGGCAAGAGCGCCCGTCTGCCCGTAATTACGCTTCAAACTGATGACCACCACCCGCCGGTCATGAATGGCAAACTCGGTGAGAATCTTTAGCGTTTTATCCGTGCTGTGGTCGTCAACGAAGATAAACTCTGACGGCTCCGGCAGGGCGTCCATCACCTCACAGAGCCGTTTGTAGAGTTCCGGCAAACTCTCCTCTTCGTTGTGAAAGGGAATGACAATGGAATACTTGATGAAATGGTCTTCCTGATACATGGTTATTCTTCTATGAAAGGTAGTGGTGGAGTGCGGAGAGAAGTTTAGAGTACAGCCTTCAGGCTGCGGGTCTAGCTGTTTACGACATCAGCCTGAAGGCTGTACTCTAAACTTTCATTTCTCTCCCTATATTGAACCACTACCCAATAAGATTCAAAGTTCCGCGTAACTGATTAACCTCACGCCTTGCTCTTCGATGCGGCGTAGCGCCTGTTTATCAATCAAGGCTTCAAATTCCTGCTGACGCTCGCGCTTCAAACGAGTCGCGCCCTGTTCCAGTTCGTCGTCATAGAATCCCGCATGGCACATCAATTCGGTTGTGCCTTGCCGCAGAGAACTTATTACGTTGCCGATTGCCTCGCTGTCAAGCAAGCCGGTCAGCGCCACGCCGCAAAAGTAGTCTGGCATCTTCAAATTGTGTTGCTGCATGAGGCGTTTGAATTGTCGCGCCGTCGCCGTCGTCGCCAAAGCGACAGCCCGCTGTTTCACATAAACCTTTCTTTTGGCGAGCGTCGCTTTCCCTCTGCTTGCGCCGTTCAACGTCTCGAATGGCAAGCGCACCGCCGGGATGCCGAACTCGCTGGCGACGCGAACCATCGCTCGCATAACAGCGGGATGAACGGCGGTATGTTTGTGGGTATCAAGGTGCGTTGGCTTGATTCCGGCGGCGCAAAGGCGCTCCACTTGGGCGGCAAATTCGCGCTCAATATCGCTTGTCTGAACCTTGCCTTGCGCTAGCTTGATGATAAGTTGCGACAGAGTTTTCGGCAACAATCCGTCTGCATTAGCGAGTTTGCTGCCATCCCGAAAGAGAGCTTTGCCGCCAACCGCCGCGAGATGACAGCCAACACCGAGACCCGGATTTGCCTTTGCCATCTCGACAGCATGGGCGAAGGCGTCGCCATTTGCCATCAAGGTTGTGCTGGTCAAAATGCCTTCCCGGAAAGCGCCAACAATCCCGGCGTTGACCCCGCGTGTAAAACCGAAATCATCGGCATTCACAATCAGACGTTTCATAGCGTTAAGGGGCGGCTGATGCAGCAGGCGCAGGCGACAGATTTGCCGTCGCCGGTTCACTCTCGACGCGGAATACTTCACTCGCCGCCGCCCCATTGTAGAGGCTCGTCTGGACGCGAGGAAAGCTGCTTTTGATATAGGCGAAGTTCCCCTGATTTTCAAAATAGATGCGCCCGCGTTGCAGGATGACGTAATTGAGATGGTCTTTGCGTAACTCGAAATCGGGTTGCGACAGGATGATGGAGCGAATATCCGGGCGCTTGTAGCGTTCCAGATAGTATTGCACGACGCCGGGAATTTCGCTGATGATAGTGGCATTGGGCGGCGCGTTTTCCGCAATGAATCTTATGCTCTCACGCGCTCCGACATCGTAAAATTCATCATGCGGGAAATAGTATCCCACACGCCCGCCGCCCAGCGCGTTCGTATAAATTCCTTGCAAGGGAAGTCCCCAAATTAAAGTTGTCAGCGCCGAGGCGACAACAAAGAGCCCTGCCACCGCGATTTGTGGCGCTTGTTGGGCGATGGAGTAAGAAACGGCAACTCTTCGCAAGGCGGTTGCCACTAGCCGCCCAATGGCAAGCACACCAACGGCTGCCGTGGCATAGACTAGCGGCATCAGCGTTAAAGAGTAGCGTAAGAATTTCGCGCCGAGCAATGACATTGGCAGCAGCCAGAAGACCAGCATTATTCGCAGGAAGAGATAGCCGCGAGCCACCTCCGGCGCACCGCGGTGGCGGAAAATTTCGATCAGCCCGACGACAAAAGCAACAACAATCGGCAACGGCGCTTTCACTGCCAGATAGAGCCAGTAGAAATAGACCGGATTGCCAAACGGCATATCGCCCGGAGCATTCGTGAAGAGCCTGTCCATGACCATATAGCCGTGATGCGTCAACAGGTCTTCATTGACATATGCCCAGACGTAGCGCAGCGCCTGGGGCGAAAAAATGGCGGGATTGCAGATGGTGAATGCCAGCGCCAGCGCCCCGAAATACTTTGCCCACATCCGTTTGGTAAGCGGGCGATTGGTGCGGCTGTCATAGCCGACGAGGGTATAAAAGATCGCGTTTAAGCCAATGAAGTGAGGAAAGTATTTCGACGACAGCATCAGTCCGAACGCCGCCCCCGCCAGCGCGTAGTATCGCTCCTGCCCGCTTAGGTCATAGTCGGCGCAGCCTTTCGCCCGATTGTAGAAATAGAAACCGAGCAGTACAAAAAAGAGCAGTAAGCTATCCTCTTTGGTAAGGCGATTGAACCAGATGGCGTTCAAGCCAAACGTCCAGAAGAGCGTCGTTATCATGCCGTTGGCAAGCCCAAGCAAAGCCGTCATCAGCAGAAAGAGCGGAATCACCGTCAGCGCCCCGAATAAGGCATTCGGAAACCGCAAAGCCGTCTCTTCCGCAATGCTCAGGTTTACCTGATTGCCAATATGATGATTCCACACTTTGGCGCTGCGCGTTGAAGCATAACAGAGCAACTTCATCAACATCGGATGCTCGGCATTGACCGTGAAATCGCCCTGTTCGTAAGCTCTGAGCGCAAATACCTTGTTGGTTTCATCTTCGGACAAACCGGCGGCGTCGAGGTGGTAAACCCGCAGTCCGAAAGCCATAAGCAAGGTAAGGGCAAGAAAAAAGAGTTTATGCCGTTCAAGTTGTTGGAAGAGCGTTGGCTGTTGTTGTGGTTCGGGAAATTGCGTATAACGAATTTCCAGTTCTTCTACAGTTCGCATTCTCACTTGTCCTGGCAGATGCTGTTACCCATCTGGCTTACGCGATCCATCGTCCCGGTCTTAGATAATTTTACGAAATCAAATGAGGAACGGCAAAGCAAAAGCCGCTCCCTCTAAAGGAAACGGCTTTTGCTTTTGGAGTAGGGATTGTGAGGGGCGATGAAAACGCTGGCGAAAACTTCCTGAATCTTTTACTTCGGGACAAGGCAAGAAATTTTCGCCAGCGTTTTAATCGGCTTTGCGACGCATAAAAGCCGGCACATTGGTATCGTCGGAGCGATTCGTGAGGTCGCGGGTGCCGCGATCATTGCCGCCACCGGGCGGCGTGGTTTGCGGAGCCGGATTGGATAAGGACGCTGCCTTATCGAAGCCGGTGGCAATCACCGTAATCTTCATCTGGTCAGCCAGCGCATCATCGGGAACCGCGCCGAAGATGATGTTGGCGTCTTCGTGGGCGGATTCCTCAATCATCGCCATCGCTTCGTTGACCTCAAAGAGCGTCAGGTCTTTGCTGCCGGAGATATTGACCAGGACGCCTTGTGCGCCTTGAATCGAAGCCTCTTCCAGCAGCGGGCTTGAGATAGCGCGTTGCGTTGCTTCCACAGCGCGATTATCGCCGGTTGCCAGCCCGGTTCCCATCAAGGCAATGCCCATACCCGCCATAATCGTTTTCACGTCGGCAAAATCAACATTGATTAAACCCGGAATGGTGATGATGTCGGAGATGCCTTGAACGCCTTGCATCAGCACTTCGTCGGCGAGGCGGAAGGCGTCAAGAAACGATGTCCCTTTCGATACGGCGCTCAGTAAGCGTTCATTCGGTATGGTGATAACCGTATCCACGCAATCGCGCAAGACCGCCAAGCCCTGTTCGGACTGACGTAAGCGGCGTTTGCCTTCAAAGCGGAACGGTTTAGTGACTACGGCAACGGTGAGAGCGCCGAGTTCGGTAGCAAGGCTGGCAATAATTGGCGCAGCGCCGGTGCCGGTGCCGCCGCCCAAGCCAACCGTTAGAAAGACCATATCCGCGCCTTCCAGCGCCTCAATAATCTTGTCGTGGTTTTCGAGCGCCGATTGGCGACCGATTTCCGGGTCGCCACCCGCGCCCAATCCCCGCGTCAACTTCTCGCCGATTTGCAATTTGACGGCGGCGCTCGAATTTTTCAATGCCTGCAAATCGGTATTGGCGACGAGAAACTCGACCCCTTTGATGCCGGAGTCTATCATGCGATTGACGGCATTACCGCCGCCGCCGCCAACGCCGACAACTTTGATATTTGCCCCTCTGGAAAGAGGAACCTCTTCGTAAATTATAGTACTCTTGCGCGGTTCTGTTCGTTCATCCAGTCCCATCATTCCGACGCCTCCTGCCTAATTCTTCAATAAGTGTAGGGGATACACTCTCTACCATAAAAATTATCTACTGCTCAATCAGCCATGCCACATCATCCTTGCAATCTGCTTTGCGGTTCCGGCTGATTTGAGCTTGCGTGTTTCCGGCTTTAGAGAATCTTCTGCTCTTGCGCCTGTGAGCAGGCGCATCGTTTCATACAACATCTTGTAGCAATCGCCTTTGAAAACACCCCGCATAGTAGCATAGAGGCTTTCCCCTAACAACTTCTTTTACCGGATTTCTCGCCTTTTTAATTAAAAAATTTGTTGAAGAAGCCAATTTTTTTCGGTGCGCCATCTTTGAGCGAACGAATTTTGTTTTGATTTACCTGTTTATGTAAACCATAGAGCAGAATGCCGCACACCGTTGCATAGTGTTGACTATCCAAATCATCGGTCAGCCCGCTCCAGATATTCGGCACGCCGATACGCGCCGGCATATCCAAAATCTGCTCTGCCATCTCGACCATGCCTTTAATCAGTGTGCCGCCGCCGGTCATCACCACGCTGGAAAGAATCTGCTGCTCGAAACCGGCGCGTTTGATCTCTTCGGCGGCAAGCGCAAAGATTTCTTCGGCGCGGGGTTGCAGAATCTCGCATAGAATCTGGCGGCTCAAAACTTTCGGCGGGCGACCGCCGACCGACGGTATTTCAACCATGCGCCCGCGCTCCTGATCCGGCAGCAAAACGGCATAAGCGCAGCCTTCATTGCGCTTAATGCGTTCGGCTTCCGGGAACGGCGTTCTCAGTCCTACGGCAATATCATTGGTCAGATGATTGCCGCCCATCTCAAAGGTTGCCGTATGGCGCACCGAATCCTGATTTATTATGGTCAGCGTCGTACTGTCCGCGCCAATGTCTATCACCGCCGCGCCATATTCGCGCTCATCATTGGTCAAGGTCGCTTCGGCAACCGCAACATGATTGATGACCGTATCGGCGACAATCATGCCGGCGCGATTGACGGCAGTAATGACATTCTGCTTTGCCGTAATCGGCGAAGTGACGATGTGGACAGCGGCTTCCAGTCGCATTCCCAGAAAGCCGACCGGATTGCCGATGCCATCCTGCCCGTCAACAATGAATTCCTGTGGCAATACATCTATGATTTCGCGGTCAGACGGGATACTGATCGCTTTCGTCTGCTCGATGACGCGGTAGACCTCATCCTCGCTGATTTCGCGGTTGCGCCGACTAATGGCAACCACGCCGCGTGAGTTGATACCGCGCATCTGTACGCCATTCAAACCAACATACGTGCTGTCAATGGTGACACCCGCCATTGCTTCTGCTTCATCAAGGGCGTGTTTGATTGCCTCAACCGTCGCTTCGATGTTGACGACGACGCCTTTGCGAACGCCGCGAGACGGAGCGCGACCGATGCCGATAATCTCCAGTTCGTCGTTGTCATCAATGCCGCTCACAATGATTCGCACTTCGGTTGTACCGATGTCGAGCGCCGAAATTAACCGTTGTCCTTTAGCCATGAATCAATCCTCCAATTATCGCTTTTTTGCGGGAGCTTTTTTTTGCGCCGCGCTGTGAGGAGCAGGGACAGCCGCCTTTTTCTTGTCAGACCGGGTTTCGGCTTTTGCCGGTTGCCGGACGCTGCCATCAGGCTTCTTGGCGAGGGCAGGCGTTGGTGGTTTATCTGCTGTCGGTTTCTGCGTTCCTGCGTTGGGCATTCTCTCCGTTGAGGGTGAGGAGAAACTAAAAACAATACTCTCTTTCGTTGCATCTAAATAATTCAGCCGCTCGGCATTGTCTATGAGTCGCTGGGCATCGCTGACGCGCAAGACGTTCAGCATCTCGCCGTCCCGTTCTTTCAAGGCTCTGAGAACCTGAATGGCTCGCTCAAAGCGACTGCGAAAATCGCTGTTGCCTAAAACAATTTTTAGCGGCGCGTCTACCAGTTCTCTGGTCGTTACCTGAAGGTTGATATATTTAAGCGACGATAGATCAATCTCATTGACATAATCCCATAACGACTCTCTGGCGCTAAACTCCTGTTCCAGTCTTTTGTAGACGGCGACGCGCTCACGATTATCGGCAATCACCGCCGGCGAAGTTGTATTCGTCTCTGTAAACCCAGTTGCCGAAGGCGGCATCTTCGTCGCTTCATTGGTTTTGGCATTGGCTCTCAAATCTGCAAGTTTGAAGTCGCCAAGCTCAACCGCATCGGTGTCAACCCAGACAAAGTTTCCTGTGCTGCGACGCACCAGCACGGCTGGCGTTCGTTCCGTAACGCGGACATAGATTTTATCGGGCAGAATGCGGGCAATGGTCGCCTCGCGCACCCGGGCAATCTTCTCAACCTCTTTTTTAACAATGGCAAGGTCAACATCCATCAGGCGATTTTGAGCGATGGTTTTTTTGACCGTCTGTTCGATGTCTGTGCGTAGAGCGGGACTTGCCTGCATGACTTCGATCTGCGTAACGGCAAACAGGCGTGAACCGGTCAGCACGTTGTAGCCAATCCATAAGGCAATTGCCAACGCGCTATAGGCAATCAGTTTGATGTGCGTATGAATGAAGGTGAAAACGATTTCAATGCGGCTGCCGACGCTGCCCGCCTTGGGGCGCGGTTTTACGACTCTCGCATTGGTGCGGCGCGTTCGCGGGTCAACCTTCTGGGTAATAGCCATAAGCAGTCCTTAGCCGTCAGCTTCGTATCTGCTCTTCTCAGGTTTGTCGGGGGAGACTAGCTAAAAAAAGCGATTACTGGCTGATGACCTTGAGAAATTCATCTCCTGCTTGATTGACGTTTCCTGCGCCTAACGTGAGGACTAGATCGCCGGGCTGTGCGACCTCTTTCAGTTTCGACACGGCGTTAGAGAGATGACCGAGGCACTCTACTTGCCGGTGTCCGAAGCGTTCTATCTTTTCGACCAGGGCTTGGCTTGTGATTCCTTCTATAGGGTCTTCACTTGCCGGATAAATGTCAACTAAAAATAACACATCTGCGCCATAAAATGCACGAGCAAAATCGTCCATTAAATCTCGCGTGCGGGAATAACGATGCGGCTGGAACAAAACGATGACACGACGACCGGCGCTGCGGGCGGCGGCAAGCGTCGCTTTTATCTCTGTCGGGTGATGTCCGTAGTCATCCACGACGAGTATATCATTGGCTTCGCCCTTGATTTGAAAGCGTCGTTCCGCGCCGTGAAAACTGCTGAGATTATGCGAAATTTCATCAAAGGACAGGTTTAAGTCAAGACCGACGGCGACTGCCGCCAACGAATTATAGATGTTGTGCAGACCCGGCACTTGCAGGCGCATTCTGCCCAACTCTTTGCCAAAAGCGCGAACCGTAAATTCCGAGCCGAAATTTTTGTCCGTCTCGATGCCCCACGCCGACACATCCGCCTGTGCCGCCATGCCATAAGTAATGATTCGTCTGCTGATTTCCGGCAGTATCGCCTGCACATTGGCATCATCGAGACACAAAACATTTGTGCCATAGAACGGTACACGATTGGTAAATTCAACGAAGCAATCTTTGATCTGTTCAATTCCGCCGGTGAAGTAATCGAGGTGGTCAGAGTCAATGTTCGTCAGCACCGTAATCGTCGGCGTCAGGAGCAGCAGCGAGCCGTCCGATTCGTCCGCTTCAACGACAATGTATTCGCCGGTCTTGCCAATTTTGGCATTGGAGCCAAGCGAGGCGACGCGCCCGCCGACAACCACCGTCGGATCGAGGTCGGTGTTCATCATCATGTGAGCGATCATCGAGGTGGTTGTCGTTTTGCCATGCGTTCCGGCAACCGCGATGCCGTAGCGATAGAGGCGCATCAACTCTTTGAGCATTTCGGCGCGACGAATGACGGGAATCTGTCGTTGGCGGGCAGCAACAACTTCCGGGTTATCGTCACGGATTGCCGATGAAGTGACGACCACATCCGCGCCACTGATATTATCGCCGCTATGACCTTCATAAATAACGGCTCCCATCTGTGCCAGCCGGTCGGTAATTGCCGAGCGTTTGGCATCGCTGCCGGAGATGCGGAAATTGGCGGCAAGCGTCAATAACACTTCGGCGATGCCGCTCATGCCGATGCCGCCGATGCCTACAAAATGAATCTGTCTGACGCCTCTGAAGAACATAATTATTTATAAAGAAAATCGAATGCTAAAGATAACAACAATGATTTTTTACTTCGCCTGTCCGTGCAGCCAAGTGGTTAAAGCTCTTCTGCTTTTGAAATCGAGTGAAGCAACGCCTAGCTCTTCCAGTTGTGCAGTCGAAAGCGCCCGGATGCGGCTTTCGGTCTCCGCCTCAATCGCGCCGAAGCGTTTTTGCAAAAGCTTGATGGTCAACGAAGCCGTGCCTTCGCGTAAGCCCTCTTGTCTGCCTTGCTCCAAGCCTTGCTTCTTACCGCGCTTCATCCAAGTCTCTGCCAGCGTTTGCATAAGTTCTTCCTCCTCTTCAGGAAATGCCTTTTCCAGCGATTCATTCATCACCTCTTCCGTCAGATGCTTGCTGCCTCTGATCAGATAGCGCAATGCGGTTCGCAGAAATCCAAATCCTGCTTCCCGACGGATCGAGTTATAGATTTTGAGTATATCAACAAACTGCCCGGATAGCTCTTTCAAAAATGCATATTTCAGAATCAATAAACCGAAACGCAATCGCGGCTTGCCTTTTATCTCGCTGTCTTCACGGTGCGAAATATCAGTCAGGATGCCGCGAAAATCCGGCACGTATTCGCGCAATTCATCGAAGCCGCCAAAGTCAATTAAATCGCTGAACCGCGTGCCATACGACCACGGGGCTTTGCCATGATAGAAGATAATCGGCAGAATCGGCGACAGCTTTTTCGCCTTCTCTTTGCGCTCTACTTCCCAAACACTTACGGCATAGAGCAACACTTGCCACATCACCCATTTATCCGGCGAACTCTTATGCTCGAAGAGAATATAGACGTAGGCTTTGCCGCCGCGTTTCAACTTGACGCGAAAGATTAAATCCGAAAGATGCTCCTTCAACTCCTTGTCAATGAACGAATCTTTGACCGGTTCTATCTTTCGCAGATTGAGCGCCGCCACCGCCTTTTCGGGCAGATAGTTTTTGAGAAAATCGCGCACCACGTCAATATCTGCCATCAACTGCTTGAAAAACGCATCGTGCGGATTTTTTACGTCTTGCAGGCTCATGGTTTATGAACGAATAGCAGACAGCGCCAGACTCACAGCGCGTTCCGCAGCATCGGCGCGTCCGAGTTTGCGGCTCGCCTCTTCCATGCGGTCAATCTCCTGCGGGCTATCAAGGAGACGACGAATCTCTTGCGCCAAGCGTTCCGGCGTCAAATCCTGTTGCAGAATCATGCGTCCGGCTCCGGCGCGTTCAAAGGCTTCGGCATTCTTGCGTTGATGGTCGTCGGTGGCAAAAGGGAAGGGAACAAAGATAGCCGCTTTGCCTGCCGCCGCCACTTCCGCCGCCGTTGTTGCTCCTGACCGGCAAATCAACACATCCGCCTCGGCGAAGCGTTGCGCCATATCGTGAATAAACGGGCGCACATCGGCATCGGTGGATCCGGCATCCTTGTAGCCTTTTTCCACTTCAACAAAATCCTTCTCGCCGGTCTGATGCGTGATAGAGAGTCGTTCCCGGTTTTCAAATAGCAAGGGCAACGCCTGAGTCAGGGCAACATTGATGGCGTGTGCGCCCTGACTGCCGCCGAAAATCAGCAGATGCAATTTTTCGCCGCGCTCTTTCTTGGGAAGCATGGCAAAATCGCTACGTACCGGGTTGCCCGTAACTTCGCCTTTATTACGACAATACGGTTTTGCTTCCGCGAAACTGAGCGCCGCCGTATCTACAAATCGTGCCAGAACGCGATTCGTAAAACCGGGCATAGCATTCGGCTCGACAATCATTGTCGGTATACCCGCCAGCGATGCCATCAACAACGTCGGACCCGACGAATAGCCGCCAACGCCAATCACCACATCCGGCTTGAACCGCCGCAAAATCTTTCGCGCCGCCACGAAACTCATCGGCAGTCCCGTGAGCGATTTCACTCTTTGCAGCAACGAAACGCCTTTGAGCGCCCCAACCTCAATCAATTCAAGATTGAAGCCTTCACGCGGCACAATCTTGGTTTCCAGCCCGCGTGCTGTGCCGACGAAGAGGATTTCCGTATTGGTATCGCGCCGTTGAAATTCCCGCGCAATAGCAATGCCGGGATAGATATGCCCGCCGGTGCCGCCTGCTGCGATAATAACTTTCATAAATTGATTTTAGTCCGTAGTCCGTAGTGCTTAGTCCGTAGCATTTGGTCATTAGTCATTCGCTGGCGCTGAGGCAAAACATCTGTCTTTTCTCAAAACCAATGACCAGTAACGAATGACCAATAGCTAAAAACTAAGCACTACGGACTACCAACTACGGACTAAAACCTACGGACTACTTTCATGTTTTGAGATATTGAGCAAAATGCCTGCGGCAACCAGACTAATTGCCAGTGACGAACCACCGGCGCTGATAAATGGTAGCGGAATGCCTTTTGTCGGCACTAATGATAACGCCACACTGATATTGAAAAACGCCTGTGCAATCAGCAAAACGGTCAGCCCGGTTCCGAGCAATTGCCCGAAGATATCAGGTGCGGAACGCGCTGCCCGGAAGCCGCGCCACGCCAGCAACGCAAACATCGCCACCACGGTTGCCGCGCCAATCAAGCCCAGTTCTTCGCCAATAACGGCAAAGATGAAATCGGTATGCGGCGACGGCAGATAACCGAGTTTCTGTTTGCCCTGCGCGAAGCCCAAGCCCTCGATGCCGCCGCTACCGATGGAGATTAATGATTGCACTACCTGATAACTCGACCCGGTTTGATTCTCCCACGGATTGAGAAAATCTATCAGTCGCTGCAACCGCCACGGCACAAAGACCAGCATGAGAATCAACGCCGGAACAACCGGAATCGTCAGCGTCATCATATAGCGAACCGGGACTTCGGCTTGAAACAGCAAGGTCAGAAAGACAATAAAAAGGATGAGCGCGGTTCCTAAATCCGGTTCCAGAACGATTAGCCCGACAACCGCCAGCGCCACCCCGGCTGTTACCAGAAAGACGCGCACAAAATTTTTGATTTCGCGGATATGGCGTTCCAGATAGTACGCCAAAAAGGCTATCAGAGCCAGTTTGGCGACTTCCGAAGGTTGAAACGATAACGCGCCAAGCCGTATCCAGCGATGCGTGGCATTGACCGTTGGCAGAAACAGCGCCACAACCAACAGCACAATCGTCGTATAGAGCAACGGCAGAATAATCGCCGGACGATTATAGACGCGATAATCAATCCGCATAGCGATTGCCAGCCCGATGAAGCCGATTGCCGCCCACAAACCTTGTCTGCCGAGAAAATAGAATTGATTATGATTGGTTCGTTCTGAAGATTGCGCCAACAGCGCCGAGGCGCTATAGACCATCAGCAAGCCGAACAACGTCAAGCCGATGACCACCACAAGCATCATCTTATCAACCGCAAGTTCATGCCCTTTCGCGCCGCCTGCCTCGCGCCCGCTCCACAATGTCGGTTGCCAGCCAATTAGTTTTTTATCCGATTTTGCCCCAAGAGTTCCTGTTGCCATAAGTAGTAGTCCGTAGCGCTTAGTTCTTAGTCCGTAGCGCTTAGTTTTACTCTTTGTCGTACTGCCTCGATACAAGTTTCAGATGATGGAATTACCATCTGTAACTACTATCTACGGACTAAGAACTAAGCGCTACGGACTTCACACTCTCTTTATAAATTCTGCCTCGCTGTTCGTAATTGTCGAACATATCGAAGCTGGCACAGGCTGGGGCTAACAGCACCGTGTCTCCTGCGGATGCGGCGGCGAAAGATTTTTCTACCGCGTCTTGCATCGAAGTTGCCCGCACCATCGGGCGTGTGCCTTCGAGTTGTGCGGCAATTTTATCACTTGCCGCGCCAATTAAAACAATCT
>Ga0187894_10000881_pt1 | contig 40155 bp, 32 predicted proteins | sample GBC1701081metaG_FD_136650 | JGI IMG/M metagenome (GOLD analysis project Ga0187894, IMG submission 136650) | White microbial mat communities from a lava cave in the Kipuka Kanohina Cave System on the Island of Hawaii, USA - GBC170108-1 metaG ... | reverse complement strand
CTGACGACGCAGGTTCGCGCCATCGCCGAGGTGGCGACCGCCGTGACCAAAGGCGACCTGACGCGCTCGATCCAGGTCGACGCTCGCGGCGAGGTCGCGGAGCTGAAAGACAACATCAACACGATGATCGACAACCTGCGGCTCACCACCGACCGCAACACCGAACAGGACTGGCTCAAGACCAACCTGGCTCGGCTCACCGGCATGTTGCAGGGCCAGCGCGATCTAGCCACCGTCGGGCGGATGCTCTTGTCGGAGCTGGCGCCATTGGTCAACGCCCAACAAGGCGTGATCTATCAAATGGAGGCAGAGGAAGAACCGCGCATGACGCTGCTGTCGGCGTTTGCTGACGACGGACAAGACGGGCATCGCCAACACTTAGAGATCGGCGAAGGCCTGGTCGGACAGTGTGCGACAGAGAAGCGGCGCATGTTGATTACCGACCTGCCGTCGCACACCATCCCGATTCGCTCGGGTCTGTTCCAGGCTGTCCCGCGGAACATCATCGTGCTGCCCGTGCTGTTTGAGGATCAGGTCAAGGCGGTGATCGAACTGGCTTCGTTAAGCGCTTTCACTGCTTCGCATCTGGCGTTCCTCGAACAACTCACGGTCAGCATCGGGATTGTGCTCAACAGCATCGAGGCCACGATGCAGACCGAGGGGCTGCTCAAGCAGTCGCAGCAACTCGCCACCGAGCTCCAGACACAGCAGAAAGAGTTGCAGCAAACTAACGAACAACTGGCGCAGAAAGCCCAGCAACTCGCCGAGCAGAACGTCGAGGTGGAGCGCAAGAACCAGGAGATCGAACAGGCCCGCCGGGCGTTGGAAGAGAAAGCTGCCGAGCTGGCCTTGACCTCCAAATACAAATCTGAGTTCCTGGCCAACATGTCGCATGAGTTGCGCACGCCGCTCAACAGCATTCTGGTCCTGGGCCAACAACTCGGCGAGAACCCGGATGGCAATCTCACCCACAAGCAAGTTGAGTTCGCCCGCACCATTCACGGCGCGGGGACGGATTTGTTAAACCTGATCAGTGATATCCTCGACCTGTCCAAGATCGAATCCGGCACAGTGACGGTCGACGCCGAGGAGATTTTTTTCGCCAGTCTGCTCGACATGGTGGCGCGGCCGTTCCGACACGAGGCCGAGAATCGACGGCTCACCTTCGACATACACACAGATCCGCACCTCACCCGCAGCCTGGTGACCGACTCCAAGCGTCTGCAGCAGGTGCTCAAGAATCTGCTTTCCAACGCCTTTAAATTCACCGAGCAGGGGGGTGTGCGCCTGAGCGTCTCCGTCGCCGTGGGTGGCTGGAGCGACGACCATCCGATCCTCAAAGGCGCGGCATCTGTGGTGGCTTTCGAAGTCGCCGACACAGGAATCGGCATTCCGTTCGAAAAGCAGCGGATCATTTTCGAAGCCTTCCAACAGGCCGACGCCAGCACCAGTCGCAAGTACGGCGGCACCGGCTTAGGGCTGGCTATCAGCCGCGAGCTGGCCAATCTACTAGGCGGCGAAATCCAGTTGCGCAGTACACCTGGCTCGGGCAGTACGTTCACACTCTACCTGCCACAGACCTACGTCGGCCCGTCCGCCTCACATGTGTCGGTAAGGGACAGCAATAACGCGCCGCCCTTGCGGCCCGGGGTTTTACCCGTCGTACGTGTGCCAGAGCACCCAGCTGAGCAGATCCTTGACGATCGCGACAACTTGCAGCCCGATGACGCCGTCCTGCTGATCGTCGAGGACGATCCGCACTACGCCCGCGTCATGTACGATCTGTCCCACGATAAAGGGTTTAAGGTGCTTGTGGCCATGCGCGGCGCTGAAGCTCTGACCCTGGCCCGTGAGTATCACCCGACGGCCGTGTCGTTAGACGTGTTCCTGCCCGATATGTTGGGCTGGACGGTGCTCGCCCATCTGAAGCAGGATCCGGCCACACGGCACATTCCGGTACAGATGTTGACGCTCGACGAAAACCGACAACACGGCTTGGCGCGCGGGGCCTTCGCCTTCGTAACCAAGCCCACGACGACCGAGGGCTTGGAGGCCGCCCTGTCCCGCATCAAGGAATACGCGACGCCGCACCGTAAGCGGCTACTCGTAGTGGAAGACAATGCCGCCGAGCAGTTGAGTATTACGGAGTTGCTGGGGTACGACGACATTGACGTCTCTGTGGCCGGCACGGGCAAGGAGGCGTTCACCATGCTCAATGAGCAGCCGTTCGATTGCATGGTGCTCGACCTGCGCCTGCCGGACATGTCGGGGTTCGAGGTGTTGGAACGCCTCCGCGACAATACCGCGCTGAGTGATCTACCGGTGGTCGTCTTCACCGGGAAAGAACTGTCGCCGGAGGAGGACGCCCAGCTGCATACGCTGGCTCGTAGCGTGGTCGTTAAGGGAGTCGAGTCGCCGGAACGCCTGCTAGACGAGACGGCGTTGTTCCTGCACCGGGTAGTTGCCGACTTGCCGCCGGAGAAGCAGCAAATGCTCGACCGGCTCCACCGCTCTGACGATGCCCTGGTCGGCAGGAAGGTGTTAGTGGTGGACGACGACGTACGGAATATCTTCGCGCTCAGCAGCGTATTGGAGCGTCGCGGGATGACGGTGTTGACTGCTGGTACGGGCCGCGAGGCAATTGCGATGCTCGATTCCACACCCGACCTGGCGATCGTGCTCATGGACATTATGATGCCGGAGATGGACGGCTACGAGACGATGCAGGTGATCCGGCAGAACCCTGCTTACCAACGGTTGCCGATCCTGGCGCTGACCGCCAAAGCGATGAAAGGCGATCGTGAGAAGTGCCTGGAGGCCGGCGCGTCCGACTACCTGGCTAAACCGGTCAACACCGAACAACTGTTGTCGGCCCTGCGCATGTGGCTGCACCGGTAGGGAGATAAATGTAGGGCGCGCAGCGCGCGCCCTACGATAGGACTCAACACGATAGACGGACGAGATAGCAATGAGCGCGCACGAGAAGGTCAATATCCTCATGGTGGATGATCAGCCGGCCAAGCTGCTCAGCTATGAAGCCATTCTCAGTGAATTGGGCGAGCATCTGATCAAGGCCGGTTCGGGGAGAGAAGCACTGGAGCATCTGCTGAAAACCGACATCGCCGTTGTCCTGATGGACGTGAGTATGCCGGAACTCGATGGGTTTGAACTGGCGGAGATTATTCACCAGCATCCCCGCTACCAGAAGACGGCGATCATTTTCATCTCCGCCGTGCACCTTACCGACCTCGACCGACTCAAAGGTTATGAACATGGAGCGGTAGATTACATTGCCGTCCCGGTCATTCCGGAGCTCCTCCGGGCCAAAGTCAGCGTATTTGCCGAACTGTACCGCAAGACGCAGCAGTTGGAACGGCTGAACCGCGAACTCGAGCAGCGCGTCGCAGAGCGGACGGCGGAGTTACAGAACCGGGCAGAAGTGCTGCAGCGACTCAACAGCGCACTGCAACGCAGAAATCAGGAACTTGATGCCTTCACCTACATCGCCTCTCATGATTTGAAGGAACCCCTGCGCGGCATTAGCAACTATGCCCAGTTCTTGATTGAGGACTATAGCGCAACACTCGACGTTGAGGGCCGTGAGCGGCTGGTTACTATCCAGCGGCTGATTCAGGGAATGGAAGAACTGCTTAACTCCCTATTGCACTATTCGCGTGTGGAGCGAGCCGAACTCAGTCAGCGTGACCTCGATCTCACCCAAGTCGTGCGGGAGGCGCTCGACCAACTTCAGGGGCGACTGCAAGGAGAGCAGGTGCAGGTCCGTCTGCCTCAGTCCTTGCCTATCGTACGTGGGGACCGAACGCAGCTCATCGAGGTGTTCACGAATCTACTCAGTAACGCGGTGAAGTATAATGACAAACTCGAGAAATGGGTAGAAGTAGGTGTGCAAGACAACACTAACGGTGAGCCACCTATCTTCTATGTCCGAGACAACGGTATTGGCATCTCCCCCGAGCATACGGAAAAGGTCTTTGAGATCTTTCGCCGCTTGCATACCCGTAATGCCTATGGCGGGGGGACCGGCGCGGGGCTGACGATCGTCAAAAAGATCATTGAGCGACACAGCGGACGCATCTGGGTGGAGTCCGCGGTCGGGAATGGCACAACTTTCTTCTTCACCATTGGTGAGAGAACAGCTGCATGAAAGAGAATCTATGTTGCACGGCCCATTATTAATCGTGGAAGACAGTGACGCTGATTTCTACGCGATGCGACGGGCGTTAGGAGAACACTTGCCCTGTGCGATAGTGCGCTGTCAGACAGGGGATGAAGCTCTCGACTATCTGTTCCGGCGCGGCGCCTACGCACAGGCGATCCAACCATCGCTCGTGCTCTTGGACCTCAATCTTCCGGGTACGGATGGCCGGACGGTGTTGAAGCAGCTTAAACACGATGCAACACTGCGCGCGGTGCCTGTGGTTATGGTGACCACGTCCAACAACCCTGCTGACATTGCGCACTGCTACCTGACGGGGTGCAGCGGTTATCTCGTGAAGCCGCTCGATTATGAACGCCTGATCTTAGCCTTGCAAACGCTGTGCGCGTATTGGTTTACGATTGTTACGTTGCCACAGCCCTGAACGGTGAACGCGGAATGCAGAACGCTGAACGGCAAACAGGATCGTCTTTCATTCATCACTCATCATTCATAATTCATCATTGATTATTCATGCCCAAACCTCATTACAAAGTGCTGATTGTCGACGATAGTCCGGACGATCGCGCGGTCTATAAACGCTATCTGCAACGCGACCCGGACCGGGACTATACCGTATGGGAGGAGGAGCTGAGCAGAAAGGGCGTCGCCGCCTCCCAGCTTATCCGGCCCGATTGTATTTTGCTGGATTATCGGTTCCCGGACATTGATGGCCTGCAGTTCCTCAGTCAACTCCAAGTGCTCGCGAGCGAACAAATACCGGCGGTAGTCATGCTCACCGGCTCGGGGCATGAAGGCATCGCCATCGAAGCGATGAAACGAGGCGCGCAAGACTACCTGGTGAAGGACGCCCTGACCCAAGAGAGTCTCTGGCGGGCAGTTGGCAACGCGATTGAGAATGTCAGGCTGCGCCGCACTCTCGAGGCGCAGCACCAGCAACTCCGTGAGAGCGAGGCACGGTTCCGCGCCTTGGTGAATGCCGTACCCGCGTTCGTCTGGGCTGCAGCCCCGGACGGCACCATGACCCTCGTTAGCAAGCAATGGCTCACCTATTGTGGCAGGACGGAGGAGCAGCTCGCCCGCGATTGGCCCCAGCTCGCGCTTCACCCCGATGATTACGAGCGCTGTGTGACACAGTGGAACCAGGCGCTGGCGTCCGGCTCGCTCTATGAAATCGAAGTTCGCAACCGCCGGCACGATGGCGAATACCGCTGGTTCTTGACCCGCGCGGTACCAGTGCGCGACGACGCCGGACGCATCATCGAGTGGCATGGGACCACGACTGACATCCACGAACGCAAGCAGGCCGAGGACGCGCAAGCACGGCTATTGGCTGAAGTGCAGCGCATCAATGGGGAGCTTCAGCAGTTTGCCTATATTGTCTCCCACGACCTCAACGAGCCGCTACGGACCGCGGCTAATTATGCAGCTCTCCTGGCCCGGCAATATCGGGGAAAACTCGATCCCACGGCTGATGAGTACCTCGCCTTTGTTGCGGACGGTGCCCAGCGCATGCAGCGGATGATTCAGGATTTACTGGCCTACACTCGGGCGGGCGGCCAAGATCTCACCTTTACCCCTGTAGACTGTGAAGCACTGCTGGCACACGTCTGCGATGATCTGCAGATGGCGATCAAGGAAAGTCGGGCAACTATCACTCACGACACTTTGCCCACCGTGTCTGGTAATGAGACACGCCTTGGACAGGTGTTACAAAACTTGCTCGGCAACGCGCTAAAATTTCGTGGGACGGAGCCTCCGCGTATTCATGTCTCGGCTCAGCGGCGGGACAATTTCTGGGTGTTCTCTGTCCGTGACAATGGCATCGGGATTGACCCGCAATACATTGGACGTCTCTTCCAGGTGTTTCAGCGACTTCATACCAGCACGGAGTATCCAGGCACGGGCATGGGGCTGGCAATTTGTAAGAAGATCGTGGAGCGGCACGGCGGGCGCATTTGGGCCGAGTCGCTCCCTGATCAAGGGACCACATTCTTCTTTACTCTTCTCCCAATTTCCTCCACTGAAGGAGAGCTGGGAATCCATACTTACCTGAAGGGTGCAACAGATATAGTCGGCTGACGACGGTTCGATCCCCGTGGCCGACTTCAGTCATCATGATCATGATCGTCATCACCCTCACGATCTGCGCCACGAGGCGGGCGATACCCAGCCAGATCGGCCGCTGAAGCCTTATAGGCATGCAATACACCAGGGAGGAGAACGTAACCGCTGGGCACTGGTCCGACCTCAACGCCGTTCAGCTTGGTTGGTTGATCGAGATCGCGCTGGACACTACCGCCGTTAAAATCCACGTAAATATCGAACTGGACATTGCTCGCATTCTGCGTGACAGAGTAATCATTGTCATTACCGGCGAGGATGAGAAAAGCCCCATTCTTCAAGCGTGGCCCGATCGTCACCCCTTCCCACTTCTCCGCCTTCTTGCCATTTGGCAATACCGTGTTAGCTGTAAGATCGAGAAACACCGCCGACTTCGTCACCGGGGTGATACCCGCAGCCACCAAATTGCCGTCGTCCGGTAAAGAAAGTCCGGCGATATTCGTCGCTCCTGTAACATCGATGCGATAGACTCGCTTGCTGCCAATTACGTTATTTCCCGCCGGATCATCGACACCAATGCCACGGTTGTCACGTTCGAGCACCAGGAACTCGTGGTCATTGAGCGCTACAATAGCAGAGAGTCCGATATTTCGTCCCTGGCGCAGATCAGTAGGAGTCGCTACCCCACCAGCGGCTACGATACGAGCCTGGATGTCCGCTTGTAATTCGAGCTGGTAAGCGTACTGCGCAACACTCTTGCGATAGGTTGGACTCTTACGGTTATTATCGAAGACAACAATCCGCAGGTTGCGGCCATTGCGTCCGTTATTCGGGCTTGGTTCATTGACGAGAGGAGCCTGAAGTACCGCATAGAGCTTTTTGCCGTCCGGTGTCACGGCCAAGCCCTCGAAGCCACGATTATCCTGCCGCCCGGCGTTGAGTCCGCCATCGCGATCGGCCACATAGTTTGTAATGCCACTGACCTTAGGGATCAGATTGGCTGGCGTCTCGAACACCGCAACCAGCACGCCTCGGCGGTTAAATTCGTAGACCGAGGGGCCGTATTCGTCGGAGACCAGGAAATGACCATTCCGGGGATTGATGACGATCCCTTCTGGGTCAAAACTGCGTCCGAGCGTAGCAGGGTTGCCGTTGAGCAGCAGTGGATTGAGACCATTCAGTGAAGTTGAATCCGCGAGGGTGGTGGGCGTAGGTAGTAAACCTCTGGGATCAGTGAATTTAATCGTCTCCTTTATCCGAAAGTTGGCAATCGCGCCTGTCACGGGGTGCACCTTGATTTCGAATCTCGAGACGCGAGTTGCGTAGCTCAGTACACCACCACCGGGACCACGGTCTGACAACGCCCACCAATTATCTTCGATCGGATCATAATAGAGATCCGAGAAGAAACCCAACCGTCCTGCGTTCGCACCTGGCTGGCGGGTTGCATCGATTGTGTTGCCCTCAATCACTAGGCCATTAACGAATTCCGGCGTTGCCCAGGATAGAGAACCAGAGCTACAGAGCAGCAGGGTAAAGACAAAAGATAACCATGCACGTCGCACGCATAGGAGTCTTCTTTCTACAGCGGGGTGCATCTGTTTCATCACCGTTTTCTTCATCAACTCCTCCTTGCTACAGGGAATTCAGTTTGTGCACGGCTAGTAGCAAGGGAATGTTGCTGGCCAGTGACGGTGATATGAAAGTTTTTTTACGGAGATGGTGTTTCGCTTTTTCTGGCTGCAGCAAACAGCGACGGCCGAACCCCCTGTGGCGGTAGTTTATCCGCGCCCAACCAGCGGCATTTTGGTCGCCATGACCGTCATGAACAGCACGTTCGCATCAAGCGGCAAGCCGGCCATGTAGAGCACCGCGTTCGCCACATGTTCCACATCCATCAACGGCTCAGCCGCGATTTGACCGTTGGCCTGCGGCACACCTTGAGCCATTCGCGCCGTCAGCTCAGTGGCAGCATTGCCGATGTCGATCTGCCCGCAGGCGATGTTGTATTTGCGTCCGTCCAGCGCGGTTGCCTTGGTGAGGCCCGTGAGTGCATGTTTAGTCGCGGTGTACGGGGCCGAGTTGGGTCGCGGCGCCTGCGCCGAAATCGACCCGTTGTTGATGATGCGCCCTCCTTGCGGCTCTTGGCTCTTCATCAGCTTAAAGGCCTCCTGGGTGCAGAGGAACACACCGGTGAGATTGATGTCGACCACGGTTTTCCACTGTTCGTAGCTCAGGTCTTCAAGCGGAACGCCAGGCGCACCGACGCCGGCATTATTGAATAGCAAATCGAGCCGACCGTAAGCGTCCTTCGCGCGAGCGAAGAGCGTACGCACAGCGGCCGGGTCACTGACATCGGTAGAAACCACGAGCGTGCGGTTCCCTGCCGGTCCTGCATTGACTGCCACTTGTTCCAGTAGGGCTTGGCGACGTCCGGCCAGCACAACTTGATAGCCTTCTTTCAGCAGCGTGAGCGCGACGGCTTTACCGATACCGGTTCCCGCACCGGTGACGAGTGCGACTTTGGCGGACGAGTTCATCGGAGAGCCTCCTTTGTTTCCCCTTATACTAGCAAAATGCACATGACAAACCGGAGCGCGAAAGTCCAGTATGGCCGCAGCGGCTAGCACGAAAAGGGACGGGGAGTGAATCTCGACGAGTTACAAACCAACTCCTCCTCCTCAAGAAGGGCGAAGAGCTGACCTTGTACACGCTCAAACAAGAGAAGATCAGTAAAGCGCAGACACAGATGATCGCCGTCCGGGCAACAACGATTCAGAGCCTCAGAGATGTCGTTGCTGATCTCACAGTCTGTTTAGTGGCGATTGAGCAGGAGCAGAAAAAGTGAGGCGAGGTGAGCTTTCGTACTGCTTAATCCAATCCCCGATAAGAATGGGAACATGGGGCCACGTTCATCGTCGACCTTATGAGAAAATATACTTCCCGAAGAGACTCGCGCAGCAGCCAGCCACAAAGTTCAGTCAAGCGATTGTTTGGGTTCGTCGGCCGGCGGTCGCGCCCGGCGCACCGGCGCATTGATGACCATCTCAGCAGGATTCTGCTGGTGAAGAAAGTCAATCTTCACTCGATCGGCGTCAATGCTCACATGGCGACCAATCGCCTCCATGATGTCTTTGCGTAACGCTTCCATTTGCTCGAAGGACAGTCCTAGACGATCGTACGCGAGGACGACTTGGAGCCGTCCTTTGGCTTCGTCCTTACTTCCCTTAGTTCCGAAGAATCGCTGAACGAGCGTGCCCCATGACATGGTATTTATCTCCCAAAGAGCAGTTTGCCGAGCCGGTGCATAATACTGCCGTGCCCGTTCAGTTCAGGAATCGGCACCTCTTCTCCGAGAATGCGCCGGACGATCCGCTCATAAGCTTTTCCCGAGCGTGAGTTCTCGTTCAAAACAACTGGTGACCCACGGTTGCCGGCGATGACCACTTCTTCGTCTTCCGGCACGATCCCGAGCAGACGCACTGCCAGAATGTCAAGCACATCTTGCTGGTTCAGCATGTCCCCGCGTTTCACCATGTCTGTGGACATGCGGTTGATAATGAGTTGCGGTTCACCCAGAGCATTCTGCAGCAACCCGATCACGCGATCCGCATCACGGACCGGTGAGACATCAGGGGTGGTGATGACGATCGCTTCATCTGCCCCGGCCACCGCGTTGCGAAAGCCTTGCTCGATGCCGGCGGGACAGTCGATCAGTACGAAGTCGAAGTCTTCCTTCAACTGCGTAGTCAAGTCTTTCATCTGCTCGGGCGTGATCGATTCTTTTTGATCCACCTGCGAGGCGGGCAAAAGCGCGAGGTGGGGAAAGCGTTTATCTTTCACCAGCGCTTGGCGCAACTGACAACGGCCACGCACGACATCGACGACATGATAGACAATGCGGTTTTCCAACCCCATGATGATGTCGAGGTTACGGAGCCCAATGTCGGCGTCCATCAAGGCGACTTTATAGTCGCACTTGGCCAGACCAAGGCCGAGATTGGCAGTCGCCGTGGTTTTTCCTACCCCTCCTTTGCCCGAAGTAACAACAATTGCGCGTCCACTCATGGCGTTGGGCCTCCTATAACTTCCCTTGATAGGGTTCAATCACAATCCGTTCATCCTTCACACGAGCGACTTCCGGGCGTTGTACACGCCGATGATTTTGTCCCTCGTCCGCCCGAGCAATAAACGGCCCGATTCGCAACTGCAGCGGTATCAAATTCAGTGCAATGACTACCGCATCGCGATTATCTGGGTACCCGGCATGGACCATGCCGCGCAGAGTACCGAAAACGATAGCGTCCCCACCAGCAAGGATTTCCGCCCCTTGATTGACATCCCCCACCAACACCACATCGCCATCGAAAACTTCCTTCTGCCCCGAACGCAAACTTCGACGCAGATAGAGCGCATTGCTCCCCTTCACCGCCTCTGCCTGAGCCGCTTTTCTTTCTTGCGGTGGAACCAGTAAACTTTCGCGCACCGAGAGCCCTTCCTTGTAGAGCAGTTCCTGGCTCGCTGGCACCACCGCGACCGCGTAGCGCAGGAGAAGTCCCTCTCGATGCAGAACCTCCTTCAGCTTCCGCCACTCTTCTTTGTTGAGTGAGCGTTCTCCGAAGTGCAGCACGACCGGCGAGTCGCGGAAGAACCCTTTGGCACGGGCCAGTTCTTCTTCCACGGCCTGGATCACATCTGGAAACGAAGCTTGATCGTCGAACAGGAAGGTTGGTCCAGACTTCAGCCCCTTAATGGTAAATAATTCCACACCCCCCCCACACGGCACAGAGATGGCGGTGGTCTAACGGTTCTGTTCGGATTTGACTACAGGTACCACGCCCTGTAGCAGAAATTTCATACCTCCACAATATCTAGTGGAGCAGGAATCTTGCCACGCCCCCGTTGCGGCTCCTCGCCAGACGGCTATAACACCTCTTACCAGCCCGTGGCCAAGAGAGAGGGGGTGAAGAACAACATGCATCGAGAGCGTGAGCGCGAGATCCGCCGCCGTCGCAAACGGCGGGAGAAAAGAGTGAAAGCGCGCATTAAAGAACTCAAGAACCAACCCAAGAGAGCCTAACTACGAGTCTGCACGATTCCCTTCGCCCGCCTCGTTAGTCAATCGTAGGGCGCGCCGACCAATGACACGTTGTATGCGCCCTACCATAACTCTGTCGATACTATCGCGCGCGCAGTGTCCACCGCGATTCCCCAGAGCTGAGTTCTACTGCATCCTGGCGAATCTCGACCACGGTTGCTCCGCCAATCGTGTCCCCCTCATGGACCAGCGTGGTCGGCCCTTGGTCAATTTTAATAAAAGCGATGCGTTTGTCTGATTCTGGCGACCATTGTAAAAAGTTCAATGAGGCGTTGATGGGCGGCGGCCCATTTCTCTCTTCAGGCGTTGGCGCTGGAGGAGAAGGGAGCATATTAGCAGTCACAGGAGTTTTTGCCGCCTTTGTAGACTTTGACGGTGAAGTCGACGCCGGCTTTGACGCCATGGCCATGCTGCGCTCTCCAGGCGGAGGCGCTGGAGCGGCACTGCGCTCAGGAGCAGGGGTTGTGACAAATGGGGAACGCTGCACGATATTACTTTCCCCGGCCACCGGGAAATCTCCCGGCAGGTCTCGCCGTCCCTCTGAAGGAACCCGAGCAATTGTTGCCTGAGGGAATGATGGGACCGCAGGAAACTGGTTCGGCGTTAAAGGCTGGGGAAATGATGGAGGTGGGATTGATCCTCCAGGCGGCAGTGGAAGTGAAAACCCCGATGATCCTGGTGGAGTAGCCTGTGCAACCCGAGGTGGTGGAGAAGCTCCCTCCTGCGGAAGAGTGGGAGTTTGTGGAAAAGCCCCTTCGTTCGGAGTGGTGGGAGTTCCTTGTTCCACTGTCTGCGGTAAGGATGAGGGTGATGCTGCAACCGGCTGCTCAGGCGGCAAGGCGGGCGGCTGAGGAGACGGCGGGACGTTCTTAGCAACTACTTCCTCTGCCTTTGGCTCTTCTTGTTCGGCCGGTTGGCTCGTTGGTCTCCATAGTATCAACCCAGCCCCGAGCGCCAGTCCGGCAAAGATCAGGCCGCCACTAAGAGTCCACGGCACTCGCCGCCGGCGTGACAAACGCAAATCGAAACGACTTGGCACCGAGAGCAAGCGGGTGCGCGCATCAGCATTACGCACCCGGGTATCTTCTTCTAGTTTACGCAAAGCATCAAGAATTGTGCTCATGTTCCGAACCAACTCCTTCCCCCGTTACGCGAGCCGCAGTTCCCCCAGTTTTCTCTGCAAGATGCTCACCGATCGAGGGATCAATTACTCCTGTAAGGCGAGGATGAATATACGTAGGCAAAGTATTGTAGAGCAGGATCATTGTTAGTGGGCCGACTACCCCATCTGGGGTTAGACGCTTGGTCCGCTGAAATCGTGCGACCGCCACCTCGGTCTGCCGATTAAAAACGGTTTCCCGGCCCGCAAACGACAAATTCTCTTCGTTCGGTCCCTGTGCCTTGACGAGCAACGCATGCAGTCGTTGCACATTTTGCCCCACGCTCCCAACCATCAAGTTCCCGCCCACATCTTCAAAGTCTTTCCAAAAAAGGTAGCCTTTGCCAAACCAGTTTTCCCCTAGCGTTCGTAATGGAATCTCACGCTCTCGATCAAGCAATACCCGGCATTGATCACCGGAAAGGCCGAGCAGAAGAACAAAGCGTGTATCTGGAATCCCTGGGATAATCAGTTCCATAATCATGGGAAGATCAAGCAGCGAGAGCAAATTCAGGCTGCCATTGACCGGCAGGTACTCGAGTTGGCGTGCTCGGGCGATGGCATTCAGGTCAAGCGCTCCGCGCTGCCATTCATTGTTCCGCAACCCTTCAACTTTCCAGGTCCGTAACAATCCTTGAGTTGCCCGCACGGCGCTGTCAACCATGGTCATCTGTCGTAGGTTTTGCAGGAACTCTTCTGCGGTAATTGAGTCTTTCTCGGTTTGTGTCTTCTCTACTGCCGCCAGAGAAGGGGCAGACGGAGAACCATTCGTAATCTTTGGCTGCGATGAAGACTCAGGCAAAGCAGGAGAGCTCGTTGGTTTACTTACAGACTGAGGATCAGGCGGAGGGGATGGTGTTGTGGCCTGCTCGGCAGGGGCGCCATTTTGCTTTGAGGGCGAAGTGTTGTCTTGTGCTTGCGCCGAAACAGTGGGAGTTTTCTGTTGCGCTTGCTCGTGAAACGTTAACGCAGCCACCCATTTCTGAGGGAGCCAACCACGTGTTGCCGCCATGACCGAAAGCGTGCCAAGCGCTAGCAACAAGCTTCCGATGACTGCCGTTTTGAGGGTAAAGAAGCGATGAGCCAAGGAGGGGTGGGTTTCTCGGGCATGACGACGGAGTTCTTTGATCGCCTGGCGGATAACCGCAGTGCTAATCTGGCGTTCTTCACGCGTATAGGCGATCAGGAGCGCACGATGACAAAGCACATTGATCAAACGCGGCACCCCATGAGAGAAATTGTACACGAGCCGGACAGCCCCGGGCGTAAAAATAACCGGGGTGCGCCCTCCTGCGGCTATTTGCAAACGGTGACGGATATAGGTGCCGGTATCGTCCGCAGGTAACGGTTTGAGATGCCAACGCAAGGTGACTCGTTGATCGAGTTGGGCCAGATCTGGGCGGGCCAGCGTCCCGGCCAATTCCGGCTGACCGACAAGCACGATCTGCAGAAGTTTGGCGCGTTCGGTTTCGAGATTTGATAGCAGCCGAAGCTGCTCAAGCACGGCAGGCTCAAGATCCTGCGCTTCATCGATAATAACGACCGTGCGCCGCCCTCCCGCTTGTTGTGAGAGCAGGAAACGATTGAGTTCGTCAGTCAGCTCCTTCTTACTTGCCGAGGTCGCTGGTAAGCCTAAATCAGCATTAATCGTCTGCAATAGCTCCAACGGCGAGAGTACGGGATTAAAAATGTAGGCGACGGTCGTCTGGGCATCGAGACTCCGCACTAAGGTTCGCAGCAGGGTCGTCTTGCCTGCGCCGATCTCACCCGTGATAACGACAACTCCACTCCCTTCGTTAACACCAAAGAGAAGATGGCCCAATGCTTCTTGGTGATTTGCACTGAGAAACAGATAGTCGGGATCGGGAGTCAACCGAAACGGACTATCGCGAAAACCGTAAAACGCTTCGTACATAACGTCAGTAGAAGAAAGGTAAAGCGTAACCAAGAAATAAACACTCCCTCATAAGCGGCGCTCTGTCCGCAGTTGTACACGACCCAAAAGATCTCGCTATCATGAACCCGGAGCGGGCAAGGAGTCAAGGTAAGTTGTGGTCGAGCAGATCATTGCCTTCCTGCCGAGGATTAGTTAGAACGGGTCCACGATTATGGCGCAAACCCGGGACCCGCGGTACGCTGCCGCCGGAGTAGATAGCACCAAAGCAGAGGACGGTCTTGCGCAGCTAAAGACGTGGGTGGAACGAACTTTTCCGTTACATCCTACTGCCCGTCCTCATCTTCCCCTGGGATATTTCGCTAATATTATCCGCCTGGACGGCTCTCCTACTGGTATCGCTATCTCCACTGATGGCGTAGGCACGAAGCTCCTGGTCGCTGAGCTGCTCGATAAGTATGACACGGTAGGAATCGACTGCATTGCCATGAATGTCAATGACCTCCTGTGTGTTGGCGCCACGCCGATTTCCTTTGTTGATTATGTCGCGGTCGAAGAGTTACGACCTGAGATATTGGGCGAGATTGGCAAAGGCCTGTTTCATGGCGCCGAGCAAGCGCGGGTCAGCATCTCCGGCGGAGAGATTGCCCAACTGCGGGACATGATTCGTGGCACCCGCCCCGGCTCCGGATTCGATCTGGCAGGCACGGCCATCGGTACGGTTCCGCTCGATCGGGTCATTATTGGGGAAGACGTCCAGCCGGGCGACGTCGTCATCGGTCTGGCTAGTAGTGGCATTCACAGTAACGGTCTGACGTTAGCACGACGCGTTCTCCTCGAAGAAACGACACTGACGGTGGACAGCTACTTACAGGAATTTGGTCGCACCGTAGGGGAAGAATTGCTCGAACCCACCCGCATCTACGTCCCGGAAATTACTGCGATGTTTGCCGCTGGCCTTAATCTCAAAGCCCTTATCCACCTAACCGGGGATGGGTTCTTCAACCTGACACGCACCGCCACCCCTATCGGCTATCGGATTGAGACCTTACCGCCCACACCGCCGATTTTCACCATCCTCCAAGAAGTAGGCAAGCTCAACGATGCGGAGATGTTCCAGGTGTACAACATGGGAGTGGGATTCTGTGTTGTAGTGGCCGAAACTGATGCCGAGCGAGTGATACAGATGGCGGCTGACCACGGCACGCGCGCGTGGCGTATCGGCGAGACCGTCGCTTCACCTGAGCGAACGATCACGATCGAGCCGCGCCGACTACAAAGCCGGGAACAGCGGTTCGTTTCTCTTTAGGAGGGTCTCTTATGCTTGATCTCCAGGCCCTGAACCGCGAATCGTTAGTGTGGCTCACGGTGATCGGTCGCAAGAGTGGTAATCCCCATACCGTCAAAATCTGGTTCACTACCAGCAACGGCAGAGTATACGTCAGTTCCGCGCGGGGCGCGGATGCCGATTGGGTCAAGAACTTGCGCAAGAACCCCGAGGTTACCGTGCGGATCAGGGACACGACGTTTCCGGGGACCGCTCTGTGGCGTGACGATGACAAAGTCAGGACAGACATCATTCCGCTCTTCCTACGCAAATATTTCCTCGCCAGAATCTTCAAGTGGATCGGGTGGTACAAGCAAGTCTTCGCCTTTGAGATCACACCGAGCGAATCGTGAGGCGGCCTCGTAGGCTGGAATGAGTAGAACGAATTCCAGCGCTGGGGATCACCGGGCTCACCCCGGCCTACGTTACTCGCTCGCTTGGAGGTGACTATGCTATCCGCGCGATTCAAGGACTGCTCAGCCATAAACACAACCCGGCTCTTCACCCATGTCTTAAATCGCGGCGGACGAGGGGTATGCAGTCCGATGGATCGTCTCTAACGTCGGTGGCCTGCGGGATTCCGTTCGGACGTGAGGCTGCACTCTTTTGCGGCCTACCAGGCATGAGGTATGCCTTGAAGTTTGGAGAACAACAATGCTAAGGTCTCGACAATTCTTGTTCACAAACAGACAACTTGCTGTTTTGTATTAGGCTGCAGAAAGGCGCAGGGTTCGCGCTTACGATTAGGCAGTCCAATTGTAGTTGGGCATCGAAAAAAATCTTGAACTGGTGCGAGGTTTACGTAATGACTCCCGAGCATCCGCACAACGGCACGGCCGCAAAGGCTACCGTGTCTGTTTCAGCCGGACGATTTCCCGCAGCTCGAACTGAGCCCGGTTGGAAGCGTTGGGGCAAGAACCTGCTGTTATTGGCGAGCAGTTCCCTTTTGAGCCTTCTGCTACTCGAGGGAGGGATCCGCTTTCTGGGGTTGGACGTACCGATCGTGTGGGAGCCCGATCCCAAGCTGGGCTGGCGTCACATTCAGGGAGCACGCAGGCACTATACCGAGGAGGGGAGCGGACTCATAGAGATTAACGAACTCGGCTACCGCGACCGCCAGCGGCAACCGGACAAGCCTACCGGTATCTATCGAGTCATCATCTTCGGCGATTCGATGACTGAGTCCTCCCAGGTAAATCTCGACCAGACGTTTCCCTCACTGCTCGAGGAGAAGTTGCGCGGGCAAGGCCCGTCCGTTGAGGTGTGGAATTTCGGGGTCAATGGCTATTCGCCTATTCAGGAATTGTTGCTGTTTAAGCAAGCCGGACCGCGCTACAAGCCGGATCTCGTCATCTTGGCTCTGTTCTTAGATAATGATGTTTCCGGCTGCCATCCGGCCCTTTCGATTGCTCCGCTTGCCCCTTTCGTTACTCTGGACGAAGATGTCTTACGATTCGATTACTCCCGGGCAGAGCAGTCCTATGCGGACTACCACCGCCAGCCGATTTACACCATCCGAAGGTTCTCCGCCCTCTATCGCGTCTTGAGCCACGGGTGGCACCGGCGGTTGGCAGCGGCGCAGGCACAGGCCGGGACCGCCGATAAAATTATCCCACAACGCTTCCGGCTGTATCTGCCCTCGCCTGAGTCCTCGTGGGAACAGGCATGGAGCACCCTTGAGCGCGTTCTGATGGAGTTCGCCGCCGAGGCGCAGCGCCAAGAAACTCGGCTAGTGGTTCTGAGTGTCCCAGCAGGACACGTGATAAACCCTCGCGCGTGGCAGAATACCTTGGACACCCATCCAGCCATGTTGGACAAGGACTGGGACCTCGAGGGACCAGATCGCCGTTTGAAGGCCTTTGCCCAAGAACACGGACTGTTGCTTCTTCAGCCCGGAGAAGTCTTCCGGCAGGCTGGACATGAGCCACCCCTCTTTTTCGGCGACCTCGGGCACATGACGGCGAGGGGACATCAGCTCATGGCGGAAACCCTTGAGGGCTTCTTGCAACGCGAGGGGATATTACCCCGTCCGGAGCGGGTTCACTTGGGTCCTGAGCATGGCCGGCCGAACTAACCGCTACAGCAGACCGGGCCGACATTACGGTCTTCCGAGGTATTCTGTCGCTCCGGCCGGCTCGTCTACGCGCTCGGCGTTGATGCCATTGGCGTTTCGTAGAGAGATTCTTCGCTCCGTTCAGAATGACAGCCGTGAGGGGCCATATTGTGAAGTGTACGAATGTTATGTGGTCTGATTTAGATCAAAAACGTCAGGTTAGAAATTGCCTCACCGGCAGTGACCAGGACTACTTTTTTCTCGAACATCTTTAGTTCGTCGTTCACCCAGCGTAACTTATGAGTGGTCCGGCCTCCCCAGAGATGAACTTCGTGCTGCGCTTGCAGCGAAAGTTCGAGCAACAAAAAGTTTGAGCCGACCACAAACTCTCCGGTGGCGGTTTTTTCTATTTCGACATTCGAGATGACCCGACGCAGAGACGAAGCGGGAACCTGGCTATAGCGATAGCCGCTCTTGAGCAGCTTCACACGCGTCGCGATCCGGGCACGGTTATCGTAAATGTAGGAAATGTGACGGAGAGGGTCGGCATCGTCACTCGTCGTCGCCGGGACCCAATAGACGCCATCGTCTTCCCATAACGCCTCCCAGTCATCGTAACGGGATTCGTCAGCCAGGCGCGCTTCTTTGTAGAGGAAATCTGTTACTGCCCGGTATTCAGCCTCAGAAATCATTTTCCATCCCATGTCGTAGGGTCTGATAAATCGGACCAGCAGAGGGCTTGATAAATCAAGCCCCTACAAGGCGCTTTTCAAACCGTGCATTACCGTGCATCCATCACATTGCGATAATGCCGCCAGAACCCCCGATTGGTGGTCTCGTCGGTGAGGTGCGACACTCGCCGCCCTCCACTATCAACCTGTTCACGGTGCGCTCCCCGACTCACTTCGAGCCACTCGGGAGTGCGCGCTTCGAGTCCGATCTGGTTGCGACTGGCAATAGTTGCATCTTCCGGGACGATAAAGGAGGCTGGGCCGAGGGCGCCCTCGCTCTGACGCAACAGTCGGGTATTGAATTCCGGCACTCCTTTCAGAAACATCGGTGTGTGCCACTGTATACACTCGTCTACACGCACCGGCTGAAAAATCACGATATTCATCTCCGCCAAAAACAGGTTGGGAAAGATGATGGCGTGCGGCGGACCGTCAAAACTGCGCTGCTGGGCTGCAGCTCTGCCGTAGTGCTGCTCCATAGCGGAGAGATAATGGGCAAATTTTCCTTCCGGGCCGCCACCAAACCAATCGAAGGGGCGCTTGTACCCCTGGGCGAAGTCGATTTCCGTATGTCCGTTCCCCCAATCGCGCAGCACCCCATCAACTTTGTTTTCATCGACGGTGAAGTTTTCATATTGGGACTGGATCACCTTTATAAAACCAGCATGAGTAAAGCCAAGATGGTATCCGTCCGTGTCGTTTTCCGGCAACATTTTCCAGTTGGCGTGGAAGCGGTGTCTCACCCAACCAGCAGTGAGTTCAATCTCGCCCTCTGGTGATAAGTCGCAAGCACGATCGATGAGTTTCTTCGCACTGCCTAAGTGGTCATCCAAAGACATGCTTTCCTGACCAAAGCAAGCGAAGACGAATCCTCGGTAGCTGCCAACCCGCGACGCCCGTGGCAAGCCGTGTGCCTGCTTGTCAAACGTCTGATCGTAGGCGCCGGCGTATGATGCACTGAGCAACGTCCCGCTGAGATCGTACGTCCAGCCATGATAGGGACAAGTGAAGACGCGCGCATTGCCGCGTTCTGCCGCACAGACCGTAGACCCGCGATGAGCACAGCGATTGAGGAGAACAGAAATGTCTCCATCCTTGCCCCGCACCATAACCACCGGCTGTCGTCCGATCGACCGTGTGATGAAGTCTCCGGGTTTGGGAATCTCGCTGTCATGGCCGATGAACACCCAACCGTGGTAAAAAATCTTTTCCAGTTCTTCTTCAAAGATCCGCGGATCGGTGTACAGCGACCCGTGAATCCGATCATCCTTAATCAATCCTTCGTAGCGCAGTTGCGTTTCCTGCTGCATGATTCCTTCCTCTCGTTAGGATGTTGGCTTGCTCAGGCTACCATGAGCAACCTCACTCGTCGCGTGTCGGGTATTGTTTTTTTCAGGGCACGCCACCACCGTGCTCCTACAACATCACCAAGAACCCACTGAAAGTCGCGCTAGCGCAATTCACGGAAGAACGCGCGAATATCTTCAACCAAAAGCTGCGGTTTTTCCATCGCGGCGAAATGGCCGCCAGCCGGCATCTGTGTCCAACGCCGAACATTATAGGCTCGTTCTGCCCACTCGCGTGGTGGCCGGGCTAGCTCTTTTGGGAAGGAAGCAACCGCCGTAGGTACGCTCACCTTCTCGTCTTTGCCTAAGCGCCAGGGGTGGTGACGTTCCTCATAATATAAACGCGTGGAGGAGTTAATCGTCTGCGTAATCCAGTAGATCATTACATTAGTAAGCAATTGGTCTTTGGTATACGACCGTTCAAGATCGCCATCACAGTCACTCCAAGTGCGGAACTTTTCAGTGATCCAAGCACAGAGGCCAGCCGGAGAATCATTGAGTCCATAGCCAAGAGTCTGGGGTTTCGTGCCTTGAATGCCTTGGTAGCCAGTTTCTGCTTGTCGCCAGCCTTCCATCTCCTTCATCCAGGCCTGCTCAGCCGCGGAGAGGTTCTGACGATTGGCGGGATGCGGGGCAATACCCACCATGTTGAGGTGAATGCCAATCACATTTTGTGGATAAGCAAATCCCAACCGCGAGGTGACCATCGACCCCCAATCGCCGCCTTGCGCACCGTACCGTTTATAGCCGAGCACCTCGGTCATTAACGGCGCAAACCAATCGGCAATCCGGCTGATATTGACTTGACGCTCGAGCGTCGGATCTGAGAAGCCGTAGCCGGGCAATGAAGGGATCACCACATCAAAGGCATCTGCCGGGTTACCGCCGTGCGCGGCTGGGTCGCTCAGAGGACCGATGATCTCCATAAACTCATAGAACGAGCCCGGCCACCCATGGGTAATAATCAGTGGCAATGGCTTCGGCCCTTTGCCCCGTTCGTGGATGTAGTGGATGCGCTGCCCATCGATGGTCACACGAAAGTGCTGCCATTTATTGATGTGCCGTTCTTGTGCTCGCCAATCGTAACGCGTGCGCCAGTAATCGACCAGTTCTTTCATGTATGCCAGGTTGGCTCCATAGTCCCAGTCTGAATCAGGCACCTCTCCCGGCCACCGGATACGTTCGAGTCGCTCGCGCAGATCGGTGAGGACGACGTCCGGAACGTTAACGGTGAATGCTTCTGGAGCTGAATGCGACATGCTCTCCCCCTTTTCTGTTTCTCACTTATAGACTCCGTGACGTGGGCCGGGCGCGCAAAGGAAAATCTGTGGCAGCCGTGTTTCTCGCCTCCCAAGCCTCAAGCCTCTAGTCTCTAGCGCCCCCTTACCCCTTGCCCTTTGCCCTTTGCCCTTTTTTTTCTGCCTTCTGACTCTTGGATTCTGTATGCTGTTTTCGCGTTGCTTCTCGTTGCATCATGCGCTCGCCAATCGCTTTTTCCTGCCCACGCTCGCCGGGAAGATAATACCGTCGCTCCCGCAAGGAGTCCGGCAAATGCTGTTGCTCAACCACCGCGTTCTCATAGTCATGAGCGTACTGATACCCTTTGCCGTATCCGAGCCCTTTCATCAAGGAGGTCTGAGCGTTGCGCAAATGGAGCGGGACCGGCAAAGGTCCGTGCTTTTTCACATCGTCGAGCGCCGCCAGCATGGCCTTGTATGAGGCATTCGATTTTGGCGCGGTGGCGAGATAGGTTGCTGCCTGCGCGAGGGGAATCCGCCCCTCGGGAAGACCAACGAAATGGACCGCGTCTTTGGTTGCCACTGCCAGCGCAAGCGCCTGTGGGTCAGCATTACCGATGTCTTCAGCCGCAAAGATGACCATCCGTCGCACGATAAACAATGGATCCTCGCCGGCTTCGATCATCCGCATCAGCCAGTAGACCGCGGCATCTGGGTCACTGCCACGCAAGCTTTTAATAAAAGCCGAGATGACGTTGTAGTGCTCTTCTCCCCCTTTGTCGTAAAGGAGTGCCTTATGCTGCGCCGCCTCTTCAGTCAGGAAAAGGTCGATGAGCGGAGTCTCTTTCTGCGCCGCGAGGGTGGCTGCGACTTCCAGGGTAGTCAGCGCGACACGTGCGTCACCCTGGGCATGTTGAGCGATGAAAGCCAACGCCTCACCCGTCGCGGTGAGGTGCTGACCCCCGAGGCCGCGTTCTTCGTCCTCCAGTGCGCGCCGCAGGAGCAGCACAAGCTCATCACTACTCAGCGCTTCGAGCACGACCACCCGTGCACGCGAAAGCAGCGGTGCGATCACTTCAAACGAAGGATTTTCGGTCGTCGCCCCGATAAGGACAATGAGCCCCTGCTCGACGTGGGGAAGAAAGGCATCCTGCTGGGCTTTGTTGAAACGATGAATCTCATCGACAAAGAGGAGAGTTGCCTTGCCCGAGAGCCGACGCTGTTCTCGCGCTTCGTCGAGGATCTGGCGCAGTTCCTTGACGCCAGATAGAACAGCCGAAAATGCGGCAAACGGGGCCTGTACCGTTTTGGCGAGCAAATACGCAAGGGTGGTTTTTCCACAACCTGGAGGGCCCCATAGAATCAATGAAGGCAAAGACTTGCGCTCAATAATCTGCTTCAGTAGACGGCCCGGACCGAGCACCCGTGTCTGGCCCACGTATTCTGCTAACGTCTGCGGGCGCATACACTCGGCCAGAGGGGCTTTTTTGGCCGCCACCTTTGCGGCACTATGGGCGAACAAATCGTTGTCACGCGCTGGCATTGCGCGATATTATACCCAAGGCTCCAACAAAAGGGAGAGTCTCGCCGGTACGGAGTAGGCATGGATACGATCGGTTTAGTCATCAAACGCAACCTTCAGGAAACGGTCGCCTTGGGGCGCGAGTTAGTAACGTGGCTGCAGGCTCGGGGCAAAACCATCATGCCTGAAGACCAGACCAGTCAAGAACTCGGGTTTACAAAAGGCTGGCGTAAAGTTGAGATCATGCAGCGCGCGGATCTTGCCATCGTTCTCGGTGGAGACGGGACCTTGCTCAGCGTTGCGCGCCGCGCCAGTAAACGCGAGGTGCCGATCCTCGGTGTCAACTTCGGTGGCCTCGGCTTTTTAACCAGTACGACGATAGAGGAGTTATTCCCCACACTAGAGCAGGTCCTTAAGGGGGTTTACAACGTCGAGCGCCGCAGCCTGCTCGAAGTGGCGCTCGTGCGTGACGGAGAGCGCGTCGGAGTTTTTCAGGTCCTCAACGACGCCGTGATTAATAAGGGAGCGTTGGCGCGGATCATCGACCTCGAGACCTGGGTGGACGACCAATACCTCTGTACCTACAAAGCGGACGGGCTGATTGTCTCAACCCCGACCGGATCGACCGCCTATTCTCTGGCGGCCGGGGGGCCAATTATCGACCCGGCCATAGGAGTGGTCGTGCTGGCGCCAATTTGCCCGCATATGTTGACCAATCGCCCGATTGTCCTGCCCGACTACGCCAACATACAAGTGGTGCTGCGCACCGCCGATGAAGACGTGATTTTGACCCTTGATGGGCAAGAAGGGCAACCGCTCAAGAGTGGGGATACGATCGGGATTAAGCGGTCAGGGATTACTGCCTCGTTGATTCAGCCACAGAACCGCACGTTCTTTGACGTGCTGCGCAACAAACTCCGCTGGGGTGAGCGATAGCACGTCAGAGGCGGTTAGACAGCAAGACTCGCAAACCACGGCAGCACAATTTGTTCGTTTATTTTATAAGGGTAGGCATGCCCCCAATCGGGCAATTCCTGGTAAGTCAGGGTGTACCCTAGACGCTTGAACAGGGCGCATGCTGCTCGCGTTGACTCGATATCGAAAATCGGGTCTTGAACCCCATGCACGACTAATAGCGGGGTCTCTTTCCCCTTCCCTTGGCGCAGCAATGGATCAATCATGGGATGGAATTCTGCCGCAATCGGTGCGATCCCGGCAAACTGTTCAGCGCAGGTAAATCCCAAGAGATAGGAGAACGTTCCACCATCGGAGAGACCAGTGAGATAAATCTGCTTGTAATTGACCGCGTAGGTCTCGCAAACTTCGGCCAGCATTGCCTGAATAGAGCGAATATCGAGCGGCGGGGTAAGAATCGACCAGGTCGGCCCGGTGGATTTTGGCGAGAGCAAGAGATACCCGCTACTCTTCGCCGGTCGCAGCCAGGTCCAGATATACTCGTTGCCGTGGCCATACCCGCCATGTAAGCAGACGATCAGTGGCCAAGTCTTTTGCTTGGTGTAATGCTCGGGGACGTAGAGCGTATACTCGGTGTGAGTTTCCGTCGCTGGCTCGTGAACAAAACCTACCGGCGGCTCACTCCGCGACGTCCCTTCTTCCTCCGTCGCTGATGAAGACCGGGCAGCGGGCATCACCCAGTACGGCCGCAATACCGGAAGCTGGGCGCGGATTTCATACAAGAGAGAAAGTCCGCGGCACCACACTGCTCGGCTGTGCAGGAACGCCTGGGGAAAGTCTCGCCCTGCCCCGTTGAGGAAAACCGTGCTCGCCTCGGCACAGCAGGTAATCGATTCGACGAGCTTCGCATGAGCACTGCTATACGACGCTGGCGGAACAAGTGCGGCCGTTTCGTCGAGGAGCTGCGGGAACGTCTCATCGGCAACTGTCCGCAGCTGGTCCCGCACCTCATTCATACGTGGTAAAAGGATATGCTCTTGCACGGCTTCGAACGCGTGCAGAAAGCGGAGCAGTTTTTCTTCTCCGCTCTGGAGAGTTTCTTGATATTTGCTTTCTGCTGTTTCCATCGTGCACCTTAGGCAATACGAACGCTCATTTCTGCCCCATTGCCGATGGGCAAGAGGTAACTCCGCACGTTCGGATGTGAACGGACGTAGGTCTGATAACGTTGCATGGTTTCGAGAAAGGTCGGCGGAGAAGTGATGTTGTCAGCAATGATACAGCCGCCGATACGCAATTTTGGCAGCAAAGCATCGAAATACGCGATATAGTCATCTTTCCACGCATCAACAAAGGCCAAGTCGATCGGTCCGGTCAGTTCTTGCACGATCACTTTGGCATCGCCATAGCGAACTTCGACAACCTCGGCCAATCCCGCACGGGCAAGATTGTCTACCGCTTGTCGATATTTCGTCTCGACCGCTTCCATGCCAATGACCTGCCCGCCGGTTGCACGCACCGCTTCCCCAAGCCACACGGCGGTGTACCCAATTGATGTCCCAACCTCAACCACCCGCTTCGCTCCCATCGTTCGAATCAAGAGATTGAGGAAGCCAGCAGTCTCCGGTCCAGCGGCAAGCGTAAACTGATCGACATTGAAAGATTGCCCCGAACTCACCTGAGCATGCTCACGCGCAATACGCTCGTGTAGTTCATCAATAACTCTTTGCACTTTTTGTTCCATACGCCCTCGTTCTCAGGATCGAACTCTGGACAAGTATAACACGTTACATTAATCCTGGTCTCTGTCATCTCCCTGATGCTTTAGACAAGAGTTTCCTTTCTTCTCACAGGAAAGCGAAGCGGAATCTGAAAGCCTCATTTCGCATCACGCAATTCCTGGCAAACATTGAGGAGTACCGTCGCCCAGGGGGGTGAGAAATATAGCGGGCACAGCTTGTGATAAGAGCCTGGCGTGGGCTGTTTGACAAGGCTAATTCGTCTGCCACCGTATTTCACTCGCCGCGTTCGCCAGATCAGCATAGATACGGGGAGCGCCCGGCCCCTGAGCCGGGTCCGTATTCCGTCATGCCGCGATCGCCGCTTCGTTAACCCACACGGTGAGGTGCCCGCGATTTATCAGGGCACGATTGTACTCACGCCAATTGCGGATGCAATAGCGGAAGACATACTCTGCTCTGGGCATGTCCCCATGGTAGCGGTTGGTGTGACATTGGTGAATTGCGCAACAACAGCCTAGGGTCAGGCAAACGTAAATCACTATTAGTTACAGAAGATTAGGACCGTAACCGAGTAGTGACCTCAGCGGCAAAGAGCCTAATGCTCTGGAGCACTTTGACGTGGTCCAGGCCCGGGAAGCTCATGCGGCAGAGAATATGGTTAATGCCGGCCTCTTGCTGATAGAGCTTGATCTGCTCGAAGACCCGGTCGGGGTCCCCGATTAGGAAGCGGTCCTCCAGTAAGCGCTCAAAGGTGCACTCTGCTTCTGCTACTTCCCGTCCCTCCCTGCGCCTTAGAGTCCCATCCTGGAGATAGTGGTGATAAAGCCCTCGGAGAGGCTCCTGGACATCCTGCAGTGCCTTTCCCTGTTCCTCGGCCACATACACCTCGCGGATGAGGGGTCGCTCGATCTCCACAAGCTCACGGCCGGCCTCCTTCAAGGCAGCCGCAAACTCTTGGTACTGCCGGATCACGGCAGACCGCGACCATACGGGACCAGGTAGGATCGCATAGCCCTTCCGCGCTGCAAACTGGACCCCCTCCGGAGCCCCTGTGCCTATCCACACAGGGGGGTGGGGAAGCTGCACAGGCTTGGGCACGATGGAGAGATACTTCACTTCCTTTCCACCCCGCTCCCAGGGTAGGAGGAACGGCTTGGTGTAAGGCTCCGGGTGAAAGGGCTGGGGCAGGTTAACTGCGGTGTCTTTGGGAAAACGGAAATAGCGCCCCCCATAGGAGAAAGAGTCGTGGGTCCAGGCCTTCGTGATAAAATCGAGATACTCGACAAAGCGCTCCCACCGTTCGGCAAAGGGAACCCCAAAGGCGCGAAATTCCTCCTCCCTCTCTCCCGGCCCAACCCCGAAGATTAACCGTCCATTCAGCTGCAGATCCAGGACCGCGTAGTCCTCCGTCACGCGGGCAGGATTGTCCAGAGGCAAGGCTTTCACCCCCGTCCCTATCCGAATTGCTTGCGTCGAGCTGGCCGCAGCCCCAATCATTCCGACCAGCGAAGCGCAGGTGGCAAAAGCAGAAAAATGCGCTTCCTCAAACAAGACAGAGTCAAACCCCAGGTCGTCAGCTAGCTCCACTTGCTCTAGCACCTCCGCATACACATCGGCCGCAGGTCTCTTTGCCGTCAACTCCCAGCCGTAGAACAAACCAGTCCGCATTGCTCCCTCTCCCTCAGCGCGCGGGGCGCTTAAAATGCGGGATGACCTCATGGGCAAAGAGCTCCATCTGCTTGAGAATCCGCTCCCGGTTCTGGCTGATCAGCACGATCCGCGGCATGAAGTACTCAATGCCAATCGCCCGATAGCGCTCGATATCCCGGATCACCTGGTCCGGTGTCCCCACGACGAAGCTGCGGAGGATCTGTTTAAAGAGGGGATGTTCCCGAATCAGATCCCGGCGCCGGCCCCCAGATTCATCCAAGATATAGCCGTAGCTCACATACTGTTCCTCGTACATCGGCAGCAGGTCCTCTTCCATGATCCGCCGTGCCTCCTCCCGTGTCTCGGCAATGCAGACGTCACGGAACACGGCCAGCTTAATGTTCTCTTGGGGCACGCCTGCCTCCCGCGCCGCCTCCGTGTATGTCTTGCTGAGGCTATGCACGGTGTCGATGTCCATGGCCGGCCCGGCCCAGTAGGCTAATCCCCGCTGCCCGATGTTGCGGGCCTGGACTAGAGACCAACCGGCTCCAACCCAGATAGGGGGGTGAGGTTTTTGTAAGGGCTTGGGCATCAGCCGCACGTCCTCATAATGGAAGAATTTCCCGGCGTGCGAGAAATGCTCTTGAGTAAAGGCCTTCTGCAACACATCAATGGATTCGTAGAGCCGTGACCCCTTGGTCTTATGGTCCGGCCCTAACCCAGCGAACTCCTCGGGCCGGTAGCCCGGTGCCAGGCCCACGATGAGCCGCCCGTTGGAGAGCACATCGAGAAAGGCCAGGTCCTCGGCGTCCCGCAGCGGATCGTGGAGGGGTAGCAGCAAGCACCCCGTACCGATGCCGATCTTCGAGGTCCGGCGGGCGATTGCCGCTAAAACCGGCAAGATCGACGGGCAGTAGCCATCGTACCAGAAGTGGTGCTCGGTCAGCCAAAAGCTATCGTAGCCCAGCTCCTCCGCCCGCACGGCATGGTCCACGACCTCTTGGTACATACAGGCCCACGAGCGGGGATAGACTCGCGGGCTCTGTAGCCCGTACAACCCGTACCAGAATTCCATAGTAACTCCACAGTGAGGATCTTTCCGTCGGCGCCATGAGGATAGAACTGTGAAAATGAGAAGTCAAGGAAGAAGAAAAACCACCTCCCTCCCCTCCGCTGCCGATTGCACGCCCTTCAACCGTTCGCAGTTGCAGCTTACCTCGTTAAACGTGGGAACCTTTCGCAGTGTTTGACACCACCCTCTTTGCCGACATCCAAGACTCGATGGAGTTGATCAAAAACCTCGACCCCGAAGAAGCGCGCTCCCTCATCGATCCGGCCCTCAAACTGATGATGGACGCCGCGCATCACTAAGAAAGTTACACCGTCCAGTCTACCGGCGATATCTTCTTGGCCTTCCCCAGCGCACTGATCGCCCATGAAGATCACCCGCCATGGGCGTTGTATGCGGCGCTGCGCATGCAAGAGGATATTAAGCGGTACGTGAACCAGCTCCACCTGGAAGGCCGCCGCCCGGTAGAGGTCCGGTCGGCATGAACACGGGTGAGGTCGCGGTGTGCTCGATTCACAAGGATGATCCACATACGGACTATGTACTTGTGGGCCACTCGACCAACCTAGCCTCGCGGATGAAAAACCTGGCCATCTTGTCGATCGAAGGCGAGCGAGGGCAGTTTCAGATGTCTCGCTCAAACTGTCAATACTGTCTCCCATAAGCGTGGGGCTCGCTCTCCAGGAGAGCAAAGTGCCGAGACGGCAATCTACCTTTTCTTGATCTGGTGGACTAAGAAACGGCATTGTCAGATGCTATGGAGCACATCGCCCGAGGAGAGTCGTTCTTGCTACAGTCCTCTTGATTACCACACCAAGGAGGACGAATAGGATGGCGATCGCAACGAATCAACGACAGCAGCAGAGAACACCAAGGTTACCGATGCTCGGTCTCTATCACCAACGCCTTCAAGCAGCCTGAGAAAATAGTGTGCAATCTTTCTGATATCTTCAAGAGTGACGACGCCGTTATTGACCTGACTGCTCCTGGTCTCGTGTCTCTTCATTTGCCGAGCGAACTATTGAGTATACGGCCACTCGTCCGGCAGTATATCTCGCCCTATAGTATCAACCAGCTCTTCTACGGCCTCTCCATTGCCTGAGATAATGAGGCTGTTGGTGGGATAATAGGGGACGATCTGCATCCCATGAGCCGTGGCGATCCAGGCCAGCGCGGATGCAACCTCGTCGGCTTTGGCGTACTTGAGCCGGACCACCTCGATGATGCGCTCGCTGTGGACGACTTCTTCTGTAGGTATGATCCAAATACCTTCCTCTTTTTTGAGGAAGGTATAGCCATGTAAGGCCAGTGCTGACTGCAGCAGTGTGAGTGCTTCTTGAGGGGAAACGTTCTTGACCGGCAAGATGGTGATCTTTCCTTTCACCTGCTCCGGGTCAAAGAGAAAGGTCGTGCCAGTGAGCGTACCGACCTTTTTGATCACTGCCTGGATATCTTCATTTTCAACATGAAGCACGATCTCGTCGGCCAGAGTCATCGTAGGAAGAAGCAGAAGGAATAGGAGAGCGCTTCCCAGGAATATTCTTATGGCAAAGAGGGCGGAAGCAAATCGTTTCATAGCTGTTATTGAGGTGGACAGTTTCAGGGAAACCACCCGTCTCGCCGGGTTGGGGCTGAGGACACCCGCGCAAAGGCTTTTTCTTGAGCCCGTAGTAGTCGGTCCTGCAATCTTATCCCGTTTGCGTCGCTGTTTGAGTTCCTGAAATGCGCGCCCGGACTGGTGCGTATCACGCACCGTGCGCCTTACGCGCCACCGGTTCACGTGTTAGTCCGTTTACCTGCTTACTCCCTCTACAAGCACCTGATCGCCTGGTGCTTTTTGTCCGGAATCGCGTTCATCGCAACCCTAAGCGTTTCATCAGCCTTGACAAGTTCGACTGTGGCAATCCCAGGTGTTTGGCCGCCTCAGTTTGGTTGCCACCGGCCGCCTCCAGAGTTCTGCGCACCTTGACCCGCGTGAAGGCATCAATCGCTTCGGCCAGTGGCAGCGCATCATCGAGGGTCGTGAGCAGCCCTCCGGCATCAGCTTGATTCAGAGGATGTTTTCTTACCTCAAGTGGGAGATCATCCAGGATGATGGCCGGACCTTGTGAGAGCACGATCGCCCGCTCTATCGCATTCTGTAATTCGCGCACGTTACCCGGCCAGGCATACGCGCGCAACCGTTCGAGAGCAGCTGATTCGACCTGCAATGGTGTGCGATTCATCTCTCGACAATAATGCTCAACAAAATGCTGGACGAGGGTAGGAATATCTTCGCTTCGGTCCCGCAGGGAAGGCAACGTCACCGCAACGACGTTGAGGCGGTAATAGAGATCTTCACGGAATGCGCCTTTTTGCATGGCTTGACGCAGGTCACGGTTGGTTGCCGCCAGGATACGCACGTCGGCGTGAATATCTTTTACTCCCCCAACTCGCTGGAATTCTCGCTCCTGCAGGACGCGCAGCAGTTTGGCCTGCAGGTGAGGAGCGAGGTCACCGATCTCATCGAGGAAAATTGTTCCGCTATCGGCAAGCTCGAATTTTCCTTTCTTCTGCGCAACCGCGCCCGTAAAGGCTCCTTTTTCATGACCAAACAATTCGCTCTCTAAAAGTTCCGGCGTCAAGGCGGTACAATTCACCGCGACAAAGGGGTGCTCAGCCCGTGGACTCCACCGATGAATCGAGCGGGCGACCACCTCCTTGCCCGTCCCGCTTTCGCCCAGCAGCAACACGGTACTCGGCGTGGCTGCCGCCGTACGAGCTACGCGCACCACCTCCTGCATGGCCACGCTCGACCCAATAACCAACCGGTACCGCCCTTGAATCGTCTCTTCGAGTGCCGCGCTGGCGTTGCGCACACTGACAAACGTCCGCGCCCGGGTGAGAGAAGTCGCGGCCAGCCCACCGAACGCCATGAGGAGTTGCAGATCAGCGGGTGTGAAGCCCTCTGGATTGGTGGTGTTCAGCGCTTCAATAACACCGATAATCTGATCGCGTTGCTTGAGTGGGGCACATAATATCGACTGCGTACGAAACCCCGTCTGTTTATCGACTCCGCTGAAAAATCGAGGATCTTGCGAGACGTCATTCGAGAGTACCGTTTCTCCAGTCCGGGCCACCCAACCGGCAATGCCTTGCCCCAAAGCAATACGAAATTCGCTGACTTTGGCTTTGCCTGCCATGGTGGTGAACGCCACTTGCTGGGCCGCTTCATCAATGAGCCCAATGCTACACCCTTCAACCGCAAAGAGGCGAATCGCCGCTCCCAGAATAACTTCGAGCAGTTCATCCGGCTCGACCGTGCCCATCAGTAATTGATTAATTTCAATCAGGCTCGAAAGCCGGGCATGTGCCTGTTCGAGTGGGGTTTGCATATCCGTTCGATATATCACGTTGATATCGTAGGCCAAGAGCAAATTTTACCGGCCGCCCTTGGCTTTGCCGCCCGGTAGAAAAACAGGAGTATCGTCAAGGGCTTAGCACCCGCATGCGCTCTTTTGCCAAGCAACTTTCCCTGGCATAGATTCTGCTCCAGCACTGATAGTGAGAAAAACAACTGAGAAGAAAGGGGGTACAGACCATGTTTAACTTCATCGCTCAGAGTGGATACGCGACGGCAACCGTAAATCTCACTGATGATCTCTCATGGTTGATCTCCGGTCTGATTGGCTTGGTGTGGTTGTCGGCAGGAATGATCGTTACCGCAGCGGTGCGCGAATGGATGTCTCAGACCACTCATTCCACCACCCAGGCGACGCCATACGTCAACGAATACCGGCACGCTGCGTAACTGCACGGCATTAATAAACACGTCAGCAAAAATATTGAGGAGGCTATCGTTATGGTACAGAACATCACATACGGACTGAATTTGCGCTCAGGGCGGGAACAGTCAACCGTAAGACGACCTTCGATCGTAGTCGTAACCCGAGATAACACCAAAGCCCAGCAAGAACCGAAGCCCGTTACAGAATGGCTCGTCGGTCTCGCCCTGATCACTATGACGACTCTCTTTGGCGGTTGGCTGTTCTGGTCTCTTGCCCGCGCCTTAGAGACCTACCGAGTTTTCTAGATGGGATCAGAGGAAATTCGTACACGCACTGCCCGAATTCAGTAGCAGGCGCACAGCGCATGTTACCTACGGGAGGAGGGAAACATCATGGCACAGTCTGTCGCATACGCCTATGAATCACGCCCGAGGCAACAGCAGGCAACAAGCGGAAGATCAACTTTCAAGAGCTATCACCAGGCAATTCCTCAGCAGGTGAAAGAGGAAAAGGTACTCAGACTTTCCGGAGACGAAATTGCCAAGGTGATCCTCGTTGTCATTGCCAGTTCTTGGGTCGGCTGGCTTTTGTCGGCTCTTTCACCTGCCTTGGGAACCTTCTGAACCTTCTGGTGATCCAAATCCCTGTCCAAGGTAGGGCGCGCGAAACGTGCCAGGCATCGGCGCGCAGTGCGCGCCCTACCATTCTCTGAGGTTAGTCAGCAATACATCCCACGATCCGGTCCAACACGGCCAATAGGGCATCCGCCGTCACGGTCGGGATTTTGCCCCCGCGCCGAGCGAGGACCTTGTTGCGGAAGCCGGCCAGCTTGTCGAACGCTTTATCGGGGTTACCTCGGGCAAAAGCTTTCTGCGCGTTTCTCACCCTGGCGGTAAGATCTTTTTCGATCTTCCGAGGCAGGTCGGCGGTTTCCGTCACCCGGAGAAGATCGGCTAACCCAACAAGCGGGTCGATGCCCACCTCCACCGTCGCCATCGCCGCGGCGGTTGCCGCCCCCGGCCGCGGAACCGCGAAGATCGTGTGCGTCCCGCACGTACGCGGCTGAAAGAGCACTCGATCGGTATAGATATCCTGCGCCCGAATGTAGGGGATCCGCTCTATATCGAATGCCTTGCCGCCCGCCTCAGGGTCACCATCGTAGAAGAACAGCGAGAGATTGTCCGTCGCCCGGGCGCCAGCCCGCAACCTGACCCGCACTTTCACTTTACCGTCCGGTGCGATCTGCGCGGGAGAGATCTGGACGTTCTCTATTGTTACCTCCCCGTCCTCAGTGGCAACAGGAACACTCTGTGAGTTTGTTTTCGATGCGACATACAGGGGCTGCGGATACAACCCAACGTTGTTGCTGTATTGTTCGATCGGCACTTCGGCTATGGAGGTCAGGGTAGGGAGCGGAATCGCGGTTAAGCCGTGGCCAGGGATCTCGGCCACCAGGCTGCCGCCGTTTTCCATCCACGCCACCACCCAGAACACCAGATAGGTATCGCTGTAATTGGTAGTATCGAAGGTAGTGCTGGCGAGGGCCCAATTGGGAATCTCGCCATTGCTATTGGATGAGTTGAAGCCGGGAATGGGAGCGAGCGTATCCTCGCCGATGAGGAAACTCGGGCCGGTAAATTGACCATTATTGTCCGACCCCTGGCCGTAGAACTGTACCCGCACGTTCGCGGCCATATCTACCAGACTGTAGTTATACACCCTCGCCTGCAACAGCAACTGGTCGCCTGCAGTCGCGAAGGTCACTTGCGGCCCCGCTCCGTTGGCTTCGGCGGCGGTGATAAACAGCCCCTTCATATAATAGAACTGGCTGTCTGCCGGATTGGTGCGGTCAGCCTGATTAAAACTGAGACAATCCATGACTGGGCTGCCGGAAGCGACGCGCAGACAGTTGGGTGGAGGGTCTTGATTGGGAGCGCTGGTCTGCGAGCTCAAGGTCCAACGGTTAGGATGGTTAAGGGCTACATCCGGTGCGGTGTACGTGGCGCGCCACCATCCACCGGAACCGGGATAGGTCGGATCGGCGGTAAATGCCGCCCGCAGAATCCCCTGAGCCTGCACCTGCACGGGATTGCCGTTGGCGTCGGTCGGCGTGATGTTTTGAATCGTTGCGGGAGGGCTACTCTGGCCAAAGAGAAAAGGCTGCCAGGCGTATTGATAGGTGGAAGGGTCCTGGAAGACGCCGGTGCCGGGTGTCTGGATGCCAAACCCGGTTGAGGAGCCGACATTTTGCACGTTCGAATTCAGCGTGCCGAACGCGTCACTAGAACTCCACGAGAACGAACCCGAGGCATTATCGCCGAGGGAGAAAAGGTCGCCCGTCGCCGTCACTCCGGCAGAGGCTGACACCGAGGTATCAGACGAATACGTATTCGTGGATCCGCTGGTGACATTGCTGCCTCCCCCTTGCGTCCAGTTGGCCTGTTCTACGGTTTGCGAACTGTCCGTGAAGATCACTTGCTGGGAGAGGCCCAGCGAGGTAAACCCCGGAAACAAGGCTTGCAGTTGCGTCAGATTCCAGGAGTAGGAGAGCACATTACCGACCTCGTGCACGGGCTGGTACCACTCGATATTGGCGGTATCCACCTCTTCCTGTACCAGCGTGTCCGGGGCCGAGAACTGGAGCACCAGCGGGCCCGTGCCAGCCGGGCAGGAGTCCACCGGCTGCGTGCATCTAGACGCGTCGGCGCACGGAATGCACTGCCCGATGACCGGATAGAGATAGACATTAAAGCGCTTGGTGGTCACCCAGAGGTGATCATCGAAACCGGTCTTCGTGGAGGCGTTGAAGCTCGCACCTTGATAGGTGTTGTAGGCGTTCGAGACGACGTTGTCGTATGCCTGCTTAGCCGAGGATGTCACGGTCACGCTGGCCGAAGCAATATTGGGTATGCCGAAGGAGATTTTATCCTCGAGCATCTCTTTCGTGGCGTAAGAATAGCTCACGGTGCTTTTCTGCGACGATTGGTCGTTTTGCGTCTCCGACGTTTGATACTGAGAGAAGTAGCCGAAGGGCACGACTGTCACATTGAACTCCGTCGGACCCGTTCCGCCATCCGGAGTGATCCAATCGACGTGCATGGGCGGCGCGTCGAGCACGACTTCCGGCTGATAATGTTGAGAGAGGCGGACGATGCTGGGTGGCCCCAATAACAGCGAGCGCCCTTGAGCATCACCGGCCGCCAGCAGGAGCGCGTTGCTACTTGATGGCGTCACTCCCGACAAGATCTGGGTGTCGGACACCTGTGAGAAAGTGAAATTGTTCGTGACGCCAGCCTGGCTGATGACGAGGTGGTATGAGTTAGACGAAGAATCTGCCGCGAGCAGCGCGACCTCTAGGTTGGGCGGGTCGTTCGGCCCGAGCGTTTGGTCGTAATTACCCAGGGCCAGAGACACCAACTGTCGCGTCGAGTAGATGTTTCCATTGCCAGCCTGGAAATTGAGCTGACTGTCAAAGGTGTAGACGGCGGCGAGGCCGACGCCGTCGGAGTTGGTCGCAAACACAACTTGCTCGGTGGGACGAAACCAGTCCAGTCGGCCGCTCGTCAAGCCGGCGAAGGCATCAGTGTTCTGGAGGTCGGCTACGTCCTGGGTTGCCTTGGGGGTTATAACGAGGGCATTGGAATTGGTGGACGATGGGACAACATCGAAGGACTGCATCACCAGGGCAAGGTTCCAGCGATAGGCAACGACCAGCTCATCGTCGGGCAGGCCAGTGTTCGCATTGATCACCCCGTCATAGTCCCCGGCGGTCAGCCAGGTTTGGGTGACGCCACCATTTTGGCCAAAAATAACATCGAGTGTAAAGGAGGCAACTTGTTGGAGGGCCGGATTCGCTATTGTACCGTTTTGATTGGTGACAACTTCATAGATGTTGATGAGAATCTGTTGGCCGTTCACCGGCTGGGCGATCACCACTTCCGCTTTCCCGTCTGCGTCGAAATCACCAGCGGTGATTGACATATTAAGGGTAAACTTGAAGGGGGGAGCAACCCCGTTACTGACAAACAGGCCGGCGTTGAAGTTAGTGACGTCGTTGGCGGTGATAATCTGCAACAAGCCGCTCGTGCTGCCGGGACTATTGGCGGCGAGCACCGCGACGTCGGCATATCCGTCCCCGGTGAAGTCGGCCATAGTTATCGCCTGGGGAGTACTAGGGAAGGGAAAGCCCTCGGTGACAGGACCATTAGGATTCGGATCCTGCACGTTAATGCCACCCGGCGGGCCCGTCATGGTGAAGATCACATCGCGCGGCAGTTTGAACATCCGCCCCACCACCGTAGAGACCGCGTTGGCGTTACTCAAAATAGGATAAGAGGACTGGTTCCCGAGAGACGAATTGGTGGTTTGCAGCACCACATTGTTCGCCGGCCCAGTCCCGTTACTATCGGGAAGGAAACTGGTCACCACGAGATCGTCTACCGGCAGCAAGGTGCGCCGTCCCTGCAGAACGTCACCGACGGTGCTGAAGCAGGGAGTACCACACGGCGTATCCTGAGCCAGGGCCAGATTCTCTCTGAGTCCTTCCCCGGATACCAGGAGTAGAGTAGCAGCGGTCAGCAGAATAACTCTCATACGAAATGTACGCATAGTGGTTTTCCTCCGTGTACGAAAATCTGCTAAAAATTAGCGGCCAACTGCACGCCGAGAATCAGCGCGCTTGGGATGGAGCCAGTGCCCCCGGGCTGGATACTGTACTGCAAATCGGGCTGGACAATGAGGCACGGGGAGAGTTCCCATTGGTAAGTCAACTCGATCACCATTTCGAAGTCCTGCACGCCAGTGGATGTGCTGTTGATACTTTGGCTGGCGCGCTGCGAGCGCCTGAGATCGTTACTGAACTGCCCGTAGGCGAGGCCGAACGCCGTGGTATCGCGGTCGCGCCCGGGGATGAGGCCATCATACGCGAGACCGGCCATGAAAAAGAACGGGAAGGTGTTGATGTCTGACGGCGCGAACGTGACTCCCGCGAAGGGTGTCATGCCTTGATCGCTTCCCGGACCGCCCTCACGATACACCTGTTGGTCCACCAGTACGTAGAGACCGTAATTCCCATGCTTCTCCGCTGGCGGTAGGCCAGAGCGGATGTAGGAGCCACCTTTGCGGTCATGATAGAAATCCTGGAATGTCCCGGAATCGTAATACCCGCCGAGCTTGTAGTTGCCGGCCAGCCCCACGGAAGCTGGTCCTGAGTTCGGCGTATAGCCGATTTCCCCTATCACGAAGACCTCCGAGTCGTGGCGGAGACTGAAATCGACCCCATGGGCACTATTCCGCGCAAGCGTCGTGTCCCCGTTGTACACAGCTCCCATCCCATACCACTCTTCAGTCGGCTTGACGGTCGCGCGCACGCCCCATTGCGCGAATGGATAGTATGAGAAGGCTGGCACATTGATCGGTACACTGATGGGATTGCCGTTAAAAGCGGCGTTCAAGAAGAGACTATACAGAGGTGAGGTGAGAAACTCGTCGCCGGCGCCGAACCGTCCCAGGAGCAGACTGACCTTGTCGGCGAACAAGGACTGTTCCACATGGAGCGCGTAGAGCCGTACAGTCTCACCGCCATAGATGTTGGAGGCGGTAAAGGTGTTGTCGAGGGCCAGTGCGGAGAGGTCCTGGCCAGAACGCGATGAGCCGGAGACATGAAACACCAAGCCCGCCAAGCCGAGCGATTTTTCCAGATCGACGTTGATATCGACTCCGATATTATCGTCGTACGCGATTTTGTGCCGCTTCCCGCCGAGCGGGTTGCCCAGAATGTTGGTCACATAAGTGACGGTCGGATTGATCCCCCAGGCGGCAAGAGTGTTGCGCTGACCCTCCCAGTTCCCCGTGACATACCTCCGCCGCAACCACGGAGGCATATGCGTTCCTACCTCAGTTGTGAATTCTCGCCAGAAGGTGCGTAAGGCGGGATAGCGATGAAGTGCCTCCCCCTCATAGTCATCGGCCTTCACGTGCCACGGGAATGCTGCTAGGAGGAACACCAGTAAAGCACTCGCAAAGACGAGACGTCCCATGCCCTGTGGTCGCGCTAGATCTTGTACTGCCACTGGCGGGCCATGCCGGTTTCCAGGTGGTAGAGGTTGTGGCAATGAAAGAACCACCGGCCGGGGTTGTCGGCAGCGAATTCAAACTTTACGGTGGCCTTCGGCGCGACGCTCACCGTGTGCTTCAGCGGAGCCAAGGGGTCTTCCCCGGTGCGGCTGAGGAGGCGAAAGAAATGCCCATGCAAGTGCATAGGGTGAAACATGTCGGTGTTATTGAATATCTCGACTTGTACGCGCTGCCCTTCCTGGATCAGCAGCGGATCGGCTTGGGGATAGTACTGATCGTTGATGTTCCAGATATACTTCCCCATGTTGCCGCCGAGCACGAGCTTAAAGGAGTTCAGCGGTCCCTCCGGCAGCGTCGTCGGCCGTACCGCCTGTAACTGCGCATAACTCAACTGGCGCGCGCCCCACTTGGGCGGTCCCGGGTTCATAGCGACTTGGGCGTCAGGCGTATGTAGGACGCCGAGAGCCGCTCCTGACCCGTCTTGCGCCTCGGCGCGGATAGTATACGCACCCGACGCGCCGGCTGTAACAAGCACGTCATAACATTCCGCGGTGCCTAAGAGCAGGTTGTCCACTTCCAACGGTCGCACTGCTTCGCCGTCAGCATGTGTAATCAACAAGCTGTGACTATCGATCATGAACCGGAAGAACGTGGACCCGCTGCCGTTGATAATCCGAAAGCGGATGCGCTGACCGGGTCGGGCCTTGCAGGTCCAGGGGTTGCCGTTCGCTTTGCCGTTCAGCAAGAACGCGCTGTACTTCACGTCGGCGAGGTCAGGCCCGCCTCCCATCTGCATACTCCCTTTGTTTTGGCCCATAGTTGGTCGGGGGTCTGGTCCTTCGGTTTTCATGCCGGCCTTGTCACCGCTGCCGCCGGGGCCGCCCATCTTCATCCCGCCCATCTTTTCCGCCTCTTGACGTAGGGTAGGAATGATGGCCTCAGGGTTGGAGTTCAGCCAGTCGCTGATGAAGAGGACCACGTCGTGGTCGTACTTCAGCGACTCGTGGCGGGGCTCGATGATCAATGCGCCTGAGCAGCCTATCTGCTCCTGAAAGCCGTAGTGGGAATGGTACCAGTACGTGCCGGTCTGGCGGATGGGGTACTCATACACAAACACCTGGCCGGGTGCGACCGGGTCTTGAGAGATGCCGGGCACGCCGTCCATCGCCGCCGGCACCAGCAGGCCGTGCCAGTGGATGGTTGTAGGCGTATCCGGCAGCGCATTTTGCAGCTGGACACGGAACAGTTCCCCTTCTTTCACCCGAAGCTCTGGGCCCGGCATATTCCCATTAAGGAGAATCGCAGGGACGGGCGTCCCCGCGGGAGCCACTTCTTTGCGTTCGGCGCGGAGAGTGTAGGCGGCAATCGGTGATCCGGGAGTGACATTACTGTGGCCAGTTGGCTCAGCGGCCATAACCGGGAGTACACCGCCGCGGAGCAACACACCACCCGCCCAAGCCCCTCCGCCCCATCCGATGGTGCGTAATAGACTACGCCGCGACAAAGCTGTATTAGTCAAAAATCGCCGTAGCTCGTCTGCCATGTAGACCTCCCTGATTCACACCCCGGTTAATTTGGCTTCTTTTTTCTTCCGTGAAGTATGGATTAAGGACAACACCTTGTGGCGCATTTTGGAACGGTGGTCAACGGTCTACCCGAGAGTGTCGGACCGGTAGAATGTGCGTACGGTACGAAGAACTCAGGGTTGGGGACGCCATTCATCGCGACGACTTGAAACGGGTTCACTTGGATGTGAAAGGGATAGTGGAACACGTCTTACGGAATCTTCGCCAGTGCGGCGCAGCGACGGATCGCTCTCTGCTCGTCGCGTGCGCGAATGTCCTGCCGCCACCTTGGAAAGGCACCCACATCGGGGTGCCTTTACGAGAAGAGGGGGCGAAAGCCGAAGAGACTCTTCTCATCTGTGAGCTGAGGTTAGTCAGCAATACACCCCACGATCCGATCTAATACGGCCAATAGGGCATCCGCCGTCACAGTCGGGATCTTATCCCCGCGCTGAGCCAGGACCTTGTTGCGGAAGCCGGTCAACTTGTCGAACGCTTTGCTAGGGTTGCCCCTGGCAAAAGCTTTCTGTGCGTTTCTCACCCTGGCGGCAAGATCTTTTTCGATCCCTCGCGGCAGGTCGGCCGTTGCCATCACCCGGAGAAGATCGGCTAACCCCACAAGCGGGTCGATGCTCACCTCCACGGTCGTCATACCCGTCGCTGGACCCGCTGTGCTCTGGGCCACGACAAAGATGGGATGGGCGCCGCAGGTACGCGGTTGAAATTTCACCATGGTGACGTAGGTGTCATTGGCGCGGAGGTG
>Ga0187894_10000880_pt1 | contig 40239 bp, 45 predicted proteins | sample GBC1701081metaG_FD_136650 | JGI IMG/M metagenome (GOLD analysis project Ga0187894, IMG submission 136650) | White microbial mat communities from a lava cave in the Kipuka Kanohina Cave System on the Island of Hawaii, USA - GBC170108-1 metaG ... | reverse complement strand
GAAGTAGAAGTCGCAAGACAACTGCGAAAATACTCAGATTCATTAGAAGGACGAGAACAATTAGCAGTTCTAGCGTTTGCGGACGCACTAGAAATCATACCGCGCACACTAGCGGAAAACGCAGGCCTTGACCCAATAGACATGCTAGTTCAAATCAAAGCAGCACACGATAAAAAACAAAAATGGGCAGGAATTGACGTCTTTAAGGCAAAAGTTGTTGACGCGTGGGCTGCGGGAGTTCTTGAACCCCTCAAAATAAAGACACAAGCAATCTCTAGCGCATCAGAAGTCGCGCAAATGATACTTCGCATAGATGACGTAATAGCAGGCGGCAAACAAAACACGCAAATGCCGCCACCAGGCGTCCCAATGGGCGGCGAATACTAATATTTTTATTCTTCTTAATTTTATATTGGAAATATGCTCGAACAAATTGTTGATGGAGACTTTATCTTAAGAAAATTAAGAACTACTGACTCAAAAGACATTGCCAGTTATTGTAATAATAAAGAGTTCTCAAAATATACAAGAATGATTCCTTATCCTTATAAGTTAAAACACGCAATAAAATTTATCAAAGATTCTCAAAAAAAATGGAAAAAAGGAGAACACTATTGCTATGGAATTCAGCATGAAGGGCACATTATTGGGGCGATAGGAGTAATGGTTAGAAGCCCACATATCGCAGAACTTGGGTATTCAATCAGTAAAAAATATTGGGGAAAAGGAATTGCCACAAGATTGGTAAAAACTGTCATGAAAAACGCATTTAAGGAACTTAAACTTAACAAAATATACGCTCGCTGCAACCCCAAAAATATAGGAAGCAAAAAAGTAATGGAAAATGTCGGAATGAAATATGAAGGGTGTATGAGAGAGCAGGAAGAAATAAAAGGAGAGTTCTGGGACATTTTACAATATGGAATTCTTCGCCGAGAATTTAAGTAGAAATATTTATATATGAACCTCGCCGTTAGAGTATATACAAAGAGGGTGATATACATGCCAGAAGACATTCCTGCACAGGAAGAAGAATACGAATTACTTCCACATCGCGAAATAGAAGACCTAAAAGAAGAACTATCCAAACTAAAAGAGTTTGAAGTCGCTCCAAGCAAAAAACTACAAGTATCACTTCTTGAAGTCAATCAAAAACTTGACAAACTAATCACTATTTTTGAAGACGCTTCGCACGAAATGCGAGTAGAAGAAGGAGGACTCTCATTTTCCGACAAAATGAAACCGCTCCTTGAAAAAATGAACAAAATTCTTGAACAAAACAGCGAAATCGCAAGCGGAATACTCGCTCTTGCAGACATGGTAAAAGAAGTAAGAGGACAATCGGGAAAAATGGACAGCGGATTTGAAACATACAACGCTCCACCAACACCCGCGAATTTTAATGTCCCTCCAAAAATGACCGAAGCGCCAATGGGAATGCCAAGACAATCAGCAAACGCTCAAATGGCAGGGCAAATGCCGCCAGGTGTTCCACCAGGAATGCCACTCCCGCCGCTACCAAAACGAAGAACATTCGGACTATGAGTTTACCGCTAGATGTTGGCGATGATTTGATTGATCGGGGCAAAAGCGCCCTATTTCTAACATACTTAGCAAGGTCAGCGAACAAACAAGCTCAACGAGAGATATCACGCAAAAAAGTCCAAATAACGCTTCACCAACTTCGCAAACTATCCACTAAAAATTTACACAAACACCTTGATGAACTCGAAATTCACTTGAAAGAAGCTATCGAACGAGAAAAAGCAATACAATCAAACCAAAAAAACGAAGACGGAATTCATCACGGACTCAAAGGAAGAATAGTCAATCTTGAAAACAAACTGCACCGCTACCTTGAAACACAAAAACAAAGACAAGAACGCATTGACCAAATTGAACACAAAGTAAAAAGCCATTTCCAAACAAAAAAAGAAAAAATAAAAGACTTGAAAAAACACTATTCCAATCTTCAAAAATTGCTTCGCACAGCAAAAAAAGACAAGCACGACAAACGAAAAATCGGCGCGATAGAACGAAGAATAGGAGTTCTCAAAGCAAGAATAATCGCGCTAAAATAACTACTTTTAAGTGGTTAAAAATAGAAAAGTTTATAAAGGGATGCGGCAGTTTCTCAATGGGTTTATTAATATGAATACTATGAAAACCTCTATGGGGGAGCTGACTTGGAGTCCAGATGAAGGAATAGACGTATCGAGCAGAGGAGACTCCGTTTACAAAATTCTAAGTCCTTTTTCACACAATAAAAATTACAAAATCCCAGTATCCGGCCAAGAGCATATTCGTGCGGACAGCGTTGAAGGAATATGGCAAGGCCTTAAACTTTTTTACGGCATAACTGACAAGTTTCAATTTTCAGGAAGAGCCCAAAAAAGAAAAGGAATGCCCGACTCTTTCTTGTTTGGAGATGAGCAAATAGGGTACATTGAAGCCAGACACAAAATCTATCAGCCCGCGTACATTTATCATTTAATCAATAACGCGCTTCCAGTTGTTGCGAATGACTTAGAATCAAAACTTCAAAAGGGAGATGTAACAATGCATGACATTGAAAAAAACCCTTACATCGACAACGATGAAAAATCATACTCACACGCCGCTTTAGCCGTTGAAACAATCAACTTGATGCGTAAAATACAACTTCCATTAAAAAAACCGGATAAACCAAATCCGCAAACGTCAGGATTCACATATCTTCATGAACAAGTTGAGTTCATATCAAATTCAAGAAAAACAATGAAAAAACGCGAAAAGGAATTAACTGATGATGTAATATCATTCGCCTTTCTTTTTTCACCGGATGTAAAATACCAAGATTTAGCTCTTGAAACAATGCTCGCAACCGATATGGACAGAGAACGAATTAAAAAATACGTTCCAAACAAAAAAACTGAAAAAACCTATTCACTTTTTCTTCGTTGAACCGAAATTTTGACAACTTCATCAGGCTCAATATCCCCGTTAATAGCGAAATGAACAACTCTTCTTGAAGCCTTAATCCAAACTGAATTCAAAGGAACCACGACTTCAACCCAGACCTCAGTGTTGGCAATTTTAGCACCCAGTTCCTTGCAAATTTCACTCTCAGGCCAATTTTGCATAGCTCCCCTCGGAGCTAAATACACAAAAGGGTCATCTATTGAAGACTTAATAAAATTCATAGAACGAATCTGGGTCGCGTTCTCCCAAGAAGTGTAATGAATTCCCTTAATTTGCGCATATAAACCGGAAATTCTCAAACCTTGGATGGATTTGCCGTCAGCGAAAATTAAATTGTTCTTCAATTCAAAAACAACATGTTTTGTCGCCAAAATCTTGCGCTCCACAATTTCAGACAACCGGTAATATTCTCCGTAACCAATTCCAGGAGCTTCAGTCATTTATGAGCAAACCAAAAAGTCAGTTTGTCCTTTTCTTTATTGTCAAGACGGCAAAAACCAAAACGTTCAAACTGAACAATCGCGCCTTCCTTTAGTTTTTTTAGGTCCTCTTCTCCAAGTCCAATCTTTAATTTATTGTCAGGCATAAGAATCTCAACTTTGATATTTTTCGCATCAACAGGAAGCCAAGTGAAAGTAGAATCACCAATATTTCTGAACTTTTCATATTCCACACTATCAAACTCATACCCTTTACTGTCTTTTTTGAAATTAAGACAATCTTTTAGGCGGAACAATTTTTTCGCCTTGATATCCGCGAGATCAGATTTTGAAACCCAAAATTTGTCATTAGTTTCAAACTCGCGGTTGCCGCGCTTTTTGTTTTCAGGATGAAGAGGAATTTCAACAGACTGCTTTGGCGCGCCATTAACTTTGATTTCTATCGGGTTTTCAACGAAAAAATAACGATTTGCCATAGGGTCAACAATTTCGCGATTATGCGCTTCAAGAGTTTTGAAAAATTCATTCGCAGGAACAGTCTTATCATTCATCCCTAAACCGATGTCTACTGCGAATTTTTGGAAAGCATCGGGCTGAAAACCTCTGCGTCTCATCGCGGCAAGGAAAGGAAGACGAATATCATCCCAATCGGAATATTCTCCGCGCTCAATTTGTTCCTTAACTTTAGTCTTTGAAATCTCAAGGCCTTCCAAATTAATTCTTCCAGTGTAAAGATGTGTTGGCTCTTTCCAGCCAAAAGCGTCGTAAATATTTTTTTGGCGCTTTGCGTTATCCATATGGTCTTTTCCACGAATAGTATGTGTGACTCCGTTTTCATGATCATCGATTGCGACCGCGAAATTCATAAGAGGCCAAACTTTATACTTAGTATTTTGTCTTGGATGCACGCTATCATTAATTCTAAACGCAGGCCAGTCTCGCATCGCAGGATTCGGATCGGCAATATCGGTTTTAATTCTAACAACCGCCTCTCCTGGCTTGAAATCAAGAAACATCCTGTCCCATCTTGTATGGTTATCCTTTATTGAAAGTTTACGACAAGGACAAGGCATTTTTTTAAGCGAAAACGCTCGGAATTCATCTCCTGTGCAAGTGCAAACATACGCCTTTCCCATTTCTATTAGTTTTTCCATCGCGTCATAATATTTGTCAAGTCTATCAGACTGAACAATAATCTTTCCAATCCCATCATCAGTAAACCATTTAGTGTCATCTTCAATCATTTTGTACGCGGGCTCGTAAATATTCTCAGAATTCGTATCTTCTAACCTTAAAATCAATTTGCCGTCATATTCTTTGCAGTACAAATTGCTAAGCGAAAAAACAACAGCGTGAGCGACGTGAAGAGGACCGCTAGGACTTGGCGCGAGACGCATAACGATTTTACCCTTGGTCGCGTTTGGAAGAGGCTTTAATTTTTTCTCCTCTACCTTTTTTTCCTCCAAAAGATAAGGCGCGCTCTTTTGCAGCTCCGCAATTTGCTTGTCAACAGTTAATAATTTGACTTCTTCACAAATTTCTTTAATTAGAGGGTTTATTTCTTTTAACTGGGTTTTTATTTCGGGTTTTTCACCGATGAGTTTTGCTATAACAGAACCCATATTGGGAACGCCATTATACTTTCTCGCGTTATCTAACGCAAAAATCCGAATAAGCTTCGGGATTTCCTTTTCCATACTCTAATTTTACAACCCGCAGTATTTAAATATATTCACAAAACTTAAATACTCCAATACGCCGAAAACTTTTCATGAAAACGGTGGTATTCACATTAAGTATGGCGTCACTATTGATTCTTGCCGCATGCAACCCTTCGGCTTCAGGACCTGGAGACGAATTCGCAAAATGTCTCACTCAAAACGGCGCCAAAATGTACGGAGCGTTCTGGTGCCCACACTGTTCTGACCAAAAAGAAGAATTTGGAGATGACTTTCAACACATAACATACATTGAATGCAGTAAACCAGACAAATCACAAACAGAATTTTGCACAGAAGCGGGAATAACATCATATCCAACATGGGAATTCGCTGACGGAAGCAGAGAAGTTGGTAAATTGTCGTTCTCAGCTCTTGCCGAAAAAACAGGATGCGAACTTGGGTAAACAAAATGACTGAACCAAAACACACAGAACACAAACACAATGCTCATCAAACACACAACAAGCAGAATAATACGCCAGTAATTCTCGCAGTACTATTCATAATTTCTCTTGCAGTAGGAACATACCTGATATTTGGAACTGGAACTGACTTAGTGAAATCGGGAGAACCTGCTGAATTAACATTGACCATAGTTGGCGCAGACTGTGAAGATTGTTTCGACATAACTCCCGCAATACAAGTTCTACAAACAGAATACACATTCAAAGAAATCAAAAATGTCTCCATGGATGACTCCGGCTCATTGGTTGCCAAATATGATATAACAAAACTTCCAGCGATGATATTCACTGGAGACATAGAGGAAATACAACTTCCTAACCTTGTCAAAAAAGATGACGCGATGGTATTTACAGAAACACCAGCGCCATACTATGATGTCTCCAAAAAAGAAATCGTTGGCTATGTCACAATTACTCGCCTTGTTGATTCAAGCTGCCACGGCTGCTTTAATATAAGCATTATTGAAGACCAAATGACTGGCGCAGGAATACTTGTTAAAAGCCGTGAAACAGTTGAAGTTAGCAGCGAAAAAGGAAAACAGCTTGTATCAAAATACAAAATAACAGAAGTCCCAACATTGCTATTTAACAAAGAACTACTTGTTTATGAACAAATACAACAAGTATGGAAAGACTTTGGCTCAGAAGAATCCGATGGAACACTCGTTCTTCGAACTTTGAATCCTCCTTACAAAAATATTCAAACAGGAAAAATTGAGGGGATAGTCAATCTCAAGTATTTGGTTGACAAAACCTGCATGAACTGTTTTGAACCTTCCAATTACTACGATTTGCTAAAGGAAAGCTTTAGTTTAACAGTAAACGATGAAAAAATAATTGACGTATCAACAACTGACGGAAAGAATTTGATAAAAAAATACAATATAACTCAAATTCCAACCGTGATACTTTCACCTGAAGCAGGAGTTTATCCATCACTAAAAACCGCATGGCCACAAGTTGGCAGCGAAGAGCGCGATGGAAACTTTATTTTCCGCAACGTAGACCTACTTGACAGCTATCTATCATCAAAGGGCAAACAGCTAGTCTACAAAAACATCACTTCAGAATAAATTTTAATTTTTTAAAATTTTTAGTTTCATTATTGCTATTTTTTATTATTTTTAGAAAGAATTAATCGAATTCTCGAAGCAAATCATCAGCCGCTTGGGTGATATCTTCACTGACAGAAGGTTTGCCGCAATAAGGGCACATAGTTGGCTGTATATTTCGCGTGAACTTCCAATTGCAACTTCCACAACGAAACTTAAGCTTGTTTACCATACTATTTCTTTTTGATTTGCCCTGATTTATAAGCTTTTTGCGTTCACAACATATTTAAATAACTAGTTACCTAGAAAAATCATGAAATTTTGGATAGCCCTTATAATAATCGGCGGAGCGATACTTGGCATGTCCTTATTCTCAACAAACGTTGAAGCATGCAAGGCAATAGAAATAGGTTCTGGAGACACTAAAGTCGTAATGGTCACACAGCCAGGCTGCAAATATTGTGAAGAACAAGCCAAAATTCTCGCAGGAAATGAAAAAGAGCTCGGATATAAAATAGAGGAAATAGACATAAACTGCGCCCAAGCAAAATTAGGCAAATACATAAAAGGAACTCCTGCTTTTGTGATTGGCGATAAGGTAGAATACGGCGTTAAATCAATTGAGGAGTTAAAAGCCCTCGCATGAAAACAGCCATACTAACTGGCGCGATACTTCTTGGCCTTTTTGTCGGTTTGATTATTGGAATAGGAAACAACAACGCAATAACGGGAGCCGCGACAGCGAACTGTTTTGTTAACAACGAACCTTGCGTTTGCGAAAAAGACTACTGTTTATGCGGAGAACAAAAAGTTCCAGAATCATACTGCCGTACAGAAAACTTTAATAACGCCAAATAAAGACAGGGAACCAATGAAAACAGAATACATCTTTTACACTGTCGGAATCATATTTATGATAGCCGCGGTTCTATATTTTACCTGGGAATATTTATTTCAAATGAGCAGAATGTTCAAAATTGCTACACTGCTAATTTTGACAGGATTCTTTTATTTCACAGCTAATTATCTAAAGGAGCGGGGCTGGTAACAATGGCAACTTGGGCACCAATAGTATTTTGGATTTTACTCGTTCCACTCTTAATAATAATGCTGATTGTATACTTGAAAAGCAAAAAATTCTACAGATTAGTCTACATAACAAGCGTGTTTACCTACGCCATGACAGTAATGTACTGGATTGACGCATACCAATTAGGAAGAAACGCAATTGTAGGACTACTCGTCGCGTCATCACTTCTGATGTTATTTGTCGGCTGGAGACTTCACAAATCACCAGACAAGAAAAAATCCAAAAAACCAACAGGACATCACGGAACACTCGCGATAATAAGTTTAGTTTTGATTGGAATATTAGTTGGACTTTCAGCAGTTCCATACGGCTGGACTGTTGACAAATCATCAGTTTCATCAGTAAAACTGGACCAAGTAATGACTGTTTATCAAGAAGGACAAGCAGAATACAACAAACCCCCAGTTCCTGTTTACACAATCACTGTAACAAACACGTTTATCCCTCGCCAATATGAGCTTCCAAACGCTCAAGCCTGCCTTTACAACACAGAAAAACAAGCAGGACAATGGATTGGCGCAAGCTGGGATTATGAGTCAATGCGCTCAGAATTCGCGCCATCACTTGACACACTTGAAGTTGGAAAAGGCAGCAAAACAGCAGTTCTTCGAGTAAACAATCAACCTTACTATGAAACAAGACCAGTAAAGGTGCCAATGCCTTCTCCTTCGGCCATGGTTCAAGAAACTCCGGTTTATGACCAATTATTGCTATTCTTAGGCCCGCAGACCTCATATGAATATGTGGAATGTACAGCGCTAAAACAAAGCGACTTTTCAAGAGCGATAAAAATTCCAATAATCAAATAATTTTTATTCTTTTAGAACAATTCTCGCATCAACAGCAAGACCCACTTTATCGTTAATGAAGAAAGGATTCACGTCAAGCTCTTCAAGATTTTTGATTTCTTCGGGCAACTTTGAAATCGCGATCATAGCATCGATAAGGGCTTTTTTGTTCACAGGTTTTGCCCCGCGAACTCCACTTAGTAAAGCCTTGCCCTTCAAGTCGTTTAACATAGACTCCGCGTCTTTTTTAGTAATAGGACAAACTCTAAACGAAATATCCTTGTAAACTTCAACAAAAATACCGCCAATACCCGTGAGCAGAACAGGACCAAAAGAAGGGTCGTTTTTTATTCCTAAAAACATTTCAATACCATCACACTTCTCTTGAACCAAGACTTTTCCTTTTTTAAGAAAACCTGAAGCGATTTCACGAAGTTCAGCAGTGTCATGAACAATTTTTACTCCTCCTTCCTCAGTTTTGTGAACAACTTTAGGAGAGACAAGCTTTAAAACAAGCGGAAAACCGAATTTTTTTTGAGCACGCTCAACTTGCGCAAGGGAGTCAACTAGCTCAAACTTTGCTATCGGAATATTGAGCTTTTTTAGCGCCTCATTAAGCGATAACATCATTTGTTATCACCTGGAACAAAACGCAAAACCCAAAGACCAGTCGCGAAAAACACAATCAAAGAAAGCATAGCCCAACCATAACTCACAAAACTCGCCAAGGCGCCAAATACGATTGGACCAATAACACCTGAAAACTTATTGGTTAACTCCAAATAACCAAAAAATTGGCCCATCGTTTTTTCAGAAACCATTTCCACCAGTTTTGGACGCTGAGCTGTAGTCCACATACCCAAAAACGCACCGCCAAGCGTTCCCGCGACGATAAAAATCTCCACATTTTTCACAAAATACAAAAGCAAAATAACTGCAACCCAGCCCCATCCTGACCATACAAGAACTTTTTTTGCCCCGAACTTATCAGTTAATCTTCCAGACACAAAACTGCCGACAACAGCGCCAAAGGACTGAATAACATAAACTACAAAAAACATCTGAACAGTCAGAGCGATTTCTTGCCTCGCGAACAAAAACAAGAAAAGAATAACCGCATTAATTGCGTTAGAAAAGCAAAACATTGAAATTAAAAAATAGAAAAACTCCTTGTAATTTTTTATCTCCTTAAGAGTTGTTAGAACACTTTTAACGCTTTTACTGATGTATTCTGCCGTGGACATTCCATCTTTTGAACGCTTCGGCTCTTTCACGCCAAAAAACAAAAATAATGAAAACACAAAAAACAAAATAGCGGTAATGGTAAAAACTGATTTCACTCCAGGCTCAGTTTCCCAACCTAATTGTGATAAGAAAATCGCCGCAATGCCAAGACCAATTAGGGTTCCAAGATAACCCATAGCGGTTCCAATACCTGAAACATTGCCCATCTCTTTAGGGCGGGCAATCTTTGGCAAAAGAGCATTATATGTTGTTAGGGCCGCGTGATACGAGAAGTTCGCAAGACCTCCAAAAAGAAGCGCAAGATAAAGAGGAACTTCTGCGACAAAATATGTTAACGCGCAACAAACAATTGTAAATGTGAAAATGAAGGGCATACGCCGTCCAACATGATCGGACCACGCGCCAATAAAAGGAACTATTACTCCCACTGCAAGCATACTTAGCCCAAACACGAGGCCAATCTGAAACTCACTTCCACCCAAAAACTGTTTTACAAAAAAAGGAAAGAAAAACGTAACGAACAGAGCGCTAAATATAGTGTTCGCTAAATCATACATTCCCCACGAGAACACCTCTTTAATGTTCATACAGACAATCTTAGACAAACGGCTTTAAAATACTAACTGTTATTTTTTAACAGCAGCTTCCCAATCAATCGTAAAATTACCCTCATCAACACAGGTAACATTCATCTCATTAACAAGAACCTGAACGTTTTTAGAAGCAAGAACCTGTTTTTCATTAAGAGTTAGAGTTGAAAGAATCCAGCCCTTAAACAATCTTGCGCCCAAATAAGAAAAACGAACACTCTTCGCTACTTTTAGATTGTGCTGTTTTTGATAATCCTCAATTCCAGCCCAAGTATAATTATAACAAACTGAAGACTTAACAACATTTTCAAGCTCAGGCGTTAAAGAATGAACCTGCCCCACAGTATAATCTTTTGGAATTTCAACAAAATCAATAATAGGTTCTGAGACGTTTTGCTCAAAAACAGAAACTATTCCTTCTGCGCCAACATTTGCATCCTCAACAATAATGTCAATTCGCTCTTGAGGCTCAACGGTGGCATTTTCATTTTCAGGAGTCAAATTGGCAACCACTTCTCCAGTAATTAAAGACTCATTTGAATCAGTTGGGCCAAAATTTGAAAATTGCGAACATGCGGCAAGCAAAAGTAACAATCCGACAAACCACTTCATAAACTAAACACCGAGCCCTTGATTTATAAGGCTTTTCACCAAACATTTTTAAAACAAACAAGCCTTTAAAAAGCAAAAAGAGGAACATGGTATACTGCATTAGCAAGCGCATTTTCTGGCCAATTTTTCGGCTATTCGTAAAGGACATCAAAGGAATTGAAAACCTGCCTAAAAAAACCTGCATGATAGTATCAAATCACCAAAGCTACATAGACGCGGCGCTAATATTGCTCATATTCGCGTATTATAGAAACACCAAAATTTACATATTCGCAACACGTGAAAAATTTATGAACCCGTTCTGGCAACTAATATTTTGGCATTTTGGAGCGATAAGAATTGGGAACGGGATATCTAAAGGTCTTCAAAAATTAAAAGAAGGAAATTCAATTTTAATTTTTCCAGAAGGACAGCGCACTTTTAACGGAGAAATTCAAGAGGTAAAACATTTCGGGCTTGGAGTTTTAGCGCTTAAAGCAAAAGTTCCAATACTCCCAATAGGCGTTCGAACATTTGAATTTTGGAACAGATACAACTCTCTCCCAACATGGAAAAAAAACATTCAAATAAAAATTGGAAAAATGATGAATACTAAACTGCCGCTTTCCTTAGCAAATTACAAAAAAGTCACACAAAACGCGATGAATGAGGTGAAACGCCTTGCGTGAATATCTAACACTTGAACAGTTAAAAAATTTGAGCTTTGAAAAAATAGAAAGACTTCAAAACATAAGATTTTCTGCAACTTCTAGATACTTATTGCCATACGCGCCATTTTATCAACAATTATTCAAAAAATACGGAATAGACTATCTGAATTTGAAAAAAGTTGAAGACTGGCACAAATTAGGACTTCCGCTAATAAAAAAATCAGCTTACTTGAAAAAACCTCGGGATTTTATCGTAAAACCAGAGCAAAAAGGAATATTCATGAGACATCTCTCTTACCTTGAATCAGCGGGAGAACACAGAGAAGCAGTAGAATTGTTTTTTTCTCATAACAAAAAACAAAAAATCAAAGACTACTACAACCCGCACTCGCTAATTTTTTCAGGAGGAACAGAATCAGGAAACCCCGCGCCAGTACTAATGACTCGCGCGCAGCAAGACACTCTAACTCAAATTTTACGAATAATCGGCGAATTAATAATAAAAAAATATCTTCCAACAGAGAGACTGATTGGAATGAACCTGTTTCCTTATGCGCCTCACTTAGGATGGCACGCTGTTCACAGAGCACTTGACATAAACTGCGACACAAACCTAAACACCGCAGCAGGAGGCGCAATACCAACAGAGCGATTGGTTAAAATGGCGTCGCAAGCACAGCCAAACGTAATTTGCGGAATGAGCGATTACTTACGAACAAGATTTTTGCCACTCGCAATAGAGCGAAAGATAAAATTACCTCAAAAAGTAATATTCATCAACGGAGCGCAAAAAATGCTCGAACAAGAAAGAGAAAAAATAATTGCTCTTGCCCGAAAATGCGGAGTTCGCGAACCAATCGTTCTTGACTTATACGCAGCATCAGAACTAAAAGAAGCAATATTGCCTGAACTATTCCCGAAAAGCGGGTTTTATCACATGGCCCCACTATCTGCGATAATAAAAACAATTCAAGTGAACAACGCTTCAAAAGAATTAATTGACGATTGGGAATTTAGCAAGGATGGAAACGCGGCAATATGGAACATAGACGGCGCAGGAACATTATTTGAAGGATACGCTATCGGAGATGTTTATGGCGAAGTAGAAAGAACGAAATGTCCTGTGACAAACCTCAACGTAACAAGAATTTATGACGTAAACAGAATACGAGATATACAAGCGTCACTAAAAATAACAGGAACAATAGAAGGAAAAATCAAAGGAACAAAAATAAATTTAGTCGCAATAAGACAAAAAGCGCTAGCTGTTTCTGAAATTGATGAGGCGCAAGTAGTATTAAAATCAAAACAAAACAGAATAGAACTGCGATTTGTGTCCACAAAACCCGCTCTCGCAAAGAAAAAACTGCAGCAAATCTTTAAAGAATCAGAAGTAAAAATAACAGTAGTTCCGTCAACACTCAAAAAAATGCAAGGAGATTCAATAAAACTAAACACGGTGAAAATAGAATGAACCTTGACACATTCTTTCACGCGAAAAATATAGCAATAATTGGAGCTTCAAGAGAACCGGGAAAAATAGGGTACACAATTTTGCACGGGCTTTTAGGCAAAAAATTTAACCTTTACCCGGTAAATCCAAACGCCAAAGAAATACTAGGATACAAATGCTATCCTAGCGTTAATGACATACCATTTGACGTTGAACTCGCAATAATTGCGACACCAGGCCCAACAGTTCCAACAATTCTTGATAACTTGGGAAAAAAAGGAGTGCATCACGCAATAATAATTTCAGCAGGATTTAAAGAAATAGGAAACGCAAAACTTGAAAAAGAACTCAACGACAAACTAAAATCCAACAAAATAACCTGCATAGGACCAAACTGCCTCGGAGTATTTGACGCTCATTCAGGAATGGACACACTATTTTTACCAAAAGAAAGACTTCTTCGCCCACAAAAAGGAGGATTATCATTCATATCACAAAGCGGAGCGACAGGAAGCGCAATACTTGACCTTGCGGCATTTGAAAACTACGGATTCGCCAAATTCATAAGCTACGGAAACGCCGCGAACGTAAACGAAACAGACCTTTTAGAATATTTATCAAACGACCCTCAAACAACAGTAATATGCATGTACGTTGAGGGAATCACAAACGGAAAAAGATTTCTTGAAGTTTCCAAAAAATGCAAAAAACCAATCATCGCTATAAAAGCAGGAGTTAGTCTTGAAGGAGGAAAAGCCGCGTTGTCTCATACTGGAAGCCTCGCAGGAAACGCCGAAATAACCTTTGGAGCGTTCAAACAAGCGAATGTTATCACTGCCCATAAAATGGAAGAACTATTCGAATTCGCAAAACTGTTCGAACAAATACACACTCGCGCTCTTGGGAAAAAAGTACAAATTATAACAAACGGAGGAGGCTACGGAATTCTCACAACAGACGCAGTAATTTATTACGGACTTGAACTCGCTCAAATAGGAAATCCAATCAAAAAATTAAGAAGCATATTTCCTCCAACAGTAATCGTTCACAACCCAATAGACGTTCTTGGCGACGCGACAGTTGAAAGATACAAACTCGCGCTTGAAGCAGCCATAGCCGACACAAATAATGACAGCATAGTTTTGACCATTCTTACTCAAACTCCTTTAATCACAATAGACATAGTTGATGTTGTGGCAAAACTTTACAAAAAAAGCCATAAACCCATAGTGATAGTTACGACGGGAAGCAAATACGCATTAGAACTCAAAGAAAAATTTGAAGAACAAGGACTTCCATGCTTCACATTCCCAGAAAACGCCGTTCGGGCGCTTGCGGCTTACACAACTTATTGTAGTTTTTGAGAGAATAAAACTTTAAATACTCATTTTGAGTTAGATATTTTTTAATGGACCACTCTTATTTAGCGTACAAAATAATAGAAGAATTCTCACGACTTAACTTCAAAGACCCATTTCGAGTCAAAACAGTAATTGAAAACTCGCGGGATATAACAAAAGAAGACTGTCAAAAAATATTCAAAGACAAAAGACCAATAAGAGTAATAGGAAACTGGCTTGCCGTTAAAATGGCAAAAGCGGGAAATTTGCAGTCATATTGGGAGGAGGGCTGGAACGTTCTTCACCTGCAAGAGAGAAATCACTTAACTCTTGCAAAAGTAAAACAAACGGATGGCGTTCTTGAATTTAAACTGCGCCAACGCTTAAGCTGGAAGGAAGATTGTTCACAAGAACTTCCCATGCCTAAAACTTATAAAGAGTTCACCCAACTTTTGATTTCATCAGCTTATTTTGGGTGCTCTTATGATTCATTGTTAAAACTTGCGAACAAATTAAGACCTGCTCAAATCCCACTTTTTTATCACCAAGAATGCTTAATGTTTCAACAAACATCGCCTTTGCATGAACAATCAAAAATAGAAGTAAAAGTTGAAGGAGAAATATACCACGGAACACCAATAGAATGGAACAAACGAGTAGTGGGTCCAGATGACAGAGTAACACTAATTACAAACGTTAAAATAAAAAAACCAAAACAAGAACTAACGCTTCCTGACAAATTCTTCTAACTTATCAAGTCCTTTTTCTATAACTTTCATATCAGACGCGAAACTTAATCTTATGTGCGATTCGCCGTTTTGACCAAAATCAATTCCGGGAACAACAGCAACTTTCTTTTTATTTAACAGGTCAAGAGCGAATTTTTTGCTGTTCCTGCTAAACGGAGAAATATTGCCAAAGGCGTAGAACGCGCCTTTAGGCATAGGAGTTGAAATACCCATATCATTAAGACGAGGAATCATAAATTTTCTTCTTTTGTCATATTCTCTGACCATTTTGTCAGTATATTTTGAAGGCAAAGATAACGCCTTAATTCCGAGCTTTTGCGAAATAGTTGGAGCTGAAATAGTTGAAGTAACATGAGTTCTTTTAATCGCTTTCGCAATATTTTCAGGCGCCACGACATAACCTAATCTAAAACCGCACATCGCGTAAGTTTTTGAAAAAGTTTGAAATGTTAAAACTCTGTTACTTATGCCGTTAAGACTTCCGATGCTGATGTGCTTTGAACCATCAAATAAAATTTTCTCATAAGCCTCATCGGATAAAATTGCAAGGTCAAACTCAACGGCAATATCTGCGATTTCCTCGAGAATTTTTTTCCTTATTACGTTGCCAGTTGGGTTTGCCGGTGAATTAATAAGAATCGCCTTTGTTTTTCTAGGATTAATACTTCTACGGATTTCATCAGGGTCAGGCTCATAATTTAGCTCTTCAAATAAACGATAAGGCTTTATTGTCGCGTTAAACATTTCAAAAGAAGGGGCAAAACCCATAAAACCCGGATCAGGAATTAAGATTTCTTCGCTAACATCAAGAAGAGACGCCGCAGAAAGCAAAATCGCCTCTTGCGAACCGCAAGTCACAACAATATTAGCTGAATCGCATTTGATATTGTTATCTTTTTTCACTTTTTTACAAATCGCGTCTCGAAGAGCCTTTAGACCGCCAGAAGGGCTATAATGATTGACACTGTTAGCTATTTTACGCAATTCTTGAACAAGAGGCGAAGGGAGAGGAAAATTTGGCTCACCAGGACCTAACGATAAAACGTCAGGATGCTCTGAGGACATTTCAATTAGTTTTTCAATTACGTGACTTGGCAGCTGCTGCTCTCTTTCAGATAAATTCACCATCTTTTTTAGTTCAAAAACCCTTTACGCTTAATAAACATTATGCACATTCGCAATTATTAAAAACAGGGGCAGAATCATCTAAAATAATGCACTCATTACAAAAAGCGTGGCACAAAATAAAAGAAAGACCAATTCTCGCACTTTTCGCAAGTTTAAGCGATGCGCTTTTTTTTATTTCACTAGGATTTTTCACAACACCAATCAGCGTTTTAATGGTTGAACAATTCAGCAAAATAGCCCAAGAATTCTCAAAAGGAGTCGCCCAAGAACAGCCAGAACTATTCAACGTTCTTGCGAACAGCAACGTAACGTCAGCACTTGTAGTAAATTTACTGTTGTATTTTGCTGCAATTTTCGTTCTTTATGTCATAATTGAAGGTTCTAGCTGGTTTATCGCGAAAAAATATTTTGGCAGCGCATCATACATTCGGTCAATACTCGTTTTCGCGAAAATAAACCTATTTTGGTTCGCGCTCTTCATAATTTACAAACTGCTTGATTTTGTTTTAAATTTAAGATACAGACTGCTTGAAAGTTTGCAACCAGGAACTCTTGATATCGCAGGAAATGTGATGATGGTTTTGTTTTTCATCGGACTTGGAATGGCCTCATTTGCATACGCTCAAGGCAAAATATTCGCTTTTTTCAAAATTTCTCCAAGCAAGAGCTTCATGATTATTTTAACAGGAGCGCTATTATTTTTCGTTCCGTACGCGATATTTTACGCCCTCGGTTCAATAGATTCAACACTTTCAATAATCGCATCAGCGCTCGTCTTATTGCCTTTGATGACTTATCTTCGAGTATACTTAATGGAGGAACTAGATGTTCACACACACTCTTAATCCAATACTCTTTCATTTAGGGCCGCTTCAAATAAGATGGTACGGACTAATGTACGTTATCGCTTTCATAATCACATTCTATTATGTTCGATCTGCCATAAGAAAAGGCAAACTGTCGATGAATGAAAAACAACTTGACAATTTTATGGGTCTGCTTGTTGTCGCGATGATACTTGGCGCAAGAATATTTGAAATACTATTTTACGAACCGGCTTACTATTTTTCAAATCCTTTGAAAATGCTTGCCATCTGGGAAGGAGGATTATCCTTTCACGGCGCGCTACTCTCAATGGTGCTATTATCAATTTGGTACCTTAACAAACACAAAATCAGCTTTTGGAAAACAACAGACACATTTATCGTACCAATAGTTCTTGGCAACGCGCTTGGAAGAATAGGAAATTTCATCAACGGAGAATTATACGGCAAAGTAACAGAACTTCCATGGGGAGTAGTGTTTTCTGGAGTTAGCGGAGCTCGCCATCCAACACAACTATACGAAGCGGCATATAATATTGTAATATTTGGAATTTTGTTCTCATTAAGAAACAAAAACTGGAAAGACGGAACACTCTTCGGACTCTTCTTGGTATTGTACTCAATCGCTCGCTTCTTGGTAGAATTCCTAAAAGATATGCCAATAACATTTGGACTCACAACAGGACAATGGCTATGCATTCCAATGCTTCTCGCAGGAGTATGTATTATACGACGCAACTTTTAAATAAGCCCAAGAGAACCAATCTATTATGAAAAGAGGAATAATCGCAATCATTCTTTCGATCGCTTTACTAGTTTCGCTTTCAGCGTGTACTTCAAAAGAAACAGAACAAAAAGGAGTAATAGTGGAAAATATACAATTAACAGAAACAACACTTCCTCCTGCACCAGAATACTCCCCTCCTCCAACAGCTCCTGACGTTATTGAAACACAAAACATGACTGAGAGCCAAGCTCCAAGTCAGTAAAAAATGAAATATTTTTGTTTCGCAACAATTCTTCTCATCATTTTAGTCGCGTGTTCAACACAACAATCAGAACCACGCAAAATTCCAGACCTTCCTCAATTAACAGGCAAAATGCCAACAGGCACAATAGCCACACGAGACGGCGAGACAATCGCTTACCAACTATACGAAAACAAAGGAAGACCTGCTGTAATACTAATTCACATGTACGGAAGAAATCGCGAAGACCTTGACGGAGTTGGAAAATGGCTACAACAAAACGGATACGCGGCTCTCGGTTTAGACTTAAGAGGCCACGGACTTTCATCAGGAAGCCTTGACAAATTCACAAATGAAGATTACAACAAAATGATTTACGATGTTGAGGCCGCAAAAGCAGTCCTTGAAAACAACGGAGCAAATACCAAAAGATTAAGCATAATCGGCGCGAGCATAGGAGCAAACATCGCCTTGAATTACGCTCAAAACGACCCTGATGTCAAAACTCTAATATTACTAAGCCCGGGAGTTGAGTATCACGGAATTATAACTCAATACGCAAAATACAACAGACCATTTTTGATTGTCTCAAGCAAAGATGACGACTACTCATACCAAAGCTCTCTTTATTTGAAACAAACAAACCCAACAGCACAACTACTAATTTATGACAATGCGGGACATGGAACAAACATGTTCAGACAAAACGATTTGGCGCCAAGCATACTCTCCGCTCTTGGAGACTACAGTTCATAAGATTTAAGAATACACAAAAAATAACAAAATACGGTGATAAGATGGTTGAAAAAAACAAAGTCAAAGTTTACAGCACACCAACATGCCCATACTGCCACGCGGCAAAAGATTTTCTAAAAGAAAATAAAATCGCGTTTGAAGACATAGACGTCTCAAAGGATCACGACCAAGCCCAAGAAATGATTGAGAAATCAGGACAAATGGGAGTTCCAGTAATTGACATTAACGGAACAATAATTGTAGGATTTGACAAAGCTGCGATGAAAAAAGCATTGAAGTTGAAGTAATTCTAAGAAAGCTTTAAAAACCGCTTTGAACGGCTTTGCTCTTAAGGGCGCTTAGCTCAGCCCGGTAGAGCACTTCGTTCGCAACGAAGGGGCCGCGGGTTCAAATCCCGCAGCGTCCACTATGATTTAACGCGGGATTTGAAATCCTGAAAACTGCGGTTTTCAGTCCACCGAACAAGTTCGGTGTCCCGCAGTGTCCACTTTTTTTGGGCAAGTAGTTCAGCTCGGTAGAACGCTCCGCTGGCAGCGGAGAGGCCGTGGGTTCAAATCCCGCCTTGTCCACTATGATTTAACGCGGGATTTGAAATCCTGAAAACTGCGGTTTTCAGTCTACCGAACAAGTTCGGTGTCCCGCAGTGTCCACTTTTCAACATACCCCTTTTTATACCATTAAATTACCTTCCTCTATATGGATGACGGAGTGAGACGACAACAAACAGAAGTTATTCTTTCATTGGAAGAAAAAACAAAAGACGCACTAAAAAGCCTCTTGCCATCAGATAAATTATGGTACCCTTCGCAATTCTTGCCAGACCCATCACAAGAAGATTACATTGACAAAGTTAAAGACTTTCGAGAACAGGCAAAAACTGTTCGTTCCTCGATACTTTGCGTCTTGGTAGGAAACACACTAACAGAAGAAAACCTTCCAGCATACATGTCATGGCTTAAAAGACTTAACAAAATAAAAGATGAAACAGGCGATGAAACAAGCACCTGGGCAAAATGGATACGAGGCTGGACCGCCGAAGAACAAAGACACGGCTCACTGCTATCAAAATACTTAATGCATCACCCAAACCTTGACAGACTCGCTTTTGACAAATCAGTACATTCAATGATAACACTGGGCGCGAACCTGCACACAGGACCATACCCATATCACATGCTTGTTTACACATCGTTTCAAGAAAGAGCGACAATGATATCGCATAAAAATACGGGAATACTTGCAGGCAAAGATGGCGATAAAAATTTGGAACTAATTTGCCAAAGAATAGCAGGAGATGAAGGACGTCACGAAGTGTTTTATTCAGGAATGATGAAACATGTTTTTTCTGTCGACCCGACACTCGGCATGCTCGCGTATAAAGACATGATGGACAGAAAAATAACAATGCCAGGAGAATTAATGCAAAACGAAAAAGGAGAAAAAGTATTTCCATTGTTTTCAGCAATTGCGCAATTAGAAGGAGTTTACACAGCAAAACATTACGCAGAAATGATGGACTATTTCAACACAAAATGGGAAATAGACAAAATAACAGGACTTTCACCTGAAGCGCAAAAAGCACAAGAAGAATTAATGGCTCTCCCAGCAAGATACTCAAGACTTGCTGAAAGAGCGGGACGCGCGACACAAAAAATCATAACAGAATATCCTTGGGTAAAAAGTGCTTCTAATTAAAAAATTGAGGCTGCTCAGAACGAAGGCGCCTTGATTCATTTTCAACAATATTTTTCGCTTCAACTTCCAAAAAGTGCAAATCATCTTCCGCGTCAACACTTAGCTGCAAAGCGTCCAAAACATCAAAATATTCCTGAATCAACTCTTTTTTTTTCGCGCAATTTGTGCAAAGCAATTTTGAAATATCATGAAGCGCGGGATTTTCAAGAAGCTTTACTCGCTCCTGGTAATAAACTTTCCAATCTTGTTTATTGTTTTTATCTTTAGGAACTATAATTTCGAGCTTTTCTTCTACAACTTCGCAGTCATCTTCAACTTCGCGCCTTTTGGCTCTCCATTTTTGCCTTGACACTTCATCAACCGGACCAATATCCATAATTAACAAATTAGCTTAAATCCTATATAAGACGCTCGTACGATTAGTACGGCAGCGAAACGTTTTTAAATAGGTACTTGAACGATTATAAACATGGTCAAGGCAATCTTCTTTGACTTCTGGGGGACACTTGCTGAAAACGGCACGTATTCACCGCTCAAGCAAACGTTTAGAATCTTGCGCGTGAGAATGCCATTCGGACAGTTCGCGGAACAATTCGAGAGAATGTTCTTCACAAAACCCTTTGAAGACCAAGTCGAAGCATTCACAATAGTTTGCAGAGCGTTCAACTGCCCACCAAAACCATTCATAATTGACAAACTAGTAGGCGTTTGGAACAAAAACAAACTTCTCGCAAAACCATACCCTGACACATTAGACACTCTAAAAACACTAAAAGACAAAGGATTCAAACTATACCTAGTTTCAAATTCACAATCAAACACAATAGAACCTTTGGTTGAAAAATTCGGAATGAACGAACTGTTTGACGGACTTTACACAAGCTACGCAGAAGGATGCCTCAAAACAGACGGATTATTTGACGCAGCACTTCAAAAATCAGGATTCTCAAAAGATGAAGTATTGTCTGTTGGCGACACAATAGAAACAGACATACGCGGCGCTGAAAAATCAGGAATAAAATCAATACTAATAGACAGGAGAAACACACGAGACTATCCTGACAAAATAACTGAACTCCCACAATTATTGGCAAAAGTTGAACTAACAGAATCAAAAGAAACAAAAACAAAACAGGCCAAAAAAGAAACCAAAGAAGTCAAAGAATCAAAATCAGAAGAAAAGAAAACCGCGAAAAAAACAGCAGCGCCAAAGAAAACCGCTGCGAAAAAGAAAACAACAAAGAAAAAAGAGGAATAAGCAATGAACTGCGTCTTTTGCGACATAATCGCAAAGAAAATACCTTCACACATAGTATACGAAGATGACACAGTTCTCGCATTTTTAGACATTAAGCCAGTAAATCCCGGTCACGTTTTAGTTGTTTCAAAAGAACATCACGCTGACATGCTAGAAACACCTGCGCATTTACTTTCCGATATGATTTTAGTTTGCAAAAAAGTTGGCGATGCGGTACTTGAAGCAGTTGAAGCTGACGGATTTAACATTGGAGTGAATAATAAAACCGCGGCAGGGCAACTAATATTTCACACGCACTTTCACGTAATTCCACGCTTTGAAAAAGACGGACTAAAACACTGGCCGCACAAAACACTTGACGCAGAACAAATGGAAATCGCGTGCAAAGACATCAAAGCGAGATTATGAAAATAAAAGATATTCTTTGGGGAGAATTTGACATTAAAGAATCTGTTCTTTGCGAGATAATTGAAAATCAATCAGTTCAAAGACTAAAGGGTGTTAACCAGATGGGAGCTCCTGACAAATGGTTTGAAAGAGCGGGCTTTAGCAGATATGATCACAGCATTGGAACAATGCTTTTCTTAAGAAGACATGGAGCAACACTTGAAGAACAAATCGCAGGACTGATTCATGACCTTCCACACACAACATTTAGTCATTTAATTGACTGGATTTACGGAGACGCCAAAAAAGAAAATTTCCAAGATGAAAATCACGTAAACTACATTAGGGAAAGAACAAACCTGCTTGAAATCGTAAGAAAAAACGATTTATCTGAAGACTGTGTTCTTTATCCTGAAAAATACTTGCTACTCGAACAACCCGCTCCAGACATTTGTGCCGATAGACTTGATTATTCTCTTCGGGAAATACGCTTGAATTATCCTTTGGAAATTGCAGAATTTCTAACTCACTCATTGGTTCGTGTTGGGGACAGATTTGTATTCTCCGGACCAGACAGTGCATACGCATTTTACTGTGGATACAACGCGCTACAAAGCGACAGTTGGGCAAGCCCGCACACACTTGGAATTTATCACCTTTTATCAACAGCGCTAAAAACAGCGATTGATGACAAGCTCTTGGAATTTGATGACTTTTACACAACAGACGAAGAAGTAATACAAAAACTACGAACATCACCAAACTCAAAAGTACAATTAATTCTTGAAACATTAGACAACGGATTTGACGCTGAATATAATGATGCATCTCCATTAAAACTTCATAAAAAATTCAGATATGTGAACCCTTCATATCTTGATGGAAGAGAAATTAAATCCGTTTCAGATATGCCAGAAGTGGAATATGAAAATTGGCTATCGGAAGAAAAAAAGAAATATCAAAACGGAATAGGCATATCCATTAAGACACCAATACCTTTTTAAATCATTAATAGCCGAATTCTATTTACGGCGGTGTAGCTCAGGCCTCGGCCTTTGTCCAAAGCCCGGGGAAACTGCCGCAAGGAGGGTGCAAGACCCTCCGAAGACAACAAAATCTTGCACAACGGCGGTGTAGCTCAGCCTGGTTAGAGCACTGGTTTCATAAGCCAGGGGTCGGGTGTTCAAATCTCCTCACCGCCATTATGAAAAATTTAATTGGATGGATTTTGCTCATCGCAGTAATATTCGCGTGGGCATTATGGCAGGCAGATTACACAATTTTCGCGTTCATTATACTCGTGCCAGCAATAATTTACAGTCTATACGTTATCTACGAACATTTTAAATAAGCTAAAATAATCATATGGAAAAAGAGGCTCTATGAGCTCTCAAAAAGGTGATAAAATGACAGAAGCAAAAGTTCGTGGATGGATATATTTGATTGTAGGATTAGCCTCAATCTATTTGACGTGGAGTGGAAGAGCTGATTGGGCAATATACCTGCTAGCCTTGTCAATGGTTTTCTCAGGCTATCATCACGCTTTCGGAAGCCATAAATAATTTATTTTTTTATTTTTTTAATAATAATCGTTTTCAGGAATTCTAGAAGAAGGGCTGAACATACGCTGAATAAATTCGTGCGAATTTCCAAACATAACTTCCGTTCCGAAATAATCAGGAACGTCAAGCAAATCGTGCAGGAAAACAGGACCGTGCTCCCATTTTGACTCAATTTTGTTCCCGCGAAGTATTCCGTAATGCTTCACGTCAAAACGATGCCCATTTCCAATGCCATAAAAAACTAAATCACCAGACTCAATTTTTGGCAAATTACGAAGCGCCTGCAAATTATCAGCTGTTTGAGGAAGATTAATCGCGTTCAAAACATGGTTTCCGCAATCATAACCTTTACCTTCACCAATTTTTTCCAAGCCCAACTTTTCCAAACTTTCATAATCTCTATCCAGAAACAACTTGGTAATTAGTTTTCTACGCTCGTTGATAGGGATACGCATAAGGTAGGGTGCCACGACAACCTTTATAAACCTTGTTTCAAGGCAGAACATTTAAGCCGGCGTGGCACAACCTGGTACTGCGCAAGCCTGGAAAGCTTGTTTCCTCACGGATTTCCCGGTTCAAATCCGGGCGTCGGCGCTTATTTTACTTTATTTGTCACATCAATGAAAGAAGACTCTGCAATTGGAATTGAACGCTTTTTTTGAGAATTAAAATTAATCTTTTTTAAATCAACAGATTTTAGAGTTAAAGAATCGTATGATCGGAAATAAAACATTTTGTTCTTCAAATCCTTAACAACGGCCCATTGGGTATAATCTGCAGTTTTTCCATTGTCTGTAATGTCTCCTTTTGGAATATCAACCGTGTTTAGAATATGCTGGGCAAGATTCACGCCTTCCTTTGAATTGATTGGTTTTTTCGCGTAATGAACAAACGCAGTCGCTCTCACAAACCTTGACGGAGGAGTCCAATCGCCAGGAATTCCAAGCATTCCAGTACCCTCACCAGTTGGCTCAAGAACTAACCTACCAAAAGTTAGCGGGTTAACATTTTGAGAACGCAAATACAAATAATTACGCAAATTAGTCATATGCCAGTCAAATGGAGGAGAATTGGTTAGAACTCCGTTAGGGTTATCGTAAATTTTTGTTTCACCATTAACAAATTCAATCACCAAATTCTTTCCAGTAGCATCATGAACGGCAAAATGAACAGGAGGAACCATTTTTACTGCAGGATTAAAATCTCCCCAAACAGTAACATTTCTTACTGCAGAGCGAACTTCATCAACGGAGGCGAAATTTCCAAGAAGCCAACCCGCAACATCAAGAATTTCAATAACATTTTTTGAATCAGAACTTACTTTGTTATACATTCCACCAGGAAACCACAAAACACCAACAGACAAACCCTTCTCGTTCAAACCATCAACAGTAGTGTTCACTCCAAAAATATCAAGACCAACAAAACCATACTTAGAAGTCCATTTTATTGCATCTTGTTTAGTTGGCGCCCTGCTTGACAGCCTCTCTCCCCTAGCATGAACTATTAAATTTGAATTAGTCTCTGGACCAAATTCCATAGACCTGCCATTAATCACTGAATTATCGCTTGAAATGATTTGAAAGTCAGTACAGGCAAAAACAGAAGACACACACAAAATAATCATCAAAATTGCTTTCATATCAAGTCAGATTTCATAAGCGTATATAAAAGTCATTTACCACTTAAGAGAAAAGAGAAGAATAAAAAAAGAAAAACAAATTAGAATGTTTCAAAGAAGTTTAAAGCTTCTTAGAATCGCTTTGGCTTGCGCTTCGCGTAGCAGTCACGGCAATAGACTGGTTTTCCTTCAGTTGGTTTGAAAGGAACTTTAGTCTCTGCGCCACATTCACTGCACTTTGCGTCATGCATCTCACGTGGAGCGCCGAAGTCGTTTCCGAATCCCATTTTGTTTTTTCACCCGGTTGTCTTAGTTATATACGAGAATTAGCTCGTTATACTAAGACATATTCTGCGCTGGAGACTTATAAAGGTATGCTTTTTTGAATCGAAATATTACTCGCTAGCGTAAAGCAAATACACACAAACGACAGACAGAGAAAGACCCGAAGTTAACAAAAAGATATGCATCAATGAAGAATTAAGCGTTAACTTATCCATCAAAGTCCACAAACTACGAAATACTAAAACAGACGCTATTAAAAACGTAATCTCAAGCAACACTACTATGTGTGTTTTCACTTTTTGACCTCTTTTTTTTATTTAGAAATGAAATGTACTTAAAATAGTAACGCCGGGGCCGGGATTCGAACCCGGGTCTCAGCCGCGAGAGGGCCGAATACTTGACCGGACTATACTACCCCGGCAATAGCCCGCAATCGTGAACCCAACAGTCCTTGAGCCCACGCGAGCAATCCTTTCTGGCAGCAAGGGGTTTAAAAAGGTTGTTGCTATATGCCTCTCTATGAAGCAGCTTGTATTATTTGACTTTGACGGAACCATTGCGAACACTTTTGACGCTTTGGTTGGCATTTTGAATAAGCACAGAAACAAATACGGCTATCAAAAAATAACTCCTGCTCTTGTGAAAAAACTTCGCGATAAATCACTTCGCGAAATTATTAAAATTGCAGGAATTTCAAAATGGAAACTCTTTTTTATCTCACGAAGATGTCAAAAAGAACTCAACTCACAATTGGAAAAAGTCCCTCTCGCGAAAGGAATTCCAGAACTCTTCAGAGAACTAAGAAAAAACTACAGAATAGGAATAATGACGAGCAACAGCAAAAAAAACGTTTTCAAATTCTTGACACTTCACGGATTAAAAGCGGATGAGATTTACGGCAACGTTTCTCTTTTTAGAAAATCAAAAATGCTTCGAAAGCTACAACCGCTGGTTTATGTTGGAGATGAAAAAAGAGACGTTGAAGCATCCACTAAAGCCAACATTCCAATGATCGCGGCTCTTTGGGGATTTAACAGCCAAAAAGCGCTGCAGGACGCGAATTATATCGCCAAAAAGCCAGCCGATATCACTAAAATTTTGGCAAAACTTGGGAATAAGCTTAAATAGCCAAAAATGCCTCTTTTTCTTAATATATCGTGGAGGTACTTTATATGAAAAAAGACATGCAATGTGTATGCTGGGGACCAACAGTTTTACGAGTGGCCCTTGGTCTATTGTTCTTGGTGCCAGGCATCATGAAATTAATGAATCCGCAAATGATAATTGGAATGCTTGAAGGATTAGGATTTCCAATGGCAACAGCATTTGGCTGGATAGTTTTGCTATCTGAACTTGTCTTTGGCTCAGCGTTAATCGTTGGCTTTAAAGTAAGATACGCGGTTTGGCCACTAATGATTATTTTAGCTGTCGCGACCATAATGGTTCACGTGCCAAGCACAGACCCAATGAAATGGATAAACGTATTGTTCCACGTAGTTGCAATCGCAGGCCTATTGAACATATTCAACTCAGGACCTGGTGAATGGGCGCTAAGCCAAGAGTAAAGCTTTTATTCTTATTATTTTTTTATTTCTTTTATGATTCCAGATGTTCAGGTAAAGCCTAGGGGAAATGAAATAAAATTGGATGTGGGTCCCGAAATAGTTCTTGAGGTTCGCCAAGCGCTGGTTGAATGGCAAAAAGAAAAGAATAAAGGGCGATTGGATGAAGTAAATGCAGTTATGCCTCTTAGAAAAAGAGAACAAATTCTCAAGTATTTAGTAATGTTTGCGGTTTTAATTGTTACGGGAATATTCACCTATGTTGGGATTCTTAATTCTCAAATTACGGTTGCGGTTTTGTTTGGATTGCTTGGTTTTGTTGGTGCGGCCAAAATTCCTGAATTGTTCAATAAAGACGAAAAGCAGAATTAATTCTTTGTTGTTAATGCAATTATGAGCATTGAGATTCCTGATAGTGTGCAGAATGTTACGGGAATCAGAAATATTTCAATATTAATATCATTTCTGGCGAAATATGTTATTAGTGGAGTTACAATACTTAAAAGAAGAAACGTCATCAATATTATTGTCCATTTAGCTTTTTTGTTATTTTGTTCAAATGATATTTTTAACATGAATTTTGAAAAAATAACAGGCACTATAACGCATATTGCCATAATAATGGATGCCACTATCACTCCAGTGGTCCAGCCAGAGGTGAATGCTACTGCAGTCGAGTTATCTTTTATTAGTTTCAGAGCAAAATTTGAAACGAATACAGAGTATAATGTAAAAAATATTATCATAATCCAGTTGGCATCTTTTAATTTTGCATTCCAAACTGTTTTTCCCGATTGATATAATAGTATGCTTAAAAGAAATATTATTAGCAAGATTGATGCACCCAAGGATAATAAATTAAGTATGTTGTTTTTTTCTGGCATTTTTATTAAGGGAATTATTGAAAAGAATAATGAGATTATAATTATCATTGAGTTATTTTTAAAAAATTCATTGAATTCTTTAATTTGTTCGTGAATTTTCATTTTTTCTTTTTTATATCATTCATTTTATAAATACTTCTTTAGTTTATTTCATATAATGGAATATAAAGGCCTAAAACTGGACCGTTTTCAGAGGGAAGCTATCGAGGCGATAGACGCTAACAAGTCTGTTGTAGTCTCAGCTCCGACAGGCTCAGGAAAGACCCTAATCGCCGATTACATTATTGACAGAGATTTTAACACGGGCAAAAGAGTAGTTTACACTGCCCCAATCAAAGCGTTATCCAATCAAAAATACAAAGATTTTGTCCGTCAGTATGGAGAAGAAAACGTGGGAATGCTAACGGGAGATGTTGTCAAAAATTCAGGAGCTCCAATATTAATCATGACAACAGAAATCTATCGAAACATGTGCATGGTAAACGACCCAATAGTTGAAAAAATAAGCTACGTAATATTTGACGAAATCCATTTTATCAATGATCCTGAACGAGGAGTAGTTTGGGAAGAATCAATAATTTTCTCAAAACCGCACGTAAGAATGCTATGCCTGTCAGCAACAATACCAAACGCTCAAGAATTCGCTGACTGGATAGCCGCAATCAAAGGACACCCAGTAGTAGTTGTTCGCCATGACATAAGACCAGTGCCTCTTTCGATAAACTTTTACGACATCGACCTTGGAATATGCCAGCTAAAAGATTTGCATTACGCTTTAAACGCCACAGATTACAAATACGCAAAGGGAAGGTCAAGACGACGCCAAGAGCGGGTTCCTTCTCCAAACCACACAGACTTAATCAAAGACATACAAGACAAACTCCCTTGCATGTTTTTCTCATTTAGCAGAGCCGCGGTTCAACAAAAAGCTGAACAATTGGCAAAATTAAAACTATTCAAGCCTGATTCTGAAATAACTTCATTTGTCAGCAAAAGACTCGCAAACGTTCCGCCGGAAGTATCACATTTGCCAAGCACAAAAACACTTCGCCACGTTCTCTCTCATCAAATCGGATTTCATCACGCAGGACTTTTGCCAATACACAAAGAAATTGTGGAAGACTTATTTGGAATGGGCAAACTAAAAGTTCTTTATACAACAGAAACATTCGCGGTTGGCCTAAATATGCCGGCAAAATCTGTCTGCTTTGAAGCACTCCGAAAATTCGACGGAAGAGGCTTTCGAATGGTTGACAGCAAAGAATTCTACCAAATCGCAGGAAGAGCAGGAAGACGAGGAATAGACACAGAAGGATTCGTATTCTGCACAGTAAACAGACAAGAATTTGACTTCCCACGAACAAAAAAACTAATCGGCGCAGATACAACACCAATCCAATCACAATTCAAACTCGGAGTTAACACAGTTTTAAACTTAGTAAAACACCACACTGACGATGAAATTGAAATAATACTTCGCCAAAGCTTTTACTCATACCAAAAATACGGCAAAAACTTTGCAACAGTAAAACTTCACCGCATGCACAGCACTTATGAAAACTATTTGAGCAAACTAGAAAAACTAGGATACTTAACAAAAGACAAACAATTAACTGAAACAGGAGAATTCTTGACACAAATTTACGCTGATGAACTCTACATTGGAGAAATATTCGCTCGTGAATTGCACAAAAAATTAAACCCATACCAACTATTATTGCTGCTCGGCTCAATTTGCTGGGAAGGAAAAAGAACATCATTCAAAAAACCGCACATGGATGAAGAATCATTCGCAGCAATGAAAATTGTAAAAGAAAACATGGTTCTAAAACAAACAAAAAGATTTGACGCGCTAAAAGACTTGACTGCCCTTTTTTACCCGCTCTACCACGGAGCAACTTTCTTTGAACTACTTGACACTTCAGATATGCTTGAAGGAGACGTTATTCGCTATTTGAGACAAATAGTTGACAGACTAAACCAAATTCACACCGCAACAAACGATTTGGAGCTTAAGGACAAGACAATGTATCTTAAGAGCAAACTTCTAACCTGCCTTGAAAGTGTCGACGTATAAATTACGAATACACTGGACAATTTCCCTCAACCTTTATAAAGCGCCTGAAGGATTTTCAACATATGAAGTTCAAGCTCGTATCCGACTTTAAACCAGCAGGGGGACAGCCAAAAGCAATAGAAAAACTTAGCGAAGGCTACCACTTTTACGACAAACAAACACTTCTTGGAATCACAGGCTCAGGAAAAACATTCGTAATGGCGCACTTAATCAACAAAGTGCAAAAACCAACACTTGTTCTCGCTCACAACAAAACACTCGCAGCGCAACTATACGCTGAGCTAAAAGAACTATTCCCAGAAAATCGCGTAGAATACTTCATCAGCTACTACGATTATTATCAACCAGAAAGCTATCTTCCAACAACAGACACTTACATCGAAAAAGACGCGCAAGTTAACGCGCAAATAGAAAAAATGCGCCTCAAAGCAACAGCTGCTCTACTCTCACGCGAAGACACAATAATAGTATCATCAATCTCTTGCATCTACGGCTTAGGAGACCCGCGCGATTTCTCATACATGAGCCTTGATGTAAAAAAAGGCGCAAAAATTTCACGATCTGAAATTATCGGAAAATTAATCTCAATGCAATATGAACGAAACGATCAGGCTCTCGAATCAGCAAAATTTCGAGTGCGAGGCGATGTAATTGACGTCATACCTGCATATGATGAAAACATAATTCGAATAGAACTTTTTGGCGATAAAATAGAAAAAATATCAGAACTTCACCACTTAACTGGCGATACTATAAGCACCGTTGATTCAATAAAAATTTTTCCAGCAAAACAATACGTAGTTCCTGAAGAAAAACACGAACGAGCAATTGAAGCAATAAAAGAAGAACTAAAAGAGCGCCTCCCAGAACTCTCGCCGCTCGAAGCTGAACGATTACGCAAAAGAGTAAAATACGACCTTGAAATGATAAAAGAAGTCGGATACTGCACAGGAATTGAAAACTACTCTCGGCATTTTGACGGAAGAAAGGTAGGAGAGCCTCCATACTGCCTACTTGACTATTTCCCAAAAGACTTTTTGTTTATCATAGATGAGAGCCACCAGACACTTCCTCAAGCAAGAGCGATGTACAAAGGAGACTATTCACGAAAGAAAAACCTTGTTGACTTTGGTTTTAGACTGCCTTGCGCGTTTGACAACAGACCATTAAAATTCCCGGAATTTGAAAAATGCCTTCACCACGCACTATTTGTCTCCGCAACACCAGGAGATTACGAAATGCAAAACAGCAAACAAATTGCAGAACTAATCATTAGGCCGACAGGACTCTTAGACCCAAAAATAGAAGTAAGACCAATCAAAGGACACATACAAGATTTGATTAAAGAAATAAACACAGTAGTTAAAAGAAAAGAAAGAGTACTCGTAACAACCCTTACCAAAAGAATGGCTGAAGACTTAACAAACTTTTTCGCGCAAAACGACATCAAAGTAAGATACATGCATTCAGAAATAGAATCACTCGATAGAATCGAGATAATAAGACAACTTCGCGAAGGAGAATTTGACGTATTAGTCGGAATAAACCTCTTACGAGAAGGACTTGACATTCCCGAATGTTCACTGATCGCGATACTTGACGCGGACAAAGAAGGATTCCTTCGAAATGAACGCTCACTAATACAAACTATAGGGAGAGCGGCAAGAAACGTCAACGGACAAGTCATAATGTACGCGGACAAAACAACAGACTCAATGAAAAAAGCAATAGACATAACCAAACGAAGAAGAATCGCACAAGAAAAATTCAACAAAGAACACAAAATCACGCCCCAAACAATCAAGAAAAATATCGCTCCAAAACTTCGAGACATCAAAGGTTCAAAACACCTCTCAGAAGAAGACGTAAAACGAAAACTAATAGACCTTGACGCAGAAATGAAAAAAGCCGCAGAACAATTAAACTTTGAAAAAGCAATAGAAATAAGAGACCTCATAAAACAATTCAAAAAATCCTAAATCCATAACGCTTAATAACAAATCACAAGAGAAACTAAAACAATGCAAGACAACTTAATCGTACGAGGCGCAAGAGAACACAACCTAAAAAACATATCACTTGAGCTGCCGCGCAACAAATTTATCGTAATCACAGGACTTAGCGGCAGCGGAAAAAGCACTCTCGCGTTCGACACAATCTACGCGGAAGGCCAGCGTCGTTATGTCGAGTCTTTATCAGCATACGCACGCCAATTTTTGGGATTAATGAACAAACCGGATGTTGACAGCATAGAAGGGCTATCCCCTGCGATTTCAATTGAACAAAAAACAACAAGTAAAAACCCACGTTCAACAGTCGGAACAGTAACAGAAATATATGATTATCTTAGACTTTTGTTTGCCAGAATCGGAGTACACCACTGCCCTCAATGCAACAGCCAAATAAAACCACAAAGCGCTGAAAACATTGTAAATTTAATAATGGCTGACAGCGGAAAACAACTTCTTATTCTATCCCCGATACTTCGAGGCATCAAAGGAAATCACGAAAAAATACCTGAAGAGCTCAAAAAAGACGGATTCTCACGCGTTCGAATAGATGGAACAGTTTATCGGCTTGATGAGACCATGCCAAAACTTGAACGCTACGAAAAACACTGGATAGAAGCAGTAATTGACAACATAACAGTTAGCGATGAATCAAGACATCGAATTACAGAAGCTGTTGAAACTGCGCTTCACAAAGGAAAAGGAACAATACTCGTTGTTGACTCGAAAAAAGACTTCAGCGGAATCAAAGAAATCGAAAGAGCAAAACACGAAACAATCTACACAACATACGGAGCGTGCCCAAAACATCCGCAAATAACGTTCGAACAACTCGAGCCAAGAATGTTCTCATTTAACTCGCCATTCGGCGCATGCCCTGACTGCGCAGGTCTTGGCGAAAAACTAGAAATGAGCCCTGAACTTCTAATACCCGATAAAACCAAAAGCATAATGGATGGCGCTGTAGCAGTTTACGGCAAACTAGACCTAACGTGGCGCTCACAACAAATACAGGCAGTTGGAAAAAAATTTGGATTTGACCTTTTCACACCACTCAATAAATTCACAAAAAAACAGCTAGATGTTTTACTTTACGGAACTAAAGAAGCAATCAGCGGAAGATGGCACACAGGGCAATCAATGAACATGGAAAGCGGATGGGAAGGACTAATACCCCAAACAATGCGCCTATACAAACAAACAGCTAGCGATTGGCGAAAAGAAGACCTTGAAAAATTCATGACAAGCACCCCTTGCGACTTATGCAAAGGAAAAAGACTCAAAGACACAATATTATCAGTAAAAGTTCAGGAAAAAAGCATAATCGACGTCACAGACCTCTCGGTTGAAAAATCACTTGACTTTTTCACACTACTGCCAACAAAACTATCAACCAAAGACCTATACATCGCAAAACAAGTCCTAAAAGAAATCAACGACAGACTGCGCTTTTTGCAAAACGTAGGACTTGGATACTTGAATTTATCACGAAGCGCAAGAACACTCAGCGGAGGAGAAGCCCAACGAATCCGCCTTGCAACACAAATAGGAAGCAACCTAATGGGAGTTTTATACATTTTAGACGAGCCAAGCATAGGACTTCACCAACGAGACAACGAAAAACTAATCAACACATTGCACACACTTCGCGACCTTGGCAACACACTAATTGTTGTTGAACACGATGAAGATACAATGCGCGCGGCAGATTATCTTGTTGATATGGGGCCAGGAGCAGGAGAGCACGGCGGGCACATAGTCGCTTCAGGAACACCATCGCAAGTCGCCAAAAACAAAGACTCACTAACAGGACAATACTTATCGGGCAAGAAAAAAATAGAAGTCCCATCAACAAGAAGAAAATCAAAAGATTACATAACAATCAAAGGCGCCAAAGAAAACAACCTAAAAAACTTGAACGTCTCATTTCCGCTCGGAGTTCTTTGCGGAATAACAGGAGTTTCAGGCAGCGGAAAAAGCACACTAATGAATCAAACACTATTTCCTGCATTGAAAAAGAATTTCGGAGAACAAAGCGTTAAAATCGGCACATACGATAAACTAAACATACCAAACAGCGTTGAGAGCGTCATAATCATAGACCAAGAACCAATAGGAAGAACACCCCGCTCAAATCCCGCAACTTACACTAAACTTTTCGATGAAATTCGAAAAATATTCGCAAGCACCAAAGAAGCAAGAGCAAGAGGATACAAAGAAGGACGATTCAGCTTTAACGTAAAAGGCGGAAGATGCGAAACATGCCAGGGCGATGGCGTAATAAAAATTGAAATGAACTTCTTGCCTGATGTTTACGTTCCATGCGAGGACTGCAAAGGAAAAAGATACAACAAAGAGACTCTTGCGATAACTTACAAAGAAAAATGCATATCAGACGCGCTTGCAATGAGCGTAGAAGAAGCACTCAAATTTTTTGAAAATCATCCAAACATAGTTCGCAAACTACAAACACTAGTAGACGTCGGACTTGGCTACATAAAACTAGGACAGAGCAGCACAACATTATCAGGAGGAGAAAGCCAAAGAATCAAACTCACACGAGAACTCGCAAAACAAAAACGAGGAAACACACTATATCTTCTTGATGAACCAACAACAGGACTTCACTTTGAAGACGTTAGAAAACTAATTTTGGTTCTAAATAGATTAGTTGACAAAGGAAACAGCATATTCGTAATTGAACATAACCTTGAAGTCATAAAATCATGCGATCACTTAATTGACTTAGGACCTGAAGGCGGAGATAAAGGCGGCAACATTGTCGGAGTTGGAACACCTGAAGAACTTAGCAAAATAAAACAATCACACACAGGAAGATTCCTCTCAAAAATATTATGATAAACCCCAAAGAACTACCCAAAAATCCAGGAGTTTACTTCTTTAAAGACAAAAATAACTCGATAATTTACGTTGGAAAAGCAAAAAACCTTCGAAACAGAGTATCCAGCTATTTTACCGGAAAAGACCATTCGCCAAAAACACAAATTTTAGTTCGAAACATAAATGAAATTGAATACATAGTTGTTGACAATGAAATAGAATCTCTTCTTCTTGAAAATAAACTAATCAAACAGCACTCGCCAAAATATAACATCAGCTTAAAAGACGCCAAAACTTACGCATACATATTGGTCACGGATGAAAAATATCCGCGAATACTTAGCGTTAGAAAACCAACCAAAAAAGGACATTTATTCGGACCATACGTCGACGGAAGCGCGCGAGCTGAACTTGTTCGCTTATGCATAAAACTATTCAACCTTCGAGTATGCAAAACACTTCCAAAAAAAGCGTGCCTAAATTATCACATTGGACTTTGCACGGCGCCTTGCATAAACAACGTCAGCGAACAAGAATACACAAAACAAGTTTCTGATTGCATTGAATTTTTACGCGGAAACACAAAACCTGTCGTTTCAAAACTTGAGCGCGAGATGAAACTTGCAAGCGACAACGAAAAATATGAAATAGCCCTTGAAAAGAAAAAACAGCTCGAGGCGGTCATTCACTTAAACGAAAGACAAAAAGTAGACTTAGTAAAACAATACGATCAGGATGTTATAGCGATATTATCAAATGGCTCACGGGCGGCGATAGAATTGTTCTCAATTCATAAAGGAGTAATATCTGGCAAAAAAGAATACACGTTTGAACTTCAAGACGATTTACTTCTTGATTTTGTCAAACTGTTCTATTCTTCCAATCCAATTCCTCGCGAAATTATCGTGAACACAGAATTTTGGACAAGCGAAAACAGCAAACAAAGCATAGAAGATTACCTCGCGAAACTTCGAGGGGGGCAAGTTAGCATTATTGTTCCTGAACGAGGAGAAAAATTATCTCTTGTAAAACTTGCCGAAAAGAACGCGCTTCTTCGAATTGAAGACAAAATTTTAATTGAGCTCCAAGAAAAACTAATACTTCCTGAAATTCCCCGCGTAATAGAGTGCTTTGACATGTCAAACTTGGGCGCCGATTATTTAGTTGGCGGGATGACCCAATGGGTAAATGGAAAACCAAACAAAGAGGGGTATAGACGCTTTGAAATCAAAAGTTTCAGCGGAAAACAAAATGATTTTGAGGCAATGAAAGAAGCAGTTCTTCGAAGATACAAAAGACTTAAGCAAGAAGGGACGGCTATGCCAAACCTCATAGTAATTGACGGCGGGCCAATACAGCTTGATTTCGCGCTTCACTCACTTCGTTCACTTGGACTAACTATCCCTATTATCGCTCTTGCCAAAGAAAATGAGGAAATATACACTCCTCACGATGAGGCGCCAAAACGCTTCGACAATTCGCTGCCATTCATGCTTCTTTTGAGAGCAATTAGAGACAGCGTGCACAATTACGCGGTTTCTTACAACAGAAAAAAGAGACAAATGCGCTTTAGGGACGAGAGCAAATCACCCACAGGGCTTTAAATACTATTTAAATACCAACCGAAAGCTTTAAATATTGCTACTAAGTAGTAGTAAAAATAAGGGTGGTAAAATGCAAGCGCTTTACGAATACTTATTCGAAAAACCAACAATTCGCAATCTTAAAGATAAACTTCACTCTACAATTTTGTTTAAAGACTTGACACGCGCGGAACTTGACAAAGTAACCCGCTATTCAATTGTTCGACAATTCAAGGAAGGACAACACGTATTCTTTGAAGGCGACCCAGGAAGCGCCCTTTTCATCATACTCAAAGGAAACGTTGACATTTACCGAATTCATAAAAACAAAAAAGACAGTCTTGCGCAGCTTTCAGCAGGCACATTCTTTGGAGAACTTGCGCTTGTTTTTGACACACCAAGAACAGCGAGCGCACTTTCAACTGAAGACTCAACACTTGTATGCTTATTTAGACACGATATTGAAAAGCTGGTGAAACATCACCCTCTTATTGGAAACAAACTGCTTTCAGTAATGAACAGAATTCTCGCTCAAAGATTGTCAAACATGATAGAGCACAAACACAAATGAAACGAGCAACATTTCTTTTCGGAATCGGAATAATCGCGTTCGTAATTATAGCTTTGCTTTTGTACAAATTCTGGCTAGTCACCCTCAATTTAACATTGGGATTTTTGCTATACCTTATTTTTGACAAAGCACTGATTTTTCTTGAAAGAAAAGGAATCAAAGGTCTGCTTGCCTACTCTTTGCTTTTTTTGATAGTTAGCTCAATGATTCTCGCCTTTATTTTATTCGTCAGCATACCTTTATTTGATCAACTTCAAACTTTTGTCGCCGATTTTCCTGCGCATACAGCTAAAATACAGGAGGAGTCAAAAAATATCATAGAAAGCTTCCCTTACATCGAACAATACATAGAAAATGGAAGAGACCAATTATTGGTCGCTGGCAAAAAAATATTATCTCTTTCAGCGACAATTCTTGGAAGCGCACTAACTGCGGTTCTTTTGTCAATAATTTTGCTTGCCTCGCGTTCAACACTCAGGGAAACAATACTTGAACAAATACCAAACGAATATTTCGAAGTAACTGTTAGCGTAGCGCACAGAATAATTGAGCATTTGCAGCAATTCGTGGTCGCAAGAACCGTTCAAACAATGGCAATAACGGTAATTTATACAATAGGCTTTTTTATAATCGGACTTCCATTTCCGCTTTTACTAGGACTAGTATCTGGTCTTCTTAACATAATTCCCTACATTGGTCCTCTTTTGACACTAATTCCAGTAGTTCTAGCTGCATTCATTGGCGGCGGATTAACTCTTGCGTTCTGGGCTGCAGGAATAGTAATTCTCGCGCAACTAATCGACAATACTGTTCTTCAAACATTCCTCGTATCAAAATTCGTTGATGTACACCCAGTAATGGCATTTATTGTTACATTAGTGTTCGGTCAGCTTTTGGGACCAATCGGAATGATAGTTGGAATCCCAATTTACGTAATTTCTAAAATATTAATCGGCGGGCTTTGGGACTACGCGCGGGCACTGCAGCGCCACGAGTATATTTTAGGACATCAAGAAACCCAATAAGAAAACGACGCCTGTAATAATCAGCATAAATTCTAAACCAATATATTTCGCTCCAAGAATAACAAAACCTGAGCAAAGCGCGACGAGAGCCGCTAAAAGAAAGAAAACTTTAAGCGCGAGCCTTAAAAGATTACGACGAACAACGCGAGCTCCTTTGTCTACAGCGTTCTCGAACTTTTCTGACACCGCGCCCAATAAAGAATCAAACATGATTACTTTCTCTCCAATAATTTCATTAAAACTGCGCCCGCAAGAACTCCTGCCCCAAATGAGACTAGAGTTGATTTAAACGGATGCTCTGAAATGTATTCGCCTGTCTCTTCTTGCATATCCTGTAATTTCGCGTTTAGAGCTTGAATTTGCTGTTTAATCATTCCAATATCTTCTTTTTTTGCCATAGTGTAACACCCCTAGAATTAGCCTTCCCGACGAGATATTTAAACATTTATAGAGTGGAATCTGACGCTTTCACACAATAATTTAGAATTCCGTCATCGCTTAAATGAGCGCTAAATCAGGACAAATGCGCTCTGGCGCGATGTTTTGAACTTTCACGATAAGATCATTGCCATCGTGGGTTCGAACATGCATCGAGCCGGTTATACTAGACCGCTGAACAACACTTTCAAGTTCATACTCCCATAACCCCGCAATTTCACCCATAATAGAATTATATAGTAAAACCTACATTTATAATTAGTCATAAGAATTTATATAATTTAGTAATATTCCCAAACGTTCAAATCGCCGCCCGATTTAACCTTATACTTTCCATTAATCGCGCCAAGTATCACAGACGCGACATTTTCGGCAGGCATTCCACTAAAATCAGTCATACGAGTAGCGGTAACTGTGGGATTAACAACGATAATTTTTTGCTTAATTTCATCGGCAAGCGCCTGCGAAAATCCACGAACTCCAAATTTTGACGCACAGTAAGGAGCCAAAGTCGCATGACCGCGCTGACCTGCTCCGCTTGAAACGTTAATAATTGTTTCTTTGACGTACGGCAAACATTCTTTAGTCATTCTCATTGTTCCAAACAAGTTAACTCCAATTTGCCACTCAATCTCCTTCCAAGACTGCTTCGCGAAAGGCTTCCAAACAATAACTCCGGCATTGTTTATCAGAATATCAATACTTTTGAATTTTTTAACCACATTTTTAATGCAAGACTTCACACTTTTTTCTTCGCTAATATCAAGGTGAAACAGTTCGGCCTTGGTTTGCTCTTTACATTCAGCGAGAACCATCTCTCCTTGTTTTTTATCTTTGCAATAAGTTAGCGCAAGATAACATCCTTCTTTTGCGAGCATTTTTGCCGTGCAAGCGCCAATGCCAAGACTCGCGCCGGTAATTAACACCACTTTACCTTTAAGATTCATAAACAAACAAAAAGAATAAAGACTTTAAAAAAGTTAGCCAAACGTAAACGTATAAAGCTGAAATCCTGAATTTTCTATATCAAATTCAAGAAGATGCCTTGCGTACTCAGTTCCATCGACTAAAGTGTATAAATCATCTTCTTTCACGGTTAACTTTTGAGTTTCTTTTTTGTCAACAAAAACAGAAATTTGTGAACCATTTTCATTTTGGGAAGCCGCGACAATATTTGCGACTTTCGCGTCATATGAGAGCACTACTTTTCCTTTATTTGACACAAGACGAACATGGTCAGTATCCACAAACCAGTCGCCTTCAAGATAAACATAATTTGGCTTGAAATCTTTTGGCAACGAATAACTAATCGTTTCTCCAAGTTTAAGCCCTTGAGAATTTCCAAAAAATCCACGAGTAAACTCTGCACCCAAATACAGTTCAGGCGTTTCAATTTTTTGGAATTCTGGCTTTGGCGCCTCAACTTTTGAAAGTTCAATTGGCATACCATTTTCTATTCCTAATTTAGCCATTCTCTTTTCCAATAACTCTTGAATTTTCATTTCAGCCTCATCATACGCGCCTTCACCAAAATGCGACCAAACGATATATCCGTCGCTATCAACCAAATATTTCGCAGGCCAATAACGGTTATGGAACGCGTTCCAAGT
>Ga0187894_10000879_pt1 | contig 40298 bp, 39 predicted proteins | sample GBC1701081metaG_FD_136650 | JGI IMG/M metagenome (GOLD analysis project Ga0187894, IMG submission 136650) | White microbial mat communities from a lava cave in the Kipuka Kanohina Cave System on the Island of Hawaii, USA - GBC170108-1 metaG ... | reverse complement strand
GGATTCTTTGATGTGGTTTTTTGCTGAATCGATATGGCTGGAGACAGTCCCTCTATCGAGTCAACGTCTGGCTTGTCCATCATTTCCAAAAACTGTCTTGCATATGCTGACAATGATTCCACATACCTTCTTTGGCCTTCGGCATAAATTGTATCAAATGCCAATGTAGATTTTCCCGACCCTGACAGACCAGAAATTACTACAAGCCTGTTTTTTGGAATGTCCAAATCCAAGTTTTTCAGATTGTGGTGCCTTGCCCCGCGGATTTTCAGCTTATCGTGCATTTTTCTTTTCCAACTCGATTTGAATTCTCCGCAACCTGTCTCTGCACTGTATGGCATTTTCAAAGTCCAGATCCTCTGCATATTTTTTCATCTGCGCCTCTATCTCTATTGTTTCGGTGTAAAGGTCATGAGATGTCTTGTTTTTAATGTCATCGAGTGTAGCTACTTGCTCTGGTATTGACTTTATGATTGTCCTTGGCATGATGCCATGTTCCATGTTGTACAGAGTCTGCCTTTTTCTTCTGCGGACAGTTTCATCTACTGCTTCCTTGATTGATTTTGTGATTGTATCAGCATAAAGAAGAACGGAACCGTCTGCGTTTCTTGCAGCCCTGCCAAAAGTCTGAATCAAGCTGGTATAGTTCCTCAAAAAACCTTCCTTGTCGGCATCAAGTATTGCGACAAGGGCGACTTCGGGGATGTCAAGGCCCTCCCTGAGTAGGTTTATGCCTACTAGGACATCAAACTCGCCTAGGCGTAGCTGCCTGATAAGCTCAGTCCTCTGAAGCCCTTCGATTTCAGAATGCATGTATCTGACTTTGATCTGTCTTTTTGAGAGGTAATCTGCTAGGTCTTCTGCCATCCTCTTTGTCAGTGTTGTTACCAAGACCCGCTGGCCGCGCTCGGATCTCTTTTTTATTTCAGTTATGAGATCGTCCATCTGGCCTTGTGTGGACCTGATTTCAATTTGCGGATCTATTAGGCCTGTGGGCCTGACAAGTTGCTCTGCAATCTGGAAGGATTTTGCCTTTTCATACTCTGACGGTGTGGCAGATACAAAGATGCAGTTTTTAATATAGCGTTCAAATTCTTCAAACTTTAGAGGCCTGTTGTCAAACGCACTTGGGAGTCTGAACCCGTATTCGACTAGTGACTTTTTTCTTGTGTAATCTCCGCCATACATTCCGTGAAGCTGGGGTAACGTGACGTGTGATTCATCAATTACAAGCAAGTAATTGTCGCCAAAAAAATCTAAAAGACAGAACGCCTTTTGGCCTGGTGATCTGCCGTCAAAATGTCTTGAATAGTTTTCAATTCCGGAGCAATACCCAAGCTCTTCGATCATCTCAAGGTCGAACTTGGTTCTCATCTCTAGCCTCTGCCTTTCCAGCTCTTTCAGATCAGGCAGTCTCTGTTTTAGCTCGGCCCTTATTGATTTTATTGCCTTTTGTCGCACATCGTTTGCCACGAGGTAGTGTTTTGCGGGAAAGATCTTGATGGAGATGAGGTTCCGTTTTTCCTTTAGCGAAACGTGGTCTAGGACAGTGATTTTTTCAACCTCATCTCCAAACAATGAAATTCTAACAATATCATCAGAGTATGCCGGAACTATGTCAAGTGTATCACCCTTTACACGGAATGTGCCGGGGGCAGGCTCGATGTCATTGCGCTCGTACCTCGCATTAACAAATTTCTTTATCAGTTCAGTCCTACTGCATCCTGGTCCTACTGTGACAGTCGTCGCCATTTCTTCCCAGTCCTTTGGTGAGCCTAGCGAATAGATGCAAGAAACGGTAGCGACAATTATGGTGGGCTCGCCAGAAAGAAGCATCGCAGTAGCCTCCAACCTCATCTTTTCTATTTTCTCGTTTATCGCAGTGTCTTTTTCTATGTAGGTGTCTGTCTGCGGCAAATAGCTTTCTGGTTGGTAGTAATCATAATAGCTGACAAAATAGCCTACATTGTTTTTGGGAAAGAACTGCTTTAACTCCGAATAAAGCTGCGCTGCCAATGTCTTGTTGTGGGAAATGACAAGTGTGTTTTTCCCAGTCTTTGCGATGACATTTGCAATCGTAAACGTCTTGCCGCTTCCTGTTACTCCAAGTAATGTCTGAACTTTGTTGTTCTGCACGCCCTGGACAAGCTTTGTGATTGCCTGGGGCTGATCCCCAGTCGGTGCAAATTCTGATACTAGCTGGAATGTTTGTACTTGTTGCAATGATCCAAATCACATGCATCGAAATTTAAAGCAATGTGGATGCTGACAATAAAGACTCAGCTAGTACCAAATTACCAAAGGGGTTCATCAATCATTTTTACACCGCTTTTGGAAACTTCAAAACCCATTATTTTGAGTGTCTCTCTGGCAGTATGGGAATTCCGCTCAAGGATACTGTGCGCCAGTTTTGTTCGTGTGTCCTTGTCTAGGTGCTGGCCAATTTTGTATTTTCCATGCATTGTGTTCGGGATGACTCTGATTATTGCGACCTCATCGACTACTGGCATTTCCGGCGTGAGTTTTTCGTATCTTCCTTCCGGTTGGTACTTTTCCATAAGCCCGTTTAGCGCAAGCGTCTTTTCAGTTCTGTCGTTAACGATGATTCCAGTCCCCTTGATTACCACACTAATGTATAGCGTGTCTGCCTGCGATGCGTCAGTCGGGTGCGTAAAGTACGAGGGCAAAAACTCTATCTCACGGTCAACTTCAAACCCAACCTTGTTGTTGTTTTTGATGTTTTCAAGCTTCTCTCCGCGTATGTGAGAGTGCATGTATACTGCGCCGTTTAGAAAAACAAAGTTCATTGGGATTATCTGCGGAAACCCCTTGCTATCAATGGAGCATATTCTCCCGACATGTTCTTGATTTAGAAACTCGATAATTTTTTCACGCGATTTTATCTCTAGTCTTCCTAAAAGCTGCACAGGGTGGGAAATTCTTTTTTGCTATAAAAAGTCTAACCCATTTTTCAGACTGATTTCAAAACATTTGGCAAAACCATGTGAACCTAGGGTTTATCGAATCTATATAGGCAAAGCCATCCCAGATCAATCATACTTAATAGTTAAATTCAGAATTGCGATAATCTGGGCATGAATCGAGCGCGTGTCTATAACGATCAAGCATCAACTCGACATTTGTTGTACGTTCAGGTTAAAGTCAAAAGAGGCGTGAGCTAACCATGGCACAGACCCCAGCACCACTACCGCCGGCACCAGTTCTGATGACCTGTTTTGGTCACTGTGGAATAGGACTCGGTGCGGAATCGTATAGGCGACTATTGCTAGATGTCGGCGCGGATCCACTAAAACCAGTTCTAAAAGACTCCAAGGACGAATCAAGAATTCTAAAGCGTTATGGTAGCACAATTTTGAGATTTCCAGGTGCATACACTGGCGGAGAAACCCCTCTTGTCCCAAGAGCATTACTTGTGGACTTGGATCCAAGAGCAGCGAACCTGATTTTACAATCATATCCTGATCTTTTTGCGTTACGTGATAAGCACGTAATTCATGGTTCGGGAGGAGCAGCAAGAAACTGGGCCGAAGGCCGCTCAAGATTCAAAAACGAAGTTACACAAAAATGGGACTTTACAAAACAACTTGCTGCACTATCCCCAGAACCGGTAAGGGGGTACACTGTTCCGTTTGCGATGGGCGGGGGAACAGGAAGCTCGTTTGCATGCTCTTTTATTGAATTCATCAGAAGCAACATCAAAGAACACGCAACAATTGCAACACTTGGGCTATTGCCAGAGTTTGGGTGGGATCCGGTCATTTTTGAGGCGGCTGCAATCAACATTGTGATGAATCTGGAATATCAGATCAAGTATTCTGACTGTTCAATTCTGTTTTCAAACAAACGACTACGCGAGCTTTCCCACAAATACGAAAAACGTGTCCAAAAGATTCCGTCAATTATTGATGATCTGCCAAAGGAGCACGAAGTTGGATGGAAGGACTACAAGGGAATGAACCTTATTGCGGCAAACGCGATTTCGATGTTCATCTCGTCTTTTGCGCGGGAAACCGAATGGGACATGTCAAACTATAGGACTTGGCTTGCAACAAAGAGGCCAAAGATGGCAATCCCATGGGCAATACCTGTCCTGCCAGACGAGGACCAGTGGAACCTGAACCAGATTCCTGGCATGAACAAGAACAACACCATGGACGCAATCATTGAAAACCTCAACAAGAAACAGGATGCTCTTCTCTTTGACATTGACGAAAACGATGTCCGCAATTCTGGCGGGCCAAAAGACTCGTGCTGCGCCTTGGTAAAGGTAAAAGGAGAGTTTGATGTAAAAGAGCGCGAGGTCTTGAAGCGAGTAATCAAAGAAAGGTTCGGCATCGAAGAGACTAGGATGATATTTGTCAAAATACCGATAGTGGATAGGGAACAGGCAAACGTCACCATACTTGTAAACACAAAGGCAATAGGCCCAAAGATTCTGGAAATTGCACGGGAAGCAGAAGAGTCATGGGATGACTACAAGGATGAATACGGCAAGTGGGGCTTGACAACTGAAGATTTCAAGCAATCACTGATGGACGTAGTGCACCAATTCAGCTAGTGATACCATGACTGACTTTACCAACCTTGAGGAGCTTGCGCGCCAGATAAAGGCAAACCGCAACTACCTTGCACAGATAGAAGAAGAGCTAAAAATAGTAAACATGAAGCTGCACGAGCTTCCGCTAAAACGCCCGACAGAGTCGACATTTGCAAAAATGATAGGATCCCCATACGATGACCAGCAGCAAAATCTGGAAAAGACAAAGGCAAATCTTGAGGCAAAGCGAGACGAGCTCTCAAATGCAGTAAAGACAGACACTGCCAAATTCATAAACGACATGACGTCACCAGAACTTGTAATACCGCTTGACCCAAAGCCTACGTTCAAGGACGGCCGTGTCCTCTTCCAGTACCGGAACGCGACAAAATTCCACAATCTATTTGAATTTCTAAGCGAGCTTTTAGGACTGAGCGCGCCATTGGTGGTAAAAGACGTGATGCTCTCATCATCTGAAGTTATAGTCAAGGTGACAAACGAGTACGAGGCAAAACAAAAGTTCATCAGCTCGATGAGCGAGATTCAAAAAACACTCACAATAAAAAAGAAATAATCCTCTTAGTTTTTATTCGCTGTAAATTCTCAGCCAAATAATGCAGAACAGGAACATCATTCTTGCCATTCTAATTATCATAAGCCCTGTCTTGTTTGCACTGGCAGTTTATCCTAACTCGTTTAGTCTGAGCTGGAACCAGGGACGCGGAGGGTTTTTGTTTGCAATGGCGTTTATCGTAGCTGAGCTAATTGGGGTAAAGATGGCTATTTCGCAAAAACGAGTTCTTATGATTGCGCCGCTTGCCGCGTCAGTGATTGTGTACCTTGTTTTGCTAGAACATGGCCTGCGCGACTACATTATAAACGGAGCAAAACAGTATAGCGTCAACTTAGTTTATTCCTGGACATGGATGTGGGATTTTATCATAATGGGGGCATTTGTGATAGCGGCAGTTTTCATTTTGTTTGGCAAGAAGTGGATTAGAATCGCACCTGCAGGGCCGATTTTTTTGTGCGGAAGCGCAATCATCTTGTCCCTTGACGCATTCTTTCCGTATGACACACTTGGACCTCTTCAGTACGTGGTACCATATCTCGTAAAGACAAACGTCTGGATAATCAACACATTTGATCTTGGATTTGCAATTGCACGTGACAATCTGATGTTTCTCAGGGGGGAGCACGGCTCGATGGCACTTCAGGTATTTTGGCCATCTGCGGGAGTGCACAGCGTCATAATTTACTCGCTTGTGATGATGGCATTCTTGCTAAAGATGAACATTCCTCCAAAGCGCAAGGCAGCGTATTTTGCTCTTGGGATAGCAGGTACGATAGGCGTAAACATGATACGAATATTCTCACTGTCCTTGTTCGTCCTGATGGTTTCTGCAAACCCGACAGAATTTGAGGAATTTCACGGGATTGCAGGCGAGATAATGTTTCTGCCTTGGCTTTTTGCGTATCTTTTCGCAGTCACGGCAATTGAGACAAAACGCATCAAAAAACTGAGTGCCTAGAAATAATTGGTAATCGAGCTTTGCCCTTCCAGGTCGGACAGCTCAGAGACTCTGACTCCGAGCCTTCTCACATCAAGTTTTTGCTCGGCTAGCGCCTCTTCTAATAACAGCACCGCTGTCTTCTTTAGCTCATCCAGGCTTGACGTTGGGTTTTTGAGCATTTTAGATTTGGTCTTGCTTGTCAGATCTGACTGGACAAACTGAATTCCTATCGAACGAAACAATTTTTTGTGCTGTATGACGATCTGGTGCAAGTCATTGCATACCTCATCTAGGCTTTGCGACAAAAATCCGAGCTCTCTTGAATCCTTTCTTAGCGTGATGATTCTTGAAAACTGGACGGTCGGATGCCTTTCTGCGACCGGGGCGTCATCAATCCCTCTTGAGGCATTGTATATGTAAGATGAGATCTTGCGCCCAAACATCTTGTTTAGCGTGAACACATCAACTTTTCTCAGATCTGAAATCGTCTTGATGTTCATTTCTGCAAATTTGTCCTGCGTTACCTTGCCTATGCCTGGAATGTCGCCGACTTTGAGCGAACCCAAAAACGTTTCCACGTTTTGTGGTTCCACCACTGTGAGACCGTCTGGTTTTTTGAAGCTTGATGCGATTTTTGAGACAAGCTTGTTTGCAGAAATTCCGACAGAGCAGGTCATTTTGACCTCGGCCCGGATCTGGTTTTTGAGCTGTTGTGCGAGATGGCTTGCAGTTTGGAAGCTACCAACAGTTCTTTTTGTCACATCAAGGTATGCCTCGTCCCTCCCAACATACTCAAAAATATCGGCATGACTCTTCATTATCTCCATGGCCTTCTGGGAAATATCCGAGTAATATGCAAAGTCTGCGGGCAAAAACACTGATTCTGTTGTTTCATGGAGTCTTGATTTTGCAAATCTTATCGGCATGCCAGATTTTACGCCAAACTTTCTTGCAATATAGTTGGCAGTTGCTATGGCGCCACTGTCGCCACCCCTGTCGGAAAAAATGCAGACGCATACCGGTTTTGTCTTTAATGACTGGTCCCTAATCTCCTCACACTGGGCAAAAAAATAATCAAAGTCAACATGAAATATTATCCGCTCGTTCACGGCATTGGTTGGTAAAAAATACTTAAAATAATATCGAATTAAATAAGATGAAATATGATGAAAATCAGTGTCATATCCGCTGATTCCTGACGAAAAAGGCATCAAAATAATACCTGAACGGATGGAGAAAGAAAAAATGTACTACTGTCTGCAAAACGAAAAGCTTATGCTTGTTTACAAAGATGAACAGGAATTCCTAAACTGCTATGAAATCGAAGAAAAGGATCTGGTGGAAAGCGTCAAAAAGTGTCATACTCCAGACGAAATCGAAAGAACCATACAGGACTATCTTGACAAGCAAAACATAAAACATTAAAATAAACGCAAAAGGGAAAAAAACCAACTAGGTCAACATGATGAGCGAACAAGACAAGCCAACAGAAGCCGAAGAAATTTTTGCAGAATCTCAACAAATCAAAGAACCATCACAAGAAAAACCCGACGAAGCCCTTGCAGAGGCCCAAAAAATAGTCGAGACGCAACATGAAGCGCACGACGACGAAAATTCAAAAAAGATACGTGATGTGATCTTTGTCGGAACAAAACCGATAATGACATATGTTACCGCAACATTAACTCAGCTTTCTACTCAACCATTTGTCACGATAAAGGCAAGGGGCCAGAGAATCACGCAAGCAGTAGATGTTTCACAGATGATAGTAAAAAGAATGAACACCGTCGGCTACCAGATAAAGGGAGTCCGAATAGCATCTGACTCTTTACTGTCGCAAGACGGAAAGACACGAAACGTATCCACCATAGAAATTGATATTGCAAAGGCATAACTATTTCAAAGTCTCGGTGATAGTAGGAATCATCATAATTACGACTCTGGTGCTTTTTCAGAACTTTAACTCCTGCACTTCGAAGCAGTTCACGGTAATCGACGAGATAATAGAATATGAGAGGACGTATGATCCTAACATGTGCATTTCAATTGCGCAAAAAATTGACCAGCTTAACGCTGAATGCAAGTCTGGCTTTGAGACCCCAGACTGCGGCTAGAGCGCCCCTACAATAAACGACACCCCAAAATAGATCAGGGCAGAATTTAACGCAATCATACACCACACATATCTCTTGTTTGAGAGAAACCTGGTGCCTCTTGATGACATTGCCGATACAAAAAACAGCCATGCATAGTCCATCCAGATGTGCATGCCAAACATCACAAGGATGCCCCAGAGAGACCAGAGAGCCAACGCGTCAGATATCAGCTTGAATCCAATAGTGAACCACCAGACAAGAAACAGCGGGTTGAGTCCTGTCAGAAAAATCCCTGTCAGAAAAGCTCCGTATCTGGGTTCCTTGATGGCATTACTTGATTTTAGCACCGAACGGATCTGAATGCCGGCAAATGCAAAGATGCCAAGTGCCCCAATCACAGATGTGGTAATTCTAAATTCAGGCATGGTGTATATTGATACCGCGCCAAGGCCTAATGCGATGACTAGGGGAAGCTCGACTATCATGTGGCCTGCAGCTATTTTGAGCCCAGCAAGCCTTCCGTGCTTGATTGCGCTAGATATTGTGGAGACAAAAAGCGGTCCGGGGGCCATTACCCCTGATACGGAAACTAGTATTACTGCTGCAAAAAACCCGGCAAACTCCTGCATCTGCGCTAGCCATACATCGTGTCTTTTTGCCGTCGCGTTTCTTTTTCAGTCTGTCTAATCTGCTTTTCCGCAATCTCTGCCTGTTTTTGCATCATGTCTAGATCACATGAAACGCCTGGCAGAATCTCTGACATTGCCATGCACAACTGTACACTAGATTTAAAGTCGGGACCTGACTCGTCCACATTTACCAAGATGACAATTACATCTTGGTTGTAAAGCCTGCCGTCGTTTAGCAGCGCACCTGGGATTCCGGGAATGGTGCCGTCTTGTAGTACGATCATCCCAGCTTGTTTTATCTGGTTGCGTGCCTCATCAGTACTTCCAGCTGCGAGAACCGCATCTCCACTCTCTGCTGGAAGTCTCATCGGCGAGCTACTCACTATGAGTTTGCACTTGTGTTTTTTTGCCCACCTTAACATCATTCTTGCAATCGTGCGGTGATATGATTCATTGATTGTAAGATAGGATGTGAAAATGCACACTTTGAGCTCGTTATTAACAGTAATACGTGTGGCATAGTTTGGCACGCCGTCTTTTAGAATTGAAACAATTGGAAAGTCATTAGAGTCGATAAATCCAACAAGGTCGTACTTGGACGCATGCATTAGCGACTCGCTTGCAATCGCGCTTGTGAATCCGATTGAGGGAAAACCGTCTATCAGGTAGCCTCCCTCGATTTCTATTGGTTTGATTTCTTTTACCCAGAGTCGTGATGACATGTATAATCACCGTTCCAAAACAAGATATACTTTTGGCAGACTCATTTGATTTTTGAGATCAGTGCACGGTAGATGAATGGCAGCACAGTTGTTATCTCCGCATGGATCGTAGTCTGTTTTGCCTCCTTGGTCACCTTGCCCCACGAGATTGCCTCGCGGACAAGTGCCCCGCTCAAACTCCCATCGAATTCTTGTGCTGTGGTGACATACACTGCATAGTCAAGGCCCTCCCTGTATTGGTTCCACCATAACGTGTGGTGTTTGGAGATTCCGCCTCCGAGCATCAAGGCTCCGGATTTTTTTGCCTTGAAGACTAGGCCTGACAGGGTGTCTGCATCCGCATTCATGTTTAACTTAAAGTCGCTGTGTTTTTGCGAAAAAAGCCAGATCTGGCTGCCTACAGCGCCGTCCATTATCCCTGGAACAATGACAGATATGTCGTTTTTGTATGCCCAATGTAAAAACGAGTCCTCGCCGAGTTTTTTCCCGATTTCTCTCGTAATGTCTGCAGTTGACATTTCTTTTTTGCCTTGCTTGTATGCTTCTTCTAGGATTTCCTGCATTTTTTCCTCAATGAGCGGGCCATAACTTTCCATTGGCACGAGTACGTTGCCGAGTCTGTGGATGTTTTGGTCTGCCAGCTCCGAGTCGTCCATGGTAAATGAGCCCTCCCTGTAATCTGAAAAATGTCTTGCAATGTCATGGTCTAGTGCGCCGCAGGTAGTTATCACAACATCAAACCATTTTTTTTCCATCATATCTCTGATGATGCCGCGTATTCCAGTAGAGATTAATGCGCCAACAAAAGACACAAACTTGAGGCATTCTCTGTCTGAAATCATGTTTGCCATTATCTCGACCCCGTCTGCCAAGTTTCTTGACTCAAACCCTCCTGACTTTGCCATCTGCTCAAAGATTTGAATGGTGTCTGTCTTGTCAGAAATCGTAAAATCCTTGACTGGGCTGCCTGGCTCTATCATGAAATTCTAAAAATGTGCCGGCTATAAAATCGTCTGCGTGCAATCACGAAAATCTTTGTCCGTCTTTGTATCGTTGAAGCCTGCCCTTTTTGTACTTTGAAAGGCAAAACGGCATGCTCATATGTGATTGCCCGTCTGGCAACTTGCTAGGCCTTGGAATCATCACGCCATCGTCTTCTGTAAGGTCAACTATGATGCTTTTCCCGCCGAATTTGGAGTCATGCACATTTGCAGCTAGAATCGGTATCCTGTTCTCAAGCGACCTTGCCTGTACGTAGGTGTGCCATGGCAAGATTCCACGCCTGACTATCCTGCTCGGGGAGAACAACACATCGGCCCCTTTTTTTGCAAGAGTTTCTGCAACACATGGGAAAACCATGTCGTAGCAAACGATTACTCCGAACCTGACCTTTCCGGCTTTAAAGACCGTGGCCTTGGTACCGGGGCTTGTCCGGAGTTTTTCATAGCCAAAAGGATGAATCTTTTTCTGCTTGCCTGTTATCTCGCCTGATACTATTATTGGCGCCGATATGGAATGGCCACGCACCGTCTTTTCATAAAACGCACCTGGAATAACTGTCATGGAATGGTCCTTTGAAATCCTCATCATGGCAGAAAACTCAGCCTCAAAATCCGGTATGATGTTATTTGCAAGCCATTGCTCTGGAAGGCAGACGATGTCTGTTTCTTTTTTTGCCAATGACAGCAGAACTTTAGAGACACTGCCAATCCCGGATTCGTTTGAGCTGTATTTTCTTGTCTGAATCACGCCCAGTTTTATCAACTTGGTTACTACAGTACTGCTTTATTATAAGCAGATTTGCTTTACGAAATTTTTCGTAGTATTGCAAGAATTGTTAGTGAAGTCAACTAAACTTGTCAATATTCGATTAACAAGCCAGATCCCGATGGGTATCTGTACTTTGGTTCATATTAAAAAAGTGGAGATTTTTGGTTTCAAATCGTTTGGCTTTACAAATACCACGGTGGGCTTTGAACAGGGGCTCGTATCGATTTCCGGCCCCAACGGGTCAGGCAAGAGCAACATTCTTGACGCAATAATCTTCGCACTGGGGGAGAACAGGCCCAAAATAATGCGAGTCGACAAACTCCGCTCACTCATACATGATATTGAAGGCAGTAAGCGTGGCGCAAAGATGGCCCGCGTAAGCCTGCACTTTGATAACTCTGATCGCAAGATTCCGGTGGATTCTAACAGCGTGGTAATAACGCGGGAAATGGACGAGCACGGTGAAAACGTTTACTACCTTAACCAAAAGCAGACTAACCGAACCCAGATTCTGGATCTGCTGGAGATGGCAAACGCAAGCCTCACGCAGCTAAACGCAGTCCAGCAGGGAACAGTCACAAGAATCTCAGAATTCACGGCGGAGGAAAAAAGAACCGTAATCGAGGATCTCATAGGACTAGCATATTTTGATGAGAAAAAGTCAGAATCGCTAAAACAGCTAGATGACGCGGACAGGCGCCTTGAGATCGCCCTAGCAAGAATGGACGAAATCAAAAAGAGAATAGACGAGCTAGAAGCAGAACGAAACCTAAAACTCAGGCACGAATTCATCAATTTCGAGCTAGGCAGAATGCACGCAATATCTGCCTCTAACAAAATGAAGGCAATCCAGGCAGAAAAAATATCAAAGGAGCGTAGCATCCACTCGCTCGTATCTCAGACAAAACGCCTAGACGAGGAGCGCGCCGCGATAAAAAAAGAGCTCTCAGTACTTGAGGCCCAAAAGCATACTTTCATGCAGGAGGCAAACGCCTACAACCAGGCAAAGGCCGCAATCGACTCTGAGCTCAGCTCGGCAATGCAGGTGTACGAGTCTGCAAACACTGAGGCGATAGCAAAGACTAGGCGACTTGAGCAGATCCAATCAAGGCTTCCGCAGATTGCAGCCGACACTGAGCAGCTGCGGCAGGCCAGAGAGGCAATTGAAATACAAATCGCAGAACAAAGACAGATAATCGCAGCAATCAAGGAGAACAGAAATCAAATCTTTCAGCAAATCAAGTCTCTGGAATCTGAGCTTTCGCATGTGGGAAGACAACAATCGCAAGTGATTGCACAAAGAAGAGAAGTCGACAGCAAGATTCAGGGGCTAACTGCAAAGCTAAACCATGCCAAAGTCTCACTCGGAAAACTCGAATCGGAAATCAATGACACCAAAACAAGAATGGGGGCAAACAAAACAAAGTATGCCGACCTCACAGAAGAATCCGTAAAACTTGGACAGCTAAAAATAAGACTAGAGTCAATCAGGACAAACCACAAGGACACAATTACGGAACTGAAAAAAAGAATATCTGATCAGGAATCTAAACGCGGAAGAACTGACAACGACATTGAGGATCTCTCGATAATTCTAGAAAAAGCAGCGAAGGCAGCTGCGCAATACGGCGCAAAAATCCGCGTGGTAAAGGAAATAATGCATGAGGATTATACAATTGCCAGCCTCAAAGAACATCGCTCCGAGCTTGGGATAGAGGGGCTTGCGTACGAGATGATTTCATGGGACAAAGAATATGAGCGGGCAGTGCTTGCCGCGGTATCTGACTGGATAAAATCATTTGTAGTAAAAGATTTTGCAACGCTTTTGAGCTTGGCCCAAGTGGCAAGAGAGAAAAAACTACCAAAGCTAAAAATCATCCCGCTTGAGGCGATTCCGAAATTCAGGCTTTCACTTCCGTCCGATTCTGGAATAGTTGGAACGCTCTCTGATTTTGTACACTGCGACGAAAAATACGCTCCACTCAAGACATTTTTGTTTGGTAACGTGATCCTTGTAAGAACTCGCGAGACTGCCGTGAATCTATCAAAGGATGGTTACAAGACTGTCACAGTCGATGGCGAGTACTTTGAGGCAAAAAGCAGCGCCGTAATAATAGACATAAACTCCAAGATCTCAAAACTGACAAAAATAATCTCGATGAGCACGTCAGTTGAAGGCTTGAACCAGTCGATCTCACTCCTCAAAAAATATATCCAAAAGAAGCGATTTGCCCTCAAGAGAACAGACGACATCATTACAAACTACAAAAACCGCCTTTCGATATCGGAGTCAGGCCTTACAAACGCGGATCTCAGCTACGCTGATATCAAAATTAAACTATCTACAATAGAGAGGACACACTCGCAACTAGAGTCTAGAATCACACACCTTGGGAGGCATCTGGAAAAAATCACAACCGAGTTTTCAAAAGAAGAATCCAGCATAGCGTCCCTTGAGGAAAGGATCTCACTAATGCACGATAACTATGCGGACGGCGAGAACAACAGGATCGCATCCGAGCTTGCAAGGCTCAACCAAGCACGCACCGACCTGATGGCAAGTCAGTCCACAATAGTAAATGAGCAACGGGAAAAAGAATCGATACTTGGTACGCTTTTCGCACAGGAATCAAGCGAAAAGCAAAAACTTCGGAATCTAAACGAAGAACAATCCGCGCTAAACCACGAAAAACAAGAGCTGGAGTTGAGGCTAAATACACTATACAAAGAAAAAGAGCAGGCAAACCAGTCTCTAATTGCGCTCAGGGAAAAAGAACAGGTGCTCATATCGACTTCGGGAACGTCGATTTCAAGGCTTCAGGAATTTGACCAAACACTATCACAGTTAAATGAAAAAGAGCGTACGTATACAAAAGAGATAAACTCGCTTGAGCGACAGGCCGATTCACTTGCTCGCGACATACACGACATTGCGGAAAACGAGGCAAAAATCCTAAAGGTCCTTGAAAGATACGGGTACCAGGAAATTGCGGAAACATTCGAAGTAGATGCACTGCTGTCCTCTCTGGAATCGGAGATGAATTCACTGGTGGCAAAGCTAAACGCCACTGCCCCTGAGACATACGTCGAAATATCTACTGGATACCGTTCTATGTCTGACAGGAAGAACGAGCTTGAGGAAGAACGAAACGCAATTGTCAAGTTTATTGAGGAAATCGACAAGGACAAGCGTCAGACATTCCTTGAGGCGTTTGACCGGGTGGACAAGGAGATACGAGAGGCGTTCCACACCATGACTGGAGGTGAGGCATGGCTTGAGCTGCAAAATGAAGACGACATCTTCAATTCTGGAATCTCATATCTCATCCAGTTCCCGAACAAACCAAAAAGAGAATCAACCTCGATTTCTGGCGGAGAAAAGACGCTCGCGGCAATCGTGTTCGTACTCGCACTGCAAAAGCTAAAACCGTCTGCGTTCTATTTGTTTGATGAAGTCGATGCACACCTCGACGCACCGAACGCTGAAAAACTTGCAAAAATAATCGAGCAGCGTTCTGAAGGCAGCCAGTTCATTATGGTTTCACTAAAGGACTCTGTAGTACAAAAGGCAAAACTAATCTACGGAGTCTATCCAAAAAACGGCGTCTCACATGTAGTGACATACAAGGATAAGAGAATGCCGTCAATTACAAGCTAGTCCAACTTGGCAAAGCAGGCTACCTGTCTGTCTCCGATTTTTTCCAAGTCTGGCTCTGTTTTACACTTGTCAAAGGCGTAAGGACACCTCGCCCTGAACCTGCAGCCGGAATATACGTCAATTTTCAGCGGTTCGTTTATTCTGATGGTTTTTTCCTTGTTCAGGTTTTTCGGATCCGGCTCTAGCACCGCGTCAAGCAAAGCTTGTGTGTATGGGTGCTTTGGGGAAAGCAGAACGTCGTTTACGGGCCCAATCTCGACTATTTTGCCTAAATACAAAATCCCAATTCTGCTGCCAAAATATCTGGCGGTTGCAAGATCATGCGTGATGTACACAAATGAGATTTTATGTTTCTCTCTTAAGGACTCCATTAACTCCAAAATCTCCGCGCGAATCGAGACATCAAGCATCGATACGGGCTCGTCTGCTATGATGAGCCTTGGCTTTAGGATTAGCGCCCTTGCCAGAACAACTCTCTGACGCTGCCCGCCTGAAAGCATATGCGGATATTTTTCCATTATCTCGTCTGCCGGCTCTAACCTTACCTCGTGTAGCACCTCGAGTGTTCTTTGACGCACGTTTCCGATCTTGTGGATCTCGAGGGGCTCGGCAATAATGTCTTTGACTCTCATCTGCGGATTGATGGAATCGTATGGGTCTTGGTACACCATCTGGCATCCCATCCTGATTCTTCTTAGGTCGTCTTTTTTTGGCGTGATCTCGATTCCTTCAAAAATTATTTTGCCCGAATCAGGCTCAATTGACCTTAAGATGAGCTTTGCGATTGTTGACTTGCCAGAACCTGATTCACCGGCAAGAACAAAGCTCTCGCCATCCCCAACTGTAAAAGATACACCGTCCACTGCCCTGACAAGCGATGATTCTTTGCCAAGCCAATTTTTCTTTGTAAAGTATTTCCTTAAATTCTCAACCCGTAGTATTTCGCCCAACACCAGCAATACCACAAAACACTATATCAAGAATTATTCAATAGGCGCGGCCGAAAATGACGGATACGGCGCTCTTCTCCCCACAGTAAACGCAGCTTCCGTCAGTATTCTCACTGCCAAAAGGAATGACACGTATGTCTGCCATGGTTTCTTCCTTAATTTTTTCCTCACAGGTCTTCTTTCCGCACCAAAACGCGTCAACAAAGCAGCCTTTTTCAAGTGATGACTTGAGATCAGAATATTTGCCTGCCTTTGCTGTTTTTTCCTTGAGTAAGTTTTTTGCTGCTGCAAACATTTCGTCTTGGACCTGCTGGAGAATTCCTTCTATCTCGGATTCTACCATGTCAAGTGCAAGGTCGGTTTTCAGCTTGACGTGGCGCCTTGCGACTGTCACCTTTTGCTTGTCTAGATCTTTTGGCCCTATCTCTATTCTAAGCGGCACGCCCCTAAGCTCCCATTCGTTATACTTGAAGCCAGGTGTTAACTCATCGCGTCTGTCTGTGTGCACCCTGATTCCCTTGCCATGAATTATTTTCTCAATCTCGTCTGCCTTTTGCAGCACGCGCTCAGAGTCCTTATCGGAATAGTAAATTGGAACAATTACTACTTGGATTGGTGCGACTCTTGGTGGAAGCACTAGCCCCTTGTCGTCTCCGTGCATCATTATCATCGCGCCAATAAGTCTCCATGAAACTCCCCACGATGTCTGCCAAGCGTACGTCTCTACGTTGTTTTTATCTAGGTACTTGACATCAAATGGCTTTGAAAAGTTCTGGCCAAGAAAATGGGATGTTCCCATCTGAAGTGCCTTGCCATCAGGCATTATGGCTTCCATTGTCGTGGTGTACACTGCGCCTACGAACTTCTCCTTGTCGCTTTTCTTGCCTGTTACTACCGGGATTGCGAGCTCATCTTCCACAGTTTTTTTGTAAATCTCTAAAATCTCAAGCACTTCTTTTTCGGCCTCTTCTTTTGTGGCATGCACAGTATGCCCTTCCTGCCACAGAAATTCCGATGTCCTAAGAAACGGCTTTGTGGCCTTGATCTCTGCGCGGAGCGCCGTATTCCAAAAGTTGATCTTCAGTGGGAGGTCTCGCCAGCTGTGGATCCATTTTGAGTAAAGCGAGTATGCCAAAGTCTCAGACGTGGGCCTGAGTGCTAGTCTGTCGCCAACCTCGGTCTCGCCAGAATGAGTCACCCAAAACACCTCTGGGTTGAATCCCGCAAAATGGTCTTTTTCTTTTCCCAAAAGCGACTCTGGAATCAATACGGGCAAAAACCCATTCCGATGGCCGGTCTTTTTGAATTTGGCGTCAAGTGACTCTCTAATTGATTCCCATATAGCATAGCCGTCAGGTCTTAGGACAATGAGGCCCTTGACTGGGGCGTAGTCAGCAAGCTCTGCTTTTAGCACGACCTGTGTGTACCATTCGCTAAAATCTTCTTTTTTTGAAACCGTTATGCCTACACTCTCTTTGCTCAATTGAATTGACAGTCAAATTTCACTTAATGAGCTTTTCCTAGACGCCCCACGTTCCTGTTCTAATGGCGTGTAATGACGTTGTCCCTTTAAATGACAAGAAATTGACGCCCCAACATGAAGACAAAAGTAACTGCAGTGATTGCAGCATTACTTTTTGCAGTGACTCCTTTGGCTTTTGCAGATGATGGCGAAAAGCATGATTTTGCATCGGCCTTAGAGGAAACACTAGGGCATTTCCATGCGCTTGAGCTGAATTTGGACGACAACAATGCAGAGCTTGCAATGGTACATGCAACACATCCTATTGCGGAACTGTACGATTCGATGAAGGCAGATCTGCAGGAACATGATCCGGAGCTTGACGCACGGATGCAAGACACACTCTTGAATCTTCGCGTAAGAACCGTCGAAGGCGTCACACGAGAAGATGCACAAACAGCCATCGATGATGCACGAGATGTCATCGAAGAAGCAAGACTGTTTGTAGTAGGCCAAGAACTAAGCAACGATCCAAACTTCAAATTGTCATTGATCAAAACACTTCTTGAAACCTCTGCGGCGGAATACGAAGAAGGAGTCAAGAACGGCCAAATTGAGATGATGGCTGAGTTCCAAGACGGCTCGGCTTTTGTGTGGAGATCACAGCAAATCTTTGGTGAGATAAAAGCGGATCTTCAAGAACACGAATCTGAAGAAATAGACGAGCTCTATGCCGAAATATGGGATGCGTATGGTGCCAAGGCATCCCCTGAAAGAGTAGCAACACTTGTCGGCGGTATAACTCACGAAATCGATGAGCTAACCGGCGAAGAAAGTGACGATGACGGACTAGATACTTACTTTGAAACAATCAAAACACTACTGGCACAAGCCAATAAGGAATACGCCAGCGGAAACACCAATGCCGCATTGAGTCTTGCAACAAAGGCATATCTGGATAACTACGAGTTCCTAGAGGCGCCAATCGCAGCTCATGATAAAGATCTGATGGAAGAAATTGAAGTTATGCTAAGAGAAGATCTCAGAAATATGATAAAGACAGGTGCAGACTCGTCAGAAATCAGTGCCCACATAGATACAATCCTTGAGAGTTTGGAACGAGCAGAAGACTTGGTAGAAGCCGCGCATGAGGAGGAATATTCTGGATTGCCGCCGCTACAACAAGTCAAATCTGGCGTGGCCTCAGAAGACGTTCTGTGTGATTCTGGAATGGAACTAATTCTCAAAAACTCGAACGGCTCGCCAGCATGTGTTAAACCGGTAACTGCAGAAAGACTCATTCAACTTGGCTGGGGAACCAGACCATAGATTTCTTTTTTATAATAATTTTATTTATTTAACGGGGTGCCCCTGCAGAGAACCTTTCCTGTGACTCGGCTCTGAAAATTAGGGCATACGAAGCACTGGATAAAGTGGGTGTCTTGTTTTAGAACGGGGCACTCTACATATTCTTCTTTCATTCGTTTTAGCATCTTTGGGCTGACACCTTTGATTTTGAGCTTTCCCTTATCGTCCATCATACCAGAAGCTTTTAGCTCTTCTTTTACATTGTCTGGAATTTTTTGCGATTTTTCTGCAGCTTTTACTTCGACTTCGTACTTGTGCTCAAGCTCTCCCATGATCTGTCAAGTTTTGTACTGTGATTTAATATTAGCGCTAGTGCGATCTTGAAATGGACTTCAACTTTTATATTGATATATTCTTGTCCGAAAGTTAGAAAAAATTGCTTGCTATTTTTGATGTAGAAGGGGTGCTCTTCGATGCAGAGTATTTGCCAATCCTTGCAGAAAAAATAAACAAGGAAAAAGAAATCTGGGAGATAACTCGAAAGGGGATTCAGGGGCTCATAAACTGGGAAGATGGGCTTCGAACCAGGGTTGATGCGCTAAAGGGACTTGATTATGAAACGTGTAAAAAAGTAGCAGATGACCTCCCAATAATGACTGGCGCACAGGAGACATGTCGTGTTCTAAAAGCTGCTGGATGGAAGATACTGGCAGTGTCGGGGGGATTTACAATAATGACTGACCGCCTCAAAAAAGAGCTTAACTTGGACTACGTGCTTTCAAATGAGCTCGTATTCAAAGACGGAAAGCTTGATGGCGTGAAGATTAACGTAACGTCGGACAAGGCAAAGTCTGCAAAAATCAAGATAGCGGAATGGAAAGAAAAACGTGAAGACATAGTAGTGACAGTGGATGGCGCAAATGACATGACACTCTTTGACATTTGCGGACTCGGTGTTGCATTCAGGGCGCAAGATATAGTGAAAGAAAGAGCAGACATCACAATCGAGGAAAAAAATCTCACAAACCTAATCGAAGAAATAAACAAACATTACAATCTCAGTCTACAGCTGCAGACTGTCGCATGAGCGTTCCTTGCTGTCGCGGTTTTTTCCAGCTATCAGAAATCCAATAATTGCAGACCCGTAAGTTAAATTAGAATTCCGAGCTAACCCAAGTATTGTCCTTTCAAGTAATCCCGGTAGCAATAAAAAAGGAAATTAGGCAAGGAGATGACCTGGCAAATCACTTTCTGTCAAACTTTAAGGATCTCAAGGACGGTGACATTATAGTCATCGCTCAAAAAATCATCTCAAAGCAGGAAGGCAGGACAGTTGAGCTTGCAAGCGTAATCCCGTCACTTCTTGCAGTAGGGATAAGTGCTGAATACCAACGGGATCCAAAACTGGTGGAAGTGATACTCACAGAAGCCAAGAGAATAGTGAGAATGGAAAACGGCATAATCATCACTGAGACAAATCATGGGTTCATCTGTGCAAACTCTGGGGTGGACGAGAGCAACCTGCCGCTCGGGGTTGCGTCATTGCTGCCACAGAATCCTGACAAATCAGCATCGGATTTTGCGCAAAAAATACTTGTAATGACGAACAAAAAAATCGCAGTCCTGATCTCAGATACTTTTGGCAGGCCGTTCAGGGAAGGCCAGACAAACCTCGCAATCGGGATTTATGGGATGCGAGCAATAGACAGCTATGAGGGGAAAAAAGACGCGTTTGGAAGAACCCTGAGGATAACGGCGATTGCCCAAGTCGACGAAATTTGCGGCGCCGCAGAGTTAGCTATGAAAAAGACATCTGGCTGCCCATTTGCAGTAATCAGAGGTTTTGAATTTGAATCGTCTGACGAGGGCATCGCACATATGCTTCGCTCAAAGAAGATTGATCTATTCCGATAGGTACAACAAAGATTATAATCGTTGTCAAAAAGACTGCAATTGATTTGGACTTTATCAAAACAGAATTACACTGTCACAATTCTTTTTCAAATTTCCATGTAGGGAGCGGTGAGCCACCATATGACTGCAATATCTCTATTCAAGAACAGCTAGAACAAGCAAGAGCCCTTGGGCTTCAGGCATTGTATGTAACAAATCACAACACGCTAAACGGATATGAGCAAATGCTGCAGTACAAAAACGATCACGCAAAATACAGCCAAATCCAAATCTTTCCTGCAGAAGAAATAACAACTAGCACTGGTGCGCATGTGATTGCCTACGGAATATCCAAAGAGATTCCGGCAGGCCTAGATCTAGAAATGGTTCTTGACGAGATAAAAAAACAGGACGCTGTGTCATGCGCCCCACATCCGTTTAGTCTGCTTGATGCACTGCGGGAACGCTCTAAATTATGTGATCTCATTGAGGTCTTTAACAGCAATAACGTAGACATAGTTTCAAACGTACGCGCGGCCAAGTTCTCAATTGATCACAACAAAGTAGGTGTTGCCGGAAGCGATTCACATGTGCTGTCAACCTTGGGGCGGTGCATCAACGTGATAGAATCCGAGAACTCTCTTGATGATGCGCTTTATGCGATGAGAAGGGGCAGAATAACAATAGAGCAGACTGGATATGCAAAAGAGATGGAAACGCTAGAGCACATAAAATACAAAATTAACAACTCAAAGGACTACCTTGCTGAATACATACGGGAGCACTATCCAAACTCTCAATGGATGATGTCGCTTTTACTCAGAATGTACGACCTAAACCCGAACAGCTACATCTGGTCAATATTTTACAAAATCGCAGTATATCTGATGAAGAGAATATCTACAAAAATAAATTTGCTGGACTGTGATCCTTCGACATTAAAGGATCGAAACATCGCAACCATGCTGAAAATGGCAATATAGCAACCAATCAGTAATCTTTATCAGTTATAGCTAGATCCATAATCCATGGAAGTTCAACAAGCCGCTGAAAAACTAATCAAGCTTAGTCCATCAGTCCGAGTTGTAACTATCTGTGACATGAATGGGAAGGTTCTATTCAGCGAACGCTCACGCCGTGTCAAAATGCTTCTCTCAAAACAAGAAAGCAAAATGTCACTGCAAGCTGCTGCGCGAGCATGGAAGGTACGAAAAAAGCTAGAGAGAAAACTCGGCGCATGCAAATATGCTTTCGCTGAGTATGGCAACGTCAAAAGAATCACAATGCCTGCTGGGAGAAACCATCTATTCTTCATCACAACGACCTCATCGCTTGATCACAAAAAAGTGGTAAATAGAGTTAGGACTTTTAGATAGTCCATCTTTTTCTTATTTTTAATTTTTGGTAGTCTAGTCTAGCTTTCTTCTGCCAGTTCCACGGCCTGTTCCAACCCACATTCCTTTGGTGGATTTTGTCTCTGTGGTAGCTACATCACTGAACTTTATCTTTGCGGTTCCTCGACCCATGGTGATGTATCTGTCTTTAGCAGCTTCTTTTTGCTTCTCGCTGTATTTTTTGAATGGAGAGCCAGCCCAGTTATCTTCTTCTCTTTCAACTGTCTTTCTTGAAGATGTTCCTCTACCGCCGATTCGTATACCCATATTCTTCAGAATAACAATGTCAATCCGATTAATAAGATTATAGGGTACCACGAGATCAGCACCATCACGAGGAATGACGTCATGAGTTTAGCTAACACTAATCCTGCGTAGATTTTAATATGCAAATGTGCCCTTGAGCAATATCGATGAGCGCAACTACCAAAAAACTAGATGCACGAGGCCTGTTTTGCCCAGAGCCTGTCTTTAGAACAAAAATCGAAATAGAAAGAATGCAGGTAGGTGAGACACTCACTGTCCTTGCAGACGACCCGAATGCAGAAGATGACATATCGCGGTGGGTCAAGCGAAACGGTCATGAACTTTTGTCCTTGCAAAAAAAACAAAGCGAGCTAGAGTTCTCCATAAAAAAGGTGAAGTAGCTGGCAACCAAAGCCCTGACAGATACAGAAGCCCTAAAGAGGATTGGCAACACCCCTCTAGTGAAGCTTGATTCGTTATCAAATGACAAAAAGACATACTTTGCAAAACTTGAAGGCCACAACCCGTTTGGCTCTGTAAAAGACAGAGCAGCGTACTGGATGATAAAAGACGCTGAAGAAAAGGGAAGGATAACGCGTGGGCACACAATAATAATTGAGCCAACATCTGGCAACACCGGAATCGCACTTACTGGAATTGCAAACATACTTGGATACAAAGTGGAGATCGTGATACCTGAGAAAGCAAGCGAAGAAACAAAGAAGATAATTTCGTCCCTTGGCGCAAAGCTGTATGAGACAAGCGATGATTTATGTCCAAAGGTCGGGGCGGGCACTGACCAAAGCATAGCGTTAGCTACTTCCATTGCATCATCAAGACCTGACAAGTATTTTTCACCAAACCAGTACTCAAACGAGGCAAACTTTATGGGCCATTACAAGGGAACTGGGCCTGAGATCTGGAAGCAAACCGAAGGGAAGATAACACATTTTTTCACCGGCGTGGGGACGGGTGGAACCATTACGGGAATTTCCGCGTATCTAAAGGAGCAGAACCAAAAAATAAAGACAATCGCAGTCCAGCCGCAACAAAACCATCTGATTCAGGGCCTGCGCAATTTCGAAGAGTCTGCAAAGCCAGACCTCTTCTTGCGACGCGAGGGAGTAGTAGATGACTGGATTACTGTAACAAACGAACAGGCGTTTGCAGCAGTCAAGGAAATAATTGCAAAAGAAAGAATGCTTGTCAGTCCGTCCTCTGCCGCAGTATATGCTGCAATGAAAAACTACAAGATAGACGAGGGCGTGATCGTCGGAATTTTTGCAGACGATGGAAGAAAATTCAAAAGCCTTTACGCACAGCAAAAAGTCCTAAGCGAGCAAGAGTTTGACAGTGCACTAAAGGATGCAAGACATCTCTCAAAAATAGTGTATCTCTAGTTACTTGTGCTCGGCCAGATACTTGTCGACGTCAATTGCCGCCATGCACCCAAAACCCGCAGCGGTGATTGCCTGCCTGTATGTGTGGTCATGTACGTCTCCTGCTGCAAAAACGCCTTGAACGCTTGTCTTGGTGTGGTCTTTTAGTACGATGTATCCCTGTGCGTCAAGTTTTACCTGGTTTTCAAAGATCTTTGTGTTGGGGGTGTGGCCTATTGCGACAAAAACTCCTCCGACATTTATTGTAGATGTCTTGCCGGTTTTTGTGTCCTTTAGAGTCGCCATTTGGACCTTTTGGTCCCCTGAAATATCAGATATTTCGCTGTTCCAGTGTAACTGAATCTTGGGGTTTGAGAACGCCCTTTCTTGCATGACCTTGCTTGCCCTCAGTGATTCTTTTCTGTGTACGAGGTGTACAGTGCTTGCAAACTTTGTAAGAAACGTAGCCTCTTCAACTGCGGAATCTCCACCTCCGACTACTATCAGTTCTTGGTTTCTAAAGAACGGGCCATCGCAGGTAGCGCAATAGGACACGCCTTTTCCACCAAATGTCGCCTCTCCAGGCAATCCGAGCTTTCTTGGGGATGCACCGGTTGCAATGATCACCGCCCTGCACTCGTATTCTTCTGACGCCGTCAAAATCTTAAACGGTTTGTGTCTGAAATCCACATCGACTACCTCGTCGTCAATTATGGCAGTACCCATGCGTTCGGTTTGCTTTCTCATGGTTATCATAAGATCAGGGCCCATTATCCCATTTTCAAAACCTGGATAGTTCTCAACTTCCGTGGTGTTGACAAGCTGGCCTCCTGGCAATATCCCAGAAAGTATCAAAGTGTCATGTCTTGCTCTGGAGCAGTAAATCCCGGCGGTGTATCCAGCCGGACCTGCACCGATAATTATGACGTCATACTTTGTCTTTTTTTTCTCGGATTTTGGAAATTCTTTTTCAACTAAAACTGAGGAGCCACCGTCTGCCATCATATTTGAGGCTAAATTGGCTCAACAATTTAAGTCAAATGCTCTTGGAGAATCTTACTGTGTTTTTCACACAGCTTGCCGAACTCTAATTGCGAATACAAAAGATCTCGTTGCCAGTGCGCGTTATTCAGCCGACAGTCTAAAAGATCACAAAAAGGCTCCCCCGTGATGTAGTAAAATACGGCCTGCATGACATATCCTTCGATTATTCTTCCAAACCGTCCGTCGTGGTATTCCAAGTACTGTCCGTCATACCTTTTTTTGATTGATTCGATGTTTAGTCCCTGGCCATAGTTTGCCATGAGATCCAGATAGTACTGTCTTGGCTTTGCTGGCGCCTCAATCACTCCAGTGGTAGATATGACGGACGGATTTGCCCCAATTAGTGCGCGCCCGTGATACCTGTAGTCTGCTAGATCAAATGTGCACGTCATCTTGTTTGTAAACGCTACATGAAATGCATCAGGGGTTGATTCCTCTTGCGGTATGAGAGACGAAACAATTTTCTGGAACTCAAACCCATCATACAGAACAATGTTCTCGGTTTTTGCGGTATTTTCAAATGACTCGATTTCAAACTGGACTTCCTCTGGAGTTGGCTCGTGCCTCTGAAAATCCTGCCTATAGTTAAAGATGCGGATGGATGCAAGCTCTACAGCTGTTTTTTTGGTGGCACTATCAAAAACATTTTTCCTTTTTTCCACGTTAACATGGAACGTTTTTTCTAAAAATTCTGCCAACTCGTCCAGTTTTATTTCTGGCACAGACGGCTCATCATATAGGAATATCTTGGAAAATTTCACAACTCAGCTTCGGTTTAGCTCTTTCAACTTTTGGGCAGTAATCTCGGCTGCTCTTTTTCCTGAAAACAACATGGAGCCAAAGGTCGGACCCATTCTTGGCAATCCGTGAGTCTCAGTGACAGACATGCCTGCAATGACTAGTCCTGGATAGATCTCACCGGTTTGTTCGACTACCTTATCCTCGCCGTCTTCTACCCACATCGGGTTCATCCCCTTCCATTCGACAAGCTTTCTGTCTACTAGTCTTTTTACTGCGACAGAATCGTGACCTGAAGCATCGATTACCATTTTTGATTCGAGCGCGACTGGGTCAACACATGTGATGTTTCTTGGAAGCGCGGACACTGGCATCCAGTTCACAACAAGGCCTGACACTCTGCCAAATTTTAGGATTAGATCATCAAACTTTGTCAGGTTCAGAAACTTGACTCCGGCATCACATGTGGCTGCAATCAGCTTTGATACTGCGTGAGGCCCTGCAGTTATGTACAGTCCGTCTGAGGCCTCTTTGTATGGTATTCCAAGCTCGTCCCAGACTTTTTGCGCCGGCGCTCTGACTGTCACTGGGTTCATCATGTACCCACCAAGCCAGTATCCGCCTCCGAGGTAGTTGTTCTGTTCTATTATCAAGACCTTGTAGCCCATCAACGATAACTCCCGTCCGGCAGTCAGGCCTGCTGGGCCTGCACCAATAATTATCACATCTGACGTAATTCTCTCTTTAAAGACTGAGAAAAACTCGTCGGCGATAGCGGCAGTAATCTTTGCCTCATTAACGTCTGCAAAAATTTTTGTTTTTTCTTTCACCGACGTGCTTTGCATGAATTTAGACCTAGCAGAACCCATTAATACTTTATCGTCGAATTTCGGGGGCATTTTTGCAAAGTCATTAGGTGACACTAATTCCAGATGTAAATGATGCGGAAAATTATCTCCGGTATTTTTGTTAGCGTGACAGAAATACCTACTGTCAAAAATTTATATCCAAATTTAAGGGAATCTAGTTGATTTGAGTGTAATAACAAAACCCGCAAAGGATGCTAGGATGCCCAAGATAAACTGGGCTCGGGCAGAGGAAGCAGACAACTTTGCAAGAACTGTCAAGTTGTTCAGGCAGGGGAAAATGGACGCCGACTCGTTTAGGAGGTTCCGGCTCCAACACGGTGCATATGGCACCAGAATGACCGATGATTATGCGATGGTGAGGATAAAAATCCCAGCAGGCGAAATTTATCCACACCAACTTGAAAAAATTGCCAACCTAAGTGAGGCATTCTCAATTGGCAGCGCTCACGTATCCACTAGGCAAAACATTCAGCTTCATTGGGTCGTACTAGAGGACGTCTCAGAAATAATGCGCGGCCTAGCAGAGGTAGGGCTGACGCCAAGGGAGGCGTGTGGCAACTCGGTAAGAAATGTAATGTGCAGCCCTCTTGCGGGAGTTTGTGATGAGGAGGAATTTGACGCAACGCCGTACGCTGTTGCCACTGCCAAGTTTCTACTACGTAACCCAATGAACCAAGGGCTTCCAAGAAAATTCAAGTTCAATTTCACATGCTGCGAAAAACACGGAATGGCAAGAATGGTTGACGTTGGGTTGATCCCACAGACTAGAACTGTTAGCGGAAGTCTCCAGCGCGGCTTTAAGATATTTCTCGGAGGAGGCCTTGGAAACAAGTCATTTGTGGGCCACCAGCTAGAAGAATTTACACCCGAAGAAGATCTCTTGTACACTTCGATTGCAGTGCTCAGAATTTTTGACAGACTGGGGGACAGAAAGAACATGGCCCGTAACAGGATGCGATATCTTGTAGACCAGATGGGATGGGAGCAATTTCAAAACTTGGTTCTAAAAGAAAGAGCAATTGTAAGGGCTACGCAGTCTGTAATAGTGAAGCTCAGCATCGAACCAGAGCAAAAACCTGCAGCCCCCCTGAGAGTGTCAGGGTTTGACGGAAAGGCAATTCCAGACGGATTCTCAAGATGGCGCAAAAACAACACGTACAAGCAAAAACAACAAGGCTACTACTCTGTGTCGATTACGCTTGAGGCAGGAGACATAACGGCAAGCCAGCTTCTGGCCATGGCAGACATCCTGCGCGAGTTTTCAGCAGAAGGATACGGCAGAACTGGTTTTGTGCAAGACATGGTCTTGCGATATGTCCACGAGTCTGACCTGGTAAGGCTCTACTCTGGGCTGTTAGAGGCGGGACTTGCAAATCCTGGGTCGCTTACGATGGCGCACCCAGTAGGGTGCTCTGGCACGACTTCGTGTAATTTGGCACTTACAAACTCACACCGACTCGCAAAAGAGATCCAAAGAAAATTCGTCGAGCTCAAGCTAGACGAAGACGATGACCTGCGCGACGCTACGATAAAGATAAGCGGGTGCCCTAACTCGTGCGGCCAGCATGAAATTGCCACAGTTGGCTTCTATGGGGGAGGGGGAAGGATGGGCAAGGACATGTATCCTGTTTACCAGATGTCGCTTGGTGGAAGAGCTGACGGGGAAACGATGCTCGGGGTCAACGTATTGCGAATTCCGGCAAAAAGAGTCATGCCGGCAATTACAAAAATAATTGAGACCTTCAAGGCAAACAAAAAACAAGGCGACACGCTCAAGTCCTGGATTCACAAAGTGGTGACTGGGTACAGCGACTCGCAGATAAAATCCGTTGATGATATCAAAAAAATTCTCTTGCCACTGACACAGGCCCCGTCGATCACAGATGACAAGGATTTCTATGCTGACTATGGAAGCGACTCAAGCTACCATACCAAGACTGGCAAGGGAGAATGCGCCGCTTGAGCAAAGAAAAGACAGTCAGACCTACCATCGATGCTGACTCGTTGCGCTCGGAAATTAGAGATAACAGTGTCCGCGTAATCGATGTGCGAAGAGCAGAAGACTACAAAAAAGACCATATCCCAAAATCAGTAAATCTCCCACTTGCAGAGCTGCTTTCAGACGATGATCCTCAGCGCGTGCTAAAAATCGCACAATCGCTTGGAATCGACGATGACACCCCAGTCGTAGTATATGATGACACGTTTGGCGCCCTGGCATCACGTGTGGCGTGGACTTTGGAGTATCTTGGGCATTCTGATGTCTCACTGCTTGATGTAACCTATGGTAAATGGAAGTCCGCAGGCCTTGAGACTGACACAAAGGAGCAGTCATTTGGATCAAAGACGCACTCGCTACGATTAAGGCCAGAGATACTTGCAACTGTGGACTATCTTGAAAAAGCAAAGGATGCAAAAAATGTAGTACTGCTTGACAACAGAGAGCGACTAAACTATCTTGAACAGCACATACCTGGCGCAGTCAACATCCCTTACAGGACACTTGCATCAGGTGACAAAATACTGAGAACCAAGGATGATCTCAGGCGTCTTTTGAAAAACCGAGGAATCAACGAAGACTCTGAAATCATCACCTATTGTGGCAGCGTTGGCACGCTGTCAGGCCTTGCATACTATGCACTAAAAACAGCTGACTATCAAAACGTCAAGCTGTATGTCCGCTCATTTAAGGAATGGAAAGGCCTCAACAAGCCAATAATAAAACAGGAAAACGCAGATTATTGGGATCTTTCAGCAGAATGATTATTCAAACGTCTGGCCTCTGAGTTTTTTTGTGATTGTTGCCTCTAGGTTATCAAAATGGTTTAAGATTCTTCCCTTGTTTTCTTTAAGATAATCTGCTCCCTTTTCCTCAAGTCTCACCTTGTAGAGCCTTATCTCTCTGTGATCTTCAAGGAACTGTTCAATCATCATCCCTCCGAGTTTGTCTGAATCGATGAACTGGTCAAGGCTCCTAACAACTTTGTCAATTTTTTCTTCCTCCATTGCGATTTTTGCAGTTTGGATTGCCTCACTAATCTCCTTGAGGCTTTTAATTGAGCTAGGAAGCTTTTTCATAGTGCCAATCAGGCTTCGCTTTTCCACGCCGACCTTGCCTGCGAATTCCGGCTCGATGTCATACGTGTCGATTTTGCCAAGTCCTTGTCTTTTTTCGTTCTTTACAATGAGTCCTTTTTCTAGCAGCTTCTTTAGCGAATCCTCGACTTCGGCCTTGCTTACAAAAGTAGTCCATACTATTGCCCCAACGGTGTGGTATCCCTGTCTTATGGATTCTAGCACGACGACTTCGACTATTCTTCTAAAACCTTCTTCGATTCTAACATTTGTAAAGTCTTTGTCTTTTACTGCACGTTTTGCGTTCTTTACGTCGATTTCAATTGAGCGCTTGAGCGCCTCTAGTGACTGCGGCACCTCATTTAGCATTGAAAGATAGCATGCTTTGTTGTACCATGCCATGCCAAATGTCAGATCTGACTCGATTGATTTTTCCACACAGTCAAGCGCCTTTGTATAATTCTTTTGCTGATAGTGAACTAGTGATTTTAGATTCCAGGCCTCGGAATTTGCTACGTCTATATCGAGCACACGGTCATATGCCTGGAGCGCGCCTGCATAATCGTCAAGATGGAATTTTGAATAGCCCAACTTCAGGAGGGCGTCGGTATTGGAGGGGTCTAGCCGTAGCACCTGCTCAAAGACAGTCACTGCGTCTTCTAGGCGCTCGTCTGCCATGAGATGGATTCCTTTCTTTAACAGTTTGTTTTTCTGATAGTCCTGCTTGACAAGCGCGGTTTCTTTACCGTCAGCAGGCTTTGGAAGATTTTTGTCAACATCCGTCATTTACGATTTTTGGCTGTCGTTTGAATAAATACTATTGGTGATTGCTATCTGGCAAAAACCAGACAAAACATCGAAAATACAAAAATACAAGCACATTACAACTTGTTTATTGCCTAGCGAGACTAAAAAATTAGAGGTTTCTGGCACAGCACCATTTAAGCAGTCAGGCGTATATGAGGTCAGAATCTCAATTTGCGATACTAGGCCCACCACAGAGGAGATCGTCGGGAAAAACTTTCCGGCGCTTTGGCAGGATGGCTTTCACCTGCACGTAAGGGATACGAAATTCTCACAAACTCTCGGGAGCGACGCTAACCCGATTCCAGATTCCGTGTTTGGGCTATCATCAGTATGGATAATTGTAAGTGACCAGTTTTCTCCATTACATTCTATTTTTGAGGTTCAAATAAGTGGCACAGAAGAGGATGTAGCACCTCAGATGCGGCCAAGAAAGCAAAAACAAACCGCTTTAGAAGAACCACAAATTGACGAAAAACCGCAACCGTTGAGGGGCGAGCGAGGCCAAAGAGGGCCGCCAGGTCCTGTAGGCGACAAAGGCCCAGACGGTCCGACAGGAATTCCTGGCGACAAGGGCGACAAGGGACCTCCCGGATTGCAGGGCGACAAGGGCGACAAGGGCCCGCAAGGCCCACCTGGACCACCTGGCGACAAGGGCGACAAGGGCACAACCGGCCCATCTGGCGACAAGGGCGACAAAGGAATCCAAGGGCCACCTGGCGACAAGGGCGACAAGGGCGACAAGGGACTGACTGGTGATAAAGGCGACAAGGGCGACAAGGGACCTCCCGGCCCACCTGGCGACAAGGGCGACAAAGGAATCACCGGGGACAAAGGCGACAAAGGACCAACAGGTCCTATTGGTGATAAAGGATCAACAGGCCCTGTTGGACCACAGGGAGAAAAAGGCGTTACGGGACAGCCAGGGCCAGCTGGTGACAAGGGTGTGCAGGGGCCGCTTGGAGAGAGGGGCCCTAGAGGCACACAAGGCCCTATAGGCGACAAAGGCCCACAAGGACTGATAGGCCCGCCTGGAGAAAAGGGGACACGAGGCGCCCAAGGTGAGGTGGGTGACAAAGGCCCACAAGGCCCACAAGGCCCTCCAGGCGACAAAGGACTGACCGGAGTTCCTGGGCCTCAGGGCGAACGTGGGCCGCGAGGCGCTCAAGGACCAAACGGCGAAAAGGGATTGACAGGCCCGCAAGGCCCTCCCGGCGACAAAGGCCCACCAGGACCACAGGGACCGCAAGGTGAACAGGGCCCACAAGGACTGCCAGGTGAGAAGGGCCCACAAGGCCCACAGGGAATACAAGGTCCTCAGGGCGAACGTGGGCCTCTTGGGCCAAAAGGGCCGTCTGGAGAAAAAGGACCATCCGGTTCACAAGGTCCTCCTGGCGATAAAGGACCTAGAGGGCCACCAGGGCCGCCTGGGCCGCCTGGAACATCGGGAATGTCTGATGAACAAAAAGCGTTGTTCAGAGAACTACTCGAAGTACTTACTGCAAAAAACATCATTACTACAGAAGAACAAATAAAACTGATGAGCTACCTGTACTAGATTTGTCGGTGCAATGATTTGAGCGAGGTAAAAAACAAAATTGAGTTCAAGATGCTGGACTATGAAAGGGTCGGAAATGATTTTGTCGCATTCAAGCTAGAAGACGGCGCACTGGTCAAAGTCAAAGTGGATCTAGATCGGGCCGGAATAGCGACAAACCACAAAAACGCTGACGGCACACCTCATTATGCAATAAACACCTCAGTAAAGCTCACGATAATTCCAAACGAGAGAAAGTTCTCAGTCGAAAAAAATCTAAAAGACAAACCGCCGCCACCCGGTCAGATGTTTAGCTAGTCTAGTTGATAGAAATAGAAAAATAGAAAATACGTCAACAGAGTTGACGTTTACGACTTTTTATCGTCGTCTCTTTTTAGCAGGAGCCTTACGCTTTGCTGCTTTTCGCTTTGGCGCTTTTCGCTTTGGCGCTGAGCGCTTCTTCGCTTTTGCTTTTGATTTTCGCTTAGTAGCCATTACAAAAATTAACTTTTACTTGTTTTTCTATAGTAAGACTAAACAAAATTACACTAACTGATTACAAATAATACACGATTTTTTTTGTGAAAAAACTTTTTGATCGCAAAATTTTTCAGTAAACACTTTCAGCTGAGGGCCGTTTGCCTTGTAGCCAGCTTGTGTGGCTACAAATTGTGCATTTGTACTGCCGTCTGCGCTTGTAAGTTGCGTTTTGCGGGAGAAAAACGATCTCTTGTTCTGTCTTTGTCATGCAGAACTTGCACCAGCGCTTTTCAGTTTCGTGATCCATGTTAGTAAAACTTTTACCGCGACTTGATTATTGTCAGCACATCTTCGTCTTCTAATACGTGCTGAAGGCCGACTCGCTGGCCTCCAAACTTGACGCTCTTGCCCCATACCAATCCGTAGCGGAATTCTTTTCTCATGCTCCTGTGCAGCTTGTTGCAGACGTCTTCAATTGTGGAATTCCTTCTGATGATCAGCGGCTCCTTGTAATCGGTCTCCCCTCCCTTTGGGCGCATGTATAGTCTGATGAAGTCGAGTTTTTCGTAGATTTTTTCTTTTACCAGGTCTATGTTTATTCCAGAATCTGCAGAGACTGGTATGACTTCGGATTTTACTTTTGCCTGCACCTCTTTTACGAACTTTGGGTCTACTAGGTCTATTTTGTTGAGTATCGTAATGGATTGGGCATATGATTTGTCGCCTGTGATATAATCCACCAGCTGCTCTGACGTGATGTCCTCTCTTATCACCACACGTGCACTTGTCATTCCATACAGGTGCAGTATCTCTTTTAGGAGCTTTTCTGAAAGCGAAACAAGCTTTGTTTGCTGTGCTATTGCTATGCCTCCGGTGGATGCCTTCTCTATGGTTATGTTCGGGGGTTTTTGATCAAGCCTTATGCCGATGTTGTTTAGCTCAGTTCTTAGCACTGCTTCGTGGTACGGCTGAAACACATCTAAAATCAGAATTACCAAGTCCGCGCTCCTAGCAACTGAAAGAATTCTCTTTCCAAGTCCCTTACCTTTTGAGGCACCCTCAATTATTCCTGGCAGATCCAGCACCTGGATTCTTGCGCCCCTGTAATCCAGAATCCCAGGTACCACTGTAAGGGTGGTGAACTGGTATGCCGCAACTGCGGACCTGGAACCAGTTATCTTGTTTAGAAGAGTCGATTTTCCTACACTTGGGAGGCCAATGAAGACTACAGTCGCATCGCCTGTCTTTCTGACATCAAATCCCTCGGTGCTGATCCCGCTTTTTTTTGACTGAGTCTTTTCCTGTTCTCTTTTCAGCTTGGCAATTTTTGCCTTGAGTAGACCTATGTGGTGCTCGGTCGCTTTGTTTATCTGAGTTTTGTGTATCTCGTCTTGTATGGCCTTTATTTTTTCAGGGATTCCCATCGACTGATAGACTAAATTTTCTAAATAAAACCTTATTTGATTTTTATCTGGGTGTGTGGCAGTAACATGATGAGACGAAAAACCTTCGCAGTTGACATCGATGGAACAATAACTGAAAACGGAGGAGGCAGGATTCACCTCGGCGCGCTAAGCTCACTAAGACATATGCGACAACTGGGACACAACGTGATACTGGTCTCTGGCAGATCCTCAATAGAGGGATACCTACTGTCAGTTTTTGGCGGACTAAACACGATATCTGTAGGAGAAAACGGGGGTTGCATCACGCATGGTGCAAACGATCACATGCTACTTGGGGACAAAACAAAGTGCATAGATGCGCTACAACTGATACGCTCAAAACTAAGCAGTGTGAAGGAAAAACCGGTGTTTCCGAGAATGACTGAGGTCGTACTCGAAAGGACGTTTGACATCGAGGATGCAAAAAAAATTGTAGGTGCAAACGGACTAGACGTCGTGTTATCTGACAGCCAATATGCAATTCACATAAACTCTTCTGGAATAAACAAGGCATCTGGTTTCAGACACGTAATGAAAATACTTGACATTGATCCACAAGAAGTAATATCGATTGGCGATAGCGACACTGATATGCCACTTTTTGAGCTAGCTGGCATGAGTATAGCGGTAGGAAACGCGTCAGAAGGCGTCAAGTCAAATGCCACAATGTCTGTCCGTGCGCATGCCGGCGATGGTGTCATCGAAGCCTTGGACAAGCTAGCGCCGACCCTCTCGGAGATGTAAGAAAATTGAGTTTTAGAATCCTACTTGAGGAGATCCGAGCAAACCTTGCAACAATACTTGACGAAGAGCGAATCCAAAAATCTGGTTTTGTGCTGGAGCCTGCCAAGGAGGGCTTTGGTGATGTTACATGTAATGTTGCGTTCGTGGCTGCAAAAACCCTGAAGAAAAAACCAAACGAAGTTGCAAAACTGATCGCAGAAAAATATTCGCGGTTTCTCGGGGGAGTAGTAGAAAAGGTAGAGGCGCATCAGTCAGGATATCTGAACTTTTACGCAAACGCAGCCGTGCTTTGCAAAATGATAATCACAGCGTCACAAAAAGACGACTACGGAACAATTGACATCGGGAAAAAATCTAAGGTGGTAGTAGAGCATACCAGCGTAAACCCAAACAAGGCTCTGCACATAGGACATGTAAGGAACGTAGTCGTGGGTGACTCGATCGCGAGAATTCTTGAAAGGGCAAACCATGTGGTAAAGGTTCTCAACTACGTGGATGACTCTGGTCTCCAGGTAGCAGACATTCTAGTCGGGTTTAGGCAATTGGGCTTTTCAGAAGCACCGCCAAACGGGCAAAAATTTGATCATTATTGCGGCGATGTCGTGTATGTAAAGACCACAGAAAAATATTCCACCGATCCAAATCTGGAGCGAATTCGAAACCAAGTGCTAAAGGATCTAGAAGATGGTAGCTCCGAGATAGCAAAGTTTGCACAAAAAATAACTGGCAAGGTTCTAGCAGACCAACTCAAGACGTGCTGGCGACTCGGGGCTTACTACGACTGCCTAAATTTTGAATCAGAGATAGTTCAATCTAATCTCTGGGCAATCGCATTTGAAAAACTAAAACAAATGAATCTGGTCCGATATGAAAAGGAGGGAAAAAACAAGGACTGCTGGGTCATACCAGCAGGTGGTGAAGAAGACAAGGTGCTAGTGCGCAGCAATGGCACGGCAACATACATTGCAAAGGACATCCCGTATGCGGCATGGAAGCTAGGACTGCTTGATGATCCATTCCATTACAAAAAATACGCGACACAGGAAAACAACAAAACTCTGTGGCAGACGACTCTTGAAAAAACCGATGAGCCGCGCCGTGATTTTTCCGCAGATCTGGTCATAACTGTGATTGATTCGCGCCAGGCAAGACTCCAGAACATAATAACAAAGCTCATCTCAAAATTCGCATCCGATAAAAAATCATACATTCATCTAAGCTACGAGTCTGTGGTTCTTAGCTCCGAAACGGCAAAGCAGCTTGGGTTGGAAACTCAGGGCAAAAGTGCGCAAATGTCAGGAAGAAAAGGGCTGTATGTAAATGCGGACTCGATTCTAGATGATCTAGAACAAAAAACGCTGCAGGAAACAAAAAAACGAAACCCGACAATGCTTGACTCTGAGCTATCTGGCATTGCAAAAAAAGTGGCAGTCGCGACACTGAGATACGAAATGGTAAAGCAAGACCTGGACAAAATAATAACGTTCGATGCAGTAAAATCCCTGAGCCTGGAGGGCGACACGGCGTCATACATCCAATATGCGTACGCACGGGCGATGAGGATATCTGAAAAATCCGGCACTAGGCCGAACTTTGAGGTATCATATGATGCACTCGTCGATCCATACGAGTCAAGTCTTGCAAAACTGATAGGCAAATTTGACCTGAGTGTCCAGGACGCGGCAAACAATCTTTCCCCAAAGGTAATCGCAAAATATTGTTACTCTCTTGCGGTCTCATTTAACGCGTTTTACGAGCATGTCCGGGTCTTGGATATTGAAGACAAAAATCTGCTTAATGCAAGATTGTGTCTGGTTTGCGCCTTCACGTCATGCCTTGAAAAGGCGCTTACACTTATCGGGATTGGCATTCCCTCACGAATGTAACTACGTTCGTTTAAAGCAAACAAACTATCGGATAATACGTTTTAACAAAGAAAATACGTAATGAGCAATTTCTACGGCGGGGACTGGCCTGGTTAAAGTAATAGTGATAGATGACGATGTCGACACTGTGGAGGTTTTTTGCGAGTATCTTGACATAAAAAACATCACGGTCCTGGGTCGGGGCTATAGCGGTAAGGATGCAATAGACCTTTATGAAAAACTAATGCCTGACATCGTGCTCTTGGACATAATGATGCCAGAGTATGACGGGTTTTACGCCCTTGAGCAAATCAAAAAGATCAATCCAGAGGCCAAGGTAATAATGGTCACTGCGGATCGCACATACGATGAGGAGAGGATGCTACGGCTCAGGGTATCTGCAGTAATATACAAGCCATACGAAATAGAAGGCGTAATAGAAACAATTCACAAAGTGTACGACGGCGTGTCAATGATTCCACAATGAACACAATAAATGCTATATTTTGGTCTGGTTCTTGATATGACATGAAGATACTTTTGGCTGACGACGAGCCTGACCTGCTCTCGCAATACCGAACCATTCTTGAGGACAGGCAGCACACAGTCGTGACATCTGGAGATGGAGGTACGTGCGTAAACACATACGTGGAGCAGTTCCAAAAAAACCCAGAAAATACCTTTGATGCGGTAGTTTTGGACTATTCCATGCCAAAGATGAACGGCCTTGACGCAGCAAAGGAAATACTAAAGCTAAACCCGTCCCAGAGAATAATATTCGCATCTGCGTATGTGAAAGAGACGCTGGTTGACTCGATTAAAAGCCTCAAGCAGATTGTCGAGCTGCTGCAAAAACCATTCCGGCTTCAAGATCTAATCGACACAATAGAGGACAAGGACATCTACGATGAGCTCGCAAAGCTAAACGTAAACATTGAGAACCTAAGGGACGTAAACCCAACACATGCCCAGGTAAGAGATTATCTTGAGGCACTAAGAAAAATCCAAAAAGCAAAAACCTTCTAAGATAGGTTATTATCTGAAGCACCTAGTGCCGAATCATATGGCCAAGATAAAGAACAACTCGTATGTTTTGTTTTTTTACAACGACTCGAAAAAATGGCTCAATAAAATATCAAAAGAACAAGCACTGCACACACATGTCGGGGTGATAAAGCACAAAGATGCGATTGGAAAGGAGTTTGGGACAAGAATTAGAACAAACAAGGACAAGTACGTCTATCTTCTTGCACCGACAATTCACGACTTTGTGATGAAAAGCCAGCACGGCACCCAGATAGTCTACCCAAAAGACTTTGGTTATATCGGGGCAAGGTCAGGTCTGCAAAGCGGACAAACCGTAGTCGAGATAGGTACTGGCAGCGGCGCGCTGACTACGTTTATGGCAAGCATCGTCAAGCCACGGGGACATGTCCACACATTTGACGTGGAGCCGCAGTTCATGGAGATTGCCAAAAAAAACATCACGCGCGCAGGCATGCTCAAGTATGTCACGATGAACCAATTTGACATCAAGACTGCAAAAAAGATGCCAGTAGAGGATGCTGATCTCGCAGTAGTTGATCTTGGTGACCCGTGGACTGTTGTGCCGCAAGTGCGCAAAATGCTCAAGGGCAGCGGCGCATTTGTCGCAATTTGCCCTACCATGAACCAGCTTGAAAAACTGGTGATGTCGCTAGTTGAAAACGAGTTTACCGATATCGAATGCAGCGAGCACATACTTCGAACCATTGATGCAAGAGAGGGAAAGACAAGGCATTCTTTTTACGGAATAGGGCATACGACATATGTGGCATTTGCAAGAAAAGCGTTTTTTGACAGAAGAGGCACTGCGCAATCCGCATAAAACTAAATCAGAGAATTTATCAATGCACGACTCGTCCTAGAATCGTGGCACAAAAACTAACTGCGGCACTGGTAAGAAAATGCATACCGCCAAGAAGGCCAGATTCAAGAAAAGGACAAAACGGCAAAGTCCTAGTCGTCGGCGGCAGCTACATGTATCATGGCGCACCTGTCCTTGCATCTCTTTCCGCACTAAGATCCGGCGTTGATTTGGTTTACACATGTGTCCCAAAAATAATTTCCTCATCTGTGCGCGCGATTTCCCCAAACCTGATAGTTGTACCGATGGTCGATGCAAAGCTAACCCGCGGGGCTGCAAACAAGCTACTGGGCCAAGTTCCACCCGATCTTGACTCTGCAACAATTGGCATGGGACTTGCAGTTGCAGACGAAGAAGCGCTCAAAAACCTAGTCAAAGCGCTAATTGCGCAAGACGTAAGAATCTCGCTTGACGCAAGCGCGCTTGTGAACTATGTTCTGCCGTTGCTGCCGGGAAAAAACGTCGTACTTACGCCCCATGCAGGCGAGTTCAAAAGAATGTTCGGAGTCATGCCCCCAAAATCCATGGCGCAAAGGGTTTCACTCGTATCGAGATTGGCAAAAGAACACTCCGTCACAATCCTGCTGAAGGGCAGCACGGACGTGATATCTGACGGCAAGCAGTCCTACGTAAATCCAAAAAATCTGGCAGCAATGACTGTTGGCGGAACTGGGGATGTCCTTTCTGGAGTTGTGGCAGGGATGCTTGCAAAAAACAGGAACCCACTCGAGTCTGCCTCCGCTGCTGTGTTCATCAATGGGCTTGCGGGTAGGTTGGCGCAAAAAAAGAACGGCCTTCACATGGTGGCAACGGATCTCGTCGACGCGATTCCATCCGTGATGAAGCCATTTGACAAAGTGATACGATGAGCAAAGTTCTAAGGCACATAGACAGGAACATGGGCAGCCTTGTATCTGATCTCCAAACACTGATACGGCAGCCAAGCGTCTCTGCAAAAAACCAGGGAATAGAACAATGTGCTAGACTGGTGAGCCGGCTGCTCAAAAAAGCTGGCATCTCATCGCAAATTCTTAGGCTACACGGTGTGGCGCCCGTGGTTTACGGCGAGGTAAAATCAAAGAAAAACCCAAACAAGACACTACTTTTTTACAATCATTATGATGTGCAGCCAGTGGAGCCAGTTGATCTGTGGGATGATGATCCATTCAGCGGCAAGATAAAGGGCAACAAGATCTTTGGGCGGGGCTCTGCAGACGACAAGGGCGAGCTGGTGACGAGAATAAAGGCAGTCGAGGCATTTCTAAAACAAACCGGCGACGTTCCTTGCAACATCAAGTTCGTAATCGAAGGCGAAGAAGAGGTCGGCAGCACAAACATCGGTCGCTACCTGAAAAAATTTAGGAAAAAATTTGCGTGTGATGGCGTGATATGGGAGTTTGGATATGTCGATTCGAAAAATCGACCGATAATCGGCCTTGGAATGAAGGGGCTGCTATATGTGGAGTTGTCTGCAAAAGAATCAATCCGCGATGCTCACTCTAGCCTTGCTGTAATAATAAAAAACCCCGCATGGCGGCTAGTCGAAGCGCTAGGAACACTTCGAGACGGCTCCGGCAAAATCCTCATCAAGGATTGGTATCAAGATGTCGTGCCATTCACAAAATCTGAACTGAGGCTGCTGGGCAAGGAGCCGTTTGATGAGAAAGGATTCAAGGCAGAGTACAAAATAACTGAGTTTGTAAACGGGAAAAAGGGAATCGATGTGAAAAAGGCGCTTGCAGGAGACCCGACATGCAACATCGCAGGACTGGCGTCCGGTTATGCCGAACGGGGAGCAAAGACAGTCCTTCCAGCATCGGCACTAGTGAAAATTGATTTCAGGCTGGTGCCAAAAATGGATCCAAAAAAACAGCTGAGGCGACTAAGGTCGCACCTAAAACAAAACGGCTTTTCTGACATCAAAGTCAAAGTGTATCACGGCGAGGCAGCTGCGCGAACAAGCCCGGACGATCCCTTTGTCTCCAAGGTAAAGTCTGCAGCACAAGAGTCCTTTGGTGATTACATAGTGAATGTCTCAAATGCTGGGACAGGCCCGATGCACTCGTTTGTGGATGTACTAAAGGCCCCATGCATCTCGATCGGCTCTACTTACATGTTTGCGAGAATTCACTCGCCAAACGAGTTTGCTAGAATAGATCTGCTAAAAAAGACAACAAAATGCATGTGTCTTATCATTTCCAAGTTTTCAAGC
>Ga0187894_10000878_pt1 | contig 40344 bp, 46 predicted proteins | sample GBC1701081metaG_FD_136650 | JGI IMG/M metagenome (GOLD analysis project Ga0187894, IMG submission 136650) | White microbial mat communities from a lava cave in the Kipuka Kanohina Cave System on the Island of Hawaii, USA - GBC170108-1 metaG ... | reverse complement strand
TGGAACGGCTGCGGGTCCCACTGGACGGCAAAGTCGACAATGGCGCTCTCGGTGATGGTGAGACCGGCACTCTCGAAACGCTCGCCGACGCGGAAATCGTCGAAATAACGCGCACTGCTCATCCGGAAACCCTCGCCAATGGGACAATTTCATTGTCATGGAATCGCACAGAGAAATTGTCACCGTCACAATTGTCTTGTAGCAATTGTCCTACTGCAAGCGGGTTAGCCGATCGGATTGTCATGGTGACATTGCCACGGGCAGCCGACCCGCGTCAGGGGCTTGTGCTGCGATGACTCCCGCCCGCAAGAAGCGTCCCGCCTGGCGTCCGACCATCGATCCCGGTGGCTCGACGCCGCTCTACATTGCCATCGCCAACCAGCTCGCCGCCGACGTGGCCTCGGGCAAACTGGAGCCCTACGCGCGCCTGCCGACACACCGCGACCTCGCCTGGACCCTGGGTTGCACCATCGGCACCATCACGCGCGCCTATGCCGAAGCCGAGCGCCGCGGGCTGGTGCATGGCGAGGTCGGCCGCGGCACTTATGTGCGCCCACCGGCCATTCCCTACGCCGATCCTGTCGTGGCGCGCTCGGTAGTCAACCCGACCGGCGATCCGCGCGCCGTCATGGACGCGGCGCCCTCGCGCCTGATCGATCTGGCGATGAACTGGCCGGCCGAAGTCGGCGAGGATGAGCTGTTGCGCCGCACGCTGGCCGACATCGCCAAGATGAAGGACATCAATTCGCTGCTCGAGTTCAGCGGCCGTGCCGGCCTCGAGCGCCACCGCGCCGCCGGCGCCCGCCTGCTGGCGCGGCGCCAGCACCTGCGGCCGCGCGGTAAGGGCGCCGCGGCGCCGCCGATCGATCCGGCGCATGTGCTGATCTCGGCCGGCACGCAGCATGCGCTGATGGTCACCCTGGCGGCGTTGACGGCACCCGGCGATGCGGTGCTGGTAGAGGACCTCACCTATCCCGGCGTCGTGTCGCTGGCGCGGCTGATGCGGTTGCGGCTGAAGTCGATCGCCTGCGACGCCGACGGACCGCTGCCCGGCGCTTTCGAGGCGGCCTGCCGTGTCGGTGACGCGCGCGCCTTCTACATGACCCCGGTGCAGCACAACCCGACCGGCCGCACCATCAGCGAGGGACGCCGCCGCGAACTGGCGCGGATTGCCGAGACGCACGAGCTGCCGATCATCGAGGACGACGTCTACGGCTTCTTCCCCACCGAGGCGCCGCCGCCGATCGCCGCGTTCGCGCCCGAACACGTCATCCACCTGGCGGGGCTCAGCAAGATCGGCGCGCCCGGCCTGCGCATCGGCTTCCTGCACGCCCCGCCGCGGCTGGCGGCACGCCTGGCAGCGGCCATGGCGGCGGCGTCCTGGACGGCAGCACCCATCGCCGCCGAAGTGGCGACGCGCTGGATCGACGAGGGCGTGCTCGACGAGATCCTGCGGCGCAAGCGCGAGGAGGCCCGGCGGCGCTTCGACATCGCCGCGCCGATCTTCCGCGAGGCCGGCATCCCCGTGCACGCCGCCCCCGAACAGGCGACGACGACGACCAGTGCATCGGGGACCGCCCGCGCATCGCGCCCGAACGTGCGGGTCGTTGCCAGCAATGAACCTACCGCCGGCGCCGTCGAGTCGCGCCGTCGCCTGGCCGAAGCCAGCGCCAACCATCTGGCGGCGATGAAAGGCGGTCCCACCCTGGCACCGCCGCCGCCGGCCGCTCCCAAGGACAATGCCTGGCGCGAGCCGCCGCACCGCGCCGCAGCAACCAGCACCCGCGAACCGGTGCCGCAGAAGGCGGCGCTCATCCTGCCGGCGGATTGCTTCCATGGCTGGCTGAAGCTGCCCGACCCGTGGCGCGCACGGGACTTCGCATCCGAAGCCGAGGCCCAGGGCGTGCGGCTCACGCCGGCTGACGCTTTCGTCGGCGGCCGCACCGATGCACCCAGCGCCGTGCGGTTGTGCCTGGGCAACGCCAAGACACACGCCGACCTCAAGCGCGCGCTGCACATCGTGACGCAGCTGCTGGTCACACCGCTCGCCGCCGCCCGCGAGGTAGTGTAGCGAGCACGCGCAAAACCTTCCCCCGCGCGCGGGGGGAAGGTCGGTTCATCTGAAAGGTTCTCCCCGTCCATGATCACGTATGAAGTCAACAAGCCGCTCGATGCCGCCGACGTGGCGCGATTGTTCGATGCCTCCACCATCCGCCGTCCCACCGGCGACGTGCCGCGAATCGCCAAGATGCTGCAGGGCGGCAACCTCACGATCTCGGCATGGGACAACGGCAAGCTGGTCGGCATCTCGCGCGCGCTCACCGACTTCGCGTATTGCTGCTACCTGTCCGATCTCGCCGTCGACAAGGCCTACCAGCGCCACGGCGTCGGCAAGGAAATGATCGCCATCACCCGACGCGAGATCGGCGAGCAGGTGGCGCTGATCCTTCTCTCGGCGCCCGAGGCGATGGACTACTACCCGAAGGTCGGTTTCGACAAGATCGCCAACGGCTACATCATCAAGCGGACACGGTAGCGCCTCGCCAGCGAAGCTGGGGAGGGATAACCGTCAGAACGACTCCGCCCAGGGCCGCAGCTCGATCTCCTGCGTTCAGGCGAAAGCTTTGCTTTCGCCTGAACTGGGCGCCGGAGGCCCGCGCTCCCGGGAAAAACTAGCGGCCCTGGAAGACCGCGGCGCGGCGCTCGATGAAGGACCGGATGCCTTCCTTGGCGTCCTCGGTGCCCATGACGCGCTCGCGAATGGCCGGCAGCATGGCGATCGACGCCGCCTCGCCGGCTTCGACGTATTTCAGCGCCGCCTCCTTGGTGACCTGGATGCCCGGCGGTGCGTTGGCGGCGATCAGCCGGGCGATTTCCAGGCCGCGCTCGACCTGTTGGCCGAAGGGCACGACCTCCTGCACGAGACCGATCTGCAGGGCGCGCTGGGCGTTGAACTCATCGCACAGCATCAGGTGGTACATGGCGTTGCCCCAGCCGGTACGGCTGAGGAAGCGGAAATGCGCGCCGCCCAGTGGCGCGATACCGCGCTTGGACTCCATCTGGCAGAAGCGCGCATTGTCGGCTGCTACCACGATATCGCCGGCCAGCATCATCTCGATGCCGATGGTGTAGGTGATCCCCTGCACCACCGTGACCACCGGCTTGCGGCAGCGCCGGCGCAGGCCGAACGGATCGACATTGCCTTCCGGCACGCCCTTCCAGGTCGCCGTCGGCCCGAAGAATTTCGGCATGTCGAGCCCGGCCGTGAAGTGCTCGCCTTCGGCGCTCACGACCGCGACCCACAGCTGATCGTCGGCGTCGTAGCGGGTCAGCGCCTCGGAGAGCTGGTTCATCATCTCAGGCGAGAACGCGTTGCGCTTGGCTACGTTGTCGATGGTGATGCGAAAGATCCGGCCGTCGGTCTGGGTGCGGATTTCGCCGGCCCGGGCTTGTTCGGTCATGAAGCTCCTCATCGGCGGGCTTGTGTACGTTCTATAAAAGAACGTACAATCAGTGCGTTCCAAAAAGGAACCTGTCAACGCGAATCGTTCTGGGGATCGGCGGAGGAAAATTCATGCGATGGCGCGAGCTCGATCGCGAAGCCTGCTCGGTGGCGCGCACCGTGTCGGTGATCGGCGATCGCTGGACGTTGCTGGTGCTGCGCGACTGCTTCATGCGGGTGCGCCGCTTCGAGGCGTTCCAGGCGCGGCTCGGCATCACCCGCCACGTCCTGGCCGACCGGCTGCGCAAGCTGGTGAAAGCCGGCGTGCTGAGCAAGGTCGCCTACCAGCAGCGGCCGCGGCGCTACGAGTATCGCCTGACCGATGTAGGCCTCGATCTGTACCCCGTGATGATGGCGATCGTGCACTGGGGCGACGTGCATCGCGCCGGCCGCCGCGGACGACCGCTGCTGTATGAGCACCAGCGCTGCGGCCACCCGTTCGATCCGGTCACCGTGTGCTCGGTCTGTGGCGAGCCGATCAGCCCGCGCGAGGTGCATGTGCATGCCGGTCCCGGCGCACCGCGCCCGGCGCGCGCGCAACGCTCGTCGGCTGCCTGAGCACCTGCCTTGCGCAACTCGATGGTGCCGCTAGGATCGCGGCCTTACCGAGTAGCACAAGGCAGGGCGATGAAATTGCGAAGCGAACCCCGGCCCGACGACATCGAGGCGATGCGGCGCTGGTTCAAGAGCCTGGAAGACTGCGTCAACGCGGTCGACTTCGCGGCCGGCCGGCCGCTGTTCGCCGAGGACATGATCGCCTTCGGCACCTTCAGCGACTTCGTGGCCGAGCGTGACGATGTCGAGCGTCAGCAGTGGCGCAACGTGTGGCCCACCATCCGGCGCTTCCACTGGCGATTGGCCGATGTGAAGGGCATCGTCGCCAATGACCGGCTGAGCGGCACCGGGCTTGCGATCTGGGATTCGGACGGCTTCCAAGAGGACGGCACCCGCTTCGACCGCCGCGGCCGCGCCACGGTCGCCTTCGCGCGCCAGGCGGCGGGCGATCCCTGGGTCGCGGTGCACACCCACATGTCGCTGTTCCGCGGCACGCCCGCCGTATCGCACGGCAAGTTCAGCGGCCCGGCGGGGTGACGCTATTTCCCTCCCCCAACGACAGTTGGGGGAGGTGGCCGAAGGCCGGAGGGGGAGCCGACGGAGTCTTCGTAACCGAGACCACGTCGGGTCCCCTCCGGCCCTTCGGGCCACCTCCCCACTCCGTGGGGAGGAACTAATTGCGCCGCGCCATCACGAAGCGCATCAGGGTCACGGTGTTGTTCTCGAACGCGTAGGTGCAGCGGCGCAGGTATTTTTCATAGTGGTCGAAGATCTTCTCGCCGCCGTGGTCGGCGATGATCTCGGCCTTGTGCGCGCGCAGGCGCTTGAGCCACTCGCGCAGGGTGAGCGCGTAGTCCTCGGCCCGGCTCTCGGCATAGACCACGTCGAAGAACGGGTTGGCGGCCTCGAACACCTCGTTGGGCCATGGCAGGTCCGAGTCGGGGAAGACGTAGGTCGGCACGGCCTTGGCGGCATAGGCGCGATCGACATAGCCCCAGCAGATGCTCTGCAGCGACAGCGCGCCGCCCTTGCGCAGCCAGCCGTGGCAACGCTCGAAGAAACCGCGGTAGACCCCTTGCCGATGCGCCGCGTCGTAGCCGGGCCGCACGAAATGCTCGAAGGCGCCGACGCTGACAATGCCGTCGACTGGGCCTTCGGGTGCGAACACCTCGTAGCTTTCGCGCCGCACCTCGAAGCCCGGCCAGCGCTGCGCCTCGATATGGGCCGCCTGGTCGGCGCTCAAGGTCAGGCCGATGGCGCGCTCGACACCGCGATCGAGCCCGCGCTTGAGCAACGCGCCCCAGCCGCAGCCGACATCGAGCAGGGTCTTGCACTCGCCTACCCGCACACCATCGAGATGGAAGTCGAGCTTGGCGCGTTGCGCATCCTCCAGCGAGCGCACCACCATCGGGCCGCGATCGAGCGGGCCGCGCCAGCGCGCGGCGCTGTAGATCAACAGCGGATCCAGCCATAGCCGATAGAAGTCGGTGCCAACATCGTAGTGATATGCGATCGCCTCGGCCGAGGCGCCGGCATAGCCGCCCTCGGGAACCGTTGGTGTGTTGTCGGCAGTCATCCTTGATCCCTAGAAATACGCAATCAGCCGGCCGGACGCCGCCGTGCAGAACCAGATCGCGATCGACGCCACGGCCTGAAGCCGGCCCATCGGCGGCGCCGACAGATCCCAGTAGCCCAGTCGGCGCTGCCACAGAAGCCGGAATATGACGGCATTGGCGACACCCAGCGCCAGCAGCGCCATCTTGATCAGAAAGACGCCGTTGGCGACCAGAGCGCCGGCATCGGCGATGAACAGCACCGAGCCGCTGGCGATCGACAGAATGAGGCCAATGACAGCAAAAGGCGTCAGCAGACGCGACAGATCCGGCACCGCGATCGATCGGCTGAGCCCCAGCAGGCGCAGATCCATGGCCACGATCGGGCCAACCAGCAGCACCAGGCCCAGCAGGTGCGTGAGGTTCGCCAGCGGGTAGATCCAGGTGGAGTCACGCACAGTCAAGGCCCAGGCCGTTGCCTCGAGTGCCGCAGCCCATGCCGGCGCCAGGGGATGCCCGTGTTCCATGGCTCGGACGCCTCAGCCGAAAACAGGCACGGCGCGGCGCCGGCCTATCTCAGCTCGACGGTCTTGCCGTCGACGGTAACGCGCTCGGCTCGCATCTCGGTCGGCGTGTTGCGGCTGGGATAGCCCATGACCGTCGCCGTCTTGCCGACGGCGATCGCCTCGCGCGGCAAGCCGCGGGACTCCATGCGCGACGGCGGGGCGAGGACCACCAGCCAGCGCTTGCCGGCATCCTCCATCACCAATTCGCCGTGCGGATTCTGGTAGCGCATTTCCAGAATCGGCGCCGTCACGGTCAGCACGGTATTGGCATCGTAGCTGCTCCAACCATGGTGCGCGAATGCCGCCACGGGGAGCGCGGTCATGGCCGCGGCGATGACGATCTTGCGCATGCGAACCCCTCCCATGCCGAACCGATCAGGTTGCGCTTTCAGACTTAAGCCGCACGCCGCTCCGACGCAAGAAGGCACCGGAATGTGACTTCGGGCGCGACTTTGGGTAGGGTCCGCGCCCTGCCCTTCTCCAGGAGTATCGCATGACCGTCACCGCCCGCATCGCCTGGGTCGACAACGCCCTTTTCGTCGGCGAAGCCGGCTCGGGCCATACGGTGACGATGGACGGCTCCCCCGATGTCGGCGGACGCAATCTCGCCGCCCGGCCGATGGAAATGGTGCTGATCGGCATGGGCGGCTGCACGGCGATCGACGTTGTCTCGATGCTGAAAAAACAGCGCCAGGACATCCGCGACGTGGTGGTCGAGCTGGTCGCCGAGCGGGCGGACGACCATCCCAAGGTCTTTACCCAGGTCAAGGTCGTCTACCGCGTGCGCGGCAAGGGCCTCAACCGCGCCCTGGTCGAGCGCGCCGTGTCGCTGAGCGACGAGAAATACTGCTCGGCCACCGCGATGGTGCGTCAGTCGGCAACCGTGACGCACGAGGTCGCGCTGGAAGAGGTGACCTGAGCACAGGGCGATGCCGATGCCTGCCCCACCACCGATGCCCGCAGCCTTTGCCGGCCTGGCGCCGCTGGCCGATGGCCGGCCATGGACGATGGGCATCATCAACGTGACGCCCGACTCGTTCTCCGACGGGGGACTCCATTTCGAGACGAGCCGCGCCATCGAAGCCGGCCTGCGCATGCGCGACGATGGGGCCGATATCGTCGATGTGGGTGGCGAGTCGACCCGGCCGCGCGCCCCGGACGTGCCGGTTGCCGACGAGATGGCCCGCATCGTGCCGGTCGTCAGGGCCCTGGCCGACGCCGGGCTCGTCGTGTCCATCGACACGCGGCGCACCGACGCCATGCGGGCAGCCCTCGATGCCGGCGCCCGCATCATCAATGACGTGTCGGCGTTGCGCGATGACCCGCAGGCTCTGCCGCTGGTCGCCGCGCAGCACTGCCCGGTGATCCTGATGTACAGGCGCGGCAGCGCAGCGACCGGCTATGCCGACGCGACCGCCGGCGACACGCTGACCGCCGCCCGTCAATTCCTGGCCGATCGCCTGGCTGCCTGCATCGCGGCCGGCGTGCGGCCCGCCGACATCGCGATCGACCCGGGCGTGGGCTTTGTCGGCGGTGCCCTCGCCGACAACCTGGCGCTGATCGCCGGCCTCGCCGACCTCGCCGCATTGGGCCAACCCGTCGTCATCGGCGTGTCGCGCAAGCGCTTCGTCGGTACCATCAGCGAGGAGCCCGTCGCGGCCCGGCGCCTGGGTGGATCGCTGGCGCTGGCGCTGGCGGCGGCGGCGCGCGGCGCCGCCATCTTGCGCGTGCACGATGTGCGCGAGACGGTGCAGGCGCTGAAGGCACAGGCGGCGCTGGCAGCGTTCGAACGGGCTCGATCGTAAGTGCAACCCCTTCTCCCCGCGCAGGCGGGAAGAAGGGATACCCTCACGGCGGCGCGACCGGCAGCCACAGGACATCGTCGATTCGCGCAGCGCCGGTGGCGAGCATGACCAGACGGTCGAAGCCCAGCGCGATGCCGGCACAGGGCGGCAGGCCGTGCGCCAGTGCCGCGAGGAAATCCTCGTCGATCGGATACGCATTGCCATAGAGCGTGTGGCGGATCGCCATGTCCGCCTCGAAGCGCCGGCGCTGGACGGTGGCATCGGTCAGCTCGCCGAACGCGTTGGCCAGCTCGACACCGCAGACATAGAGCTCGAAGCGCTCGGCCAGGCGCGGATCGCTCGCCTTGGGGCGCGACAGCGCCGCCATCGACACCGGGTAGTCGTAGAGGATCGTCGGGCGATCGAAGCCCAGCCGCGGCTCGATGCGCTCGAGCATGATGCGGAAGAAGATATCCTCCCAGGTGTCGCTGTCGCGTGGCCTGATCCCGGCTTGCGCCGCGCGCACCGCCAGGGCCTGCGCATCCGGCGCCTGGGGATCGGGCGCGCTCGCCAGCAGATCGATCCCGGCATAGCGCGCGAAAGCATCAGCCACCGAGAGCCGCTCGAACGGCTGCACCGCATCGCAGCGCGAGCCTCGCCAGGCGAACTGCGGGGCGTCGACCGCCACGAGGGCCACCCGCAAGAGCGCCTCGCAATCGTCCATCAGGTCTTCGTAGCTCGCATCGCCGCGATACCACTCCAGCATTGTGAATTCGGGATGGTGCAGATCGGACCGCTCGCCGTTGCGCCAGACGCGCGCGAACTGGAACAACCGCGGCACGCCGCCGGCCAGCAGCTTCTTCATGGCGAACTCGGGCGACGTGTGCAGATAGAGCGGCGCACGGCTGCCGTCGGGCGCCTCGATCTCGGTGGCGAACGCCTTGAGGTGCACCTCCATGCCTGGCGACCGTTGCAGGGCCGGTGTTTCGACCTCGACGAACCGCTCGCCGTCGAACCAGTCCCTGAGCGCACGCAGAATGCGGCCGCGGCGCACCAGCAGCGGCAGCCGCTGGCCCAGCCGATCGGGACGCCAGGATGGTGTCGGGTCTGTCATGCCGGCATATTGAAGCTTCCCGCCGTGGAAATCGACACCGCGCCTCGGCCATGACCCGGCTCGCCGACATCTTAGAGTTCGTTGTTCATATGACCCCTGCCGCCATCGACCGCTTCTGCCGCTCCCTGCGCGGCGCCACCCGCATCGTGCAATGGGAAGGCGTGATCGTTTTCAAGGTCGGCGGCAAGATGTTCGCCCTGCTACCGCGCGATGACGATGGCCGCGGCCGGGAGCTGTGGTTCAAGGCCGACGACGCCTACTACGACACCATGAAGAACGCGCCCGGTTTCCGTCCCTGCCCCTACCTGGCGCGGGCCGGCTGGGTGGCAGCGGCCAAGCCCGCGCGGCTGCCAGCCGAGCAGATCAAGGCCTATATCCGCCGCGCTCATGCGGTTATTGCCGCCCGCCTGCCGCGCAAGACACAACTCGCGCTCGGCTTCGAGCCACCACCACGCCTGGTGCGCCGCCGTCGCCCGGTTTTTGACCACCCGGCGTGATCGGGCTTTTCTTTGGCCTCGAACATGGTCATCAATCGGAGCATCGATCCTCATACGCACGAGAGTTCCATGCTGGATGACAAGGCCCTCGACACGATCCTGCGCAACGCGCGCTCGCAGAACGGCTGGCTCGACAAGCCGGTCAGCGACGCGCAGCTGCGCGCCATCTATGACGTGATGAAGTGGGGCGCGACGTCGGCCAACAGTTCGCCGGCACGCATCGTCTGGGTGCGTACCGCCGAAGGCAAGGAGAAGCTGCGGCCGGCGCTGTCGGCGGGCAACACCGAGAAGACCATGACGGCGCCCGCTGTCGCCATCGTGGCCTATGACACGCAGTTCTACGAGCTGCTGCCCAAGCTGTTTCCGCACAATCCCGATGCCATCAACTGGTTCAAGGCACCCAGCCAGGCGGCGGTCGCCGCCGCCACCGCCTTCCGCAACGGCACCTTGCAGGGCGCCTACCTGATCATCGCGGCCCGTTCGCTGGGCCTGGATTGCGGGCCGATGAGCGGCTTCGACAATGCCAAGGTCGATGCCGCCTTCTTCCCCGATGGCCGGTTCAAGACCAACTTCCTGTGTGGCATCGGCTACGGCGATCCGTCGAAAGTGTACAACCGCAGCCCGCGTCTGAGCTTTGACGAGGCCTGCACCCTGGCGTGAGGGACCATGCACAACCACTCTCTCGATACCTGGCGCCACGAGCATGTATTCCTGGGCGCCAGGCACGACGATCGCGAGCGGCGTACATGGCTGGTCGTCGGCCTGACGGCCGCCATGATGGCGATCGAGATCGTGGGCGGCATGGTGTTCGGCTCGATGGCGCTGCTCGCCGACGGCTGGCACATGTCCACGCATGCCGGCGCGCTGGCGATCGCGGCGCTGGCCTATCGCTATGCCCGCACGCACGCGCGCAACCCGCGCTTCGCGTTCGGCACCGGCAAGTTCAGCGACCTGGCGGGGTTCACCAGCGCCATCGTGCTGGCACTGGTCGCCGCCATGATCGGCTACGAGTCTGTCACGCGCCTTCTCGATCCGGTGGCGATCCGCTTCGACGAAGCCATCGCCATCGCCGTCGGCGGCCTGGGCGTCAACCTGCTGAGCGCCTGGCTGCTGGGCCATCACGGCAATCACGATCACGGCCATCGCCACGATGATGACCACCATCATCACGCCGATCATGACGACCACAACGCCCGTGCCGCGTACTGGCATGTGATGGCCGATGCCATGACGTCGGTCCTGGCCATCGTCGGGCTGCTGGCGGGCCGCCTCTATGGCTGGACCTGGCTCGATCCGGTGATGGGCGTCGTCGGCAGCCTGGTCATCGCGCACTGGTCATGGCGGCTGATCCGCGATGCCGGCGCCGTCCTGCTCGATGCCGCGCCGGATCCGCGCTTCGCGGCCGCCATTCGCGAGAGGATCGAGATCGATGGCGATCGGATCGCGGATCTTCATGTCTGGCGTGTCGGACCCGGGCACCACGCGGCGATCCTGTCGATCGTCGCCGATGCGCCGGCGCCGGTGGCGGCCTACAAGGCCCGCCTGGACGGGATATCCGAGCTCTCCCATGTTACGGTCGAAGTCCATCGCTGCGGCGCATGAGGGATCGGGAGGAAGCCATGCGGCATTTTACGGAGCATTCGATCACCGACGCGGCGCTGGCGCGCATCGCATCCGATTGCGATCCGCGCCTGCGCGAGGTCATGACGTCGTTCGTCCGGCATCTGCACGACTTCGTGCGCGAGACCCGCGTGACACCGGAGGAATGGTTCAAGGGCATCCAGTTCCTCACCGAATGCGGCACGTTCTGCGACGACAAGCGGCAGGAATTCATCCTGCTGTCCGACACGCTGGGTGTGTCGATGCTGGTCGATGCCATCGCCAACCCGGGCGGCCCTGGCGTTACCGAGTCAACCGTGCTGGGCCCCTTCTTTCGCGAGAACCCACCGGTGGTGCCCAACGGCGGCGACCTGGCCCCCGGCATCGCCGGCCGACGCGTCGACGTCGATTGCCGCGTGACATCGGAGGACGGCACGCCGATCGCCGGCGCCCAGATCGACTGCTGGCAGGCCTCGCCCGAGGGAGTCTACGACTCACAAATGGGCGACGGCGAGGCGCATAATCTGCGCGGCCGCCTGACGTCGGAACGTGACGGCCGGTTCTGGTTCCACACCACGTTGCCGTCCAGCTACCCGATCCCGGATGATGGGCCCGTCGGCGCCCTGCTGCGTGCGATGGGCCGGCATCCCATGCGGCCCGGGCATCTGCATTTCTGGGTCCAGGCGCCCGGACACCGGCAGGTGATCACGCATCTCTTCGTCAACGGCGACACCTACCTCGACAGCGACGCGGTGTTCGGCGTCAAGGATTCGCTGATCGTCGACTTCGGCGCGTCGGACGGCCCGCGTCATACGATGCGCTACGATTTCCGGCTCAAGAAATCTGCATAGCGCCGCGACTTGCCATTGACAGAAGCCCGCTGGCAGGGCGGGATTCCGCCCAAGCAACGAAAAACACCAATCCGGGTCCCATACCCATCGCGCGGGAGGAAATGACGTCATGCGCAAGACCACATTGCTGCTGAGTTCGGCGCTCGTCGCCGTGGCCGGTTTTGCCTTCGCAGGCACGGCCGCCGCCCAGGATCGTGCGGTTGTGATCAAGGGCTTCGGCGCCAAGTCGGGCGTCGTGCGTTCGTTCGGCATCAATAGCGAAGCGGCGATGAAAGCCGCCGCCGACCTGATCAACAGCCAAGGCGGCGTCAAGCTGGGCGACGGCACCAAGGGCAAGATCGAGGTCGAGTTCCTCGACGACCGCTGCACGGCGGAAGAAGGCATCTCGGTGGTACGCCGCATCGCATCCGGCCCGGCGCTGGTCGCCATCGGCCCGGGCTGCTCCAATGTCGCCGAACCGCTGTTCGGCGTGCTGCAGAGGAAGGCTGGCGACGCCAGCGACTCGGGCCTGCAGTTCCCGATCTTCACCGACGTCGCGATCAAGGGCGGCCTCGCCAAGATCTCGGAGTGGGCGTTCCGCAACGTGCCCAGCGAGATCGAGATGTATAATGCGCTGTTCGCGTGGGTGAAGCAGACCAAGCCCGAACTGAAGACCATCTTCGCCGGGGTCGAGGAGAATTTCGCCCACAGCCGCGCGAGCTGGTACGCCGTCATGAAGGAAGCCGCGCCCAAGGTCGGCTACGAGGTCAAAGGCGAGGCCAAGTGGCTGCTGGAAGACACCAACTTCGCCCAGCAGGTGCGCGAGATCAAAGCCGCTGCCCCGGACATCCTCGCCATTGCGGCGCATCCCTTCACCACCTGCGGCGTGCTCAAGGAGATGCGCCGCCAGGGCGTCAAGGTGAAGCTGCTGATCGGACTTACCAGTTCGTCGAGCATGGAGACCCTGCAGGGTTGCGCCAAGGAAGCCGAGGGCATCATCATCCCGACCAGCTTCGCGCCGGTCACCAAGGAAGCCGAAGCCGCCGCCGCCCAGGCCGCCAAGTTCAACGGCAGCCTCGACCTGCATTCGGCCGGCGCCTACGAGAACATGTTCATCCTCAAGCGGGTGATCGAGGAACAGGGCGTGCTGGCCAAGCCCGACACGGTGCAGGCCGATCGCGAGAAGATCCGCAAAGGTCTGGCCGGCCTGAAGGAAACCGACGGCCTGCTGGGCAAGATCAAGCGCACCGACGACCGTGAAGCGATCAAGCCCTACATGTACGTCCATGCCAAGGACGGCAAGTGGGCCGTGCTGCACAATCCGTTGACGAACTGAACTTCCTTCTCTTGCTAGCGGGAGAAGGTTGACGCCGCGCAGCGGCAGCCGGATGAGGGTCTCAGGACAAGGCCCTATATCGGCAAACCTCGATCTTGGCCCCTCCCACTGCGCTGCGCGCCGTGGGCCCCTCCCTCTCCCGCTTGCGGGAGAGGGGTTCTCCCGGAGGCTCATGGGTTTCGTCGACTATGTGCAGGCAATCATCGACGGTCTGCTGTTCGGCACGACCTACTCGCTGATCGGCATCGGTTTCACGCTGGTCTTCGGCGTGATGCACAAGATCAACATGAGCTATGCCGCCGCCTCCCTGGCGGGCGCCTATTGCGGCCTGATCGGCCCCCAGCTGCTGGGCCTGCCGCTGTGGAGCGTGTTTCCGATCTCGATCGTAGCCGCCGGGGTCATCGGCTACCTGATCTACCTCGCCTGCTTCCGCTTCATTCCGCTGGCCTCGCCGCTGGCGACCCTGATGTCGACCGTCGGCATGCTGCTGCTGGTTGACGAGATCGTGGTGCATGCGACGGCCGGCATGCCGCAGAATTACCCGGCGATCTACGACGGCGATCCCATCGAGCTCGGCCCCTTCATCCTGCGTGCCGACCTGCTGGGCGTGTTCCTGATTTCCGTCGTAGCCATGGTCGTGCTGCTGGTCCTGCTCTACCGCACGCGACTGGGCATGGCGACGCGCGCCGTAGCGCAACAACCGGTGGCGGCGCAGCTCTGCGGCATGCGCCTGCAAGCGGTCAACGGTATGACGTTCGTGATGTCGGGACTGCTGGGCGGCGTCGCCGGCGCCATGATCGGCGCCTCGGTCGGCATGCTGTCGCCGCTGATCTCGGGCACCATCACGGTGAAGGGCCTGATCGTCACCGTGATCGGCGGCCTGGGCAGCATTCCCGGTGCCATCGTCGCCGGCCTGCTGGTCGGTGCGGCCGAGAACCTGTTCCAGGCCATGCGTAATGTCACCGAGCGCGACATCTATGTGATGCTGCTGCTCTTCGTCTTCCTGGTGCTGCGACCTGGTGGCCTGTTCACCACCGCGCGCGGCCGAGATTGAGAGGGCGAATCGTGGATTTCTACTACAGCCTCGCTCAGATCATCGGCTTCCACGCGCTGATCGGATTGTCCGCCTACGTCGTGCTGCAGACCGGCCAGGTGTCGCTGGCGCAGGCCGGCTTCTTCGCCATCGGCGCCTATGTCGCGGCGATGCTCACGGTGCTAGCCGGCTGGCATCTGGTGCCGGCTATGCTGACGGCAGGCGTGGCGGCAGCTGTCATGGCCTGCATCGTCGGATTCCCGGCGTTGCGCGTGCGCGGCCTGATGCTGGTGATCGCCACCCTGGCGTTCGGCGAGGCGGTGCGCCTGTTCTTCTTCAACTTCGACTACCAGATCGCCAAAGGTGGCGTGAAGGTCGGCCCGCTGGGCGGTGAGGGTTTCCGCCAGATCCGCTGGTTCCCCGAACATGGCTGGACCGGCTTCGACGTCATGCTGTTCGTCTGGACGGTGGTGGGGCTGGTGGCAGGCGCGCTGTGGTGGCTGGACCGCAGCCGCTTCGGCGCCGTGATCCGCGCCGTCGGCGAGGACGAACTGGCGGCGCAGAGCGTCGGGCTGAACCTGACGGCGGTCAAGGTCGCAGCGATGACCATCGGCGGCTTCATCGCCGGTTTGGGCGGCGCCATCTATGCGCATTACACTACCCACATCGAGCATTCGAACTTCAACGTACTGCTGGCAACCTTCGCCATTGCCTACCCGATCCTCGGCGGCTTGCGCACCGTGTTCGGCACCATCGTTGCGGTGATCTTCGTGCAGGGCTTCCTGGTCGAGGGCCTGCGCTTCCTCGGCGACTGGCGCAACCTGCTGTTTGGCGCACTGATCGTGCTGGCCATGAACCTGCGCCCCAATGGCCTCATCGATGCCGCCACGGCGCAGCGCCTGGCGCGCCTGTTCGGCCGGGAGGCGCGACGTGCTTGAGGTGCGCGGACTCGCCAAGCATTTCGGCGGCGTACGCGCTGTCGACGGCATCGATTTCGCGGTTAAGCCCGGCGAAGTGTTCGGCCTGATCGGTCCCAACGGCTCGGGCAAGAGCACAACGGTGAACCTCGTCTGCGGCCTCTACGAACCGACGGCCGGCGAAATCCTGTTCGAGGGCCAAGACATCGCCCGCGTGCCGACGCATCAGCGCCTGTCGCTGGGCCTGGCACGCACCTTCCAGAACATCCGGCTGTTCGCCAACCTGACGGTCTGGGAGAATCTCTGGATGGCCGAGAATGCACCGGCGCACCGCGCCGAAAGCGGATTCGTGAAGCGCTGGATCGGCGGCCGCGGCGATGCGCGCGAGCGCATCGCCAAGGCGCTTGAATTCTCCGGACTGTCACACCGTGCCGACGACCTCGCCGGCAGCCTCGCTTTCGGCGAACAGCGCCGGCTGGAGCTGGCCAGGGCGCTGGCCGCCAGGCCGAAGCTGCTGCTGCTCGACGAGCCGGCCGCCGGCATGAACGCCGAGGAGATCGCGCAGCTCGACGAGCGCATCCGCGCCCTGCAGCAGCAGGGCTACACGATCCTGCTGATCGAGCATCACATGGAGCTGGTGATGGCCGTCACCGACCGCATCTGCGTGCTCAATTTCGGACGCAAGATCGCCGAAGGCACCCCAGCCCAGGTACAGGCCGATCCAGCCGTGCGCGAAGCCTATCTCGGGACGGCGGCGTGATGGACGAGGCACGACGATGCTCGAGGTAGCGGAAATCGTCACGGCCTACGGCAAGATCGAGGCCTTGAAGGGAGTCTCGCTGTCGGTCGAAGCCGGCCGCATCACCTGCCTGCTCGGCCCCAACGGTGCCGGCAAGACCACGTTGATGTACACCATCGCCGGCATCCTCAAGCCGCGCCGCGGCTCGGTGCGCCTGAACGGGACCGAGCTGGTCGGCCAGAGGGCGGACCATATCGTGTCGAGCGGGATCGCCCTGGTACCGGAGAACCGGCTGGTCTTCCCACACATGTCGGTCGAGGAAAATCTCGCCGCCGGGGCCTATCTGCGCCGCGACACGGCAGCCGTGGTCGCCGACAGGGAAAAGCTCCTGGCACGCTTCCCGGTGTTGAAGGAACGGCGGTCGCAGGCGGCCGGCACGCTCTCGGGTGGTGAGCAACAGATGCTCGCCGTGGCGCGGGCGCTGATGAGCCGACCGAAGCTCTTGATGATGGATGAGCCGTCGATGGGGCTGGCGCCGCTGGTCGTCGCGGAGATCTTTCGCATCGTCGAGGAGCTGAACCGCGACGGCATCACCATCTTCATGGTCGAGCAGAACGCTCACATGGCACTCAAGGTGGCGCATAAATTCTTCTTGATGGAACAAGGCAAGGTGACCTTTGCCGGCGCGCCGGGCGAGGTGGCGCAGGACGAAGTCATCCATCGTGCGTACCTGGGGAGTGTGAAGGTGACGTGAGACAGGAGGGCTGTCGCACATGGCTGTTGTCGTCCTGAGCGCCGCGAGGGACCTGTTGGGTCGTCGACAGGCACGGACCGTGAAAACGGGTGCATGTGCGCCATCGATGGTTCCGTGCGACTCCACAGCTCAACGGGTCCTTCGCTGCGCTCAGGACGGCAGATGATGGCCGACGTTCTCCAGACGCTGCTCAACGGCCTCGCCGCCGGCGCAGCCTATGCGCTGCTGGGCGTCGGCTTCACCCTGATGTTCGGCGTCATGCGCCGGCTCAACCTCAGCTACGGCGCCACGCTGATGTTCGGTGGCTATCTCGGTGCGCTGCTCATGGCCAAGGCCGGTGACGCACTGCCCGGCGGACTGCTGACCGTGTTCGGCGCCGTCGTCACCGTGGCCGGCGCCACACTGGCCGGCCTCTATGTCGAGCGCCTGTGCTTCGCGCCGCTGCGTGATCGCTCGGGCGTGGCGGCGATGGTATCGAGCTTCGCGGTGTGGATGCAGATCGAGGCACTGGCGAGCCTACTGCTGCCGCAGCATACCAACCCCTATCCGGCACCACTGGATCTCGCACCCTTGCATCTGGGCGCGCTGACGCTGCGTGCGGAGCATCTGTTGACCTTCGCCGTTGCCGCACTCCTCGCCATCTTCCTGCACCGGCTGCTGAGCGCTTCGCGTTTCGGCCTGGCGCTGCGCACCCTCAGTGACAGTGCTGCCGCGGCGCAGGCCGTCGGGATCGATGCCCGGCGCACCACGCTGCTTGCCTTCCTGCTGGCCTCGGCCCTGGGCGGTGTTGGGGCCTGGCTGGTCCTGGTGGCCGACCAGCAGGTGACGCCGATGTTCGGCATGTGGTCCACCGCCAAGGGATTGATCGCGATGATGTTGGGCGGCCTGGGCTCGATCCCGGGCGCCGTGATCGGCGGTCTTCTGCTCGGACTAGTGGAAGCAACCGGCCAGGCGTTGTTCGGGCCCCAGGTCCGCGAACTGATCGCTTACGGCCTGTTGTTCGTGGTGCTGGTGGTACGCCCCGGCGGCATCTTCGGCCGCGCCACCATCGATCTCGACGCCGCGGCGCGCGAGCGGTTGTGACCATGAGCGACTTCGCGATCGGCCTGGCGAGCAACATCGGCATGCTCGCGTTCGTGGCGTTGTCGGCCTACCTGCTGCTGATCTCCGGTTCGATCTCGTTCGGTCAGCAGGCCTATTTCGGGCTCGGCGCCTATGGCGCCGGCATCGCCACGGCGTTATGGGATTGGCCGCTGATGGTGGCGCTGGGGTTCGGTGCGCTGGTCGGCGGGCTCGGCGGCGGGTTGGTCGGCCTGCTGACGCGCAAGCTGCACGGCCTCTACTTCGCGATCGCCACGCTGGCCTTCGCCGAGATGACGCGCATCGCGCTGGACCTCTGGCATTACCAGCGCATGGTTGGCGGAGAACGCGTCGGACCGGATGGGCCCAACGGCTTCAATGGTATCCGGCGCGCCTTCGAGGACGGCTGGGATCCGGCGGCTTTCATGATCCTGATCTGGACGCTGCTTGCCGTGACGTTGCTGGCATTGCTCCTGTTCGAGCGCAGCCGTGCCGGTGTCACGTTGCGCGCGACGGGAGAAGATCCGGTGCTGACGCGCCTGCTGGGCACCGACGTGGCGCGCCTGCGCGTGAGGACCGCCGCCGTCGCCGGCGCCATCGCCGGACTTGGCGGCGGGCTCTATGCGCATCTCAACACCTATATCGAGCCGCGCCTGTTTGACATCATGCTCGGCGTGCACGCGCTGGCCTACGGGTTGATCGGCGGACTGGGGACGGCGCTGGGCCCGCTGATCGGCGTGCTGATCGATATCGGCATCCTCGAGTCGACCAGCCTCTTCCAGGGCTGGCGCATGATCGCATTCGGCGGCCTGGTCGCCGTACTGCTGATCTGGCGTCCGCGCGGCCTGCTCGATGAGCCGACGGTACGCCGCCTGCGCGCCCTGTTTGCCCGACCGGCGCGTCATGCTTGAACTGCGCGACGTGACGGTACGACATGGCCCGGCCACGGCTGTGCACCATCTGTCGCTGAGCATCGCGACCGGTGAACTGGCGGCATTGGTGGGGCCGAACGGCGCCGGCAAGAGCTCACTGGCGCGCGCCATCGCCGGTACGCATCGGCCGGTCGAGGGCACCATCCGGTTTGCCGGCACCGACATCACGCGGCTCGACGCCGCGGCGATCGCCGCCCGCGGCCTCACGCACCTGCCCGAGGGCCGGCCGCTGGCGCTGACCCTGAGCGTACGCGACAATCTTCTGTCAGGCGCTCACGTGCTGGGCTCGCTGCGCCGGGCACTGCGCCGACTCAAGGACGTCCTGCCGTCGTTTCCCGTGCTGATGGACCGGCTCGACCAGTCGGCAGCGACGCTGAGCGGCGGCGAGCGCCAATGGCTCGTGGTGGCACGCGCCCTGATGGCGCAGCCGCTGCTGCTGCTGATCGACGAGCCGACCCTGGGGCTGGGTCCGCGCGCCGCACGCGAGACCCTCGCGGTCATCGCCGGCCTACGCATCGACGGTACGACGATTCTGCTGATCGAACAGAACGCGGCGCTGGCCCTGGATGTGGCGGACCGCGTGCTCGTGATGGGCAACGGGCGCATCGTTGCGGAAGGCACGCCGCGATCGCTGCTTGACGATCCCGGGCTGGCACGCACCTATCTTGGTGTTGCGTCTCGGCCGCCACATGCATCGCGGGAGGATCGACGATGAGACGGCTGGCGCTGGCGATAGCGATCTGTGTGTTTTCCGGTCCGGTGTCGGCGCAAGGGCCGCGCCACCGCATCGACCTCGGCTGCCAACCCACGGGACAGGCCCTGACCTATCTGTGTACCGTGAGCATCGCTGACGCGTCGGGTAAGCCGCTCGACGGTGTCGGGCCGATCTTGTCGGCAGACATGCCGTCGATGCCGATGGCGCACAGCGTCAAGCCGGTGACGGCGCAGCCCGTCGCCGAAAGATCGGGCTTCTACGAGGGCCGGATCACGTTGGAGATGCTGGGCGAGTGGGCGGTGAAGGTGCAGTTCAGGGCGCCACGGCCCGATATCGTGGTACGCAAATTCGACTTCCAGACGGACAGGGTCACGCCTGTCGTGACACGGTGATCGCCGGTTTACTCCACCGTGTGCCAGGCGCCGCCGCAGTCAGCGCCTTCCCCGCGGGTCCACCGTCCGCCCGTGCGATGGTCGCCGGACAGCGACAACGGACGCTCACCGTCGGTCAACAGCACAAGCATGCCGTTGGGGGCCTCGACACCCTCGTATTGGACACCGCCACTCTCGAAGTAGATCACACCGCCTTCGGCCACCGGCACGTCAAGTCGGGCGGCGGTGCAGTCTGACGAGACCCGCCCGCGGACATCAAGTTGCAGGCTGGTGGCGCCAACCAAAACCAGGGCAAGGATGTACTCCAACATGACGACATCCCCTGCGTGCTGCGGGTGTTTTTGAGTATTTCCTCCGTCTGCCGACCACAAGTCATCGGCTTCTCCAAGGATACGACGGGGCAATCGGGCGAAACTGCGGCACGCGTCCGCCGGCAGAGGCCCACCAGAGACCGCAGTACGCTCTAGCGCTGCTTCCAGATGCCGACGCAGCGACCGTCGTTGCCCAGACTCCACAGGCCACCGTCTGCCCTGGTGCCGGTCAACGTCAGGGGCTTCGCGCCACCACCGCGCACGACGAGGTTGCCGGTCGACACCTCGGTGCCCTCGTAACGCACACCGGCTTCCTCAAAGCGCAGGATCCCTTTGCGGGCCGGCGGCAGCGTGAGCACCGGCGGCGTGCAACCGGGGGTCGGCCGGCCGCTGACCTCCATGCGAACCGCCGTTGCCGCTGCCTGATTGAGGGGCCGCGCGCCATACGTCCAGGCATCCGGTGGTGTTACCGGCCCAAGAAACACCAGCGACATCAATTGTTCGAGCATGGCCTAGTCCTCCCCCTGTCGCCGACAGGTGCATCAACACGCAACGGATATGCCAAGCGGTCGGATGCAGCGGCTCCCCGACGCCGCGACAGCATCCTACGACACAATGTTACACTCCATATGTGACCGGCGCGTGATCGGGTTGCGATGGCAGCGCGACTTCCGCGATAGTGACCGGATGTTACCATGCCTGTGCGGTTGCGATCGCCGGTGCAATCACCGCAGCCCGTATGACGCACCATGGCCGGTTGCCTCGTTCTGGCCCCTCTGATAGGTTCCGGCCGCTTTTCGGGGGCGGGGGACCGCCCCCGGACCATTTTCACTCCTCTCCAGTACCGGCCCCATGAAGGTTCCCATCAACTCGATCCGCGTCGGCAACGTCATCGACTATAACGGCCGTCTGTATGCCGCGATCAAGGTCGAGCACATCACGCCCGGCAAGGGCGGCGCCTTCGTCGCGCTGGAAGCCCGCGCGCTCAAGGAAGGCAACAAGCTGCAGGAGCGCTTCCGCAGCGGCGAGACCGTCGAGCTGGTGCGCATCGACGACCACGACTGCCAGTTCCTGTACAAGGACGGCGACGGCTTTCACTTCATGAACAAGGAAAGCTACGAGCAGTTCGCCATGCAGGAGGACCAGATCGGCGCCCAGCGCGCCCAGTTCCTGCAGGACGGCATGGAGGTGACGGTCTCGATGCATGAGACTACGCCCGTGGGCATCGAGATTCCCAAGTCGGTGACGCTCAAGATCGTCGAGGCCGACGCGGTGGTGAAAGGCCAGACGGCGTCCTCGTCGTACAAACCGGCGGTTCTCGAGAATGGCGCGCGCGTCATGGTGCCGCCGCACATCGCGGCCGGCACCCGCATCGTGGTCAACACCGAGACCGGCGACTACGTCGAGCGCGCCAAGGACTGATCAGGGGCCAGCGCCGCGCTGCGTGCCGGCGCCGAGAGACTTTCAGATGCTCGCCCGCCGGTGCGGACGAGACCATAGCGGCGCCAGGATCCCATGCCCCAACCTCCTTCTCATCGATCTGGCGGCCCCCACGGCGGGCCGCGCTCTTCCGACCGTCCTGTGGCGCGCGTCGGGCGTGGCCTGTTGGGCGGTCGCGAGCGCTCGGCGCCGCCGTCGCGCCGCACCGAGACGCCCAAGTCGCCGACCATGATGATCATGATCCGGACCGCGTTTGCCGCCGCGCGTAGCCTGAAGCGTGATTTCGGCGAGGTCGAGCACCTGCAGTTCACCGAGAAGGGACCAGGCGACTTCGTCAGCAATGCCGATATCTATGCCCAGAAGGTGATCCGCCAGCATCTTCTGAAGGCGCGGCCCGACTACGGATTCCTCGGCGAAGAGGGTGAACCGGCACAAGGCAACGGCACCCATCGCTGGATCGTGGATCCGCTGGATGGCACCACGAACTTCATGCACGGCCTGCCGCACTTCGCGATATCGATCGCCCTGGAACACCAGGGCGATATTGTCGCCGGCTTGGTGCTGAATCCGGCGACCGACGAGCTGTTCTGGGCCGAGAAGGGCGCCGGTGCCTTCCTGGAAACCCCGAGCATGGTCCGTTCGCGGCGCTTGCGCGTCGCCGGCCGAAAGACCCTGCTCAATGCGCTGGTTGCCACCGGGATACCGCATCCATCCAAGGGACGGCACGACGAATACCTGCGTACCCTGCGGCCGATGATGGCAGCGGTCGCCGGCGTACGGTGTTTCGGCGCCGCAGCGCTGGACCTCGCCTTCGTCGCCGCCGCCCGGGTCGATGGTTTCTGGGAGTTCGAGTTGTCGCCATGGGACGTGGCGGCCGGCATCTTGCTGGTGAAGGAAGCCGGCGGTCAGGTGAGTGACATCGCCGGCGAGCCCTATCTTCTGGGCGGTTCCTCGATCCTGGCGACCAATTTCGAGTTGCATGCCCCCCTGGCGAAAGTGCTCAAGGAAGCCTGAGGCGCCTCAAAATCGACTCGATCGGCTGGGATAACCGGTGCATCGATCATGATGGCAGCAATGCTTCGAGTCTTTTCGACGCCGTGGCGCCTGGCGGCAACCGCCAGCGTGCTTGCTGTCACCCTGTCCTCCTGTCCGACCCAGGCCCAGGATCCGCGATCCGACAGAATCGTGGTGGCACAGCGGCCGACCCGGCCGGGCGAGGTGCCGCCGCCGGCCCCGCCACCACCGACCACCCAGCCACGCACGGGCGCCACCGAGGCACCCCAGCCCTCGCCGCCCGAGGCACTCAAACCACCATCATCGACGGCGACCGCGCCGCCGGCGCCGGCAGTCCCGGCGGTGCCACCACGTGTCATCTTCGAGAAGGACGCAGCGTTGCTCGACAGCAATGCGCGCACGGTCCTCGACGGTATCGTCGCCGTCCTGCAGGCTGACGCCAGCACCCGCGTTTTGCTCAAGGCGTACAGCAGCCCGGGCACCAGCATCAGCGAGATACGCCGCCTGTCACTGAAGCGTGGCGTGACGGTCCGCGACTACCTGGTCGCCAAGGGCGTCCAGGCGACACGCATCGACGTGCAGCCCCTCGGCATCAAGCCGCTGGACGGCCCCCAGGATCATGTCGAAGTGATCCTCAACAAGAAGTAACCGCTCGCGGGACGAACACCCGTTCACCGACCATCGAATTGAAGTGACAAAACGGCTATTCTGGCCATGCTGAGCCCCATCCTTGAGGAGTCCGCATGACCCGACCGCGCCGCTTCCTGCTGCGCATGCTGCTGTTCCTGGCGGCGGTCAGCGTCGTTGCCTGGATCCTGCGCGAGCCCCTGGTCCGCACCTTCTGGCACAACCCGGTGATCAACGGCGCCATCCTGGTGACGCTGGTGCTGGGCCTGCTGTTCATCGCCCGTCAGGTCTTCCTGCTGGGACGCGAGGTGCAGTGGCTGGAGGGTGTCAGCCGCGATGAGCCGCCGACGTCCGGCGCCGACCGCTTGCGGCTGCTGGCGCCGATGGCCACCATGCTGGGCGAGCGGCGCGACAAGCTCAGGCTGTCGCCGATGGCCACCCGCTCGCTGCTCGACGGCATTGCCGCGCGGCTCGACGAGCAGCGCGAAACCTCGCGCTATGCCATCGGACTCCTGATCTTCCTGGGCCTGTTGGGCACCTTCTGGGGCCTGCTCGACACCGTCAGCGCCGTGGGCGATGCGATTTCCAAGCTGCAGCTGGGCGGCGATGGTGCGCAGATGTTCACCCGGCTGAAGGAGAACCTGGAAGGCCCGCTCAAAGGCATGGGCACCGCGTTCGGTTCATCGCTGTTCGGCCTCTCCGGCTCACTGGTATTGGGCTTCATGGAGCTGCAGGCCGGCCAAGCGCAGAATCGTTTCTTCAACGACCTCGAAGACTGGCTGGCGGCACAGACCCGGCTGTCCGGCGGCAGCCTGCAGGTCGACGGCGACCAGCCGTTGCCGGCCTATGTCGAGGCGCTGCTGGAGCAGAGCGCCGAGAGCATCGACAAGCTGCAGCGCACGCTGTCGCGCAGCGAAGAGCAGCGCAGCGCCACCGGTGACTCGATGACGCAACTGGGCGAGCACTTGGCGGTGCTGACCGACACGATTCATCAGCAGCAGTCCATGATGGCGCGCCTGGTGGAAAGCGGCATCGAGCTGCGCGAGACGGTGACGCGGCTGGCCGAACGCGCGGCGCAGGCCGCCCAGCAGCCGACGACGGACGAGCCCTCACGCGCCCACCTGCGCAACCTGGAGGCCTATACGGCACGCCTGCTCGAGGAGACCGTGCGCGGCCGCACGGCGCTGGCCGATGAGCTGCGCGGCGAGTTCAAGCTGCTGGCCCGGACGATTGCCGCGCGCAGCACCGGCGGCGCCGGCCTGCCGCCGGGGGCGCCCAGCACCATCGCAGCCCCTGCCCTGCCACCCCCGACCCCGGCCGCCGGCGGCACCCCCGCCGGACGCCCGACGGCGCCCCCGTCACCGACACCACCTATCGGCCCGGCCGGGCCGCGCCCCGGCGTGGGCCCGGTGCGCTCCACCCGTGATCGCGCCGGAGACTGAGCATGGCATCGATCGCCTCGCGCCGGCGCGGCGCCCATGCCGACTACACCTGGCCTGGTTATGTCGATGCGCTGGCCAGCTTGCTGATGGTGCTGGTGTTCCTGCTGGCGTTCTACACCGTGGCGCAGTTCGCGCTCGGCAGCGCGGTCACCGAGCGCGAGCAGGAGATCGGCCGCCTGAAGGGCGACGTATCGAGCCGTGACCAGGCGATCGACCGGCTCAACCGCCAGATCGCACAGCTGGGCGACCTGCTGAGCATGGAGCGCCTGCGCACCGGCGATCTCGATAAACAGGTCACGACGCTGACCGGCCGGCTGCGCGACGAGACGGCAACCCGCGACAAGCTGGCACAGGACCTCGCAGCCACCCAACAACGCATCGAGGGCTTCACCGTCGAACAAGGTCGTCTGGGAAGGCAGATCGCCGATCTGACTGCCGAGCGCGACAAGCTTGGCCGGGACGCGGCCGCCCTGGGCCGCGACAAAGCGCGACTGGAGAAGCAGACCACCGAGCTGACCGCCGCCCAGGAAAAGCAGGCGCGCGAACTCACAGCCGCCATGAGCGACCGCGAGAAACTGACGGCCGAACTTCTGGCGCTCACCGGCGATCGCGACAAGCTCGCGGCCCTGCTCAAGGCGGCCGAAGCCAAGGCCTTGTCGACGTCGGCGGATGCCCAAAAGGCGGCGGCGGCGCTGCGCCAGGAGCTCGACCGGCAGAAGCTCGAGCTGACGCGGCTGGCGGCCTCGCTGGCGGCCGCCAATCAGGAGAAAGGCAAGTTCTGGGATCAGCTCACCGAGGAACAGAAGCTCTCGGCCGAATCGAAAGCTGCCTTGGTGCGGATGACTGCCGAGATGAACGCCACGCGCACCGAGCTGGCACGGTTGAATGCTGTGCTGGAGGCGGCCGACGCGAAGGCCAAGGACCAGCAGGCGACGATCGTCGACCTCGGCCAGCGGCTCAACCGGGCGCTCGCCAGCAAGGTCGAGGAACTGGCGCGCTATCGCTCGGAGTTCTTCGGCCGCATGCGCGATGCGCTGGGCAGCCAGGCCGGCATCACCATCGTGGGCGATCGCTTCGTCTTCCAGTCCGAGGTGCTGTTCGACAAGGCGTCCGCCGTGCTCAAGCCCGAGGGCGTGGTGCGCATGACCGAGCTGGCGCTGCGGCTGAAGGAGATCGCCGCCGGTATCCCGCCCGACATCAACTGGGTGCTGCAGGTCGACGGCTATACAGACTCCGTGCCGATCAGCACGCCGCAATTCCCGTCCAACTGGGAGCTGTCGGCGGCCCGCGCCATCGAGGTGGTGAAGTTCTTCGAGGGCCAGGGCATCCCCGCGCCGCGCCTGGCCGCTGCCGGTCATGCCGCCAATTCACCCCTGGACTTCGGCACGGGCGACGCTGCCCGCGCCCGCAATCGGCGGATCGAGATCCGGCTGACGAGCCGCTAGGATCGCCAGCCAACAGTCGCGTCATCGCAAGCGCCGCGAGAGATCTCCCGTACATCGAGATCGCCCCGCAGCGCTCGGGATGACGGTCCAACAAGCCATAGGAGGACACGCATGAGCGGCACGTTCGGTTTGATTGCGACCCTGCCGGCAATGGCTCTGTTGGCGGCCGCCATGGCCATGCCGGCGGCCCGCGCCGCGACCGTCGTCTATGTCAGCAACGCCGAGAGCAACGACATCTACATCCTGCATCTCGACCCGACGAATGGCGCGCTGAACCTGATCGACAAGGTTGCGCTGCCCGGGATCGCCAAGCCAGGGCCGACAAGCCCCATGGCGGTGAGCCCCGATCGCCGGTTCCTCTATGTCGGGGTGCGTTCCGAGCCGTTCACCGTCGTCGGCTTCGCGATCGATCCGACCAGCGGCAAGCTCACGCCTACCGCCAACGGGCCGCTGGCCGACAGCATGGCCTACATTGCGACCGACCGCAGCGGACGATACCTGCTCAGCGCGTCCTACGGCGGCAACAAGGTGACGGTGAACCCGATCGGACCGCCGGGCACCGTGCAACCTCCGTCGCAGATCGTCGCGACCGAGCCCAATGCCCACGCCATCCTCGCCGATCCGGCCAACCGCTACGTGCTGTCGACCAGCCTCGGCGGTGATCGCGTGCATCAATTCCGCTTCGACGCCAGTGCGGGCACGCTGACGCCGAACACGCCGCCATCGGTTGGCGTGAAGGCCAAGGCAGGCCCACGGCACTTCGTGTTCCATCCGCAGGGAATGTTCGTCTATCTGCTCAACGAACTCGATGCGTCGGTCGACGTCTTTACCTACGACTCCGCATCGGGCCACCTCAACGGACTGCAGACACTGTCCGCCCTGCCGGCCGGCTTCGATGGTAAGCCGTGGGCGGCCGACCTCCACATCACGCCGGACGGCCGGTTCCTCTATGCCTCGGAGCGCACATCCAGCACGCTGGCGGCGTTCAAGGTCGATCCGGGAGCGGGTACGCTGTCGCTCGTCGGCCACACGCCAACCGAAAAGCAGCCGCGCGGCTTTGCCATCGACCCGTCGGGCCGCTACCTGCTGGCCGTCGGCCAGCTCTCGCACGGCCTGTCGAGCTATCGCATCGACGCCGATAGCGGCCAGCTCGTGAAGCTCAACGCATACCCGATGGGCCAGAACCCGAACTGGGTCGAGATCGTCACGCTGCCCTAGGGTCGCTTCTTCGGGCCGCGGGCGTCCACGCCCGCAAGCGTACGCGGAAGGCGAACTTCGTCGGCGCTGACGCGCCGGTGCGGGCGTGGACGCCCGCGGTCCAAAAAAAGCCGGTCACCGCCCTGTCGGCATCAACGAAACCCGCAGGCGTTCGTTGATCGCCGCGGGCGTCTCGGCCACGATCGTCAGCGCAGCCAGCCGCCCCGAGATTCCCTGTGCCGCGCCGGCATCACGCATGTCGGCGGCGATGCGCTCGGCAGTCTTGGCCACCGACTCGTCGGCCGTGTCGAACACACCCACCGTCAGATGGGGCTCGAAGCGGACCGACGGCTCGCGGTAGCGCTCCAGCGGACCCTCGTGCAGCGCGCGATGCAGGTCGATCATGGCCAGGTGACCGCGATGCGGCACCAGCGTGATATAGGCGCGGCCGGATAGCGGATCGGCAATCGGCAGGACCTTGCCCAGCGTGAAGGTGATCGGCGCCGTTGCCGCAGCGACGGCACCGACATGCGCGATCAGTGCGTTCTCAGCCGCGTCCGGCAGCGCGAAGGCAAACGTGAAGTGCGGGCCGATACGATCGGCCTGCGTGGGGTGATAACGGGCGCGCAGCGCTGCCAGCAACTGCGCGTCCGACGGCGCCAGCTCGGGAAAAGCAACGACGTAAAGCCGCGCGCTCATCCATAGCTCTTGGCCATGCCCGCCGCTGGATCGATGGCCGCGCCATAGGGCGGGAACGGATAGCGCAAACCGTTCTTCGACAGATGCCCCATGCCTTCAACGGCGCGCAGATACTCGTCGGGCGGGCACGCCATCAGCAGTTCGTCGTCGGCCACACCGCCATAGCGCCGCTCGGCGAAGCACGGCAGCGACAGCGACGTCTGCCGAGTCGACAGTGCGCGTCCCCAGGAATCGGCACAGGCGCTTTCACCGGTGACCGTGAAATCGTAACGACGGTAGCGATGGAACTGCAGGCCGTTGATGAAGAAGATCATCTGGCCGGGCGTGCCATAGAACAGGCAGATGTCGGGCGGATCGAGCCGCGCGGCACGCAGTGGCGCCACCACGAGGCCGTTGTACTTGCCGTTCGCCACCCGCGGCATCGTAGCCTGGTGCATGCGGGCGGCTTCCTTGTTGCCGAACCAGACGCCGTTCATGTGCTCGCCCGACAGGAAGCCCTCGCCGGGATGGTTCAGCCCTACCACACCGCCGCAATTGCCGCCGCGCGTGTTGTCGACGGTGATGCCGAGCGTAAAGCCCGACCAGCGCGCCTGGGTCACCATCTGGCACATGGTGAAGCGGTGGCCCTCGGTCGGCCGGCGCAAGCCCTGGACCTTGTCCATGTCGGCCGGGTCTTCGAACAGCTTCATGCCGATCGGCAACGTACGGATACGCAGCAGGTCGTTGAGCTTCACCGTGGCCTCGGCCAGCATCTGCCCCGTGATCGTCTCCGGCGGCGTCCACGGCTTGACCTTGTGGCCGGGCGGTAATTCTGTGGCGGGGGCTTGTGATGCTGACATGGCTTCCTCCGTAGCGCCGCGATCCGTCCATTGTAATGGCATCGTCACGGGCGTCGATGGTGTCGCAGGCGATACCCTTGAATTGCATGGCGCCTCCCCTACGTTGCAAGGCCTCGTTTCCCCCCTCGCGGGTAACGGGCATGCGAAAGGCATAGAACAAAAGGGTGACGAAATATGTTGGAAGACATCGCGGCGCTGGCTGCCGATCCCGCCGCCTGGGTGGCCCTGGCCACCCTGATCGCGCTCGAGGTCGTGCTCGGCATCGACAACCTCATCTTCATCTCGATCCTCACCAACAAGCTGCCCGAGCACCAGCGGGTCCGGGCGCGGCGCATCGGCATCGGCCTGGCCCTGATCATGCGGCTGGCGCTGTTGGGCACCATCGCGCTCATCGTGCGGGCGACGGAACCGATCGAGCTCTTCGGCTACAAGCTCTTCCTGTCATGGCGTGACGTGATCCTGATCGCCGGCGGCCTGTTCCTGGTGTGGAAGGCGACCAAGGAGATCCATCACAGCGTCGATCCCGATCCGCATCCCGACTTCCTCGACGGCCGCGAGAAGGGGCTGGGTTTCGCCGCCGCCATCGCGCAGATCCTGGCGCTGGACCTCGTCTTCTCGATCGACAGCATCGTCACCGCCGTGGGCATGACGCCGCACGTGCCGATCATGGTCGTGGCCGTGGTCGTGGCCGTGGTCGTGATGCTGCTGGCAGCCGAGCCGCTGTCGCGGTTCATCCAGAAGAACCCGACCCTGGTGATGTTGGCGCTCGCCTTCCTGCTGATGATCGGCATGACGCTGATCGCCGAAGGCTTCGGCGCCCATGTGCCCAAGGGCTACATCTACGCCGCGATGGCATTCTCGGTGCTGGTCGAGGCGCTGAACATGATGTCGCGCCGCGCCCATCAACGCCGCGCCACCGCCTTGGCGGCACGCGGCACGATGAACAAAACGTAGAACCGGTTCCCGTCAGGGCTGCGCGCAGAACGCGCGCAGTTCGCTCACGGTCTCATCGGCGTTCTGCTCGGGAAAGAAGTGGCCGCCCGCGATCGGGTGGCCCTTCACGTCGACCGCCCACTGGCGCCAGATTCCCAACGGGCCACCGTCCGCCGCATACCAGGTGTCGAGCGCACTGCCGGCACTCCACAGCACCAATGTCGGACACGCGATGCGACGGCCAGCGCTCTGGTCCTCGACGTCGCGCGCATCGTCGATCGTGGCCGCCGCGCGATACTCTTCACAGATCGCATGGACGGTGGCGGGGTCGCGCAGCGCATCGATGTAGGCCGCCCGCACGTGCGGTGGAAAGCTGGCGTCGTCCGAACCCCATTGCTGCAGGGCGTCGTCGACGACAGCGGCCGGGTCGGCGAGGAGCAGGCGCTCCGGCAGTGGTTCGGGCTGTGCCAGCAGCGACCAGGGCCAGAACGCCAGAGCGAACCGGACATCGGCGCGGCGAAACGCTTCGCTGGTCGGAATGACATCCAGCACCGCCAGACGGTCTATCCGGTCGGCATGATCCAGTGCCATGCGATAGCCGACGCGCGCGCCGCGATCATGCCCGATCACGGAAAACCGGGAGAAGCCCTGGCCTTCCATCATGCGGACCATGTCGTAGGCCATCACGCCCTTGGCGTACGGTGCATGATCAGGAGTCGACGGCGGCTTGCCGCTGGCGCCGTAGCCGCGCAGATCGGCGCAAATGACGGTGAACTCCGCCGCCAAGGCCGGCGCTACGCGATGCCACATCACATGCGTCTGGGGGAAACCGTGCAGCAACAGCAGCGGCCGCCCGCTGCCCTTGCGACGGATGAAGATCGTCGTGTCGCCGACATCGACGACCGCCGTCTCAAACCCATCAAACATCGACGTCACGTCAGGTTGAGGCCACCATCGGCGATGATGATTTCACCCGTCACGTAGTCATTGGCGACCAGTGCGGCAACCAGGTCGGCGATGTCCTCGGGCTGCGCCATGCGGCGCATCGGCGCCTTCGTGTTCCACAGCTCGATGGCGGTATCCCAACCGGTCGTCATCGGCGTATCGACCAGGCCTGGTGCCACGCCGTTGACCCGGATCGTCGGACCCAAAGTCAGCGCCAGCAGCTTGGTGACGTGATGCAGCGCAGCCTTGCTGGCGGCATAGGGAATCGAGCCACCCTTGGGCCGCACCGCGGCATGCGTGCCGATATTGACGACGCAGGCCGGACGTCCCGACTCGGATGACTGTCGCAGCGCTGCCTCGGCTTCGGCGATCAGCACCCAGGGCGCGATGACATTCACGTCCATCATACGGCGCCAGATCTGCGGTGTGGCCGCCTTCAAGTCGGCGTGCGGGATGCGCATGGTTTCGCCGGCGTTGTTGACCAGCACGTCGAGCCGGCCGTGGCGCCCCAGCAACTCGGCGATCAGGTGGCGCGCCTGCGCCTCGTCGGCAAGGTCGGCAGCGATGTAGTCGATCGCACCAACATCGGCGAGCAGCGACGACGCATCGTTGCGAACCCGCCGCCCATGCGCCACGACGGCGTAGCCGTCGCGCGCCAGCCGCCGCGCCGCGGCAGCGCCGATGCCCGACGTCGAGCCGGTGACCAACGCCAGCCGGCGCTCAGGAGGCAGCGGCATGCGCTGTCACCGGTATCGGCGTCAGCAACGCCGTCGAGCTCGCTGTCGCGATCAGCTTGCCAGCCATGTCATGCAGTTCGCCCTCGAGAAAGGCGACGGTACGGCCCCAGCGCTGGATCCAGCCCTTGGCCAGGTAGACACCGGGATGTGCCGGTGACAGGAAGCTCACCTTGATCTCGAGGCTGGGCACCGTCACGGTGAACTTGGAACGCGCGACGCAAGCGTGCGCCATGGCGGTGTCGAGCCAGCCGGTGACAAAGCCGCCCTGCACGATGCCGCCTTTGGGACTCCACTCGATCGAATGGCAGTGATCGCGCGTCGCAGTGCAACGGATCGTCACTGTGCCCTGCGACGCATCGACCTCGACGACCTCGGTCCCCAGCGTCGTGTTGGCCGGCTGCCGGTAGCTATTGAAGCGCTGCAGAATCTCCTGGTCGTTCATCCCGTCTATCCATGCCTATCCGATTACGCTGCGTAACACGAAACGACGCACCGAGCAGCGGGGACCGCCTCACGGCTGCAATGCGCCATCGAGCAGAAGATCGAGCGACGCGATCAAGCCGCTGCCTTCGCCTGCCGCCAGGTGGCGCTGGATTCGCCGTTCGTGCCGGCGCACCGCCGCTTCGTAGACAGGCAGCAGCGCCGTTCCCGCCGTGCCCAGCTCTAGCGCGTGCGTGCGCCGGTCGGTCGGCGAGGGATGACGCTTGATCAGCCCGTGGTGCTCGAGCCGGTCCAGGATCGGCACCAAGGTCGAGCGGTCGACACCAATGGCGCGCGCCAGCGCCGTCTGGCTCAGCCCGGCATTGCGCGACACCAGCACAAGAATGCCGAACTCGCCTGGCGTGACGGGGATCTTCGCCGCCGCCATCTCGCGCGCGAAATCCTGAAACACCGCGACCTGGGCCCGGCGCAGGGCATAGCCGACCAACCCGGTCAGCATGCCGCGGTCCAAGCCGTCGACACCGATACCGCCTGGCTCGGGCTGCGGTGTGGACTTCTGACGGGATGGACGCGACATGGCCTTCATGCTATCAGATTGTTTGGGGGGCAAACAATTTCCCCTTCAGCGACAGTACCGGCGGCTGGTGGGTCTGTCGAGCGAGCGCGTTGCCGGGGCGGGACGGCACCTGACGAGAGGTCCAGCGTGGGTCACCAGGTCAAGATTTCCAACACCGGCGCCGTGCTCGACTGCGGCTCCGGCGTCACGATCCTGGAGGCGGCGCTCGATGCCGGCGTCCCCTACCCGCATGGCTGCCAGTCCGGCAATTGCGGTGCCTGCAAGTCGAACCTGCTCGAGGGCGCCGTCGCCATGGAGGGCTACTCCGAATTCGCGCTGATGGACGAAGAGCGTGCGCGCGGCCTCATCCTTGCCTGCCGTGCGGTGCCCGACATGCCCTGCGAGGTGGCCTGGCTCGACGAGGACGATCTGATCGTCCATCCGCGCCGGGTGCTCACCACCACCGTGACGGCAATCGATGATGCCACGCACGATATCAAGCGCGTGCTCCTGGACGTGAACAGTGGCGGGCCGTTCACCTTCTCGGCGGGACAATATGCCAGCGTCAGCTTCGCGGGCGCGCCGGCGCGCGACTATTCGATGGCCAACCGACCCGACGACAAGCTGCTGGAGTTCCACATCCGGCGCATGCCGGACGGCAACACCAGCGCGCACGTGGCGACCAACGTGAAGCTCGGCGACAAGGTGCGCGTCGAAGGACCGTTCGGCACCTCCTATCTGCGCGAAAGCCATCGTGGCCCCATCCTTGCCATCGCCGGCGGCTCGGGCCTGGCGCCGATCAAGTCGATCGTCGAGCAGGCGTTGGCCCGCAGGATGCCGCAGCACATCCACCTCTATGTCGGCGTGCGCGACGAACGCGATCTCTACCTCGAGAACCACTTTGCTGCCCTTGCGGCGGCCCATCCCACGCTGCACTTCATCCCGGTGCTGAGCGAGCCCGATGGCGCCACGGCGCGCCGCACGGGTTTCGTGCACGAGATCGTGGGCCGCGACTTCGGCGACGTCGACGGCTGCAAAGCCTATGTCGCCGGTCCGCCGATCATGGTCGAGGCGGCAACGAAACTGCTGACAGCGCGCGGCATGCGGCGCATCGACGTACATGCCGACGCTTTCTATACCGCTGCGGAAATGGAAGCCGCCGGCAAGAAGACCGGCGCCCAGATGTAAACGGAGGGCTATCGCACCATGTCATCCCGAGCGTAGCGAGGGATCTCCTGCGCAAGACGCACAGTGCACTATTCGCTGGAGATCCCTCGCTACGCTCGGGATGACGGTAGGCCCGGATGTGAGGGAGGGTAGCGTGAGCGGATTGCTTGACGGAAGAGTGGCGATCGTGACCGGCGGCGGCCGCGGCATCGGCCGGGCCGTGGCAGAGGCGCTGGTTGGCGCCGGTGCCAAGGTCGTGATCGCCGATAACGGCACCGGCATCGACGGCAACGGTGCCGACGCCGCTATCGCCACCGACGCCGCCAAGGCACTGGGTGCCAACGCCATCGCCTGCGGCGACAGCATCGCCTCGCCCAGCACGGCCAAGGCCGCCGTCGATCTGGCGGTGCGCACGTTCGGCGGCATCGATATCGTGGTCAACAACGCCGCCATCCTGCGCGACTCATTCGTCTTCAAGGCCGCTCCGCGCGACTGGGAAGCGGTGATCCGCACCAACCTATCGGCGCCGTTCTATCTGACGTCGGCCGCCAGTGCCGTGATGCGCGAACAAGGCAAGGCCGGCCGTGCCGGTGGCCGCTACGACTGGGGTCGCATCATCAACATGGTTTCGTCGGCCGGGCTCTACGGCAATCTCGGCCAGGCCGCCTATGCCAGCGCCAAGGCGGGCTTGTTCGGTCTGACGCGCGTGACGGCAATGGACCTGGTGCGGGCGCAGATCACCGCCAACGCCGTCGCCCCCTTCGCCCGCACGCGCGTGACCGACGTCATCCAGCCGGCCAACGATGCGCAACGCAGTTACAAGGAACGCGCGCTCAAGATCGATGCCAAGCACGTCGCCAACCTGGTGCTGGCGCTGTGCAGTCCGGCGGCGGTATCGATCACCGGTCAGCTGGTGGGCGTGCGCGGCCGCGAGATCTTCCTGTTCGGCCAGCCGCGGCCGGTGGCGCGCCTGACCAATGCGACAGCCGACTGGACGCCCGATGCCCTGATCGCTGCTTTGCAGCGCGACGGCGCCGACAAGATGACCGACCTCACGACCGATCTCGAAGCGTTCAACACCGAGCCCGTCGTCTGACGCGCGGCCATGGAGGCCCCCATGAGCGAAGCAGAGCCCATCGTCGTCAAGACCGTCGCCGAGCTGAAGGACGCGCCCGAGGAGTTCCGCGAGGCCGTGGCCAAGCTGGTGATCAGCCATGCCATCAACGAGCTCTATGGCGCCCAGGTGTTCGACGAGCCGGCCATCGCGTTGGCGCCGACGCCCTACGCTAAATGGCTGACCTGCCGCGTGGCGATGGAAGAATACGGCCACCATGTGCGCTTCAAGCAGCTGGGCGAACAGATCGGCATCCCCGAGGGTCGCATGATGCCCAGCGACAGCAAGCGGCCACTGTCGATCTTCGAGTTCCCGCTGAAGACCTGGGAAGAGTTCGTCACCATCAAGCTGTTGGCGGACCTGGCCGAGATCCTGCAGGTCGAGGACCTGCTGCATTGCGCCTTCCATCCGCTGCGCAACCTGGCGCGCGCCACCATGCCGGAGGAGCGCTTCCACGCCCAGTTCGGCGAGGATTTTGCCGCCGAACTGGTGAAGACGCCGGAGGGCAAGGCGCGCCTGCAGGACGCGATCAACCGCTACTTCCCCTACCTGCCGGCATTCTTCGGCGGCTCCAAGTCGCGCAACAACGAGATCTTCCGCAAGTGGAACATCAAGCTGCGCACCAACGACGACATGCGCGCCGATTTCCTCAACCGCGCACGTGAGGTCACGGCCAAGTACGGCCTCTCCTTGCCGGAGTACCAGGAAGCGGCGTGAGCGCGCGTCGTCCGGCCCGCCGTGACGAGCCCTGCCCCGAGCCCTGACGACGTCGGCGACGCCATCGCCGCAGCATCGTGGTTTGCCGCCGTCGGCGAGCCCTGGACAGCGGCCGATCAGAGCGAGGCGGAAAGCTACACTCACGCCCTGCAGCTGGGAATGCTGCGCATCGCCATCGCACACGACTGGCACGACGCCGCCCGCATCACGCAAGACCCCGGATGGTCTCGCACCTGGTGGGATATCGAGGAGCACCAACGACAGGACCTGACTCTCGCCGCCGAACGCCAGGTCGGTCGCCATGCGCTCATGACGGCGCTCAGCGCCGTGATGGCCGCGGCAGGCGATCTGGTGCACGGCAAGGCAGCGCTGGCGGCGGCACGGGCCGGGATCGCCGATCCGACGCTCACGCGCGTGGCCGCCGGTGCCGCGGCGATGGCCTGCCACCAGCTCGCCCTGTCCACGATCGCGCAAGCATCCGAGAGCCACCCATTCCGCATCAAGTTCCGTCTGTTCGCCGCCGGTCGCTGGCCGCTCTGCGCCGTCGGCGATGCGATGTACGTATTCTGAACCGTCCTTGCCGACGCAATGCCGGCCGGCGCAGGATCAACTGAAACCCGAGGGAGACCGTCCGTGACCGCGCCAGCCGACCACCGCACGTTATTCGCGCACGCCAACGGCTCCGTGCCGCACACGCGGGGTTTTCTGCCGCGGCCCGGCGGGCGCATCTACTACGAAGCCACGGGTGATGGACCGGCAATCATTTTTGCGCATGGGCTGGGCGGCAATCACCTGTCGTGGTGGCAGCAGGTACCGACGTTCTACACCCAGTACACGTGCGTGACCTTCGCGCATCGCGGCTTTGCGCCGTCCGACCCGATCCCCGGCGGCCCGCATCCGCGCGACTATGCCGACGACCTCGCGGCGCTGATCGCACATCTGGCGCTGACGGACGTCCGCGTCGTCGCCCAATCCATGGGCGGCTGGTCGGCGGTCGAGTACGCGCTGCGCCAGCCGCCTGCGTTGAAAGGCATGGTGCTGGCCGCCACATCGGGCACGCTGGATCCGCGGTCGGTCGATGGATCCGGTGACGCCCTGGAAGCCTGGACACAGGCGGCGACGGCCAAGCTGGCGGATTGCCGCCAGCGCGGCATCCATGTCGCCGCCGGCCCTCGCATGGCAACGGAGCAGCCGGCCCAGCACTTCCTGTATGCCGCGATCGACGCCATGAACGCTGCCCTCGACAAGGAGGTCGTGCGCCAGCGCCTGGGTGAGACGCGCGGGCGCGGCCTCGACGACGCCCGCCGCATCAGCGTGCCGACGCTCTTCATCACCGGCGAAGAAGACATCGTCTTCCCGTCCGTCATCGCTCCGCGCCTGGCTGCCGCCCTGCCCAAGGGCCGCGCCGCAGAAATTACTGCTGCCGGGCACTCCGCCTACTTCGAGCGACCAGACCAATTCAATCGTCTGGTCCACCACTTCTTCGCCGACCTCGGCTGACAATTCACCGAGGGTCCATCATGGCCGACGTGCCCCGCGACCTTGCATCCTTCCTCGCGCCCCGGTCCGTCGCCGTCATCGGCGCTGGCGAACGCGCGACATCCTCCGGCGGCGCCGTGATGCAACTGCTGCAACGCACCGGCTACCGCGGCCGGGTGGTGCCGGTCAATCCGCGCGGCGGCGAGATCTTCGGCTATCCGGCGGCGACATCCATAACGGACGTCTCGCCGCCGGTTGACCTCTGCGTCGTCGTCATTCGTCCCGACCTCATCGTCGATACCGTGCGCGAAGCCGCCGATGCCGGACACCGCGATTTCCTGGTGCTGCCCGGTGGTTTCGCCGAAGCCGGTCCGGTCGGACAGGCCCGCGACGGCGAACTGCGCGCGCTCGCCCAGGCGCGCAACCTGACGATCGCCGGGCCGAACTGCGCGGGCGTCATCCATCTCGATCCGGCGTGGCCGTTCGCCGCGACCTTCCTGCGCGACGTGCCGCCCGGCGTAACGCCGGGTGCCGGCAATGGCGTGGCGGTGATCTCGCAGTCCGGCGCACTGATCGAAGAGATCATCGCCAAGGCCAACGCGCAGAAGTTGCCGCTGATGTCGGCCGTGTCGGTCGGTAACGCCATGCATCTGGGCGTCGATGATCATCTCGCGTGGCTTGGCGCGCGGCCGGAGATCGGCTGCGTGCTGCTCTATGTCGAAGGCATCGACGATGCCCAGCGCTTTCGCCGGATCGCGCGCTCGGTTGCGGCCGACAAGCCGATCATCGCACTGTTCGGCGGACGCACGGCGATCGGTGGACAGGCGGCGACGGCGCATACCGGCGCCGTGCCCAACGATGACGACGCCATCACCGCCTTCTGCGCCGACTGCGGCATAGTGCGCGTCGAGTCCCTGCGCCGCCTGTTGATCGCGGCCAAGGGCTTCGGGCGCTATCCGCAAGGCTTGGGCAAGCGCACGCTGGTGCTGTCGAACTCCGGCGGCCCCGGCGTACTGTGCGCCGATCGCGCCACCTTGGAGGGCCTCGACGTCGCGCCGTTGCCATCGGCCTTCGCCGACGTGTTGCGCCAACAGTTGCCGCCCGAGGCATCGGTTGCCAATCCGCTCGATCTGTTGGCCGATGCGCGTGAGGATCGCTTCGGCCTCGCCTTCGATGCCGCCATGATGCATGCGGCGGCGGCCTACGATCAGATCCTGATGATTCACGTCGTACCGTTCATGGTCGATGCCGGCCCTGTGATCGCGCGACTGGCAGCATTGGCCGCCGACACCCGCCTGCCCTTGATGCATACGATGATGGGCACGCTGCCGGACAAGGACGCGTGGTTCGCGGCAATGGAATCAGCCGGCGTCCCGATGTTCAACGATGCCGAAGAAATGGCAGAAGCCGCAGGCTTGCTCGCGCGCTACGCTGGTTGCCGCGCACGCGCGCGCGCATCGAACGTGGATGCGGCAATACTTCGCGATCGTCGCTCGTGATCAGCCAAACTGGACTGTTTCTCGCATTATCATTCTTGGTTTGTTCTCTCCTACACTTGGCTGATGTTGCATTTTTGCAACTTTCCACTGGACTCAAACCTCAGGGTGCTGTGAAAGTCGCGCCAACACAGGGCAGGGCCGGCCGATCCGCGCTGCTTGATTGAGCTCCGCGGATCGACCCACCCCGTCCCGAACAAGACAAGCCGTTCATCCGACCACGTCATGCGGGGAAGGGGTTCATGCCGGACACAACCGGGCAACGGCGACGCGTTGTCGTCTATGCTTCAGCTATATCCATGGGGTTGATGACCGCGGCAGGCGCTTTGAGCGTCGCGTGGGCGGCACCCAACACACAAGTCATCCGGCCGCCGCAGCAGGCGACCACAACAACACCGAAGAGCACGCCGACCGCCACCAGACCGACGGCCGTCAAGCCGTCAGCGCCGACAGGCGCCAAGCGCGTCACGGTACGCGGCACGGCAACACGACAAGTTACTGCGCCCAGCGCAGCGGCTTCTGAAGAAGCCAAGCCGTTCGCTATCGATCCGGCGCGGCCGCTTGCCGACCAGCTCGTGGCCGTCGGCGTTGACGCCAACGATGCACGCGCTGCAGCGCAAGCTGTGGCCGAGCTGAAGGGCGCGTCACTGAGCGCCGGCAACACGGGGCGCGCCGCGCTGATTGCCGATGGTGCGAAAGGAACGCCGCACCGCCTGCAGTCCTTGCAGATCTTTGGTGCCACCGGCATCGTCGCTGATGTCGAGCGCAGTGCCGACGGCAAGTTCACCGGCAAAACGGCCACGGCCGTCGCCGGTACTCAAGCGCCCGCCGCGGTGCGGCCCGCCAGCCTCAGCACCGACCCGTCGAGCGCTGATGCCGGCCAGGACGATCCGCGCATGTGGAGCACGCGCGACGGCCAAAGCCTGCGCACCGCCAAGTCCTTGCGCGACATCGCGCAATCGACGGTGGGCCTGCGTCGCATATCGGCCAACGGCGATGCCAATGTCGCCCTGGCCAATGCCGGCATCGAGACGGGCACGGCCCGTTCGGCAGCGCAGGCGCTGGCTGCCGTGGCGCCCGCGAACCTGGACCGCCGTTCGGCCAACATCGAGGTCGTGAACGGGCGCACCGGCGATGGCCAGGTGCGGCTGCTGACAGCGACGATCTACGACCGCAACGCGCGCGGCCAGGTCTGGTGGTTCGCGCCGCGCAACCAGCCCGAGGGCTTCTTCGACGAGCGCGGCAACCGGGTCGGCGACACAGGCATGACCCTGCCGATCGAAGGCAGCCACATCTCATCGCCCTTCGGGACGCGGCGCTGGGGTCGCTGGGCTGCGTTCCACAACGGCCTCGACGTCGCCGGCCAGTACGGCACGCCCATCATCGCCGCCGCCGACGGCGTCGTCGACTACACCGGCTGGTACTACAACTACGGCAAGACCGTGCGGATCGTGCACGGCGATTCGCTGGCGACCAGCTACAGCCACATGTCCAACTTCGCGGCGGGTGTCGGACCGGGCACGCGCGTCCGCAAGGGCCAGGTCATCGGTTACGTCGGCAGCACCGGGCGGTCGACCGGCCCCCATCTTCACTTCTGCGTGCTGGTCGACGGCCAGTTCGTCAACCCGGCGCCCTACGTTGCCGGTGGCGGCGGCGGTTCCTTGACCGGCCAGGACCTGGTCTCCTTCCGTGACTGGCAGCGCACGACCGCTGGCATGGCGCGCGGCGGCTCGACCCGGCGCACGAGCAACGATCCCGACGGCTACAACCGGCTGTAACCGCCTACGTGTGGCCCCTGCCCCAGACGATGCGCCGGCGACCTTCGCCGGCGCATTGCGTTTGGGATC
>Ga0187894_10000877_pt1 | contig 40364 bp, 31 predicted proteins | sample GBC1701081metaG_FD_136650 | JGI IMG/M metagenome (GOLD analysis project Ga0187894, IMG submission 136650) | White microbial mat communities from a lava cave in the Kipuka Kanohina Cave System on the Island of Hawaii, USA - GBC170108-1 metaG ... | reverse complement strand
CTTCGAGTGCGACTATCTCAAGCGCCTCATGCGCGAGCACTGCGGTAACGTCACCCGGGCCGCGCGCACAGCGGGCAAGGACCGGCGCGAGCTCGGCAAGCTTCTGAGGAAGTACCACGTGGACCCGAAGTTCCTCGGCGGCGCTGCGACCGAGGACGACCCCCCGGGTGGCAATCCTCCCACCGTGGGGTGAGCTCCCCTCACACGGCCAAGCCCGCTTCGATGCGGTCGAAAATCGCGCAGTACTCCGCTGTGCCGCGTGAGGGCGCGCGGGGTTTTTTCCCCCGCGCGCCGGATCGTCTCTCGCGCATCTCTCGTCATTCCGGCGATTTGCGCGTGCCGGCCTGCGCCCGATCGTGGCCTGAATCGTGCTCGACCTACCGCGGACTCGGGAAGAGCCGCCGCGCCACACCTCGACGCACAAAGGGGGGCGATTGGACGAGGACGAGGTCGCCGCTGCGATCCTCGGCTACCTCGCCGAGCACCCGCGGGCCATGGACAGCCTGGCGGGCATCGCCGAGTGGTGGCTCATGCGCCAGCGTATCCGCGTAAACGTGACGATGCTCGCGCAAGTCCTGAGGCGGCTGACGGAGCGCGGAGTGCTGGAGGAGCTCGGGCCCCCTCACGACCCACGCTATCGGCTCAAAGAGAGCGAGGAGAGAGGCCAATGCCGGTAAAACCGACCTTCCCCGGCGTGTACATCGAGGAAGTTCCCAGCGGCGTGCGCACGATCGTCGGCGTGGCCACCTCGGTGGGCGCGTTCATCGATTACTTCGCCCGCGGCCCCATGGACCACGCGCTGCAGATCTTCAGCTTCGCCGACTTCGAGCGGGAGTTCGGCGGGCTCGACGCCCTGAGCGAGGGCAGCTACGCCATCCAGCAGTTCTTCCTCAACGGCGGCAGTGAGGCCTGGGTCATCCGCGTCGGGCAGACGCCGGTGGGAGGGGCTGCGACCTTCGCCACGGCGCAGATCGATCTGCTGGACGGGGTCGGCGGCGCCGGCTGTCTCCAGGTGTTCGCCGGGCGCCTCATCCGGGGCGTGGCCGTGCGGGACCCCGGCGCGTGGGGCAACTTCATCCGCCTGGACGTCGACTACGACATCAGTCCGTCCAACCTCTTCAACTACGACAACGATCCCACCCATCTGTTCAACCTGATCGTCTCGGAAGTGGCGCAAGGAGGTACGCAGCCGGTGCTGCGGACCGAGATATTCCGCAACCTGACCCTGACCCCCGGGTTCGTCAACTACGCCATCGACGTGGTCAACGAGGGCTCGCGGATCGTCCAGGTGGCGCCCCTGGGGGCTCCCAACACGAATCGACCGGCCCAGACGGGAACGGTCGGCAACGTGCTGGTCCCCGCTACCGTGCTGGGTATCGCCCTCGGCGCCACGCTGCGGGCCCAGATCACCGGCGAGGCGGCCAGCAACGTGGTCACCATCACCGCGGCGCCGACGAGCTTGCCCAACGCCCGAGCTCTGCTCGAGGCCGGGCTGCACGCGGCCGTGCCCACCGATCCGCGCTACACCAACGCGACCGTCCAGCTCATCGGAGGCCGCTTCCGCGTCCTGACGGGCCGGGCCGGCGCCCCGGCGACGCCGGGCAGCCCCTTCAACCCGGAAAGCACGATCACCTTCACCGAGGACGGCGGCGGCACCGCGAACGCCCTGGGCCTGCTCGGAGTGGCCACCAACGTCCAGCAGTACTCGGTCGGGCTCGGGGCGGCGGGCGCGCAGGCCAACGCGATCCCGGGTGACGACGGCGACCTGCCTCTGGCCACCGACATCGTCGGCGCGCGCCTGCCCAAGACCGGGATGTTTGCGCTGGAGGACGTCAGCATCTTCAACATCCTCTGCGTCCCGCGGGCGGCCGACCTGGCGACCAACGAGCTGTTCACCGTCTACAGCAACGCCGAGGCCTACTGCCTGGAACGGCGCGCGTTCCTCATCGTCGACATTCCCGAGACCACCAACGAAGTGCAGGAGATGAAGGACTTTCTGGACGCCAACGCCAACTTGCGCAGCCGCAACGCCGCCGTCTATTTCCCGCGCCTGCGCATCGCCGATCCCCTCAACGGCTTCCGCCTGCGCGACTTCGGGCCCAGCGGCACCCTGGCCGGGATCTACGCGCGCACCGACAACGACCGCGGCGTGTGGAAGGCGCCGGCGGGCATCGACGCCACCCTGCGCAATGTCAACGAGTTGAGCGACGTCATGACCGATCCCGAGAACGGCACGCTCAACCCGCTGGGGATCAATGCCCTGCGCAACTTCCCCATCTACGGCAACGTGGCTTGGGGCGCCCGCACGCTCGACGGCGCCGACGTGCAGGCGTCGGAGTGGAAGTACATCCCGGTCCGCCGCTTCGCGCTGTTCCTGGAGGAGAGCCTTTACCGCGGCACCAAGTGGGTCGTCTTCGAGCCGAACGACGAGCCGCTGTGGGCGCAGATCCGCCTCAACGTGGGCGCCTTCATGCAGAACCTCTTCCGCCAGGGGGCCTTCCAGGGCCAGAGCCCGCGCGAGGCGTACTTCGTGAAGTGCGACAAGGAGACGACGACCCAGAACGACATCGACCAGGGCATCGTCAACATCCTGGTCGGCTTCGCGCCGCTCAAGCCCGCCGAGTTCGTCATCATCAAGATCAGCCAGATCGCCGGCCAGATCCAGGTGTGAGGAGAACCGCGCCATGGCCCAGTTCACCGTCAACGCCAATCGCTTCGATCCCTACAAGAACTTCAAGTTCCGCGTGAAGTGGGATGGGCGCTACGTGGCCGGCGTGAGCAAGGTCGGCGCGCTCAAGCGCTCCACCGAGATGGTGGAGCACCGGGAGGGCGGCGATCCGAGCACGAGCCGCAAGTCGCCCGGCCGCACCAAGTTCGAGGCCATCACGCTCGAACGGGGCGTGACCCACGACCTGGAGTTCGAGCGCTGGGCCAACAAGGTCTGGAACTTCGGCGCCGGCCTGGGCTCGGAGGTCTCGCTCAAGGACTTTCGCAAGGACATCGCCATCGAGGTCTACAACGAGGCTGGCCAGAAGGTCATCGCCTACAACGTCTTCCGCTGCTGGGTCTCCGAGTACCAGTCGCTGCCCGACCTGGACGCCAACGCCAACGCCATCGCCATCCAGACGATGAAGCTGGAGAACGAGGGCTGGGAGCGCGACGTGAGCGTCGTCGAGCCGACCGAGCCCACCTTCACCGAGCCGGCCTGACCCGGCGCGGGTGATCGATCGCGCGATGACCGCCTCGGTCGCGGTGACGATTCCCGGCGGCGTGTGGCCGCACGGCAGCTGCCGGCGCGACGCGGAGCTGCGCCGGCTCACCGGCGAGGAGCAGGTCTTCCTGACGGAGGACGCCGCCACGCTGCCGCTCGCGCAGTGGTCGACCGAGGTGCTGGCGCGCTGCCTCACCCGGCTCGGCCCGCTGGCTCCGGTGACGCGCGACGATGTCCGCTCGCTCACCGCCGGCGACCGCGAGGCGCTGCTCCTGCATCTGCGCCGCCTCACCGCCGGCGACCGGCTGCCCTGCCTGCTGACCTGCCCGGCGCCGGAGTGCGGCCACGCGCTCGAGCTCGAGCTGAGCGTCGCCGACCTGCTGGTCGGCCCCCGGGCCGAGACGGCGGAGCGCTACACGTTCGTGCGCCCCGACACCGACAACGTCGTGGGCTTCCGGCTGCCCACCGGCGCCGACCAGGAAGCCGCCGCGCTCGTGGCCCGCACCGACCCGGCCGGGGCCGCCGCGCTGCTCTTGCGGCGCTGCCTCGACGCGGTCGACACCGACGACGGCCTCGCAGCGTTGCTGGAGCCGCTGTCGGCGCGGATGGCCGAGCTCGACGCCCAGGCCGAGCTGGCCCTCGCCGTCCTGTGTCCCGCCTGCAGCGGCACGTTCACGACGGTCTTCGACACCGCCGGCTACCTGTTCCAGGAGCTGCGCGCCGACACGCGGCGGCTCGACTGCGAGCTCCACCTGCTGGCGTACCACTATCACTGGAGCCCGACCGAGATCCTGGCGATGAGTCCGCGCCGGCGCCGCCGCTACCTGGAGCTCCTCGAGGAGGAGGTCGGGGCGGGAGTCGCCGGATGAGCTTCCTCCTCAATCTGGCCCGGCGTGCTGCCGGGCTGTCGATCGGCGAGGTCCAGCCGCCGAATCCGTCGCGTCTCCAGGGCGAAACCCGCGGGGCCGATCTCGACGCCAGCGACGCGACGACGCCATCGCCGCCGACGTTGGATGGGACCGGCGCGAGTGCGGCCATCACTTCCGGCGCGTCAGCGCCGGCAATCCAGCGCTCACCGGCGCTCCAGCATTCCCCGGCGACCGCCGAGCCCGCGCCACCACGCCAGCGCACGGCGCCCGAACCTACAGGCCCAGAGCGCAGCCTCCGACTGATCAGCCCCGCGCCCGCTCTCGAGCTCCGCGAGCCGGCCGACTCAAGCACACCCGGACTCGCCCACCCTCCTCGAGCGGTCCCGCCGGCCGCCTCGGCGGCCGCCGCGTCACCGGCTGCCGCCGTGGCAACGCCAGCGCAGCCGGAGGGCATGGATCACACGGTGCCCCACCCGATCGTCGACCGGGCGATCCTTGCTCCCGCCTCTCACGGCGAGCCCGTGGACCCTGTCGTCGCGGTAGCGCTCGAGCGTGCAGCGCCCGGACCACCGCTGGTCCCGCTGCCCCGGCCGACGCGCGACGATGTCGGCTCGACGGCGCTCCCGCACCCATCCCAGCCGCGGGTCGTCATCCGGCCTGCGATGACCGGTTCGCCGGCGCCGCGGCTGGCGCGACCAACCTCGGCACCAGGCGATGCTGCACCGCCGCCCGTTCACGTCCGGATCGGCCGCATCGAGGTACGCGGCACGCCGGCTGCCGCTGCGCCGCGGCAGGCGGTGATGCCGAGCGCGCCCGCCGCGCTCGGCTTCGGCGCCTACACGCGCGCGCGGACCTACCGGAGCTGGTCGCGATGAGCAACTTCCTGGCCGTCGGCGGGGTGAGCGCGTCGCTGCAGACGCTGCTGCGCGATCGGATGGAGCTGCCTCAGGGCACGACGCGCGCCGAGCTGCAGGTGACCGTCAGCAGCCCACCGGGGGACGAGGCCCAGGCGGCGGAGGACCCGCGCGTCAACCTGTTCCTCTACCGCGTGACCGAGAACGGCTCGCTCAAGAACCAGATGATCCCGGGCCAGGGCCATCCCAGCGAGTACGGGCACCCGCCGCTCAGCCTCGTCCTGCACTACCTGATCACGGCCTACGGCGCCACCGACGACAACGGCGTGCTCAACGAGACGCGAGCGCACTTCCTGCTGGGCAGCGCCATGCGCGTGCTCCACGACCATCCGGTCGTCACCGAGGCGCTGGCCACCGTCCAGGCGCCCGCTGGCCAGACGATCCTGCACCCGAGCCTGCGCGGCGAGTTCGAGCAGGTGAAGCTCTGCCTCGACCCGATCAGCCTGGAGGATCTCTCCAAGGTCTGGACGGCGCTGACCCGGCCCTATCGCCTCTCGACCGCGTACTCGGTCAGCGTGGTGCAGATCGAGAGTCGGCGCCTCAAGACGCTGCCCGCACCCGTCCAGACCCGGCGCATCCACGTCAGCGTGTCGCGGCGCCCGCACATCTCCACCGTGTACCGCACGCCGGTGCTGCCGGGCGAGGTGATCGGCGACCTGCGCGCGCACGTCCTGCAGGAGCTGACGATCGAGGGCCAGAACTTCCGGGCGGCGCGCACCTGGGTCAAGCTCGGGGGCCTCGAGCCGATCGGCGTTCAGCCGGTGGCCGACGGGCAGATCCGCATCGTGGTCCCCGACGACACCTATCCCGTCGACGCCGACCATCCCGTGCCGCGTCCGATCCCCGTGGGCGATCGCCTCCGGCCCGGTCCCCAGACCGTCGAGGTGCAGATCTCACGCCCGACCGAGGTCGTGCAGGGCGGGCTGGACAACGGCGTCGTCGTCCAGGACGACCGGCGACAGGCGTCGAACCAGGGCGTCTTCATGCTCACCCCGGAGGTGACCGGCGTGAATCCCGCGCTCGGCGGCGTGAACACGCTGCTCACGGTCACCGGCCGCCGGCTCTATCGCCCGCCGATCAAGAGCGTCATCCTGGTGGGCGACGTCTCGATCCCTGTCCAGGAGCCCGGCCCGGGTGATCCCTGGGTGGCGCCCACCGACGCGTCCGTCCAGGTGCCGCTCACCGCGCTGGCCCTCACCACGCCGCCGACGCCACCGAACACGTATGCGGTCCGCGCGATGGTCAACGGCGCCCAGAGCATGGAGAACGTGGTCTTCCAGCTGGTATGAGCACGCTGTCCATCGCGACCGAGGCGAGCACGGCCGCCGCGACGTGGGCGGAGGCGAACCAGGTGTACGTGCGGGCCGAGCTGCAGCGCCTGCGCCTGTTCCTGCAGCGCCGGGTGCGCTGGCTGCGCCACAACTGGCAGCAGGACCCGGCGGGTGCCGGCCACGGGATGGTCATCAGCGAGGCCCTGGCTGACCGCCTGCTGGCCGGCGACCAGCTCGACGCCGAGCATCGCTTCTACGAGGAAGACGCGCCGTCCCGGGCCATCACCCGCTCACTCGGCGAGCTGGACGGCGAGCTCCTGCGCCGCCGTGAAGGCCGGACGGACGCGGGAGGGCCGCCTGCGCTGGAATTCCTCGCCCGGCTGTTCGGCCTCGAACCGTTCGAGCGCGACCTGCTGCTCCTCTGCCTGGCCCCGGAGGAGGATCCGGCGTTCGCGGCGCTCTACGCCTACGCCCAGGACGACGTGCACGCGCGCTACCCGACGGTGCACTTGGCGCTGAGTCTGCTGTGCCCCGGGCCCACGGAGAGGGACGCCGCCCGGCGCGCGCTTCGTCCCTCGGGGCCGCTACGGCGCTTCCGGATGGTGAGCTTCGTCGACGGTGTCGTCGGCGCTCCGCCGTCGTGGCAGCCGCTGCGCATCGACGAGCGCATCGCCGACTACGTCCGCGGCATCAACCGGCTGGACGAGACGCTCGTGCATCTCCTCGAGCCAGTCCCGATCGCACCGGTGGCGGACGCTCACCGCGAGCTGGTCGAGGGCCTCGTGCGTTGGGCGGAGTCGGCGCCGGTCGGGGAGCCCTGGCCCCCCTTCAACCTCACCGGCGCGCCCGGAGTCGGGCAGCGGGCCGTCGCCCGTGAGTTCTGCGCCCGGCTCGGGCTGCAGCTCTACGATCTCGATCCCCGGCGCGTGCCGGTGCAGGACGCCGAGCGGCACCAGTTGCTCCATCTCGTCGAGCGGGAGAGCATCCTCTCCCGTCTCGCCCTGTACCTGGACGTGACCGACCTCGATCCGGTCGACCGGGTGACCACGGCCGCCGCCCGGGACTGGCTCGAGCGAGCCCACGGCGTCATCTGGGTGGGGAGCCAAGAGCGCTGGCCGCTGCGACGCCACACCATTCGCGTCGCCGTGCCCAAGCTGGATCCGGCGGCCCAGCGCCTGGTGTGGACGAGATCCCTGGATGGTGCGGCCCCCGCCGTTTCCGGCCAGATCGACGCCATCGTCCAGCAGTTCGATCTCGGACCCCATGCCATCGTCCAGGCGCTGACCGCGGCCCAGGCCAACGCCAGGCAGCGGCACGGTGGGCTGCCGGCGGTCACGGGCGCGGATCTCTGGCAGGCCTGCCGGGAGCAAGTCAGCTGGCGCCTCGGCGAGCTCGCGCAGCGCCTGACCCCCAGCGCCACGTGGGACGACATCGTGCTCCCGCCCGACGTGCTCGGCCAGCTCCACGAGATTGCCGGACAAGTGGCCGCGCGCCCTCACGTCTACGAGACGTGGGGCTTCGGCGCGCGCCTGCCGCGCGGGCGCGGCATCAGCGCGCTGTTCGCGGGTCCGAGTGGCACCGGCAAGACCATGGCCGCCGAGATCCTCGCCAACCATCTGCAGCTCGACCTCTATCGCATCGACCTCGCTGGCGTCGTCAGCAAGTACATCGGCGAGACGGAAAAGAACCTGCGCAACGTCTTCGACACCGCCGAGCAGAACGGCGCCATCCTGTTCTTCGACGAAGCCGACGCGCTCTTCGGCAAGCGGAGCGAGGTCAAGGACAGCCACGATCGCTATGCCAACATCGAGATCAACTATCTGTTGCAGCGCATGGAGGACTACCGCGGTCTCGCCATTCTCTGCACCAACCGGCGGGCCGCCCTCGACCGGGCGTTCCTGCGTCGCCTCCGCTTCCTCGTGGAGTTCCCGTTCCCGGACTGGCCGCAGCGGCGCCTGATCTGGCGGCAGGTGTTCCCGCCCCAGGCCGCGGTGGAGGGTCTCGACCTGGACGCGCTGTCGCGACTCGAGATCGCCGGCGGCAACATCCGGACCATCGCGGTGAACGCCGCCTTCCTCGCCGCCAGCCAGCAGGCCCCGATCGCGATGGAGCACGTCCTGCACGCCGCCCGGCGCGAGTACGCCAAGATCGACAAGATGCCCACCGAGGCCGAGTTCGGCCCTCACTACCGGCTGATGAAGACATGATCGACCGCTCGCCCATCATCGAGATCGACAGCGTCGTGCTCCGTGCAATGGGGTCGCTGCGCCCCGAGCGCCTGACGGCGTTGATCGAGGCCGAAGTCGCGCGGGCCCTGGCGGGGACGGCGTGGCCAGCGGCCGCGAACGTGCCGAGCGACGCGGGCGTTGCCGCGGAGGTCGCGCGGGCCGTGGTGCGATCGATTCACGGAGGAGCGGCCGATGTCTAACCGGAGCCACGCCACGCCCAGTCCCGCGCACGCCGGGCAGACCGCCACCTCCACGCTCTCCGCGCCGGCCCGCCGGAGGGCTGGCGGAGGCGGGCCGGGAAATCAAGCCATACAGCGACTCCTTCGTGACGGCGCGATTCGAGCCAAGCTGACCGTCAGCCAGACGGGTGACCGGTTCGAGCAGGAGGCCGACCGCGTCGCCGAGACCGTGATGCGGATGCCCGGGCCGGCGGCCACCGCCGTCGCGGCCTCCGGCCCGCCGCTCCGGATCCAGAGAGCGTGCCCGGCCTGCGAGGAAGAGTTGCAGCGCAAGCCGGCGTCAGGACCCGAGGTCGCCGGGCCCGATTTCCGGCATCCGCAGAGCGGTGGGCGGCCGTTGCCGGACTCCGAGCGCCGCTTTTTCGAGCCGCGATTCGGGCGAGACCTGGGCAACGTGCGGATCCACAGCGGTCCGGAGGCCGGCGCGGCCTCCCGTTCGGTCGATGCCCTCGCCTACACCATGGGAAGCGACGTGGTCTTCGGCGCGGGCCAGTACCAGCCGGGCACGCAGAGCGGCCGAACGCTCCTGGCCCACGAGTTGACCCATGTCGCCCAGCAGGCCACGGGCGCGACTCCCGCCGTGCAGCGTCTGGGAGACTTGACCAAGGTGCCTCCCGGGTTGGCCTGTCCAGTCGCCGTCGACAACCCGGCCTTCGTCGATACGGCGGTGCTCTTCCCACTTGGGGCGTCGAACTTGACCCCCGCCGGTGTCACGGCCATCGCGACGTTCCTCACACGGTGGAACGCGGCGGGCGCCAACAAACCGGTGAGGGTCGACGGTTACGCCAGCACCGACGGCGCGGACGCTACGAACTGGACCCTGTCGTGTGACCGGGCGCTGAGGGTCGAGGCCGAGCTGACGGCCCCTTCGGCGGGAGGACCCGGTGTCCCGGGCGGCTTGCTCTCCCATTTCGCCCAGGGAGAGACCAGCGAGTTCGGAGCCGCGCTGGACCTGAACAGACGGGCCACCATCAGCTCCGACATCACCGCCCCCCCGCTGCCGGCGTGTGCGAATCCCGGCGTGTCGAGAACCCTGGATCTGCAACCGGTCCTGTTGAGAACCGATCCCGCCGATGCCTCCCCCACCGGGAGAAGCTGGATCAGGCGATTCAACGAGGCCAACGTCATCTGGGGAAAGCTGGGGGTCACCTTCGTCGAGCGTGCGCCCGTCACGATCGACACACCGCTCAAGACCGGAGGGAACACGGCCGCGGACCAGGCGGCCATCAGGGCGTTGAGAGCTGCCGCGGGCGTCGAGATCTTCCTGGTCGACAACGACATGCCCGCCGAGGGAGGCGGAGTCACCGAGGGAGCTCCTCTGGCGGCGAGGTGCGTCGTCGGGAACATCATCCTGTCCGACCGCGGAACGAGCGTCACGATCCTGGCGCACGAGCTCGGTCACATCCTCGGGATCCGGCACCCGGGCGTGGCCCCGAATCCCGGCGACCCGGCCACGATCATGGAACCCAGTGGCTCCAACTCGGTGGAGAATCCGACGCGCAACACGATGGCCAACTTCGCGGCCATCCTGTGCCCGGCTCCGACCGGCACGACCTGCTTGCATCCGGACCCCTAGGTGGCCGGGCCATGTCGAACCGGAGGCCCTGACCCATGCCCTCTGAATTCCCCCGCAGCCCCCGGCTCCTCAAGGGTGCGCTGGTGGTCTACGAGTCGCAGAAGCCGGGGCCGCCGCCGCAGGTGATCGTCTTCCAGTACAACGCCGAGCAGCTCAGCCGCTCGCTGGCCCACCGGGCGGCGCCGCCAGAGCCGAGCGACGTCGGGGCGGCGCGCGAGGACTCCTTCCGTGTGCTCGGCCCGCCCGTCGAGACCATCACCCTCTCGGTGGTGCTCGATGCCGTCGATCAGCTCGAGCAGCCCGACCAGAATCCCGAGGTCGCCGCGAACGGATTGCACCCGGCGCTGGCGGCGCTCGAGCTGCTCCTCTACCCGCCGAGCACGCAGGTCCTGCTCAACAGGACGCTGGCCCAGGCCGGGCGCGTGCAGGTCTGTCCCGCCGACCTGCCGCTGACGCTCCTGGTGTGGGGCAAGTCGCGCGCCGTCCCCGTGCGGCTGACCAGCTTCGCCGTCACCGAGGAGGCGTTCGACCCGTTGCTCAATCCCATCCGGGCCAAGGTCGATCTGGGCATGCGGATCCTCACCTACATGGAGCTCAAGGAGGACACGCTCGGCTTCAGCGCGTACATCGCCTATCAGGCGCAGAAGGAAACGCTGGCGCGGAAGGTCCGGCCCGGCAGCGCGGTGGGCCAGATCCGCGGGCTCCTGCCGATCTGACGGAGGACCGATGTTCTTCAAGGGCAGTCGCTACGAGAGCGTGGGCACCGACAGCATCACCGATCCCGGGGGCCGGGTGATCCGATTCAAGAAGGTGCGGTTCATCCCCGAGCGGCCGGCCTCGGCCGCCCTGGTGGTCGGGCAGGGCGAGCGGCTGGACCGGATCGCCTTCCGCATCTACCAGGACCCCGAGCTGTTCTGGCTGATGTGCGACGCCAACCGCGCGCTCTGGCCGGACGACCTCGTCGCCGTGCCGGGGCGCGTGATCCGGATTCCGCCCTCGGAGGGATGACGAAGTGCCAGCCGTCACCTACACGCTGTCGATCGACGGGGCGCCCGCTGGCCAGGACCTGCTGCAGGCCATCCAGCAGATCGAGGTGGAGGACCACGCCACCATGGCCGACATGCTGCGGCTGCGGGTCGTGATCGGGGTGAAGGACGGCTGCGCCGGGTGGTCGTTCATCGACGACGCGATCTTCAGCCGCCTGGTCAAGCTTCGCGTCGACGTGGCGGTGGGCAGCGGCCGGGCCGAGACCCTCATCAACGCGTTCATCATCGAGACCAACGCCACGTTCGCCAACCAGCCGGGAGCCTCGATCCTCGACGTGGTGGCCATGGATCCCACCGTGCTCATGAACCTTCAGGAGAAGATCAAGCCGTGGCCCAACATGGCCGACAGCGACGTCGCCAACGCCATCTTCGGCGACCCCGCGTACAAGTTCACCTCCGTCGTGGACCGCACGAAGTGGAAGCGCCAGGAGAACGAGCAGACGCTGATCCAGCGGGGGACGGATATCCAGTTCCTCCAGCAGCTCGCCCAGCGCAACGGCTTCGAGTGCTTCGTGGAGACCGACGGCCTGACCGGCGTCATCCAGGGCCACTTCCACGCGCCCCGCGTGGGCGAGCCGCCGCAGGGCGTGCTGTCGGTCAACATGGGCGACGCCACCAACGTCAACGCGTTCAACGCCCGTCACGACATGCTCAGGCCGGCCACCGCCCAGGCGACCAACCTGGACGTGGCCAGCCGCTCCGACCAGCAGGCGCAGGTCAGCAACTCCGCGCTCTCCACCCTCGGCAAGCAGACGGCGCTCGAGGCCCAGCGGCAGCGGCGCGTGCTGCCCAGCCAGACCGGGCTCGCCCGCACCGGGGAGCTGCAGGCCTACGCGCAGGCCGTGGTCGACCAGTCGGCGCTGGCTATCACGGCGGACGGCGAGCTGAACACCGTCGCCTACGGCGGCCTCTTGCGGGCCAAGCGTCCGGTGCTGGTGCGCGGAGCCGGCCAGCAGTTCAGCGGCACGTACTACGTCGAGCGCGTCCACCACGTGCTGACCGCCGACTCCTACAAGCAGAGCTTCACGCTGCGCCGCAACGCCCTGGGGCTGTCGGGCCAGGAGTCCTTCGTGGCCAACACCGCGCTGCCCGCCTAGCCGAGCTGGAAAGGAACGATTCCGTATGGACACGTCGACGGAGACGGGGCAGTCGCAGGACCAGCGCACCGCGATGTTCTACGGCAAGTACCGCGGCCTGGTCACCGACAACCAGGATCCCCTCAACCGGGGCCGGGTCAAGGCCCGCGTCCCCGAGGTGCTCGGCGACGTCGACACCGGCTGGGCGTTGCCCGCCGCACCCTACGCGGGGGACGGCGTGGGCGCCTACACCGTGCCGGCGGTCGGCGCCGGCGTGTGGATCGAGTTCGAGGCGGGCGACGTGTCCAACCCGATCTGGGCCGGCTGCTGGTGGGGCGACGGCCAGCTGCCCAAGGACGAGACCGGTTCGGACTCCACCCCGTCGCGCAAGATCGTCCGAACCGACCAGGGCCTGCTGCTGGCCCTGGACGACGGCGCCACCACCATCACGCTCAGCGATTCCAACGGCAGCAATCTCATCAAGCTCAAGGTGCAGCAGGGTCAGATCACCGTGCAGGCCGCGGCGAAGGTCGTGGTCGAAGCCCCGCTGATCGAGCTGGTGCAGAACGCCACTCACCCGCTCGTGTTCGGCGATCAGCTCCTGACCTACCTGAACCAGCTGGTGACGATGTTCAACGCTCACGTCCACCCGGGAGAGCTGGCCGCCGGAATCATTCCGGTGACGCCGGCGCCGCCGGTCCCGTTCTTCCCGCCGGCCACGCCCAGCCTGCTCTCGATGCGCGTGACGTGCGGGTGAAGGGATCGGCATGCCCACCCAGCTCTATGCGGGACGGCTGGCCCAGTTCGACGTCGAGGACAGCATGGCGCGCTCGATCGAAAACGCGCTGATCCAGCTGCTGGGGCCCTTGCCCTCGGCGCCCCCCGAGCTGGTCAACGACCGCCGGGTGCTGTTCATCGCCATCGCCCGCGGCGTCATCAACCACCTGGAGAGCCGGGAGGCGGCGCTGCGGATCGAGTTCGACGTCGGGTTCACCCACGTGAGCACGCATCCCAACATCGACGTCGACCACACCGCCTAGCGATGGCGCTGTTCCTCGACTTTCCGTTCCACGTCGACGGCCGGGGGCGCGCCGCCGAGACCGGCGAGGACGATCACATCCGCGACATGATCTTCCAGGTCCTGTTCACCAACCCCGGCGAGCGGGTCAACCGGCCCGACTTCGGCTGCGGGCTCAAGCAGCTGGTCTTCATGCCCAACAGCGACGCCCTGGCCGCTGCCACCCAGGTGCTGGTGCAGGGATCGCTGCAGCGCTGGCTCGATCCGGTGATCCAGATCGAGGCGGTGGAGGTCGAGGCCGTGGAGTCGGAGCTGCGAGTCAGCGTCGTCTACAGCAAGCGCTCGGGCGGCGGCCCGCGCCGCGATGTCTTCACCGCCGCGGGGCCGGTGTAGGCGGGCGCCATGCCCTCCCTGGTCGAGCTCGGCCCGGTCTGCCGCGACGCCCAGCGGCGCGCCGATATCCTGGCGCACCCGGTCCTGAACGGCATCGACTTCGTCGAGTACGAGCGCCGCCCGCTTCCCCAGCCCCACGTCCTCGTCGTCACCTTCCTCAAGGCGCTGCCGGATCCACCCAACTCCAATCCCGACGGCGCCTACGGCCTCACTCAGCCGGCGAACCTCGGCCTGGTCCTCATCCAGGGCGGCACCCGGATCGTCGGGATCCAGCCTCTGCAGGTGACGCTGGTGGGCGGCCGTCTCGAGATCGTCGTCAGCGAGGAGGGCGACTTCTCAGACTACACGCTGGCCCTCGGCTGGGCGCTGCAGCCCGACGGCACCTTCCAGCAGCAGATCCCCGCGCTCGACCTGCAGTTCTCGATCGCGCCCATCAACTTCAAGGCCGGCTGTCCCGTCGACTTCGACTGCCGCCAGCCCGAGATCTGTCCGCCCGAGCGCCCCGTCGAGCCGCTCATCGACTACCTGGCCAAGGACTACGCGAGCTTCCGCCGGCTGCTGCTCGACCTGATCCCGCCGCTCAACCCCAACTGGCTCGAGCGCAACCCGGCGGACCTCGGCATCGCGCTCCTCGAGCTGCTCGCCTACGAGGGCGATCACCTCAGCTACTTCCAGGACGCCGTCGCCAACGAGGCCTACCTCGACACCGCGCGCCAGCGGGCGTCGGCCAAGAAGCACGCCCGGCTCATCGACTACCGGATGCACGACGGCCGCAACGCCTGGGCCTTCGTGCACTTCGCCGTCGACAGCACCGGCACCGTGCCGATTCACACCAAGGTCCTGAGCCGCGTCACCGCGCCGCTGCGCGGCCGGAGCGCCCCGCCGACCACGGTGATCCCGGCCGCCGACGTCCCCGACGAGACCTTCGACGGCGATCCTGCGCTCGCCCAGGTGCAGGTCTTCGAGACCGCGCTCGACCTCATCGTCAGCCCGCAGAACGACGAGATCCTGTTGCACACGTGGGGCAACCTCGACTGCTGCCTACCCCAGGGCGCGCGCATCGCCTACCTGTACACGCTGTCGCCGCCGCCGGGCCCGCGGCTCGCGTCGTTGCCGGTGCTCGCGACCGGCGACTTGCTCCTCCTCGAAGAGGTCATGGGACCGAAGACCGGGGCGCCGGCCGACGCCGATCCGCTCCATCGTCAGGTCGTGCAGATCGAGGACGTGCGGCCGATGACCGACCCCGCGTATCGGGATCTGCTGACAGTGGACGGACGGCTGCAGGTGTTCCAGGCCGGCGACACGCCGCTGCCGCTGCTGCGCGTCGTGTGGCGGCGCGCCGACGCGCTTTCGTTCCCGCTCTGCCTCTCCGCGCGGCTCCCCGGACGCGACCCGCTGATCAACGTGTCGGTGGCGCGCGGCAACCTGGTCCTGGCCGACCACGGCCGCACCATCCGGGAAGACTCCAACGTGGCGCCGCAGCCGACGGACATCGCCCCGCCGCCGCCAGGAGACTTCGAGGTGCGCTTCCCGGTCCCCGCGGACCGGCTGTTCCGGTTCGAGCTGCGGCGGAGCCCGCTGACGATGCAGTGCCAGCCCGACGCGGTCACGCACGACCCCGCCACGGCCATGCTGCTCACGCCCCGCCGCGACCTGACGTGCGGGGTGAGGGCCGCCCGGCCGGCCCTCGCGCTGCTGATCGACTTCCCGACCGATCCCAACCAGCTCTGGGAGCCCGTGCCCGACCTCCTCGACAGCTCCGCGTTCGACCGCCACTTCACCGTCGAGGTCGACGGCGCGGGGCGGCCCGCCGTGCGCTTCGGAGACGACGAGTACGGCCGGCGCCCCGTGGACGCCACCGCCTTCACCGCCGTCTATCGCATCGGCAGCGGCCGCGCCGGCAACGTGGGCGCCGAGGCCCTCGCTCACGCCGTGCAGCCCACCGTCGCCCCGCTCTGGCCCGCGGTGCGAGCCGTACGCAACCCGCTGGCCGCCCGCGGCGGCACGGACCCCGAGACCATCGAGGAAGCGCGTCAGCTCGCCCCCGCGGAGTTCCGGGCCGAGCAGTTCCGCGCCGTCGTGGAGGCCGACTACACCGCCGCGGCCAGGAAGCTTCCCGAGGTCGCCGGCGCCGTGGCGAGCTTCCGCTGGACTGGGAGCTGGTACACGGTCTTCGTCGGCGTCGATCCCCGCGATCCCGAGGACCTCATCACCGAGTCCGGCGGGCGCACACGGCTGGCGCCCGGGCTGGCCAGCCGCGTGCGCGCCTTCCTGACGCGCTACAAGCTCGCCGGCTACGACCTCGAGATCCGCTCCGCGGAGTACGTCCCGCTGGAGATCGCCTTCGAGCTGTGCGTGGAGGCCGACTACTTCCGCGGCGACGTCGTCGAGGCGGTGCGCGAGGCCCTCAGCAATCGCGTCAACCGCGACGGCAGCCGCGGCTTCTTCCATCCCGACCGGTTCACCTTCGGGCAGCCCGTCTACCTCAGCGCGATCTACGCGGCCATCGAGGCGGTGCAGGGCGTGCAGTCGGCGTTCCTCACCGTCTTCCGGCGGTTCGGCAAGACGGACAACGGCGAGCTGGCCTCCGGAGTCCTGCCCATCGGGCCCTGGGAGATCGCCCGTCTCGACAACGACCCCAACTTCATGGAGAGCGGCGTGCTGCGGATCACGGTGGGAGGCGGGAAGTGACGCCCGGCACCTGTCATTGCTGCGAGCTGCCGCCGGCCACCCCGCTGGCGGTGGACAACCGGCCGGGACTCTCGGCCATCGTCTTCCGCGCCGGCACCTACGGCACGTTCCACCTGTCGATGCTGCAGCAGATCGCGCGGATGCCGGCGCTCTCGGCGCTGCGCACGCGCAGTGACGACGACTACGGCATCACGCTGCTCGACATGTGGGCGACCGTCGCCGACGTCCTCACCTTCTATCAAGAGCGCATCGCCAACGAGGGCTTCCTGCGCACGGCGCGGCTGCGGGACTCCATCTTGAGGATGGCCCGGCTGCTCGACTACCAGCTCCGGCCGGGTGTCGCCGCCACCACGTTGCTTGCCTTCACCCTGGACAAGGACGCCGTGCTGGAGATCCCGATCGGCCTGCGCGTGCAGAGCGTGCCCGCCAACGACGAGCAGCCTGAGATCTACGAGACGCTCGAGTCGATCGCGGCGCTCGCCGCGCTGAACCGGGTGCGCATCATGCCGGCGCCCGAGGGCTTCAACCCGCTGGAGCGCGGCAACACGTCGGCCATCCTCGCGCCCGGCGCGGACAGCCTGGCCGCCGCGGCGGCGCTGTCTCCCGGCTCCCGCTTCCTCGTCTTCGCGCCGGGCTCGGGGCAGCGCGAAGATCTCACGGTCCGCTCGCTGGCGGCCGAGGACGACCGCGTCGTGATCAGCTGGTCGGGCCCGATCCAGGGGACCAACTGGAGCGTGACCACCCGCGCCTACGGCGTCGGGCGCACGTTCCGGCTCTTCGGCTACAACACGCCGACCCAGTACATGGAAGCGCTCGAGACCCCCGCGGCGTCCGGTCGCTACATCTGGACGCGCCGCACGTTCTCCAGCGGCGACTACGACATCGCCGCCGGGAACGTCCTGGCGCTGGACGCCAAGTACGAGGGCATCGCCGTGGGATCACGGCTCATCGTCGCCCAGGGCTCGTCCCACGCGCTGGTGACCGTCACCGCGGTGAGCCAGGGTCAGGTCGACTTCAGACCGCCAGGCGCCACCGTGCCGTCGCCGTTCCAGGACACGGTGACCCGTCTCACCCTCGACACCGCGGTGGCGATCAACGACCGGCGCCTGACGCTGATCTACGAGGTGACGAGCCGGCGGATCCACTTCTGGGGCTATCGCTACCCTACGACGCTCGGCGGCGCCACTGCGTATCTGCCCGCCCGCCGCGTCGACGCCCGGACCGCCGAGATCAGCCGGACCGTCCAGAGCAATGCCTACACCGCCGGCACGCAGGTGTCGCTGGACGCGATCGAGACCGGCCGCGAAGTCATGCTCCTCGACGGCCGGACGTCGTCACCCGTCGCCGGCGTCGTCACCGGTGCCGCCGTCATCGGCCTGGACGTGACGATCACCACCACGCCCGACGACCTCACCACCGCGGTGGAGCTGAGGCTCGACGCCGAGAGCGCGGCGCGGACGATCGGGCTGCGGTCGGGGCTGCTGCCCGGCACGCTCGACCTGACCAGCGCCACGCCGCAGCTCAGCGTCATGATCGGCGCGCTGCCGGCGCGCACGGTCACCCTGGCCGCCGCGCCGGCGAACCTCAGCGCCGCGGCCACGGCGCTCCAGACGGCGCTGGCCGCCTCGCTTCCGGCCGCGCCCCAGTTCGCCCAGTGCATCGTGATCCAGGCGCTGAACACGCTGCTGATCCTGCCGGGCGTGGCCGGCGCGCCGGTCGTCGTGGCCCCCACGCCCGACGATCAGACCTCCGCCGCGGAGCTCGGGCTCGTGTCGCCCGAAGCGTTCGCCGTCGACGCCCTGCTCTCCGGCGACCTGTCCGCGTTCCCGGCGTTCGCGAACCCGCTGCTCGGGCTATCGGTGACCTTCGGGCCCATCGGGCCGCGCACGATCGCGCTGGCCTCGACACCGGCCAACCTGAGCGCCGCCCGGACCCAGCTGGAGACGGCGATCTCGCAGGCCGACGCCGCGCCGGCCTTCGAGCGCGCGCTGGTCTTCGTGGTCGGCCCACGCCTGCTCGTGCTGCCCGGCACCGTGGGGTCGCCGGCCCAGGAATACCTCGCGCTCACCCTGCAGCCGGACGCGCCGTTCCAGCTCGACGCCGCCACAGCGGCCCTGCTCGGCAACGTCGCCCGGGCCAGCCACGGCGAGACGGTGGACGACGAGACCCTCGGCGAAGGCAACGCCTCGGCGCTGTTCCAGAAGTTCGAGCTGCAGAAGAAGCCCCTGACGTACACGCCCAGCGCCGCGCCCGGCGGCGTCGAGTCGACGCTCGAGGTGCTGGTCGGGGGCGTGCGCTGGTCGGAGGTGCCGACCCTCTTCGGCCACGGGCCCCGGGACGAGGTCTACACGACGCGCCTCGCCGACGACGGCACGGTGTCGATCCGCTTCGGCGACGGCCGCACCGGTGCGCGCCTGCCCTCCGGGCGCGGCAACGTCGTGGCCGACTACCGCAAGGGCTCGGGCCTCGCCGGACGCGTGGCCGCGGGCGCGCTGCGGTCGCCCCTCGACCTCCCCGTCGGTCTCCGGTCCGTCACCAACCCGAGCGCGGCCACCGGAGGCGCCGACCCGGAGTCGCTCGACCAGGCCCGTGAGAACGCGCCCACCACCGTGCGTACCTTCGGCCGCGCGGTGTCGTTGCTCGACTTCGAGGATCTCGTGCGCTCGTCCGGCGAGGTGGCCAAGGCGCTCGCCACGTGGGTGTGGAACGGCGAGGCCCGCGCCGTGCACCTCACGATCGCCGCGCAGGAGGGTCAGCTCTTCACCCCCGCCGACGTCTCCCGCATCTACGCGAGCCTCACGGCCCAGCGCGATCCCAACCACGCGCTGTTCCTGGCCAACTTCGTCCAGGTGCCGATCGTGGTCACGGCGACCGTGCGCGTGAAGCCGACCTACGTGGCCGCCGACGTGGCCGCGGCCGCGCGCGACGCCCTGCTCGGCGCGCTCTCGTTCGAGAGCCAGCAGTTCGGCCGGCCCGTGGCCATCAGCGAGATCTACAGCGTCCTGCAGCACGTGACCGGCGTCGAGTCTGTCGACGTCGACCTGTTCCAGTTCAAGGACCAGTCCGCGCCGTTTCTCGCCAGCCGCGGGGCCACCGCGGACCCCGTGCAGCGCAGCCTCCGCATCTTCGCCGCCCGCCCGAACCACGCGTCCCCCGGGGCGCTGCCGGCCGAGCTGGCGGTGGTCGAGACGCCCGCGGACGACGTCACCCTCGTCACGTCCGGCGGCCTGCCGGAGTAAGCCATGCGCAACGGGATCGGCGATCCGAACCGGCTCTACGACCTGCTGCCCGTGCTGTACCGGGAGCGCGACGAGCGCGAGGGCTCCCCGCTGCGCGACCTCCTGCGGCTCGTCACCGAGCAGGCCGACATCCTCCACGTCGACATCCAGCGGCTCTGGGACAACTTCTTCATCGAGACCTGCGACCGCTGGGCCATTCCCTACATCGGCGACCTCGTCAGCAACCGCCTGCTGCACAGCGCCCTCGACCTCGCCTCGCCCGACACGGCGCGCCAGCTCTTCCCCGACCTGGTCGGGCCCGACCTCCGGCCGACCAACGCCATCCGCACCCGCGCGGACGTCGCCAAGACCATCTACTACCGGCGCCGCAAGGGCACGCTGCCCATGCTCGAGGAGCTGGCCCGCGACGTCACGGGCTGGGCGGCCCACGCCGTCGAGTTCTTCGAGCTCCTCGTGTGGAGCCAGAACCTCAACCACCTGCGCCTGCACAGCACCGGCTGTCCCGACCTGCGCGACCCGGAAGCCGTCGACCGTCTGAACGGCCCCTTCGACTTCATGAGCCACACGATCGACGTGCGCGCGCCCCGGCAGAACGAGGGCTGGTACAACATCCGCAACATCGGGTTCTTCCTCTGGCGGCTGCGCAGCTATCCCGCCGAGAACGTCGTGGCCCGCGTGGGCGCTCAGCCCTGGCAGTACCACTTCAGCCCTCTCGGCAATTCGGCGCCGCTGTTCTCGCGGTTGCGGCGGGAAGGCGATGAGGCGGGCCTGGCCACCGAGCTGCACGTGCCGGGCCCCATCCGGCCGGCGGCCTTCTACAAGGACATCGTGCCGCTCGAGACGATGATCCCGCCGCTGCCGGACTTCACGGAGTTCTACGGCCTGTTCGAGCCCTTCCCTGGCAGCCTCATGGTGCCCAGCAGCCACGCGAGCCTGGTCATCATCCGCGACGGCGTGCCGGTGCCGCCGGGCGACGTCCGCTGCCGCGACCTCGAGACGTTCACCCAGCCGCCCGGCAACGTCGTCGGCGTCGACGTGAAGCGAGGTCGCATGGCCTTCGGCACCACGTTCGTGCCCGCGCAGGGCGTGGACGTCTTCTATCACTATGGCTTCAGCGGCGACGTCGGCGGCGGCCCCTACCAGCGCAGCAAGTGGATGATCAGCCCGACGTTCCTCGCCGACCCCGCGGTGGCCGCGCTGCAGCTGACCGTGAGGGACAACGGCGTGCCGCCGGACTTCGCCACCCTCGATGCCGCGCTCAACGCGTGGGCGCTCGGGGGCCGCCCCAACGCCGTCATCACCATCCTCGACAACCGCAACTACACGATGGCCTCGCCGCTCACGCTGGCCGACGGCAACTTCCTGGTGATCCAGGCCGCCGACCGCAAGCGCCCCCACGTGACGCCGGACGGCGGCGAGCTGCAGGTCACCGGCGATCATCCCGGCGCGGAGCTGACGCTGAGCGGCCTGCTGTTCGAGGGCGCGGTGCGCCTGGCCGGCGAGACGCAGCGGTTGCGCCTGCTGCACACCACGCTCGTGCCCGGCCGCGCGCTCGACGGGGACGGCGCGCCGGTCAGCCCGCTGCCGAGCGTGACGGTGGAGGCCGTGAACGGCGCCGGCGACCGCATCAACGAGGCCTTCCGCCTGCACGCGGCCTTCAGCGTGATGGGGCCGCTGCGCCTGCCCACGCACGCCGACAGCGTCGTGCTGCTCGATTCCATCGTCGACGGCCTCGCCGGCACCGCCATCGCCGCCACCGGCACCGACGATCAGCCGGGCCCGCCCGGCACGCTGGAGCGGGCGACGATCTTCGGGCCCTCGTTCTTCCGCAAGATGCCGCTGGCGACGGAGGCGATCTTCACCGGAATCGTCGAGTCCTCGCAGCAGCAGGACGGCTGCGTGCGCTTCAGCTTCGTGCCCGACGGCTCGCAGACGCCGCGCCGCTACCGCTGCCAGCCGGATTTCGAGATCGCCACGCGCGTCGAGGCCGCCGAGCAGGCCGGGCCGCTGACGCCGTCGCAGCGCGCGGCGATCGTCACCCAGGCCCTGGCGCGCATGGTGCCCTCGTTCACCTCCATCCACTACGGGCTCCCGGGCTACGCGCAGCTCCGGCTCGGCTGTCCCCTCGAGATCCGCGCCGGTGCCGAGGACGGATCGGAGATGGGTGTCTTCTGTCACCTGAAGCAGCCCCAGCGGGAGACGAATCTGAGAATCCGGCTCGAGGAGTACCTGCCGTTCGGCCTGTATCCCGGGATCATCTATGTCACATGAGCGCGGAGGCCGCCCATGAGCGGGGACTACACTCGATTCACGTTCAAGTCGACGAAGGACTACTCCGGGGTCTTCAAGCAGCAGGGGCGCGTCGATCTCGATGCCGACTGGAACGAGCTGGTCGAGATCACGGACCGCCGCTGGCGCTCCGAGACCATCGACATCATCGGCCACTGCACCGTGCCCAGCACCACGCCCGACGCGTTCCTGGTCGTTCCGACCGGCCCCGGGACCTTCGACATCGGGATCGGCCGCATGTACTGTGACGGCATCCAGGTGGAGAACCACGGCCGCCCGCCCAGCGAGTACCTGGCCGATCTCGGCGAGCTGCACGGCACGCTGCCCGTGCCGTACAGCGACCAGCCCTACCTGCCGTCGCCGCTGCCGCCCGCGCTGCCGGGGACGCCCGGCACCACGGACCTCGCCTACATCGACGTGTGGCAGCGGGAGGTGACGGTGCTCGAGGATCCGGGCCTGCGCGAGATCGCCCTCGGCGGGCCCGACACCACCACGCGCGTGCAGTCGGTGTGGCAGGTGCGCGCGCTGCAGAACATCGGCGACCACGGCTGCGGCGACGACATCCCGGCGTGGAACGCGCTGATCGCGCCCTCCGCCGCCCGCCTCACCACCGCGACGGTGCCGCCGCCGGCCAGCGACGATCCGTGCATCATCTCGCCGACGGGCGGCTACCGCGGCCTGGAGAACCGGCTCTATCGCGTGGAGATCCACGCCGTGGGCACCATCGGGGGCGGGGCGCCCGCGAAGTTCAAGTGGTCCCGCAACAACGCCACCATCGCCTCGGCGGTCGCGGCGATCCCCGTGGCGACCCAGATCACCGTCCAGACGATCGGCCGCGACCAGATCCTGCGCTTCAACGTCGGCGACTGGATCGAGATCACCGACGACTTCCGCGAGTTCCAGGGGCTGGCCGGCCACATGGCGCAGATCACCGTGATCGACGAGGCCAACCGCCTGCTGACGTTCGCCCCGGCCATCCCCGGCGCCATCACCTTCGATCCCACCGACCCCACGCGCCACACCCGCGTGCGCCGCTGGGACCAGGCGCAGAACGTGGACGCCAACGGCCTGCTCGACGTGGTGGTCGGGCCGATCGACATCGAGGACGGCATCCGCGTGACCTTCACCCTCGACCCCGGGACCGGCGGCTTCAAGGTGGGCGACTACTGGGTCTTCGCGGCGCGCACCGCCGACGGCTCGGTGGAGCTGCTGCAGGCGGCGCCGCCGCGGGGCATCCTCCACCACTTCTGCCGCCTGGGCTTCATCCACTGGGGCGCCACCGTCGACGACACGCGCTTCACCGATTGCCGGGAGCACTGGCCGCCGCTCTGCTGCGAGGCCGGCTGCACGGTCACCGTGGGCGACGGCGTCGACAGCCACGGCCAGTTCACCGACATCCAGCAGGCCATCGACGCGCTGGGCAACCGGGGCGGCGTCGTGTGCATCGGGCGGGGCTTCTACACGGTGACGGCGGGCCTGGTGCTCAACAACACCAAGCGCAACGTCATCATCCGCGGCATGGGGCCGGCCACGCGCATCCACTTTGTCCCGCCCGAGCCCGGCGCGGGGGTGTTCCTGACCATGCAGAACACCGAGCACGTGCGCCTGGAGGGCGTGTTCGTGGTGGCGGCCAACGCCCAGTCCATCGTGCGCATCAACGGCTCGCACTTCTGCCGCATCCAGGACTGCATCCTCGTCAACCTGCCGCCGCGCGAGGCCCAGGCACCGGCGCCGCGAGCCATCGAGCTGGTCGAGAACACCCACCACTGCGAGATCGTGCACAACGCGCTCGTCGGCGCCAAGATCGTGGCCGCCACCAGCGGGCCGACCACGGGCCTGAGCGTGCGCGACAACCTGTCGCTGGCCACGCAGGTCGCGGTGACCCTGCTCCGGGCGACCAACGTCGAGATCGACCACAACCAGTTCCGCGGCCTCAATGCGCAGGCGTTGCCGGTCGCGCCCGTCATCACGCGCGACACCATCGACGCCTTCCAGCTCCAGGTCTCGGCGGCCTTCCGGGCCCCGGCGGCGGTGACGAGCTTCCAGGCCGCCGGCATCATCGCCTTCACGGCCAACGGCCTCGTCGTCTCGCGCAACCTCATCACCGCCCAGGTCGCCGTCGTCCTCTTCCTCGGCATCAACGTCCGCATCGAGCGCAACGACGTGCTGGCGCTCATCGGCGTGCTGGCGATCTTCGGCCTCGTGGTCAAGGTCGAGGACAACCTCGTCCTCGCCATCCTCGTCGGCTTCCTGCACGCCGGCCTCATCGCCGACCTCGACTGCACCGCCAACGAGTGGCTGGGCCTGTTCGGCGTCGTCTTCCTGACGCTGGCCGAGCTGCAGGCGGCGTTCGCCCTCCTGCTCGCCGCCGCCCTCGGCGCCGTGGGGTTCGGCACCACGGGCGGCGCGGTCCTCGGCCAGACGGCGACCGTCGGCACCAACGCGGCCGGCGCCGCCCCGCCGTTCGGCCTCGTGGTGACGGCGAAGATCCACCGGAACTACTTCGTCACGTTCTTCCGCGGCATCTACAAGACCGACGCGGTCATCAGCGCCGACGTGTCCATCGTCGACAACACGTTCATGCTCTGCGCGCAGGCGGGCATCGAGCTGGGCGGCGGCGGCTACAACGCCGGCGCCCTGCTCCTGCCGTTCGCCAACCCTCGCCACCTGATCCAGGGCAATGCCCTCACCGTGCAGGGGCGCGGCATCGTCTCGGCCACGCCGCTGACGCTCGTCGACCAGAACAGCGTGCAGTGCCCGGCCATCGCCATCGACCTCGACGCGCCGTCCTGCGCCGCGCGCAAGAACTTCGCCCTCGGCCGGTCCGTCGAGGCCCAGCCCACGACGGGGCTGATCATGCTCCACCTGCGCGCGCGCGACGTGATGGTCGAGGGCAACGAGCTGCTGAACGCGCCCGGCCACGGCATCCTGATCCAGGACGACCTGGCCGACTCGACCATCGTGGACAACCTGATCCGGGGGACGCGACGCACCGGCATCGGCATCCGCGACAGCGGCCTCACCGTCCGGCGGGCCCGGATCTCGCGCAACCGGCTCGAGCTCTGTCAGGGCACGCCCGTGGCCGCCGCCGGGCTGGGCACCGGGGTGCTGGTCCTGGGCGAGTGCCAGGACGTGTTCGTGTCCGACAACACCTTCGTCAACAACGCGCCGCCGAGCCCGGCGACGCTCTCCCGCTGGTTCGTCGTCTACATGGCCGACGTCCGGAGCGTGGAGGTGCGGGGCAACACCCTCGCCGACAACGCCACCGCCCAGGGGCTGCAGGGGTTCTTCGGTGCCATCGGTCTGGAGCAGCTCCGCGGCGACGGCCGCATCCAGGACAACGACGTGCGCAACAACGGAGGGATCGCGCTGTACGTCGTCGGCTCCACCGATCTCGGGCCCGCGGCGACGCGGGCGCTCGTGCAGAACAACCAGTTCGTGAGCGGGCCGTTCCCGACCTCGGGGTTCGTCTTCGTCTTCGGCGCCGCCTCGCTGCACTTCCAGGGCAACCAGTGCGTGCGCACGACGACGGACCTGGGCGTGGCCGCGGCGTGGGTGTTCGCGGCCAGCGCCAACGTGTGCTCCAATAGCGTGGAGGCTTCGGGAGCCCTCGGCATGGCGGTCCTGGGCGCACAGCTCGTGGTCGATGCGAACTCGGTCAGGGCGCCGGCCCCGGCCGCCCCGTTCGCCCTCGCGGTGAGCGGCTTTCCGGTGGCGGGCCTGCCGGCCCGGGCGATCGTCACCTCGAACCTGGCCTCGGGCATCTCGGCTGTCGCCGCGGTGCTGGTCCGGGCCAACAACATTCCGGCGCCGTAAGCGCGCCCGGGAGGACGGCGATGCACGAACAGTGCGGGCCTCCGAAGTTCGAGTTGCGCGACTGGGCCAACTTCGACTTCAGCCGCTGGCACCTCGACGGCCTCGACCTCGACGCCACGTCGGCGGCGCTGGCCGACCTCTCACAGCGGCTGTTCGCCTCGGAGGAATGGCAGGAGCACTTCCGCGCCTCGCTGCCGGCGCTCACGACGCGGGCGCAGGCCGTGTATCGCGACCGCGCGCGGGAGCTGGAGCAGGAAAAGGCCGCGGCGGCCGCGGAGTTCGACGAGCGGATCGCCGCCGCCCAGCGTCGGAGCGAGGACTTCGGGAAGATGTGCGAGGCCTCCGGCGCGCCGCCGGTCCTCCAGCCCGATCCCGCGACCTTCACCATCGGCGTACGCGTGGCCGCCGACGACGGCCGCGTGGGCCTGCCCGGCGTCGTCGTGCAGATGGCGGCGGCGCGCGACCCCAAGGGCGTGCTGGCTCAGGCCGTGACGGATCCGGACGGCAACGCGGTCCTCACCGTGCCCGCGGCCAGGACCGGCGAGCCCGAGGCGGGCGACGCCACGCTCGAGATCCTCAGCGCGCCCGGCAAGTCGCTGCAGAAGCTCCCGGACGTCGTGCGCGTTCGCGGCAACCAGGCCGAGACGAAGATCGTCACGCTCCGGGACTCGCCGGAGATCGCCGACAACAAAAGCGCCGCGCTCGGGTTCCGCGCCGATCGCGAGGTCCGCCGACGCGATCTGGTCACGAGCATCGATCGCCTGAGGCAGGAGCGCCAGGCGCGTCTGGACGATCTGGACTGCCGCATCGAGGACACCCGCAAGATCCTCGCCGACATCGAGCAGCCCCCAGGGACGGAGCCCACGCCGCCGGTCACGCGGCCCTCCGGGCCGCGGCCGACGGTGCCCGGCGCGCCAACGCCGCCGCGCCCACGTCCGGACGCGGCGGCGGAGCGGCCGTCGCCACGCCGGACGGGGCGGCGGCGGACCTGATGCGCGCGCCTTCACAGAGCGGATCGAGCGCCACAACCCCACGCTCAATGCCATCGTCGAGCCCGACTTCGCCCCAGGGGCGCAGCACGAAGCCGGCGTGGGCGCGGGTGGCCTCCAGAAGGTCGCGCACGGTTTCCTCGGCCGGCCGGGCGTTGCGCCGGCGGTGCAGCTCGCGCAGGAGGCCCAGGGCTTCCACCACGGGGGCGAGGCGCTCCGGCAGCGCGGGGTCGGCGATGTCGGCGTGCAATAGGGATGGAGGCGGCGCCGTGCCTGGCGGTACTCCAAGAGCTCCTCGTCGCCGATGGCGAAGAGGGGACCCTTGAGGGTGCCGTAGACGGACAGCTCGTCGTCGGGCCACTCGACGGCCGTGAGGGCGGTGCGCAGGCTTTCGACTTCCTCGCGAGCGTGAAAGGACTTGCCGCCGACGAGGAGGTGGGCGATGCCGCGAGCCTCCAGCGCCTCCACGAAGGGGCGCGTCACATCCTCTGCGAAGCTGGAAAAGCGCCGGAAGAGGAGACACACGTGGCGCGGGGCGACTGGCACGGGCGGGCCGGGCAGATCGCGCTCCGTGACGCGCCAGCCAGTCTCTCTGAGCAGCCAGGCGACGAATGCCGCGACGGCGCCGGGGAGCGAGGCGTTCATCGCCGTCTTGGTCAGCGCCAGGCCGCCGTAGGGTTTCGACACGGGGAGCGCGACGACCGAGGGCTGCCCGTGGATCGGGTCCCGGTGCGGGGCCAGGGGGACGTAGGCCGCCTGGAGCGCGGCAGAATCCTCTCGCATGACGGGCGCAAAGGCGGCGTTGACGAGATTCTGCAGCTCGGGCACCGAGCGGAAACTGGTTCTGAGATAGAGGCACGCGACGCCCCGCCCCCACAGGCGTTCCTTGACGATTTGATAGATGCCGACGTCGGCGCGGCGGAAGCGATAGATCGACTGCTTGGGATCGCCGACGAAACTCTTGAGCTTGGCGGAGAAGCGGACCCACTGCACGTTGGCCGGCTCGAAGGTGTCCCCCGCACCGGTGCGCAGGCCGCGCTCGTTCAGGAGCGCGGCGACTTGCGCGTCGGTGTATTCATCCAGGAGCGCATTCATCTGGTCGCGGGCTTCGGCACTGGTGGCGCGCAGCTCCCAGGCCGTCAGGGGGCGGGGCAGCGTGAGCGTGGTCGTCGCTCCCCCGCGGAAGCGGACGTGCGCCGTGACCTGGCGCTGCTTGAGCAGGGTGACATCTTCGACGAGCAGCGCCAGCATCCGCTTGCGCTTTGACCCTCGAGGGGCGAGGTGCTAGCGTTTGGCCCTGATGCCCCAGATTCGCGCGAGCACACCCGCCGAGGCTTTCGACACCCTCGACCCCTTCGCAGTCGTCAGACCCGAGGACCCGTGGTACGCCGACATCGAATCGTACTTCGACAGGCGTCACTACGGCCTGGTCGCCCAACTCGTGCGACGGCTGAGTCCGCGTCCTACCGGGCGGGACTACGAGCACATCGGCATCGTGGGTCACAAGGGTAGCGGCAAGACCACCCTCGTGCGCAAGGCGATGGAGGAACTGGCGCCGAAGGGGCTTCATCCCTTCTACGTCGACGCCATCGCCGCGTTCGACCAGGGCGATCTGTCGTTCTCCGACGTGATCCTCGTCATCGCCCGCGCTGTCATCGACGGCCTCGGAGAGGCCGGAGTCGACATTCCTGCACGTGAGTTCGAGATGCTCAAGATGTGGTTCGCGGAGGAGCTGCTCACCGAGAGCCACCGCCAGCAGATCCTCGCCAGCGTCGAGACGGAAGCGGGAGCTGGTGGCAGCATTCCGTGGCTCGTCAAGCTCACGGCCAAGATCACGGCGGCCCTCAAGAGCGACAACGAGTACCGCCGAGAAATCCGCCAGCGCGCCGAGCGCGATCCGGTCGATCTCGTCCGCCGCGCGAACCAGCTCCTCGACGCCGCTGCGCACGCCCTCTCCTCGCGACACGAGGAGCGCCGAAGACTTGTCGTCGTTCTGGACAACCTCGAGAAGCTGGCCGACCGTCGCCAGGTCGACGCCGCGGTGCTTCGCCGGGCGGACGGGCTACGCGAGCTACGCTGCCACCTCCTGCTGTTCTTCGCTCCGGAGGACCAGTACGCGCCCGTGACCGTCCAGGCCGACCAGGCGTTCGATCTGATCACCTTGCCGATGCTCCCGGTACGAGGACGTGACGACGGCTGGGAGCGCGTGGCGGCGCCCGTCCTCGACGCGGTTCGCGAGCTGCTCGCGCGGCGGATGGACCTCGCGCGAGTCTTGACCGAACCGGATGCCGTGCTCCTCGCGCTGGCAAAGTGGTCCGGCGGGCGTCTTCGTGACATCTTTCATCTGACCCGGCTGGCGTGCGAGCTGAGCGACCCGGATCCGGTCACGCCCGAGCTGATGGACCTGGCCGCCCGCAGGCTGAGCGGAGAGCGCGTGACGGCGGCCAAGCCGGATCAGTGGGCCCGGCTCGCCGAGATCGCGAGGGACAAGCAGGTCGCCAATGATCCCACCGACGGGTTCCTGCTGCAGCATTCGCTCGTCCTGAACTACGACGGCGAGCCGTGGTGGGACGTGCATCCGTTCGTGCGCCTCGACCGGCGCTTCGAGACCGCATGGAAGGCGAGTCGACAGATCAGCGGCGGCCCCTCGTAGGCCGGACTCCTCCAACCGACTACGAGCGGCTCGTCCGCTTCGTCGCGAGACCCGCACGGCGGTTCGGCCTGGCCATCGCGCGCTGCTCGAACGACGCGGTCCGCGACGGCATGGTCGCCCAGGCGGCCGGCGAAGCTCAGGCAGCCGGGGCCCGCGTGGCTCACATCGATCTCCGCCCGCAGGGCGCGGACGTCGACCTGCTCGATCTCATGCGATCCGCGTTGAACGCCGACGCCCTCGAGCCGCAGGTGCTCCTGGTCATGGGCCTGGACCATCTCGTGCTGGACACGACCGGGTTGCCGAGATCGACGCCGGCCATCGAGGGCCTCAATCGGCGGCGCGATCTCCTCCCTGATCTCGTCCCGGCACATGTCGTCCTGTTCGTGTCGGACGCGGCAGCGGATGCGCTGACGCAGGTCGCAAGGGACCTGTCTGACATCGCCTTGACCTTCTTCCGATTCGAATCGCCCGAGGTCCCGCGCGTCATCACGCGACACGAAGAGTTGCCGGGATGGATCACCCTGGCCCGGCCGGAAGAGGAGGCCAAGCTGCGACGGGAAGCTGCGCTTCTCCAGGCGGTCTTCGAGGACCAGAAGAGCCCCCCGTCATCGCGCGGAGACGCCGCGGCGCGCATCGGTCAGATCCAGGTCCTGCTGGGCGACGGATCACAGGGACTGGAATGGCTGGGTCGGGCAGCCGAGATCTTCGCCACGAACGACGAGCCCGTCAAGGAAGGTGCAGTCCGCGGGCGGATAGCCGATCTGGAAATGACGCGGGGCGATCACGAGGCGGCCGGGAGACAGCTGCAGCGCGTGCTAGAACTCTCAGAGAGAGCTGGAAGCGCGCTCGCGCGGGCAACCACACTGGGCAGGATGGCCGGCATCTACCAGGCGCGCGGCCAGCTCGACGAGGCCCTCCGCATCCGACAGGAGGAGCAACTGCCGCTCTTCCAGCGGCTCGGCGACGTGCGAGCTCGCGCCATCACGCTCGGCCAGATCGCCGACATCTACCAGGCCCGCGGCCAGCTCGACGAGGCCCTCCGCATCCGGCAGGAGGACGAACTGCCGGTCTTCGAGCGGCTCGGCGACGTGCGCGAACGCGCCATCACGCTCGGGAAGATCGCCGACATCCACGAGGCCCGCGGCCAGCTCGACGAGGCCCTCCGCATCCGACAGGAGGACGAGCTGCCGGTCTTCGAGCGGCTCGGCGACGTGCGCGAGCGCGCCATCACGCTCGGCAAGATCGCCGACATCCACGAGGTCCGCGGCCAGCTCGACGAGGCCCTCCGCATCCGACGGGAGGACGAACTGCCGGTCTACGAGCGACTCGGCGACGTGCGCGCCCGCGCCATCACGCTCGGCCAGATCGCCGACATCTACGAAGCCCGCGGCCAGCTCGACGAGGCCCTCCGCATCCGACAGGAGGACGAACTGCCGGTCTACGAGCGGCTCGGCGACGTGCGCGAGCGCGTCATCACGCTCGGCAAGATCGCCGATGTCTACCAGGCCCGCGGCCAGCTCGACGAGGCCCTCCGCATCCGGCAGGAGGAACAACTGCCGGTCTACGAGCGGCTCGGCGACGTGCGCGAGCGCGCCATCACGCTCGGCACGATCGCCGACATCTACGAGGCCCGCGGCCAGCTCGACGAGGCCCTCCGCATCCGGCAGGAGGAGCAACTGCCGGTGTTCGAGCGGCTCGGCGACGTGCGCGAGCGCGCGGTCACTCGGGCCAAGCTCGGGGACACCCTTGTTGCGCGGGGTCGCCCGGGCGATCGGGAGAAAGCGCTGGCATTGTTCCGTCTCGCCATCACCGACGCCGAGCGCCTTGGAATTGCCGACGCCACGCCAATGAAGCAGCGGCTCCGAGAACTGGAGGCGGGTGGCGGTCGACCGGCTGGCGCGTTATGGCCGCGTCTGAAGTCCCTCGTCAAGTCTCTCGTCACGCGCTGACTCGGCGCAACGCAGGGGCTCGTCCCGCAGCCGCGTCAGCAGGCGGCGGACCCAGACTCGCACCATCTGGCGGCGGTACTCGGCGGAACCCATGAGGTCGCTCACCGGATCGGCCTCCGCTGCGGCGGCATCGGCGGCGGCGCGGATGACGCGGTCGTCGAGGACCTCGCCGCGGAGCACCGCCTCGGCGCGCGTCGCGCGGAATGCCATCGGTGCCGCGGCGCCGAGGCCGATCCTCGCGACCCGGCAGCGGCCATTGGCCGGGTCCACGTCGACGAGCGCCGCGACGCCGATCAGCGGCTTGTCCTCGGCTGAGCGCGGGCAGAATTTCACGTAGCCGGAACGGGCGCCGGGCGGCGGCGCAGGCAGGCGCACGCCCGTCACGATCTCACCCGGTCCGAGCGCGGTTTCGTAGAACCCCGTGAAGAACCGCGTGACGGGCACGGAGCGCCGGCCATCCTGACCGGCGAGCTCCACGTCGGCCTCGAGGCACAGCAGCGCGGGCGCGAGATCGGAGGCCGGCTCGGCGTAGCCGAGGTTGCCGCCCACGGTGGCAGTGCTGCGGATGGCGGGCGTCGCGACGCGGCCCGCCGCCTCGGCGACGAGCGGCCATCTGCTCCTCGCGACCGGAGACCGATGCAACGCCGCGATCGACACGGTGGCGCCCAGGTGAAGCCCGGTGTCGTCGGCGGAGATCGCGCCGAGCCGGGCGATGCGATGAAGCGAGATCACCCGCTCGGGCCGGAGCAATCCCAGGCGAAGCATCGGCACGAGCGCGGTGCCGCCCCCGATCACACGCGCTTCCCCGTCGCCGTTCGCGAGGGCGATCACCGCCTCGGCGACGGTCTCGGGCTGGATCAGCTCGAACGGGGGGAGGCGCATGGCGTGACGTGCTGGGCGGCCGCAAGAGCAGCCTCGACGATCTTCACGTAGCCAGTACAGCGGCACAGATTGCCGGCCAGCGCCTCGCGCACGTCGTGCTCGGTCGGCGCGGGATTGACCGACAGCAACGCGCGCGCGGCCAGGATCATCCCCGGCGTGCAGAACCCGCACTGCGCGGCGCCGAGCGTGGCGAATGCGTCCTGGAGCGGATCGGGCGCATCGGCGCCCACGCCTTCGATCGTGAGGACTGAGCGCCCCGACAGCCGCGCCGCCAGCACGAGGCACGCGCGCACGGGCTCGCCGTCGAGCAGCACCGTGCACGCGCCGCACACGCCCTCGCCGCAGCCGTCCTTCGTGCCGGTGAGCCCGAGGCCATCGCGCAGCAGGTCGAGCACGGTCCAGTGAGCGGGCGCGTCGATCCGACGCGCGCCGCCATTGAGGCGGAACTCGATCGCGATCACGATCGAGCCGACCCGGTCGCGCCTGGGCCTTCGACGCGGAAGCCCGTCGCGGCGCCGCCAAGGGCGGCATCGGCCTCATTGGCCCCGTCGATACGGCGGCCCCGTTCCTTGGACGGCACCGCGGGGGCGTCATCCGCGGCGAGCATCGCGAGCACGCGCTCCGCCGTGATGGGCAGCGCGGTGACGCGGCGGTCGATCGCGCGGGACACGGCGTTCATCACGGCCGCGGGCGTCGGCGTCATCGCGGGCTCGCCGATGCCCTTGGCCCCGAAGGGCCCCAGGCCATTGCCCGACTCGATCAGGATCGTTTCCACGGGCGGAGCGTCGAGCGTCGTCGGGATCTTGTAGTCGATGAGATGCGGGTTCCGGTTGATCCCGTTCTCGAGCGCGACCTCTTCCAGCACCGCGTGCCCCAGCCCCTGGATCGCGCCGCCCTCGATCTGCCCCTCCGCGCTCTGGCGATTGATCGCCTGTCCCACGTCGTAGCAGGCGACGAGGCGACTCACCCGCGTGCCGCCGGTCTCGACGTCCACCTCGACCTCCACCGCTTGCGTGCCGAACGTGTAGTCGTTGAACGGCTTCCCCTGCCCCGTGAGCGGATCGATCGTGGGCGCCACCGGCGCGTCGTACTTCTCGAGCGCCTGCATCGGTCTCCCGGACGAAGACATCGCCTTCACGATCGCCGCGTGCGGAACCGCGCGGTCGGGCGCGCCCCGCACGAACGCCGCGCCCTCCGCGAGTTCGACGTCGTCCACGCCCGCTTCCAGCAACTCCGCCGCCTGGTCGACGAGATGCCGGCGCACCGCTTCCGCCGCCCGCAGCACCGCGTTGCCCGACATGAAGAGCTGGCGCGTCGCCGTGGTCGTCCCCGCGCGCGGCGTGAAGTGGCTGTCGCGCCCGACGGCGACCACGCGATCGAGGGGCAGCCCGAGCACCTCGGCTGTGATCGAGCAGAGCGACGACGTCTGTCCGCCGCCCACGTCGGGCGCGGCACAGCGGACGACGGCCGTGCCGTCCAGCTCCATCCCCACCCAGGCGCTGGCCGAGTCGCGCGTCCAGCACATGCGGCCGTAGGGCGTGAACGAGGCTGCGAGCCCGCGGGCGATGCGGACCGGCCCGTCGCCCGCGCGCGCGGGACCGAGTGCCGCCCACGCCCGCCGCATCGTCTCGGCGAGCATCGGCTCGGTCTCGAGCACCTGGCCGGTGGCGATGGCGTCGCCCTTGCGCAGGAAGTTCCGCTCGCGGAGCTCGAGCGCATCCATGCCGAGTGCCGCCGCGACCGCGTCCATCTGGCTCTCGTAGGCGATGCACGTCTGGATGGACCCGAACGTGCGATACGCGCTCGCGATCGGATTGTTGGTGTAGGCGGTGACCGCGTCGACGTGGACGTGCGGAATGCGATACGGGCCGGTGGCCGTGACGAGGCTGTAGAACAGGACCCAGGGCGACAGGGCGGCGTACGCGCCCGAATCGGAGATCAGCTCCGCCTCGAGCGCGACCAGCTCGCCGTCGCGGCGGGCGCCGGTCCGGTAGCGCAGCACGTACGGGTGGCGCTTGCCGTGGCCGATGAACGACTCCTCGCGCGAGAAGACGAGCCGTGTCGGGCGCCCGGTCTTCCACACGAGCAGCCCGAGCAAGCACTCGACCGTCACGTCCTCCTTGCCGCCGAACCCGCCGCCGAGATACGCGCCCTCGATCCGGACGCGGCTGTGCGGGAGCTGGAGCACGTCCGCCACGTCGCGGAAGTGCTCGAGCACCTGGGTGCTCGCGCGCAGCACGAGGACGCCCTCGGCGTCGATCCACCCGATGCCGGTCTCCGTCTCGAGGTAGGCGTGATCGACGAACGGCGTCCGGTACGTGTGCTCCACGATCACGTCGGCGCGGCGAAACCCCTCGGCAACGTCACCCGTGCGGAGGTGCCAGCGGCGCAGCACGTTGCCTCCCTCGTGGACGTGCGGGGCGTCCGGGCGAAGCGCCTCGACCGGATCGTAGACGCCCGGCAGCTCCTCGTAGTCGATCGCGATCAGCTCGACCGCCTGCGCGGCGATCTCGGGCGTCTCGGCGGCGATGGCAACGACGGGCTCGCCGTGAAACCGCACCCGGTCGACGGCGAGCACCGGCTGGGTGGCGAGCACGGCCCCCGCCGTCGCCTCGGCCATGCTCCCGGGCAGCTCCATGCGCATCTCGTTCCGCGGCACGTCCGCGTGGGTGAGGACGGCCACGACGCCGGCCAGCGCCCGCGCCGCGCTCGTGTCGACCCGCGCGATCCGGGCCGACGCGTAGGGGCTCCGCACGATCGCCCCGTGCAGCATGCCGGGCAGCGCGAAGTCGCCGGCGTAGATCGGACGCCCGCGCACCTTCTCCCAGGCGTCGGCCCGCGCAGGGCTGGTCCCGATCACGCGATACGCCACGGAGTCACCAGGAGCATATTGCTGCATCCAGTGAGATGCTTTCCTGCATGCGCACGACGATCGAACTCAATGACGAGGTCTTCCGGGCCGCCAAGCGCCGTGCCGCGGAGGAGCGCCAGACCTTCCGGGAGGTGGTCGAGGCGGCTCTTCGCGCGTACCTGGGAAAAGCGCGGACGAGGAGTGGATACCGCCTCCGGTGGCGGCCCGAGAAGGGGCGCGTGCAGCCCGGCGTCCATCTCGATGACCGAGACGCCCTCTGGGACCTCATGGAGGGGCGGCGTTGATCGCCCTCGACACGACCATCCTCGTCTACGCCAGACGCCGTGAGGCGCGTTGGCACGCGCGGGCCGACCTGCTCACCTCGTTCGCCCACGGGAACAGCCCCTGGGCGATCGCCTGGCCCTGCGTGTACGAGTTTCTCCGCGTCGTGACGCACCCGCGCGTGTTCGATCCACCGACGGAACTCGACGTGGCCCTCGACGATCTTCAGTCGCTCCTTGCCTCGCCGTCGCTCGTCCTGCTCGGAGAAGGGCCGGCGCATCCCGCCCACCTCGAGCGGCTCGCGCGAGCCGGACGAGTCCTCGGCAACCTTGTCCACGACGCCCACATCGCCGCGCTCGTCGTCGAGCACGGAGTGCGAGAGCTGTGGACGGCCGACCGGGACTTCGCGCGATTCCCGGGTCTCCGAATCCGGAACCCCTTCAGAGACAGCTAGAGTCCGCCCCGAACGGCGCCAACGAAGCAGCTGGCCCTTCATCGCAACGCCTGGCCCTAGACGTCCCAGCCGCCGTCGACGGTGACGGACTGCCCCGTCATGTTCGCCGAGTCGTCGGACACCAGGAACAGCACCGCGTTTGCGATGTCGCGCGCCACCGTCACCCGCCGGAGCGCCATCTCGTCGACGTACTCCTGGTACACCTGCTCGGGCGTCCAGCCCCGCTTCTTCGCCTTCTCGCGGCACAGCCGGTCCATCCGGTCCCCCGCCACGATGCCCGGGTGGAGCGCGTTCACGTTCACGTTGTGCGGCCCCGCCTCGAGCGCCACCGTGCGCGTGAGCCCGCGGAGCGCCCACTTGGACGACGAGTACGCCGTGCGGTACTTGTAGCCGCGCAGGCCCGACGTGCCGCTGATGTTGACGATCTTGCCGTAACGCCGCTCGATCATCCCGGGCAGCACGTGCTTGATGGGCAGGAACGTGCCCACGACGTTGCTGTCGAGCACGGCCCGGAACTCCTCCACGCTGATGTGCTGCACCGGCGTCTCGACCGGCCCCGTCACGCCCGCGGCGTTGACGAGGATGTCGATGCGGCCGAACGCGGCGATCGCCTGCGCGACCATGCGCTCCACCGCCGCCTCGTCGGTCACGTCGCAGGCAGTCACCAGCGCGCGATGGCCGAGGCCCTCGACCTCGCGCGCGAGCGTCTCGAGCGGCGGCACGTCGCGCGCGGCCAGCACGAGGTCGGCGCCCTCCCGGGCGAGCGCGACACAGATCTCCGAGCCCATGCCCTTGGCGGCGCCCGTGACGAGCGCGATGCGATCGGCCAGCTTCATGCGAGGTATCCCTCCAGGCGATCCTGTGCCGCGAGCGCGGCGGGCCGGTCGGCGGGCGGACCGTACCCGCCGCCGCCCGAGGTCTCGATCACGACGAGGTCGCCGTCGGTGAGCGCGACGGTCTGCTTGCCCTTGATCTCGCGCGCGCGCGGCGTGCCCGGGTTGACGGTGATGCGGTACGGCGCCCCGTCGCGTCCACCCGCGAGCCCGTATGGGGGAACGACACGGCGTTCGAGCATGCTCGTCAACGTCACGTCGCCGCCGACCACGCGATATGCGCGGCGAAACCCCAGGCCGCCGCGATGGGCGCCATCGCCGGCCGAGCCCGGTCGGAGCGCCTGCTCCTCGACGCGCACGGGGTACTCCCCCTCGATGACTTCCACCGGCGTGTTCATCACGTTCGACATGTGCACCCGGACCGCGGCCGCGCCGTCCTTCGATCGCGTGGCGCCCTCGCCGCCGCCGTGCACCTCGTAGAGCACCGCCCAGCGCCCGTCGGCGCGCCGCGCGCCGAAGATCAGGAGCCCCGCGGTCGCGGGCCCACCGGCGGCGACGCGCTCGGGCAGCACGGGCGCGAGCGCCTTCATGATGGCGTCGACCACGCGCTGTGACGTCTCGTGATTGCCGCCGACGACGGGCCGGTCGGGATCGCAGTTGAGCACGGTCCCGCGGGGCACGATGACCCGGAGGGGCCGGTAGCACCCCTCGTTCGGCGGCACCTCCGGGGCGGCGAGGGCCTTCATCGCGTAGTACACGGACGAGCACGTGATGAAGTACGTCGTGTTCACGGGCCCGCGCGCCTGGGGATCCGTGCCGCTGAAGTCGAACGTCGCCTGGTCGCCCCGCTTGTCGATGCGCACGTGGATGCGAATCGGGCGGTCGTCGACGCCGTCGTCGTCGAGCCAGTCCTCTCCTTCCCACGACCCGTCGGGCAGCGCGAGGAGCGCGGCCCGCATCTGCGCCTCCGACTCGGCGTGGAAGCGCTCGATGCACGCCTCGACCGTCCCGGCGCCGTGGCGCTCGAACAGCTCGTGGAGGCGGCGCGCCGCGACGTCGTCCGCCGCGTACTGCGCGAAGAGATCGCCCTCGCGCTCCTCGGCGCCGCGGAGGTTGGACAGGATCAGGTCGATCGTCTCGCGCTCCGGGCCCGCGGCGGTGAAGAGGCGCACGGGCGCGATGCGCAGCCCCTCCTGATGGCACTCGGTCGCCGACGGCACGTAGCTTCCGGGCACGGCGCCGCCGATGTCGGCCCAGTGGGCCAGGTTCACGGCGAAGGCCATGAGCCGGCCGGCGTGAAAGACCGGCCGCACCGCCTTCACGTCCGGCAAATGGTTGCCGCCCACCTCCGGGAGGTTGAGGAACCACACGTCCCCCTCGCGCATGCGCCCGGCGGGCACGCGCTCGAGCAGCGCCTTCACCGTGAAGCCCATGACGCCCATGTGCATGGGAATGTCGCGGCCCTGCGCGATGAGGCGCCCCGCGGCGTCGGTGAGGGCCGAGGACAGATCGCCCGCCTCCTTCAGCAGCGGCGATCGGGCCGAGCGCATGACGATGACGCTCATCTCCTCGGCGATGGCGTAGAGGGCGTTGCGCACGACCTCGAGGGTGACGGGATCGACCGCGCTCATGCGCCGGACTCGATCACGAGGTGGCCAAGCGCGTCCGCGGTTGCGTCCTGGCCGGGGGGCACGATCACCGTCGACCAGTCGTCCTCGATCACCGCGGGTCCGATCACGCGAGCGCCGGGCGCGAGGACGGCCCGGTCGTGGCGCGGCATCGTGACCTCCCCGGTCTCGGGAAAGAACGCGCGCTGCCGGCCGATCTCGGACGGCACGGCACGGCCGGCCGGTGTGGTGGCCGGCTCCCGCCATTCGCGGTCGACGCGCACGGCGACGCGGAGGTTCACGCACTCGACGCTCTCGCCCGTGGCGTAGCCGTAGAGTTGCCGGTGGCGCCGCTCGAACGCGGCGCGCAGCGCGGGCAGATCGTCGCGTTCGTACGGCACGGCGATCTCGTAGTTCTGCCCGGCGTAGCGCAGGTCGACGCTGCGGGCGATGCCGAGGCGCCCGGCGTCGATCCCGTCGTCGAGCAGCGGCGCCGCGCACTGGCGCTCGAGCGCGTGGAACCGATCCTCCACGACCTTGGCGTCCCAGCTTTCGAAGCGAGCGCGATGGGTCAGCACGGCCTCGTAACGGAGCGGAGACACGAGGCAGCCCAGCGCGGAAAACGCGCCCGAGTGCGCGGGCACGACGACGCGCCGCATCCCCGCCTGGCGGAGTAGCGCCCCGGCGTGGAGCGGGCCAGCGCCGCCGTAGGCGATCAGCGCGAAGTCGCGCAGGTCGTAGCCGCGCTGCACCGAGACGAGCCGGAGCGCGCGAAGCATGCTGGCGTTGGCGACCTCCACGACACCCCGTGCGGTCTCGAGGAGGGAGAGACCGAGCCGACGCGCCAGACCGGACAGCGCGCCCTCGGCGCGCTCCTGATGAAGCCGGATCGACCCCCCGTAGACCCGCTCGGTGTTCAGATAACCGAGCACGACGTTGGCGTCGGTGACCGTCGGCTCGGTGCCGCCGAGACCATAGGCCGCCGGTCCCGGCGTGGCTCCCGCGCTATCGGGCCCGACCTTCAGGGCGCCGGTCACGGGCTCGACGCGCGCGATCGACCCGCCGCCAGCGCCGATGGATTCGACGGCCAGCATCGGAAGCCGGACCGGGTAACCGCCGAGCCTTCGCTGGCTTGCCACCTCCGGAACGCCGTCGGCGACGAGGCACACGTCGGTGGTCGTGCCGCCCATGTCGAACGCGAGCGCGCGAGCGAGGCCGAGCGCGCGCGCTGTGTACGCGGCCGCGGCGACACCGGCCGCCGGACCCGACATGGCCATGGCGAGCGGCCGGACCTTCGCGGCCGCGACGGACATCATGCCGCCCCCCGAGTGCAGGAGATGCACGGTTCGCCCGGCTGGCAGTCGCGCGGTGAGGTCGTCGAGGTAGGCGGTCGCGAGCGGCATCACCGCGGCGTTCTGCACGGTCGTGCACGCGCGCTCGTACTCGCGAAACTCGGCGTTGATCTCGCTCGAGATCGACAGATGGCGGACGCGGCCCTCGAGCAGGCGGCGCAGCATCTGCTCGTGCGCCGGGTTCGCGTACGAGTGGAGCAGGCACACGGCCACGCTCTCCACCCGGGCCGCCTCGAGCGTCGCCGCGAGTCCCTCCAGTTCGTCCGCGGCAAGCGGCACGAGCGCATGTCCGTCGGCGTCGATCCGCTCCGTGACCTCGAAGCGCCGGTGGCGCGGCACGAGCGGATCGGGCTTGGCCGGGAGGTCGAGCCGATAGAGGTGGGTCCGGTTCTGACGGGCGATCTCGAGCACGTCGCGGAAGCCGCGCGTCGTGACGAGCCCCACCGAGGCGCCGCGCCGCTCGACGATGGCGTTGGTGACGAGCGTCGTGCCGTGCGCGATCGTCGAGCTCGGTCCCGTCTCCGCCTCGAGCATCGCGATGCCGTCCAGCACGCCGGTCGCCGGCGCCGGCGTCGTCGGGACCTTGCGCGAGCGCACCGCGCCCGACGGATCCCACGCCACGAGATCCGTGAAGGT
>Ga0187894_10000876_pt1 | contig 40382 bp, 44 predicted proteins | sample GBC1701081metaG_FD_136650 | JGI IMG/M metagenome (GOLD analysis project Ga0187894, IMG submission 136650) | White microbial mat communities from a lava cave in the Kipuka Kanohina Cave System on the Island of Hawaii, USA - GBC170108-1 metaG ... | reverse complement strand
TTCGGCCGGCGTGACATACTTGATGAAAAAGAACAAGGCGACGGTCTTTAACGGCTTTGGCAGAATCGTCGGCAAGGGCAAGGTCGAAGTCGCTCTCGACGGCGGCAAAAAAGAAACGATCGATACAAAGAACATCATCATCGCGACGGGCTCGGTCGTGCGACCGATTCCGGGTTTCGAGGTAGATGGCAAGCAAGTTGTAAATTCCGATCAGATACTCGAATTAACAAGCGTTCCAAAATCGATGATCGTCATGGGCAGCGGCGCGGTCGGCGTCGAATTCGCGAGTGTGTATCATCGCTTCGGCTGCGACACGACAGTTATCGAATTGCTGGAGCGCATCGTTCCTATCGAAGACGCCGAGGTTTCAAAAGAACTCGCTCGCGCTTTCAAAAAACAAGGCATCAAATGCGAAACCGGCATCAAGCTCGACAAGATGGAAAAGTCGAAGAAGGGCGTAAAAGTTTCGGGCAAGAATGCAAAGGGCGACGACGTTTCGTTCGAGGCGGAAATGCTGCTCGTCGCCGTCGGCCGTATGCCTTACCTTGAAAACCTCGGCCTTGAAAAAACAAAGGTCGTTGTAAACCCGCGAGGCACGATCAAGGTGAACGAGTTTTGCGAGTCCGACGAGCCGAATATTTTCGCCATCGGCGACGTGATCGACACCGCCTGGCTCGCGCACCTTGCTTCGAAAGAAGGCATCATGGTCGTCGAAAAGATCGCCGGCAAAAAGGTCGAGCCGATCAAACAAAATCTCGTCCCCAACTGCACCTACTGCGACCCCGAAGTCGCCAGCGTCGGCCTGACCGAAGCAAAGGCGAAAGAGGCCGGCTACGACGTAAAGGTCGGCAAATTTCCCTTCTCCGTTTCAGGAAAGGCGCGCATACTCGGCGAAACCGACGGCTTTGTAAAGATCGTCGCCGAAACGAAGTACGACGAAGTCCTCGGCGTCCACATCATCGGCCCGCATGCCACCGAACTTCTCGCCGAAGCCGTCGTCGGCATGTCCCTCGAAACCACCGCCGACGAACTCGGCCGCATCATCCACGCCCATCCAACCGTCAGCGAAGCCGTCATGGAAGCCGCCGAAGCCGTGCACGATCTGACGATACACATGTAATATCTTGCAATAACCTAACAGTTAGGTTATTTTAGTTATGCCGACTGTTCTTCGACAACATGGTTTTGATGTTGCTATCAGGCCCAGGGATCATGGGCCGCCGCATGTACATGTTTTGCATAGTGGCGAAGAAGTCGTGATATTGCTCGGAGTCGGTGACGTAGTTCCGCGTGTCCGGGAAAATCGTGGAATGCGTTTACGCAACGTCCGCAAAGCGATGAACATTGTAGCGGCTAACAACGAAATATTTTTGAAGGATTGGCAAAAGATATACGGATGAAAACAACTACAAAGTATTATGTCAGCGACACCGAGCTTGACCGTCAGATACGCGAAGCCGAGAAAAGAGGCATTACTGAGCCCGAGGCAAGTTCCGCCCGATACAGAAATGGCAAAGTGCACATAGAGTTGGCATCAGGGTGGAATTTTGCATTTGACCCGAGAACGTTTTCAGAATTCACGAACGCAACGGAAAGTGAGCTTAAACAAATTGGACTTTGGGGCAGATACACCCTCGGATGCCCGCCGTTGGACGTTCATATCGGAATTGGCTCGATAATTTTTGAATTGATCGGTGATAAGGTTATCAGCGCGGAAATGGGTCGCCGCAATGGTTCGGCAACCAGCGAAAAGAAAAAAAGGGCGTCGCGAACCAACGGCAAACTCGGCGGCCGGCCAAAGAAGAACGACTAGAAGAAAGTCGCATGCGCTCCCGCCCAACCGTCAGCGAAGCCGTCATGGAAGCCGCCGAAGGTGCATGACATGACGATATATATGTGATCGGAGCGTTACTATGCAAAAACGAACAAGTGAAGTTGAATCGATGAGTAAATTTGCACGTTGCCTGCTACTCGTTTGCTGCTCGATATTTGCGTCGTTAACTGTTTCGTCAGTCACCGGCCAGAGCAAAGCGGTACCGGTTGCGATCACAAACGTGACGCTTATCGACATGACGGGCCGCGCTCCACGCCGTGGCATGACGATCGTGCTCACGGACGATTCTATTTCTAAGATCGGGAAGACACATCGACTAAGGGTCCCACGCGGCTCGATAATGATCGACGGGACGGGAAAATTCGTGATCCCTGCCCTCTGGGATATGCATGTTCATATTTTGAATTTCGACAGGATGCTGCCGCTCTTTGTCGCAAACGGTGTGCTAGAAGTTCGCGACCTTGGCGTGCCGAACATGAATGAGCTTCTGGAGTGGAAGAAACAGGCGGCCGCAGGAGCGATTCTATCGCCGCGAATAATGACGGCCGGGCGCGTGGTCGATGGTGATCCGCCGGCCAATCCGCCGTATTCAGTCATCGTTCGGAATGCTGCCGAAGCTAGAAAGACTGTTCGAGACCTGCGTGCGAAAGGCGTCGATCTGATCAAGGTTTACGAGATTTTATCGCGCGAATCTTACTTTGCGATCGCCGACGAGACGCGGAAAATCGGGCTGCCATTCGCCGGACATACTCCTTCTGTAATCACGACTATCGAAGCTTCCGACGCAGGTCAGCGCAGCATTGAGCATCTTGGCCGAATTCTCGAAGATTGTTCCTCCGCACCTGAAACTATCAAAGCGCGTCAGAGCGAGCCGATAAAAAAAGATGATTATTTCGCTTTTACGACACGTCTCGGCCGTGTTTACGATGCGACAATCTCTACTTACAGTCGGAAGAAGGCCGACACGATCTTTGCGCATTTTCGCCGAAACAGGACGTGGCAGGTGCCGACGCTGTCCGTTAAAAACGGACGCACATTCATCGATGAGCTGGATGCCAAAGGTGATCCGCGTACAAAGTATGTCGAGGCGTCGCAGCAAAATTATTGGAAGCCTCAGGTCGGTTTTTTTTCACGCTACCGCACGCCGGAATACATCGCCTCCGCAAAACGTTATTTCCAAAAAGAGCAGGACCTCGTCCGAGATATGCAGAAGGCCCGTGTGGGTATTCTTGCCGGCACCGACGTTCCCAATGCATACGTGATCGCCGGGTTCAGCCTTCACGATGAATTGGAGTTATTGGTAAAAGCGGGCCTGTCGCCTATGGAAGCACTCGTTAGCGCGACACGCAATCCCGCCGAGTACGCTGGTGAGCTTGGCCGAAAAGGCACTATCCAACGCGGAAAGATCGCGAATCTTATTTTGTTGGATGGTGATCCGCTTAAGGACATACAGAACACAACGCGCATTTACGCGGTAGTTCAGAATGGAAAAGTACTGTTGCGGCGCGACCTTGACAGAATACTCAGCGACGTCGAGGCGGCGGCTAATCGCTCAGTAGAGAATTGATCGGTCTGAAAGGACATACATTTGGAAATCGCCTGAGAACGGCATTTTCCGCGAATATCCCACTGTTTTTGCTCAACCTTTTTTTCACGGGGATTTAGCCTCGCGGGAATAATAGCTTCTGAAAGCGCCTATTATTTATAATGTCTCTTGGATATCTCAAACGAGCAGTCGAGGAAAATGATTCAGAAAGCCTGATCCGCTACGTCCGGCTGCATCTCGGCGATGGGAATGAAGAGGCGGGCCGCAAGGAGATCGACAAGGCATGGGTCGAGGCTTTGAAGCCGCTTTTGGATCTGCCGGAAACGGATCGCGAGTTTATCCTCAAGATGATCGAGGGAAAGGACGCGGCGACGCTGGCGCATCTTTTCTTTCATCTTCATTTTTATTTTGTAAAGCGTTCCGGCGAATGGATACATGATGGCGAACTCTAAGAAAACAGACGAAGGTTCGATTCAGCTTCGACCGGGTTTGTGGGAAACCGTGAACGAGCGTTATCCCGGTTCGATGATCACGTCGAGCGATTATGTCCCGCTCGCGAAATTGGACAAGCCTTTGAGCGAATCACGCCTGACTTTCGTCAGCACGGCCGGAGTTCAGCCGAAAGGGACAATGCCTTTTGACACCGTCCATCCGGTGGGCGATTACACGTTTCGACGAGTGCCCTCGGCATCAAAGCCGGACGATCTCGAAATCCACCAGCTAAAATATCCGACGGTCGGAGCAAAACGTGATTTGAATGTAATATTCCCGATTGAGAGGCTGCAAGAGCTGGATGCCGACGGCATTATCGGCGAGCTCGCGCCGAATTTTTTCTCTTTCATAGGATATAACATGGATCCGGAACGCCTCGAAAAAACTCTCGCCGAGGCCATCGCCGACGCGGTCGCGGCCGAGGGCTCGGACGTCGCGCTGCTCTCGCCTGCCTGACCGATCTGTCATCAGTCGATCGCGCTGGTCCAGCGTGCAATAGAGAAAAGAGGAATTCCCACAGTTTCGGTCAGCGTCGCTCTCGACGTAACCGAACATGCCAAGCCGCCGCGTGCCGTGTTCGTGCCGTTTATGATGGGGCATCATTTTGGCGTGCCGTTCCACCGCGAACTTCAGCGGCGCATCATTCTGGAGTCGCTCGACCTGCTGAGGTCCGCGACCCGAAGCGGCGAAGTTAGGCGGCTGCCGGTAAAATGGGCACAGGCACGCGCCGAGGGAAAGGAAATAGAAAGACGTTTGTCTGATTAAATTAAAGTAAACTGACAGAGCAAAAGAAATGGGATCGAAAGAAAAGATCGTTTACCTAAGCGGCGCCATGCTCGGCTGCACGGATGAAGAGTGCCGCGACTGGCGCGAGCACGCTAAACAAAACCTGAACTGCCGGGCGCTTGATCCGATGGTCCGCGATTACCGCGACCGGCCGATGGACGGGATGCTCGACATGGTTGTCAATGACAAGGCGGACATCGACGCCTGCGACACGCTGCTGGTGAATTTCGTCCGGCCGAGCGTTGGGACGAGCATGGAAGTCCTGTACGCATGGGAGCGAGGGAAACATGTCGTCCTCGTCGCTCCGCACGGCGTCATCGTTAGTCCGTGGCTCGTCTTTCACAGCCATCACGTTTTTCATTCGGTTGACGACGCGGTCAGACACATCAACGAAGGCTCCTCGGAATAGCTTCGCCGCTCTTGGGCGAAATAACATGATAGCCGGCCTTGTTTTCGGTCTTTTTTGTCTCTATAAATTGTGTTATCGTGCCGCCGATGGTCGTTTATAAGGAATTTGTCGTGGCCCAAACATCTTATCCAAGAGACAAGATCAAGATTCTTTTGCTGGAGAATATTTCCGACTCAGCCGTAGCTGAGTTAAACATGCGCGGGTATGTTTCCATCAAGCGGATCAACGGTGCGATGAGCGAGGCGGAATTGATAAAAGCTGTAAAAGGCGTCCATTTGCTCGGGATACGGTCGAAAACAAAGATCACCAGGAATGTTATCGAGGCGGCGGACAGGCTGCTGGCGATCGGGGCGTTTTGCATTGGGGTGAACCAGATCGATCTGGATGCTGCGACGAAGAAAGGGATCGCGGTTTTTAATGCGCCGCATGCAAATACGCGTTCGGTGGCGGAGTTGATCATTGGATTATGCGTGATGCTTATCCGCAAGATCGCGGACAAGAACGCGGCGGCGCATCGCGGTGACTGGTTGAAAGAGGCGAAGGGCAGTTTTGAGCTTCGCGGCAAGACGCTCGGCATTATCGGCTATGGCAATATCGGTTCCCAGGTTTCGAATATGGCTGAGGCGCTGGGAATGCAGGTCATTTACTACGACGTCTCTACGAAGCTGCCGCACGGGAACGCGAAGCAGGTCGCCGAGCTTAAGGATCTTTTGAAACGGTCGAATATCGTTACGCTGCACGTCCCGTCCGACCCGACGACCCGCAATATGATGAATGCCGAAACGCTCAAATGTATGCGCAGGGGCAGCATTTTGATCAACCACAGCCGCGGCGATGTCGTCGATCTCGGAGCGTTGAAAAAGTACATCGACCGCGGGCATATTTCCGGCGCGGCGATCGATGTTTTTCCCGACGAGCCGGAAAAGACCGGCGACAAATTCGAATCGATCCTCCAAAATACGCCAAACGTCATCCTGACGCCGCACATCGGCGGCTCGACCGAAGAGGCGCAGGCGAGCATCGGTCTGGACGTGACTGCTAAACTGATAAAATATCTCGATTTCGGCACCAGCGAGGGTTCGCACACCGTCCCGCCCGTTTCGCTGCCGCCACAGGCCGGCACCCACCGGATCCTGCACATTCACCGAAACGTTCCCGGCGTGCTGGGCGAGATAAACTCTCGGCTCTCGAAACGCGGGATCAATATCACCGGCCAATATTTGAAAACCAACGATGAGATCGGGTATGTGATCCTCGACGTGGAATCGAAGCTTTCAAAGGAGGCGTTCGAACTATTGAAGGATGTACCGGGAACAGTTAAGGCAAGGATGGTGTACTAATTACTCGGTTTTCTCATTACAATTAATAATGAAAAAGCGACAAATTCGAAGGTAATGAAGATTCTGATCCCAGGCGGCACAGGACAGGTGGGCACCGTATTGGCTCGCGCCTTTCACGCCGACGGGCACGAGGTGATCGTTCTCGGTCGTTCGCCTGAAAGGCGTGAATGGCGGACGGAGAAGTGGGACGGCAAGACAATTGGCGATTGGGCTGGCGAGATCGACGGTGCGGATGTGGTCGTCAACCTCGCCGGCCGCAATGTGAATTGCCGATATAATGAAGAAAACCGTCGCCAAATGATGGAATCGCGGGTTGATTCGACCCGTGTTGTCGGCGACGCTATCGCTGCGTCAACAAATCCGCCGCGCGTCTGGCTGCAAGCGAGCACGGCCACGATCTACGCTCATCGGTTCGATGCGCCGAACGACGATGTCGATGGAATCATTGGCGGCAGTGAGCGGGACGCCCCCGACACGTGGCGGTTCAGCATTGAGGTCGCAATGGCTTGGGAAAGGGCTGCCAACGAAGCCGTTACACCGAAGACGCGTAAAGTTTTGATGCGTTCGGCAATGACGATGAGTCCCGACCGCGGCGGCATTTTCGATGTTATGCTCGGGCTGGTCCGGAAAGGCCTCGGCGGAACGGCCGGCAGCGGCCGACAATATATTTCGTGGATTCACGATCAGGACTTTATCCGCGCGGTGTATTGGCTGGTCGAGCATGAAGAATTAAGCGGCCCGATAAATCTCGCATCGCCGCTTCCGCTGCCGAATAGAGATTTTATGCGCATCTTTCGCGACGCCTGGGGAGCGCCCTTCGGCATGCCGGCGATGGAATGGCAGCTTGCCATCGGAGCCTTTTTGATGCGCACCGAAACCGAATTGATCTTAAAAAGCCGCCGTGTCGTGCCTAAAATATTGACCGATTCGGGCTTTGAATTTGAATTCCCGCATTGGGAACAGGCTGTCCGCGATCTCGTTCGCCGCTGGCGTGCCGAAAACTGAAAATGAAACTTTCTCTATTCCTGTTATTAATTCTTTTTGCTTCGACCATCGGCTATTCGCAGTGGGTCAGGCAAACGGTGAACACGACCGCATCGCTTCGCGGACTTTCGGTCGTAAATGAAAAGATCGTGTGGGCCAGCGGCACCGGCGGAACGGTGATCAAAACCACCGACGGCGGAAAAAACTGGAAAGTGATGATCGTGCCCGGCGCCGAAAAACTCGATTTCCGCGACATCGAAGCGTTTGACGCGAACACAGCTTACATCCTCAGCATCGGCAACGGCGAATTGTCTCGAATCTACAAAACAACCGACGGCGGCACGACGTGGAAGGAGCAGTTTCGCAATAACAACGAAAAGGCATTCTTCGATGCGATGGTGTGTTGGGATCCCGATCACTGCATGGCAGTGAGCGATCCAGTAGAGGGAAAATTTTTATTGATATCAATCTGGAAAGAAGAGAGTTGGCAGGTGAATGAGTATATTGACGGATATATGCCTGATGCAAAACCAGGCGAAGCGGCATTTGCGGCCAGCGGCACATGTATTGTTCGACCGGACACCAATCTTTTCTTTATCGTGACCGGCGGCAGTGCTGCCCGCATTTTCAGATCGCACACGACAGTGGACACCGGTATCAAATGGCGAGTTTTTGAAACCGGACTACTCAGTGGTTCGCCCGGAAGCGGAATCTTCTCAATAGCAATGTATGATTGGCGGCGCGGGGTGATCGTTGGCGGTAACTACGAAAAGCCCGAGGAACATACTAACAACCTCGGATTCACAGATGACTCGGGCCTCACGTGGAAACCTGGAACCGGACTTAGCGGTTATCGTTCGGGGGTTGGTTACATAGATAAAAAAACCATCATCGCCGTCGGCACGAACGGCACTGATATTACTCGTAACAGCGGCAAGAGTTGGAAGAAGATCGGTGATGAAAATCTGAACTCTGTCGCGGCTAAAGGCAAACGCGCAGTCTGGGCTGTTGGGCCGAAAGGCTTGGTCGTCAAAATGAAATGAGCTTCGCCTGGTACGACATTGTTGGCACGCTCGGCGTTGCGATAATCATACTCGCGTACATTCTTCTTCAAACCGAGCGGCTGCGGAGTGGGCGGCTAGCGTATTCGCTGCTGAACGCCGTCGGTGCGGTGCTGATTTTGATCTCGCTTTATTACACATTCAACTTCCCTTCGTTTGTAGTAGAATTTTTTTGGCTGGTGATCAGTTTGTTTGGTATCGGGAAATATTTTAGCCGCAAGAATGCGCAAAAGCCGCAAACCTAGAATCAGCTATTTGTGTCTTTTGCGACTTTTTGCGGCGATCCTTTTATGCAGAGTTTTACAAGCGTTCCATTCAAGGCAGAAAAATATCACGGCCTGTCGGAGGTGAATGGCATTGCTAAGTTTTCGTCCGCCGGGATCGTGCTTGAGTTTGAAGCGAAGCTGTTCGGGCTGATCGGGAGCGGCGTGAAGGAGGTTCGCCTGCCGCTCGCCGAGCTGCTTGATATTAAATTTCGGAAAGGCTTTTTGAAACGCGGTGCGAAGATCGAGATCCGGATGCGCTCGTTTGCAAAACTCGCCGAGCTGCCGAACAGCGACGGCAAGATCATACTGAAAATAGTTCGCGATGATTTCGAACGCGCGCACGAAGCCGTCAGGCAAATCCAAAGAGACCTGGCCGGTCACGCCGATTCGCTCCCGCCCGCACATACGCCGGTGAGCCAGTTGTTTGCCGACGAAAGTGAAGATGAGACAAAGGCCTTGAACAAAAAAGATGTATAATTTGAGGCGAAGTAAATTATGCAAACCGTCTCGTTAGAAATCCCAACCGCAACGCTTGCTGCTATAGGAGAGTCGCCGGACGAATTTGTCAGCGAAATGCGAATCGCCGCTGCTGTCAAATGGTATGAGCTGGGGCGGATTTCGCAGGGCAAGGCGGCTGAGATCGCAGGCCTGAGTCGTTCTGCTTTTTTAGACGCACTGTCGAAGTTTAAAGTATCGCCGATCCAGATCACGGCAGGAGAACTACGTAGGGAAATCGACCATGCAGATTGAAAAGGTAGTTTCCGATGCTTCACCTTTTATTCTGTTTTCCAAGTCTGGTCTTTTTGAGCTTTTTCCAGCATTGTTCCGAGAAATTTTTATACCGACAGCAGTGTGGAATGAGATCGACCAGTGTGAAGATGAAGCTCGTGAAAATCTTTATTTTTACAAAGATGTTCTTGCGTGTTGTGTCGTTGACGTTTCTGCGGAGGTGCTGGTATGGAATTTGGGAGAAGGTGAAACGGAAGTGTTAAGCTTCGCCCGCGCACACAAACTCGCGTACACAGCGCTTGTCGATGACCGCGCAGCCAGACGATGTGCAGAAGCTTTAGAAATTAATACCATGGGAACGGCCGGAATTTTGATCTTGGCGAAAAAACGCGGCTTAATAGCCAGTGTCAAAAAGGAACTCGATAAAGTTACTGAAGCAGGGCTTTGGATCTCCGATGACGTCGTTCAAATTATAATGGCGGAGGCCGGAGAAGTTTGAGGAGTAATCTTACGCCGAAATACGTTATCGAACGAGACATTCCCGGTGCGGGCAATATGTCCTCTGCAGAGCTTCAATGTGCGTCTGCAAAATCGTGTGCCGTCCTCGATGGAATCGGAATGAGATTCAGTGGATACACAGCTACGTCACCGACGCCAAGATTTACTGCGTCTACACCGCACCGAGCAAAGATTTGATTCAGCGTCACGCCGACGAAAGCGGCTTTCCCGCCAACCGCATCTCAGAAGTGCGTGCGATGATCGACCCGACGCGTGCCGCGTGAAAGCCCGTTTTGAATTCCCCTGCAAATCGGTGCAGTATATCTGCAAATGCCGCCGACGCAAGAAGACCTCGGAAAAATGGTTGCCGCGTACCCGACGGCTCCGTCGTTCATCCAGCGAGCGGCGATTATCGCCCTTCTGTCATTCCTGTTCTTTCTGGCGATGCTGGTTGCTTTTTTGGCACGTCAGCAGATCGGCTATCTCGTGCTCGCCGCGGCCTTTTTGATTTTAAATATCTTCACGCTTACCGGCTTTATCATGCAGCGGCGAAATGTGGTGCGGGTGTTTGAAGATGGTTTAGGCTATGGCAAGTCGTCGGTGAAATGGCGGTCGATCGCGTCCGTGGACACCGATAACGAAGGCCTAAAGATTGTGAGCACCAGCGGCGGAGCGATCAGAATTCCGAAAACCATCGACGATCTAGGCCGCCTAAGCGCACACATTCATCGGCAAACACATCTTTGAACCATTCCTTTTTTTTGTCCTGGAATTCTAGTATTCTGTTTGGTTAAAGCTGCTTTCCGCAAGCGATTGGAGAATTTATGAGCGTTGAAGTGGTAATGCCGCAGATGGGCGAATCGATCACCGAGGGGACCGTCTCTAAATGGCTGAAGTCGGTTGGCGACAAGATCGAAAAAGACGAGGCGATACTCGAGATCTCGACGGATAAAGTCGATGCGGAAGTGCCGAGTCCGGGCGCGGGAACGCTGCTTGAAATTCGCCATCAGGAAGGGGAAACCGTCGAAGTTGGTGCCGTTCTGGCGATGATCGGTGCTGAAGGTGAAAGCGGAGTTCAACGTCCAACGTCCCACCTCCAAAGTCAAACTGAAACACCGCAACCTCAACAAATGAAGGAAAAGCTGGAAACGACTGCAGCTGCTTCATCAGCCATTCCAAAATCCGAAATCCAGGATGCAAAATCGGGCGAAGCTACCGAGGTTGTGATGCCGCAGATGGGCGAATCCATAACGGAAGGCACGGTGTCAAAATGGCTCAAGGCGATTGGCGACAACATCGCCAAGGATGAACCGCTGCTTGAAATTTCTACGGACAAAGTCGATGCGGAGGTTCCGTCTCCGGCCGCTGGAAAACTGATCGCGATCAATGTTCAGGAAGGCGAGACCGTCGAGGTCGGCTCCGTTCTGGCTCTTGTCGGGGCTGAAGGCGCAACAGCAGTCCAAAGTCCAAAGTTCAAAGTTCAAAGTCCGACGCAGGAAACGCAAGCAGTTGATACGCCAAAGACGGAACTATCTGAACCCGCAGTCGTCAAAACCTCCACGATGCCAATCGCAACCAACGGCGGAGCGAACGGCAGCAAGACGCTCGATGAGCTTCGACGCACGAAATCAAGCCCGCTCGTTCGCAACATCGCGAAGGAACATGGCGTGGACATCACGCGTATCGCCGGTTCGGGTTTGAGCGGCCGCGTAACGAAGAAAGACATTTTGTCGTTTATAGAAACCGGCGCCGCGCTTCGGCCCGAAGATCTGCTTAAAAAAGGAGCGACACTGCCTTCGACCGTTGCGACAAAACCTGTCGCTGCTAAATCGGTCTATGAGCCGCCGGTTGCCGAGCCGATGGTCGGCGACCGCATCGAGAAGATGTCGGTGATGCGCAAGAAGATCGCGGAGCACATGACGTTCTCCAAACAGACTTCGGCACATGTTACGAGCGTTTACGAGATCGACTTGACCAATGTCGCGCGTTTTCGTGAGCGGAATAAGGATGCGTTCCAGCAGCAGTTCGGCACAAAGCTCACGTTTATGCCGTTCATTTTTCAGGCAGTCACCAACGCGATCAGGCAGCATCGCATCCTTAACTCGCAAGTCTCCGGCGATCAGATCATTTACAAGGCCGACATTAATCTCGGCATGGCGGTCGCGCTTGATTGGGGTTTGATCGTTCCCGTGATCAAAAACGCCGATACGATTTCGCTGTCGCAGCTTGCGATCGCCGCGAACGATCTCGCCGACCGAGCCCGCACGAAAAAACTCAACCCGGACGAAGTAACGGGCGGCACTTTCACGATCACAAATCCCGGCGTCTTCGGCGGTCTGTTTGGAACGCCGATCATCAACCAACCACAGGTCGCGATCCTCTGCATAGGAACAATCGAGAAACGAGCGAAAGTCGTTACTTCTATTGACGGCGACGACTCGATTGTAATTAGACAAATGGCTTACTTTGCGCTGACATACGATCACCGGGTTGTTGACGGCGCTGACGCCGAGAAATTCCTCTCTTTTATGAAGGAATATCTTGAACGAAACGAGTTCGAATTTTGACACAAGTTGTTTAGAAAACTCGATTTGCGGCTGCGCATCAAATCCGTACACCCAAGTTACGGGCAAAGGTCTGCGTACGTAAATAGGACGCGATTTCGGCCCAACCTTTATTGGCCGTTCGCAATTAAAGCTTGCGTTGTCAATAGTTTAGCGTTAATCACTTTCGAAAGTACCTTCTGGCACGAGAATTGACTTTAAGTGCGCGGTTCGAGATCGGACTTGTCATTCGTGCATCGGCGATACTATCGATTTTTTAGTTTCCACCTTTCAAGCGACTACAGCCCGGCTCAGGCGATATTTCAATATTTAATCAGGAGTTCCAAAAATATGATTACAAAACTTTCTGCCTTTCTTTTTGCGGTCGTCCTTTCAGCGGCGACGGTTTTTGCGCAGGATGATCCGCAGCTTCGCGACGTGCCGAGCGGCCAGAAATTAGAAGTTAAGGGTGTTATCGTTTCGAAGCTGGATGATAATACGATGATCATTCGCGACGCGAGCGGCGTTGACACGAAGGTCATTATCGTTCCCAACGCGAGCATCAAGAACAAAGCGTTCTTCGGCGGTGACAAATATGCTCCGTCCGCTCTGATTCGCGGTCTCAATCTGGAAGCCGAGGGACGCGGCGACGGAACCGGAAGCCTTGCGGCGACCAAGATACGTTTCGAGCGCCGTAACCTTGAGGTTGCCCAGTCCATCGATTCTCGCGTGACGCCGGCCGAAGCTCGGCTTACGGCCGCTGAAGAAAACGCACAACGCGTCGCCGGACAGATCGACGAGCTGATGGCGATCTCGAACGCCGCGCGCGGCGGTGCGAAAGCCGCACAGGATACAGCCGATGCCGCCGTTGCAGGCGTTAACGCTACTAATCAGCGCATCACCGATCTTGACGATTATGTCGTAAGCTCAACATCGACGGTGAATTTTCGCGTGAATAGCGCCGTTCTTTCGCCGGAAGCGAAACTAAAACTGGACGAAGTAGCGGCGGCGACAGCAAGCCTCAAAGGATATTTTGTCGAGATTACCGGGTTTGCCTCGTCAGAAGGCAGCACGGCTAAGAACAAAGCTCTCAGCCAGCGCCGCGCCCGTGCCGTGATCGATTACATGATCGAAACACACAACATCCCGCTCCGCCGAATTGGTCAGTCTTATGGCTTCGGCGAGCTTCAGGCGATCGCGGACAATTCTACTCGCGAGGGCCGGGAAGCCAACCGCCGCGTTGAAGTCAAGCTGCTCGTCAGCCGCGGCCTCAACCAGAATGTTGAAGTTCGGCAGACCGTCGACAACGAAGAATAGTAACGCAGTTGTCTGACCGGCAAAAGAAAAAGCGGAAACGGCTTCGGCCGTTTTCGCTTTTCACTGCAACCTCCGATCTTTTCCCGCAATCTTAAACCTATGCCTCGCCTAACAACCACTTGCGTTATTTTTCTCTTCGTCATATTGCTTAATTCCTTTGTCTCGTTTGGGCAAACGCCGACGCCAACGCCGAAGATCACCGAAGAAGAAGGAGTTATTAAAGTCGATTCGCGGCTTATCGTCGTTCCGGTCTCAGTAACGAGCACAAACGGCGAACCGGTTGTCGGACTTACGCTGAAAGACTTCGCGGTTACTGAAGAAGGAAAATCGCAGCAGATAGAAAGCGTGGGTAATGCAGAGCAGGTGCCGCTCGAGATCGCATTGCTCTTTGACATATCGGCAAGCACGGATGCGATGTTTCATTTTCAAAAGGAAACGGCAGCTAAATTTTTGCGCGACGTGATGCGCCCGGATGACAGGGCGACTATATATTCCATCGGACAGAAGCTTAATCTTGTTCAGCAGCGAAATACCGCCCAAGTTTCTATCGAGGCACTCCGGTCGATCGGCTCCACAAAAGAGCAGACGGCATTTTATGATGCTGTGCGGCAAGCTGCGGAACAGATCGGAAAAAATGCGTCTGAAGGGCGGCGCAAAGTGATCCTGGTGATCTCAGACGGTGAGGACACCAACAGCGAAGGCATACTGGCGGCGATATGGAATGCCGAGAGAAAATTGGTTGATACCGTTTCCGGTCCGCAGCTCCGGCAGATACGCGTAAAGGCGCGCGATGACGCCAAGGCGGCCGAGCAGCGAAAGGTCGTCCGTGCCTTGCAGGATTCGGACGCAGTACTCTTCGCCATCAATCCTACAGGCAGCTCGGTACAGTTGAATTCCATGAGCCGATTCGGCCAGGACAACATGGAGCGCTTTGCAAAGGAGACGGGAGGAACTGCGTTTCTGCCTATGTTCGGCGCGATAGACACGCCGGATAATTATCAGAATCAGATCAATATGCGGAAAAACTCCGAGACACTCGAAAAGATCTTTCGTCAGCTTGCGAACGAACTTCGGGCACAATATCTGGTCCAGTATTACGCCGAAGCCGAATACCCGAACAACAAGTTCGTCAAGCTGAATGTATCAGTGCCTGGAAGAAGCGACGCAAAGGTGAGAGCTCGTGAAGGCTATTACGCAAAAAATTAGTTTGGCCGTTTCTTCGGAAGCGCAACGTTTCCCCTCACTCCGATCATTTCCTCCATTGTCCTTGATGACCGCGAATCGTTAGCCGCGATAGCTCCCATAAGCTCATAGCCGTAAGGCTCCGATGGACGCGTTTCCCTGCCGAAAAAGGACATTGCCAACAAGCCCGAGAAAAGCCCGGCAATCAGCGAAAATGCTGCGGTTGCTATCATGCTCGCCTGCTGTTTCACTTTTGCCCAGCCGACCGGACAATCTTTCGTCAAGATCGTGCCGTCGGCGCGTCGAAAATATCGCATGCACAAGCGGCCTTCCGAGCGTTCAAGAAGACTCTCGGCTTCCTTCAGCGTCATTCCCGAAATATTGTAAACATTCAGCTTGCAGTCGCCGCAGAACCGCTTACGCTCGTTTCCGTACATCGTGTCCCAATTCGCCGAACACGGGCTCGCGATCTTGATATTGTAAAGAGGGCTCGACATAAAAACTCCGTTCAAAATTGCATCAGCAAATCGCTGTTGTAACGTTGAACGGATTGTCAGGCCAAACTTGCAGAAAAAAATTGCGACGTATTTGTCAATGAGACATATTCTTCAATATTCTTCATTGATCGGCAGGCAGAAAATCATTTTGTCACGGCCTTCGGATTTTTTGGGAAAATAGAAATTATAGTCCGAAGGGCTTTATTTACTGATTTCGAATCTTTGAAATGTTTCTGCACATCTCGGTCGATAGCAGCAAAAAATTGGTCGCTCACAAGCTTCTTCCCATCATAGATTCTTACGGAATAGCCTTCCTTAAAAGCCTTTGCATATCTGCCGCGTACGCCACTGCGTTTAGAGAGGTCATACTCGTTTTTCATTTCACTATCTTTCGTTTTCATATCGTTTTCGCTCGTTTGGTTCTGCTTTCCGAGCGCTAATTATTCTAACAATAATTTCATCAGGCATTTTATCGATTTCGGTATGAACCACTAGCAGGATTCTTGCCTTCTCCGATAATCCGACGCTTAGAAAACGACGTTCGTTGTCTGAATGAACCTCGTCAACAAACGTAAGCAGGTTTTCATCACCATATCGACTTTGCTTCGTCAAGGTTACTCGGTGTTTGCGCGCATTCGAGGCAGCCTTCTTGTAGTCCCATTCAAATATCAATCGCATCGGACGCAGTATAGCACTTACGCTGTAACTCTTCGGTACTTATGTGTGATCGGCCGGCGGCGGCCGATGCCGATCGCGTTTTTTGAAATGATGAGCGTCGGCGGAAGCTGCTGGCGTTTGAATTCGTTTGCCGGATGCTCAACTTTATTGAGAAGCGAATAGACCAGCTCGGCGTCGTTGCCGGCGGCGACTATCTCGGTAGGCGAGGCCTTTTGCTCGAAATACATTTTCAGGATCGGGTCCATCAGTTCGTATGGCGGCAGCGAATCCTGATCGAACTGGTTCGGCGCTAGTTCGGCCGACGGGTGTTTTTCGATTATCTTGTTCGGAATTATTTCTTGATCCGCCGAATCGTTAATGTGCCGGGCGATCTGCCAAACTTCGGTTTTCAGAACGTCGCCGAGCACGGCCAGGCCGCCATTAGTGTCGCCGTAAAGCGTGCAGTAGCCGACCGCAAGCTCGCTTTTATTTCCGGTGGAGAGGAGCAAACGGCCTTCGGCATTGGAAATTGCCATCAGAACCACGCCGCGAAGCCTCGATTGAATATTCTCCGCCGCAATACTCTCGCCGCCTTTTGTCGGCTCGCGCAAACGCAATTGCTCGATCATCACCTCAAAAGCGTCTGAGATCGGCTCGGTTCGAACTTCGCAGCCGAGATTTCGCACAAGCTCTTCGGCGTCTTTAATGCTTCCCTCGGATGAGAACGGCGAAGGCATCATTACGCAAAGAACATTCGCGGGGCCGATGGCCTCGCAGGCAAGCGCGGCCACGAGCGCGGAATCTATTCCGCCCGAAAGTCCGAGAACTACATTTTTAAAATTATTTTTCCGCGCGTAATCGCGAATGCCAAGCACCAAGGCCCGCCGTATTGATTCGATCTCGTTGCCGGTAATGCCGCGTGCGTCCGGTTTGTGAACGTCCAGCTCGACCGTTTCGACGAATTCCTCAAAAGCAGCAGCCTGCAAAATAATATCGCCCTCTTCATCAGCGATCAGGCTTGCGCCGTCGAAAATAATTCCGTCATTGCCGCCGACAAGATTTACGAAAACGATGGGCACCTTTTGCGCTTTCGCGCGGTGCGACACCATGTCGCACCGCAGCTTGATCTTGCCTTTGTTGTATGGAGACGCGTTGATCGAAACGATAAGGTCGGCGCCCATCGCGATGACCTCGTCCGTCGGATCGCTTTCGTAAAGCCGCTCTCTCCAAAATGTTTTATCGTTCCAGAAGTCTTCGCAAACGACGACGCCAACCTTGACCCCGTTCATCGTGAAAAGTTTTCTGTCATTTCCGTCGGAAGGCTCGAACCAACGCGGATCATCAAAAACATCGTACTCAGGCAGCAACGTTTTGTCGGCAAAGCCAAGCAGCCTGCCGTCGCTGATCACGGCCGCCGAATTGAACAATCTCCTGCCGTCGTTATCGTCGTTTTGTCTTATCGTGCCAATAATAGCTGTGATGCCCCGCGTCTCTGGAATTATTGCCTCGAGCGGATCGAGAGCGCGCTGTATGATGTCGGCATCCTGAAACCAGTCCTGCGATGTGTAGCCATAGGTGGTGAGTTCGGGGAAAACGACCAGGTCGGACCCGTCGGATTTGGCTTTGCCGATCGCCGCGATTATCTTCGCCGTGTTCCCTTCGATGTCGCCGTTGGTTGTGTTGATCTGCCCGATCGTTACTTTCATACGGTTTGATTATATGGAATCCAGTGGAGTTATAGTGAATGGCGGTCGCAAAACAACCGTGACAAGAGTCAGGCTTAAGATTATGCAAGTCGATCAAATAGCCATCCGATCTTTGCGAACCTCGTGTCCTGGCGTGAGAATGATTTGAACGCAAAGACGCGAAGTTCGCAAAGATATGCGAGACCGTAAAAGAAGAAAATTGTGTGGTTTGTGGAATAAATCGGGTTGGCCGAGCAATAATAGAAGATATGAGAAAGAATCTGATCTGTGCCGCAATTCTCGTTTGCGTGTTATCTGTCGTCGCCTTCTCTCAGGAAAAAATGATGAAGCCCGAACGCTCGAAGACCGATCCGCTAAAGATCGGCGAGACGGCGCCGGATTTCTCGCTCGTCGATGACAGCGGGAAGACGGTCACTCTCTCTAATGTCAAGCAGCTTACGGTGCTGGTTTTTTACCGAGGCTATTGGTGACCGTACTGTGCCCGGCAGTTGGCCGAGCTCAGAACCTTGAAACAGAAAGGCGACGAATTTCAAATGTTCGCGATAAGCATCGATTCGCCGGAACGCTCGGTGGAACTCCGGACCAAGATCGCTGGGGATGGCAAAGGCGAAATAAACTTTCCGCTGGTTTCCGATCCCGGCGGCAAAACAATAAACGCCTACGGTCTCTACGATCCCGCTTATGCGGGAAAGGGTTTCGACGGCATTCCGCATCCGGCGGTTTTTGTTTTGGACAAGAATCGAAAGGTTGTTTGGGCGAGGGTCGAAACTGATTACAGGAAACGGCCTACGCCGGATGAAATACGCATGGCGGTCGCGAACGCGAAAATGGGAATGCAGCCTTAGCTTCGGCGAACATGCAGCTTATCCGTCGTTCTGTCAACGACGCTTTCGGGCACGCGAGTAAATCTTTTCGAGGGCAGAGCCAACGGTTCGGCCGTTTGCTCGGGCGATTCAGTTGTTCCGCCTGTGTTCTTTTTGCGGCCCGGCCGTCCGTGCGCGAATAGTACGGCGGCAGATCCGGCCGCGGCCGCACCTAGTAGGAACATTATAAGCAGCGTGAGCTGCGGGCTGCCGAGCGTCGGAAAGAAGGTGGATAACAGGGAGATGACAACCAGAAAAAGAAGAGCGAAAGCGGCCGCGCCGAGCGCGAAATAGGCGGCCCGTCGCAGCGGTCCCGGTCGGTCCTTTTCTGTGAGATGTGCGAGCGATTCCGTTCCGCATTTTCTGCAGAACAACTCAGGATCGTTCAGTTTCTCTCCGCATGCGTCACAGTACATATCCGCGTTTTCTCCAAAAGACGCGCTTCCGGCTAGCCTGATATCTCGTTCCTTTTCTTCACCATCGTAAGACGATTTCCTCGTTCGTTGTATTTCACTTCGTCCATGATGTTGTAGATGAACAGAACGCCGCGGCCGGAAGTTTTGAAAAGATTTTCCGGGTCGAGCGGATCGGGAATGCTGTTTAGATCAAAGCCTTCACCCTCGTCCTCGATGGTGAATCGGGCTTCCGACTTTGATACTTCGGCAATCACTCGAATGAGCTTCGCAGCATCGTATTTGTTGCCGTGCTTGATCGCGTTCACAAACGCTTCGTCAAGCGCCACAAACAGATTAGACTGCTCCGTTTTTACTACACCCAGTTTCTCGACCCGTCTCATCAAATATTCGAGAACAACGTGCATCAGCGAAATGGCGCTGGGTAGCTCAAACTCTATATTCTCATGCAGATCCTGAACAACATCGGTTTTATCGACGAACCTTATCTTGTAATCGAGGACGGTCGCGATCATCTCGCGAAGCTCTTCCTCATTAAACTGGTCGCCGCAGAAATTCGTGGCGCGAATTTTGAATGCCTTTATCCGTTCCGATCCGGGAGCGTCGACAGATTTCGACAAACATTCAGGCTGACTGCCATTGTTGGTCGTTGTGCCCGGCCCATGGCGTCCCACATCGAGGTCTGTAATGACCAGATCGTAATCCTCAAGATCATCAACCTGCAGCGCCTTGCGCCGATTTTCAACCACGGTTACGTCGTGCCCGAGTTCGGTAAACGTCTCGTTGATCTCTGACGCGAGATCGTCGTGGTCGTCAATTATCAGGATTCTTCTTCGCATTCAACGGCCAATGGATATAACGAGATATTATTATCCCGTGTTGCAAATGATAGCGAAATTACGCCGCTTTTTCCATTAGTGCCGAACTAACGGAATTCGGACTTAGACGTACGACTGGCAATTCGGCTTCGTTACGCGGGCGATAGCAAATTTAGTGGTCGGTTGCACCGTTTTGCTCGGAAACGAAATTTGCAGATGCTAACACGAAGGCGATCCAAATGAGATCTGCCAGTAACAGATGTCCGAGCTGCATTACTATCGGAGCCAGGGTGAGAAGCGTGACGGCTCCGAATCCTAACTGAACAAATAATAAAATCGAAAGACTTCTGACCCAGAAAGCGGTACTCACCGACGCCGGAAATCTGCGTTTCATCCAGTTGGCGACAAACGCAATAACGACCACGGCAAAGATCGAAAGCGTTGGATGAAGGATGCGAAGACGCAGAAGCCAATGGGAAGTTGGGTCAAAATCTTTTGCTATCCCTTCCGCAATCGTTTCAGATGGAAATAACATGTGGGCCAGCGAGGCCATCGAACCGCTGATTCCAACCAGCATCATCGCCGCTGCGCAGACAATGATCGCTACTATCTCAAGGGGAGCCAATCGCCTTAAGTTGAATCGTTTAAGGCTTGTCGACCAAGCGGTCAGTGCTAAGAACGCGATCAGTGCGAATGTGTTTACAAGATGGCCGGCGGCCCAGTAAGGCCGAGTCGGCGTCCAGTTTGCGGCCGTGTTGCCCGTCAACACCAGACCGCCGCCAATCGCACCTTCCACGAGAATTAAGAAGAATGAGAGTCCGGCAAAATAACGCGTCAAACTTCTGCGTTCGAATCTACGAAACGCCCAGATGACGAGAACGAGCACGATGAGGCCAGCAACGGCGCTCGTCAGCCTATGTGAAAATTCTATTAACGTCTTTAGCTGCGGAGCCGGCGGAATAGCCTCGCCGTGACAAGTCAGCCAATGTTGCCCGCAGCCGTCGCCTGAATGCGAGGCCCTCAGGAACACACCCCACAAAATGACAAGGATGTTGTACCCCAACGCAAACCATGCGTATCTGGAAAAATTGTCGCGCTTCGCATTGAGCATTTCATTGCTTAGGTTATCATCTTTGTTTTGAGGGAAAAATGTCACGGTTTTGGCGACTATTCTTTTGTCTGATCCTTTCCTGTTACCCAGTCTGGGCAAACCGGCCGTACGTTTTAGTGCTGGGAACGGCACAAGACGCCGGAGTACCGCAGATGGGCTGTGATTCGCCTTTTTGCCGTCGGGCATGGCGTGATTCGCGGCTGCCGCAATATGTTTCCTCAATAGCGCTTGTTGATCCGGCATCACGTTCTCGCTGGATATTCGACGCCACGCCGGACCTGCCGGAGCAGTTCGAGTTTTTGCGACGCTCGACCAATGACACGTCGGCAAACATTTCAGGCATTTTCCTAACACACGCTCACATCGGGCATTACACCGGCCTTATGTATCTCGGGCGCGAATCTATGAATTCGAAGAACGTGCCCGTTTACGCCATGCCGCAGATGCTAAAAATGCTGCAAACGAACGTTCCGTGGTCGCAACTCGTCGAATTACGAAATATCGAGCTACGGCCGCTTGCAGACAACGTTGAAGTGAAATTGCACCGGGTGAGTGCAACGCCGTTCCTTGTGCCTCATCGAGACGAGTTTTCAGAAACTGTGGGCTACCGAATTCGATCAAGTACGCGATCCCTCGTTTTCATTCCCGATATCGATAAATGGGAAAAATGGGCCGCGTCTCTCGAATCTGTGGTAAGGTCGTCTGATTACGTTTTGATCGACGGAACTTTCTTCGCCAATGGCGAGATAAATAGGCCGATGAACGAAGTGCCGCATCCGTTTGTGACGGAAACGATGGAGCTGCTGAAAGGTCTGCCGCTACGCGAACGGCGAAAGGTGGTGTTCATCCATTTCAATCATAGCAATCCCCTGATTCAGGAGAACCGCAAAAAGTTGACCGAAATAGCTAATCGCGGTTTTCGAATCGCCAGGACCGGAATGAGGTTTGAACTTTGAGCAAAGGCGAACGGATCGACAAGTTGTTGGTCGAACGCGGCCTGGCAGATTCGAGGACGAAGGCGCAGGCGATGGTCATGGCAGGAATCGTGCTCGCCAACGAGAAACGTATCGAAAAACCGTCTGACACGGTTTCTCCGGACATACATATTCGCTTAAAGAGTAATGTTCTCGAAAACCGCTACGTAAGCCGCGGCGGATTGAAACTGGAGCAGGCGCTAAGTTATTTTCACATCCATATAACCGCATATGTATGTTTAGACATTGGGTCCTCAACCGGAGGCTTTACGGATTGCCTGCTGAAGCGTGGAGCCACAAAAGTGGTGGCCATCGATAGCGGAACAAACCAGATGGCCTGGAATCTGAGGAATGATCCGCGTGTCGAGCTTCGTGAAAAGACCAACGCCAGATATTTGAAACCTGCGCATTTTTCGGAACCGTTCGACCTCGCAGTAATTGACGTTTCGTTTACATCGCTTACAAGAATACTGCCAGTCATTCCTTCGCTTTTAAAACCATCGGGCAAAATTATAGCTCTGATAAAACCACAGTTTGAGGTCGAACGCGGCGAAGTCGAAAAAGGCGGGGTCGTTCGCGATCCGGCAAAGCATAAGGCAGTGCTGGCCGAAGTAAATTCGTTCGCCGCAGGTCTCGGGCTAAGAATTGATGGCGTTACAGAGTCTCCGATTCTCGGGGCTGAAGGAAACAAAGAATTTCTGGCGCTATATGCAAAACAATGATCCACTCATTGACGCGGAATCGGCTGAAAAACTGATCGAAAACGTGGACTATTACTACGACAACGGGTTGATGGTATTAACCGAGAGCTACCTGCTGCGAAGAGGTTTTTGCTGTGGAAGCAGGTGCAGGCATTGCCCTTATAACCATGTAAATGTTCCCGACTCACAATAAATAGATTTCCAGCTCATCACGGGGCTCAAACATATCTGGTTCTGCAGATATTTTGTGAACCGCGTCTTGCGGCCTCTCATCCAGGCTTCGAGCAGGCGACGCTTTCCGAGCCGCCAGTTTTCCGCCATTCGACTCGAAGGTCGCGGCAACCCAATCCAACGCATCTCTAAACAGCCTTGCGCCGAGATCACTTTTCGGCTCGGCCAGGCTGTAATAGATCCATTTCCCGTCTCGATGGGTACTCACAATTCCCATTGCCCGCAGGTAGGCCAGATGACGGGAAACCTTTGGCTGGCTTATCTTTAGAGTTGAGCTAAGGTGATTCACGCTTACCTCGCCAGACCGCATAAGGGCCAGCAACCGCAACCGGGTCTTGTCACAAAAAGCCGAAAATACGCGTTCAATTTCGTCGAGCGGGTCTTTCATATATGCTATTCTCTATACACTTTAAAAAGAATGGTGTCGGTCGGGTGAGATCATATCACGTCTTACATATATATATCAAAGATTTTCTCCGCTGTATAGGCCGATTGTTCGGCGATGCTCCCGCAATTGCCTTTTTTCCGTTTCGCGCTTACGATTCTCCAACAAGATCCGATGGACTACATTCTCGCATTCGACCAGGGCACAACCAGCAGCCGTTCGATCATCTTCGACAGGGCGGGTGACGTCGTATCCGCTAGCCGATCCGAATTTCGCCAGATTTTCCCTCGCTCCGGCTGGGTGGAACACGATCCGGAGGAGATTTTTGCAAGCCAAATAGAAGCTGCTGTTGAGGCTCGCGAAAAGCGAATCTGACCGCCGAGCAGATTGCCGCTGTCGGAATCACGAATCAACGCGAGACGACGATACTCTGGAATCGTAACACGGGCGAGCCGATTTACAATGCGATTGTTTGGCAGGACCGCCGCACATCGGAAATTTGCGACGGGATACGGGCCGGTTACGCGGGTCTAGTGAAAACAAAGACGGGACTCGAGGTCGATGCCTATTTTTCGGCCAGCAAGATCAAATGGCTGTTGAATAATGTTTCCGGCGCACGAAAGAAGGCTGAAAACGGCGAGCTTGCTTTCGGAACGGTCGATACGTGGCTGATTTGGAAGTTGACATGCGGGAGACTGCATGTAACAGACGTCTCAAACGCCTCGCGGACAATGCTCTTTAATATTAACTCCTTGAATTGGGACGAGGAGCTTTTGAATATATTCGATATTCCGTATATGATATTGCCTGAAGTGCGCTCGTCGTCCGAATTCTACGCTGAAATACAAATGCCGGATGAGCTTGAGGGCATCAAAGTTGCCGGAATCGCGGGCGACCAGCAGGCCGCTTTGTTCGGCCAGACTTGTTTTGAGAAAGGTTCGACGAAGAACACCTACGGCACGGGTTGCTTTATGCTGCAGAACACTGGAACCGAGCCGGTCATGTCGAAAAACCGTCTCTTAACGACGGTTGCATGGCAAATCGGAGATAAAACCAATTACGCATTGGAGGGCAGCGTCTTCATCGGAGGTGCCGTCATACAGTGGCTCCGTGATGCGCTCGGAATCATTAAAAATTCTGCTGACGTTGAGACGTTAGCTAATTCGATTCCCGACAGCGACGGCGTCTATTTCGTACCGGCATTTTCGGGACTTGGCACGCCACATTGGAATCAGGCGGCACGCGGCGTGATTATCGGATTGACGCGAGGAACCGGAAAGGCTCATGTCGCGCGAGCCGCACTCGAATCAATAGCCCTTCAAACCGCCGATTTGCTGGCGGCGATGAACGCTGATTCGCACCAATTGCTCGCCGACCTTCGCGTTGACGGCGGAGCTACAGAAAACGACACGCTGCTGCAATTTCAAGCGGATATTCTGCAGATACCGGTCGTCCGCTCGAAAACGGCCGAAACGACGGTGCTCGGTGCGGCCTACCTTGCTGGATTGGCTGTCGGGTTTTGGTCTTCGAAAAGCGAGCTTGCCGAGCACTGGCAGGCTGATCGAATCTTTAATCCAGTGATGCCTCAATCGGAAGCTCAAGAGCGCGTTGAGCGTTGGCATGAGGCAGTTAAACGTTCGTTCAGTTGGGCAAAATAGAAAGGAACCGAATAGGCTCCCTTTCTTTTAATTATTATAAATGTAATCGGTGGCGGCTTGGCCGGGGTTGAGGCTGCGTGGCAGGCGGCCGAGTTTGGCGCCGATGTTCGACTTTATGAAATGCGGCCGGTCATGCAGACGCCGGCGCACCGTACCGACAAACTTGCCGAGATCGTCTGCTCCAATTCACTCAAATCGGACGAACCGGGAACGGCGCCGTATCTATTGAAAGAAGAACTGCGCCGCGGCGGTTCGCTGGTGATGGAAGCGGCTGCGGCGACTCGTGTCCCGGCCGGAGCGGCGCTGTCGGTTGATAGGCTTAGGTTTGCTGAGTTCATTACAGAAAAGATCGAGCATCATCCAAATATTGAAATCGTTCGTCAAGAAGTCAAAACGATTCCGGGCCTTGTCGGAACCGGGAGCGATAGCGACCGGGGATTTCAAGGCGGCGAGCAAAAAAGCCCCCTCACTACTGCTTCGGGTTCTGACAATGCCGTCACGATCATCGCGACCGGGCCGCTTACCAGCGATTCGCTCACCGCGTCGATCATGGAATTTACCGGCGGCGACCAGCTTTATTTTTACGATGCGATCGCGCCGATCGTCGCGGCGGATTCGATCGATATGTCGATTGCTTTTAAAGCGGCGCGATACGGCAAAGGCGGCGACGATTACATCAATTGTCCGATGACACGCGACGAATATCAAACTTTTTTCGATGCTCTCGCCGAAGCGAAATCGGTTCCGCTCAAGCGTTTTGAAGACACGCGCTGGTTCGAGTCGTGTTTGCCGATCGAGGAGATCGCTCGTCGCGGCGTTGATACGCTGCGCTTCGGGCCGATGAAACCAAAGGGCCTGCCCGACCCGAGCACGGGCGAAGAGCCATATGCGTGCGTGCAGCTGCGGCAAGAGAATTTGATGGCTGACGCTTACGGCCTTGTCGGTTTTCAGAATCATTTGCGCTACCGCGAACAGGAGCGCGTTTTGAAACTCATTCCCGGTTTGCAAAATGCGGAGTTTTTGCAGTTCGGTCAGATTCATCGCAACACTTTTATCAACTCGCCGAAAATTCTTAATGAAGATTTATCGACGCGCACGAATCCCCGACTTTTCTTCGCCGGCCAGATCACCGGCGTCGAAGGCTATGTCGAATCGGTCGCGACAGGTTGGCTCGCCGGCCGCAACGCGGTGCGAGTTTTACGCGGGCGTTCGATGCTGACCGCTCCGACAATTTCGGCAATCGGCGCGCTGTGCCGTTACGTTTCGAATGTCGAGACAAAAAACTTTCAGCCGGTGAATATTACATTCGGTCTTCTGGAACCGCTGCCCGTCGAGCTTCGCAAAAAACACCGCAACAAACGCGAGCGGCATCTGGTACAAGTGGAATGGGCGTTGAAGGATTGGGATGAATGGCTGAAAGTTTTTCACCACGGCAATGAAGTTGGCTGAGCGGGGGCAAGCCACCCTTCCTGACTGCGTGTTGGCAAGTTGATTCGGTACATTAACAGGTCATCTCAATAATACGCAGTCTGGAAGGCGGGCTTGCCCCCGCTCTTACATATGGAACCTATATTCATCATTCTGGCGATTTTCATCGTCGCCATCCTTTATTCCTCGGTCGGCCACGGTGGGGCGTCGGGGTATTTGGCGGTGATGGCGTTTTTGGCGGTGGCGCCGGAAGTGACGCGGCCGACGGCATTGGTTTTGAATCTGTTTGTGGCGTCGATCGCCGCGTTTCAGTTTTACCGCGCCGGATATTTTTCTTGGAGTGTTTTCTGGCCGTTTGCGGCCACTTCGATACCGTTTGCGTTTATCGGAGGGATGATCAAGCTGCCGACGAACGCTTACAAGATCGTGCTCGGATTTGTGCTGTTATTTGCTTCGTTTCGGCTTGCTTGGAAATTTGCCTCGGACAACAAAGAGGTTGGGCCGCCGAAGATATGGATGGCATTGATTATTGGTGCATGCATCGGCTTGCTTTCCGGCCTGGTCGGTGTGGGCGGTGGCATTTTTCTGACGCCGGTTTTGCTTCTGATGCATTGGTCGGAGACGAAAACCGCCGCGGGCGTTTCGGCGCTTTTTATTTTGGTAAACTCGGCGTCGGGACTGGCTGGAAACTACGCACAGGTCAGCGTGCTGCCGGCCAACGTTTGGTTTTGGATCGCAGCGGCGGTTGCAGGCGGCGGCGTCGGGTCGCTATTGGGCGCGAAAAAATTTGATTCCATAACGCTCCGCCGCGTGCTGTCCGCCGTCTTACTATTCGCTTCAGTGAAGCTGATCTTTGTCTAGGCAAATAATTCGGTCGTTTGGCAATCAAATAGAAATGGGACACGGATAAACACGGAAACGAAACAGATTCGCACTGATTTTGAGAAAAGAAAAAATCCGTGTTGAACAACTTACTTTCCGTGTTGATCCGCGTTCTATTTCGGCGTTACAAATGAGACTGCTTTTTTTACTTTTGCTTCTCACGTCTCCGCTCGCGGCGCAGTCCGGCCGCGTAAAAGATGCTCCTTCACCATCGCCCACGCCGAAACGTTCGGTGTACATTCCGACGACCGACCGGCCGCGCGTCACGCCTTCACCTACGCCGAAAAAAGAAGATGACGATGTGATAAGGATCGAGTCCACGCTCGTTCCGATCCCGGCTTCTGTTTTAGATGCAGCCGGCCGCGCCGTCACAAATCTAAAGCTTGCGGATTTCGAATTGCGTATCGATGGCAAGCAGGTTGAGATCGCAGAGCTTTCGCGGAGCGAAACGCCGATCCGCCTGGCGATGCTGTTTGACAATTCGTCGAGCGTGAGTGTCGCACGCGAATTTGAAAAAAAGGCCGCGGTCAAGTTTTTCAAACAAGTCATTCGTCCCGAAAAAGACCTCGCCGGGCTGTTCAGCGTTTCGACGCTGACGCGCATGGAGCAGGGCCTCACGCGCGACGTTTCGGCTCTGGTGAACGCAATCGAAATGTTTCCGGTGCCGGAAGGCGCGACCGCACTGCTCGACGGCATCGCACAGGCCGCAAATTATCTTTCCGAGGTGCAGGGCCGCCGCGTGATCGTCATCGTCTCGGACGGCGACGACACGGTTTCCGACCTCACGCTCGACCAGATGCTAAAGGCCGTGCAGATAGCCAACTGCCAAATCTATGTAGTGAAAACGACCGACTTTGAAAATTACATCCGCACCAAATCGCGCCGGGGAAATGCAAACATCCGCCAGCTCGCCGCCGAGCGCCGCATGATGGAGATCGCCCGCCAAACCGGCGGCTCCGTCTATTCGCCCATCGACGAAACCGAGCTCGACCGCGCCTTTCGCCAGATCTCCGCAGAGCTTTCCCAGCAATACATCCTCAGCTACTACCCCGACGACGAACCCGAAAAACGCGGCGAGTTTCGTGAAATTTCTTTAACGGTCGCAAAGAAAGAAAACTTGACTGTGAGGACGAGAAAAGGGTATTACGTACCAAAGAGGTAGTTATATGACGCCGCAGGAAATACTTAAAGAAATTCAGAGACTTCCGCCCGCAGATCGGCAGATGATTAAAGATTCGATCGACAAAGGCGTCATGAACGGCGACACTACATCGTCAATGACCGAGCGTGAGGTACTTGAGGCTCTTTATGCTAAAGGCATAATCGGCAATATTCCGAACCTTGAAGCATATACCGATGAGGATGATGATTTTGAGCCGGTTGATATTCCCGGAAAGCCGACGTCCGAAATTATTATTGAGGAGCGCCGTTAATGGGGAATTACTTCTTCGACAGCAGTTCCCTAGTAAAAAAATACGCTCGTGAAACTGGATCTGCCCGGATCATTCGTTTATTTAAGCCCTCGTCAAAAAACACACTGTTCATTTCTCGAATTACTTCAGTAGAAACCGTTGCTGCCTTAGCCAAACAGAATCGAATCGGGAGCCTTTCCTCCGACGATCTTGACAAAGCGATCCGCCGGCTTCAACGAGCAATACTACGCAAATTTGCATTCGTCGAAATTACACAGGATATTGTCGATAAGGCTATAGAGTTAGCGAAGTCTCACGGATTACGAGGCTATGACGCTGTTCAATTAGCGTCTGCATTGAACGTTTCGACAAACTTAACACTCCTGGCCGCGTCCCAACTAATCTTTGTCTGCGCCGACAAGAATCTTAATAAGGCCGCTTTTGCCGAAGGTCTTACCGTCGAAGATCCTAACGACTATTAGTTTCACCGGAATGTTCAACGTTCATCTCACAAAATTCCTGGACCAGCTCAAATATGAGCGGAATATGTCCGAGCATACGGTGCGGAATTATGCGAGCGATCTGGAGCAGTTTCGTGCATTTTTGCTGAAGATCGAGCGGCGTGAGGATTTTCCGGTTGAACAGATCGACCGGCTGACAATACGCGAATGGATGGCGAGTTTGCATTCGGCTGGGAAAAAGAAGGCGTCGGTGGCGAGAAAGCTGGCGAGCCTGCGCACGTTTTTTCAATTTTTAATACGCGAAGGAAAGCTGGATACGAATCCTGCAAAGCTCGTCGCCACGCCGCGCATCGAGCGAAAGCTGCCGAACCATCTTTCGATGGAAGACGCCGTGCGGTTTATCGAAACGCCGGACATAAATACCGATCTCGGCTGCCGCGACCGAGCGATCATAGAATTCCTATACGCCACGGGCATCCGCGTCGGCGAGCTTGTGACGATAAACTTGCGCGACATAGATTTTCGCGAGCGGATGGTGCGCGTCACCGGCAAACGAAAAAAACAGCGCATCGTGCCGTTTCACGAGCACGCGTTGCAGGCGTTGATGCACTATCTGACGACCACCCGGCCCGCTTTTCTCAATAACTGCCCGCCGGTCGAGCGCGACGACCGGGCAGTCTTTTTAAACTATCAAGGCACGCGCATTACCACGCGAAGCGTCGGCCGCATGATCGACAAATACATCAAGCAGTGCGCGTCGATCCACGACATCTCGCCGCACAGCCTGCGGCATTCCTTCGCAACGCACCTGCTCGACTCCGGGGCAGACCTCCGCGACATACAGGAACTCCTCGGCCACGCCCGCCTCTCGACCACGCAAATTTACACGCAGGTCTCGATGGAAAAGATGATCGACGTTTACCAAAAAGCGCACCCGAAAGCGTGAATGAAGAATTAGACACAGATTTACACGGAAACTGTCTGATTTTCACGGATCAGATCAGTGTTAATCCGCTCTTTTCAGTGCCGATCTGTGTTCTATTCTCAATTTGCGAGTACGAATCGACTTCGAATATCATCAAATATATATTCTCTCCTTTTCGCTTACTAAAAATATGAAACGAACTCTGCTGTTTTTCGTCTCGCTTTGTGCCCTATCGGTTTTTGTTTTTGCCCAGGACAAGCTTCTCACGTTGGATGAAATTTTTAGTCCTGATGCGGCCAAGCGCGTGGCGTTTGGCGGGAGTCCGGCGCGGCTCTCGTGGGCGGCGGACGGGAAGTCATTTAAAGAAGTACGCGCCGGCAAGCTCATGCGTGTCGATCCGGTGACGGGGAATGCTACGGAGTATTTCGACAGCGGGCGGTTTGCGAGCGCGCTTGAGCGCACGACCGGCATCTCGGCGACCGAAGCCGCGCGGATGGCGAATTCGCTGAACTTGAAATTCAACCAGGGCGAGAACGCAATACTCGTTAACAACGCAAACGACCTGTGGCATTACGACGTGTCGAGCGGCACGCTGAAGCGTTTGACGAATAATGCCGATGCGGAAAAGGAAGAGGATTTCAGTCCGGACGGCAGATGGGCGAGCTTTGTTCGCGGCAATAATTTGTTCGTCGTCGATACGGCAAAGGGCGACGAGAAACAGTTGACGCGCGACGGGGGCGATCGCATTTTCAACGGCTATCTGGTTTGGGTTTACGAAGAGGAGCTTTACGGCCGCGGCAACACTCGCGGCTATTGGTGGTCGCCGGATTCGAAGTACATCGCCTTTCTGCGGCTTGACGATTCGAAAGTTCCTCCGTTTGTAATGGCGAACGACATTCCGACCGATCAGCTTGTCGAGAATACTCGTTACCCGCAGGCGGGCGACCCAAACCCGCTCGTGCAGCTCGGCATCGCGGATGTCAACAAGCGAACGATCCTGCCAAACGCCGCCAAAATACCGAAGGTCGGCGAGAAGATTCCGGCCGGCATCTTGCAGATCGGCGACGCGGTGAAATTTGTTGATCTAAAAAAATACAAGCCCGAAGATCTGCTGATTGCGCGCGTCGCGTGGTCGGTGGACAGCGGCAACGTAATGTTTCAGGCGCTGAATCGCGAACAAACGTTCCTTGATTTAAACACGGCCAAACTCGACGGCACGGTGCAAAATTCTTTTCAGGAAAAAACGCCCACTTGGGTTGAGGTTTACGACAACCCGGCATTCGTCAATGCGGACGGCTCGTTCGTATGGCAGTCCGCACGCAACGGCTGGAAGCATCTTTATCTATATGACGGAAACGGAAAACTCATCAAGCAGCTCACGAGCGGCGAATGGGAGGTGCGCCAGTTTTACGGCGTGGACAGCGCGAACGGCTGGATTTATTTCTCCGCTTCCAAGGACAGCCCGATTGCTGAAAACGTTTATCGCGTTTCTATCAACGGCGGCGCGGTACAACGGCTGACGGAAGGCGAAGGAAACCATTCGGCCGCGTTCAATTCCACGTTTACGCAATTCGTTCATTCAGTGAGCGACATCAACGCGCCGGCACGCACACACCTTCGCAAGGCAGACGGCACGCTCGAACGCTCGATCAGTGAAAACAAGGTGTCGGCTCTTGCCGAATATAAACTTGGCAAGCCCGAATTTATGAAGGTGAAAAGCCGCGACGGTTTTGAGATGGAAGCCGTGATGATAAAGCCGCCCGATTTCGATCCGGCGAAAAAATATCCGGTGCTGCAATACACCTACGCCGGCCCGCACGCGCAGACGGTGCGAAACTCGTGGGGCGGCAGCCGATATATGTGGCACCAGATGCTCGCGCAGAAGGGCTACATCATCTGGAGCTGCGACAACCGCACGGCAAGCGCCAAGGGCGAGGTCTCGACGTGGCCGGTTTATAAAAATATGGGACCGCTCGAGCTGCGCGATATCGAGGACGGAATTGCGTATCTGAAATCGCTGCCCTACATCGACGGCGACCGCATCGGCATCTGGGGCTGGAGCTACGGCGGCTTCATGACTTCTTATGCGCTCACGCACAGCAAGACGTTCAAGATGGGCATCGCCGGCGGCTCGGTAACCGACTGGGCGCTCTACGATTCGATCTACACCGAGCGGTACATGCAGACCCCGCAGAATAATAAGGAAGGCTACGACAAAACCTCCGTCCTGAAAGCCGCCAAAGACCTGCACGGCAAGCTCCTTCTCATCCACGGCAAAATGGACGACAACGTCCACATGCAAAACACCACGCAACTCGTGATGGAGCTGCAAAAACACAACAAGCAGTTCGAGCTGATGCTCTATCCGACCCAACGCCACGGCTTCACTAACCAGCCGCAAGTCCGGCATATGTATGAACTTATGACCGATTTTATCGTCCGGAATTTGTAGGGTGATCGTTTCGGGCAGAAACGCGAGTGTGAACGAGCGTGCAACGCCGAGCCGCGTGTCACGAGTTCTCGATCCGTAGGCAGCTTCGGGCTGTTCTGAGTCGCCGTTGCACGCTCTCTGACGGTCGCGTTTCCGCCCGTAAGAACCGCCTTCACAAACTTTCTCCGGCCAAAGCAACCATATCGAAATCTCGCTGCATCTCAGGCGATAAGTTCAAAGGCCTGCGAACAAAAACGGACACCGAAAACCCCTCGGGCGTCGCACAAAAAATCTTTATAACTGAGGCAAAGTCCGATGTGTGGAAAACTCTTCCCCGTGCTCGTAGTGTGTCTTGCGGCCGTCGTTTCGGCGAGCGGACAAAAGGTGCTCGAATCAGATTCAAGCGTTGCACTGAATGACCGATTTGCGATCGCAAGCCTGGTCGTAGAAGGCAATGACGCCGCGCGAAATGTTGCCGCGTCCGTCGAAATGGTCGATCCTTCCGGCACTGTTATTTCCAGAGCCAACAAAAATAAAGTGTCGCTGACCGGCGGAAAACAAACCGTAGAGTTTCGCCTGCCGGCGGACTCCGAAAAAGCGGCATCCGGGTCCGAAGATATCACATGGTGCCGTCTTCGCTACCGCATCGGCGATGCGAGCGGAACGATCGCGATGTCGCAGTTGATACGCGATCTGTTCGAGCTTCGCGTTATCGCCAGCGACAATCTGCTTGCCGGAATGACGTATCGCGTTCGCGTTCGCGCCGTAAATCCTTTTACCGGTCGGCCGGCTTCCGGCGTCAACGCCGCCGTCACGGTTGAGCTTGATATTTCGAACGACGACAAGAATAAATTAAAACTCGAAGACACCGCCGTGACCGATGCCGATGGATTTGCGGTCGTTAGTTTCGCCATACCGCCCGAAACGAAGCTTGACGGCGACGGCGAGATCGCGGTGCGCGGGCGAAAGAACGGCATTTTCCGCGAAGTGGAGGAAGACCTCAACGCGCTGCGCGAAGACGTGCAGCTGCTGCTGATGACCGACAAGCCGATCTACCAGCCGGAACAGATGCTGCACGTGCGCGGCATTTTGATGAAGGGCGGCGAGGCGAAGGTGGTGCTGGCAAACAGCGAGGTCGAGTTTCGGATCGCGGACGAGGACCGTACCGTGCTCTACCGCGAAAAGGTCGTGTCCTCAGCATTCGGGATCGCTTCGATCTCGTGGAGAATTCCGGCGAACGCAAAGCTCGGCGATTACCGCATCGAAGTCCGCGACGAAAGCGGCGACCAGATCGGCGGCAGCCGCGTCCGCGTGACGCGATACGATCTGCCGAATTTCGTTGTCGAGGCAAAAGCCGCGAAGTCTTATTATCTGCCCGGCGAGAATGAGGCCGAAGTGACGGTCAAGGCCGATTATCTTTTTGGAAAACCGGTCACAAAGGGCAAGGTGCGCGTTGTCGAAGAAAAGCAGCGCGAGTGGAACTGGAAAGAGCAAAAGTACGACGTCAACGAAGGACAGGTCCGCGAAGGCGAGACGGATGCGGGCGGAAAGTTCATCGCGAAGTTCGATCTGAAAGAAGATCACGAAGATATCGAGGACGACGATTGGCGCAAATACCGCGACATCAAATTCGCCGCCTACTTCACCGACCCGACAACGAACAAGACCGAACAGCGCCGTTTCGACATACGCGTTACGCGTGAGCCGATACATGTTTATCTGATCGGCGAAACGGACAACCTGAACCCTGAACTGCCGATAAATGCCTATGTCTCAACTTTTTATGCGGACGGAACTGCGGCTGAATGCGACGTCGATATCAAGGCGAGCGTGGAAGACGAGGACGAATTCAAAGCGGTCGGGAGCGTGCGAACCAACTCGTTCGGCGCCGGACGGATCTCGATGCGGCGGCCGAAGATCGGTGACGCGGACGATGATCTCGATCTTCGATTGACCGCGAAAGACAAACAAGGCCGACGCGGCACGTTTGTGGGCCCCATTTCATTCGACGAAGATCCGCGCATACAGATCGCAACCGACCGCGCGATCTACAAACCGGGCGAAACGATGACCGTTCGGATAAATTCCTCGCTCAAAAGCGGAACGGTTTACGCCGATGTCGTCGCGGGCTGGTCGGTCATAGATTCGCGTTTCGCCGAGCTGAAAAACGGCAAGGCGGAGATCCGCATTCCGTACAGCGAGATGTTCAAGGGCGAGTTGAAAGTGGCGGCGTTTGTCGAAGATGAAGGGGACGACGATGAGATTGTCCGTGCCAGCCGCGGCGTCATCTTTCCAACGCGACAGGGGATAAATATCGACGCAAATTTTGACAAGACGATCTACAAACCGAATGAGGAAGCGACGCTAAGTTTAGGCATCGTCGATGCGGTCGGCCAAGCCATCGAGAGCGCGCTCGGGATAGTCGTGATCGACAAAGCGGTCGAGGAACGCGCGCGAACCGATGCGGACTTCGGAAACCGCTGGGGCGATTTCGCCGGCTGGCTCGGCTACGGCGGCGGATTCGGCAGCGTGAATGTAAAAACGCTGAACGAGATGGACCTCACCAAACCGATCTCAGACGAGATGCAGCTCGTGGCCGAAGTTATCCTCTACGACAACTATTACTCGCCGAACATTTTCCGCAGCAAGAGCTATTACACGGAAGCTCCGTCGGTTTTCGGCAGCGTCGTGAGCAGACAATTTCAGCCGGTCGAGGCCGCGCTCAACGGCACGTTCCGAACTCGCGATTATTTGCATCCGACAAACGAAGCGGGACTGAAAAATATTCTCGGCGAGCACGGCATCGATTTCGCCGAGATGCGCGACCCGTGGAACATGGCGTATCGAGCCGAGTTCTCGGTGAATAAATCGCGCAACGTTCTAACGGTTTTGTCGGCCGGGCCGGACAAGCAGTTCGCTACGCGTGACGATTTTACAGCGTTCACCATCGGCTTCGAATATTTCACGCCGATGGGCCGAGCGGTCGATACGGCCGTCAGAAACTATCACGCCCGAACGGGCAGTTTTATTCGCGACGACAAAACGTTGTTTGCGCAGCTCGGCGTTCGCGAACTGCTCGACCGGTTTGGCCGCCCTTACAAACTGATCTCCGACGCCGACGGACGCTTTCTGAAACTCAGGCTGCGAAGCGCCGGAGCGGACGGCAAATTCGAAGCTTATGAATGGGCGGGCGACGATTTTGATGTCTGGACGAGCCGGATCGATTATTTCGAATCGGCCGAGAAAAAGATCGCGGCGTCGCAGCGCGCGGTAAAAAGTATTCCCCTCACGGAATCCGAATTTCGCGCTTCGGTCAAAATCGCCGGTATAGATCTTGGCGATCTACGCGACGGTTTCGGTAACCCGTTGCATATCGTCGCCCTGAAACGAGTCCGTTATTGGGACAAGATCACATTCGAATCAGTAAGGAATCATGGCGAGACGACGACGACCGAGCGGCGAAAAATTACGCCCGTCACGCAGGAGATAATCGAGTTTACGATCCGCAGCAGCGGGCGCGACGGCAAGCCGGGCACGTATGACGATTTTACGCTGACGCAGGTCGTTCACGTCCTGTCGGAACAGACAAAGGACGACCCGAAGCCTGTTCCCGTAACGCAGCCCGTTTCGTATCCGGCATCGACCGGCTCGATCGCCGGCGTCGTGACCGATGCGAACGGAGCAGCGATCGCAAACGCGACTGTCACCGCAACGAATTCGACATCGGGCGTCAGTCGCACAACGAACACGAGCGATTCAGGAAGCTACCTGATCGCGGTGCTTCCGGCGGGAACGTATGCTCTTACGGTCGAAGCCGCTGGGTTTCTAAAGTACGTAGTTTCTTCGATTCCGGTTAAAGCGAACGAGACGGCGCAGGCCGACGCGACGCTTAGGGCGGGGACAGTGAGTGAGGTTGTAACGGTTTCCGCCGATGCTGAATCGGTTCTCCAAACGACTAACAGTTCTCTGGCTTCCGTTCAATCAAGACAGATCGCAAGTCTTCCACTGAATACGAGGAACGCTCTGGATCTCGTTCGTCTGCGGCCCGGCGCCGTTGCGGCGACTGAGCAGGAAAAATCTACGCCGAGACTTCGCGAGTATTTTCCCGAAACGCTGCTTTGGCAGCCGGAGGTTTTGACGGACAAGGACGGTAAGGCGCAGGTGAAGTTTCGGATGGCCGACAACATCACGACATGGAAGATGTACACGATCGCCTCGACGAAAAACGGAAAGATCGGCGTTGCAGAAAAAGACGTGACGGCGTTTCAGGCGTTTTTTGTCGATCTCGACCCGCCGAAGTTTTTGACCGAAGGCGATGAGATCTTCCTGCCGTCGCAGGTGCGAAATTACACCGGGAAAAAACAGAAGGTCGAGGTCACGCTCGCAAAAGCCGAATGGTTCGCGCCGCTCAACGCAGAGAAGCAAGCAATCGACGTTGCGGCGGGCGAAACGCAAAATGCGGTCTTCGGCTTCCGTGCCGCGATGCCTGTAAAGGATGGAAAACAAAGGATTACGGCGATTGCTGAGATGGATTCGGACGCTATCGAAAAGCCGGTTACCGTTCGGCCAAACGGGCAGGAAGTCGTTCGCACCGAGACGAAATATTTTACGGGACGCGAAAAATTCGATATTGCGTTTCCTGAAAACGCGCTGCCTCGAACGCAGAAAGCGGAGCTGAAAATTTATCCAAACCTGCTGTCGCACGTCGCCGAATCGGTCGATGGTTTGCTGCAGCGGCCGTACGGCTGCGGCGAGCAGACGATCTCTTCGACTTACCCGAATTTGATGATTCTGAAATTTGGAAAACCCGGCTCGGCGATCGCGGCAAAGGCGCGCAAGTATCTTCAGAAAGGTTACGAGCGGCTGGTCGGCTATCAGGCCGCCGACGGCGGCTTCACGTATTGGGGCGGCAAGAATGCGTCGGACATTGCGTTGACCGCATATGCGCTCCGTTTTTTGAACGACGCGAAATCGCAGCTCGAAGTTGACGAAGCCGTAATAAAACGCGCCGAAGATTGGCTCCTCAAACAACAGCGGGCGGACGGAAGCTGGACGACGAAATACTATTACGACACGGCCGAGAATACGCAGCGGACAAAGCTGATCACAACCTACGTTGCTCGTTCAATTGCGATGCGAAAGGATACGGACAAGGCGGCGTCGGCCAAGGCATTCGCGTATCTGAAAGCGAGAAATGCCGAGATAGACGAGCCGTATGCAATGGCGCTGTTCGGCCTCGCGTTGCTCGACGCGGGCGACAGCGAAGGCGCGTCGCAGATCGCAAAGCGGCTCGAAACAATGGCGATCGCGGAAGGAAATGCCGCATTCTGGAAACTTGAAACAAACACGCCGTTCTACGGCTGGGGCACGGCGGGACGCGTCGAAACGACGGCTCTCGTTTTGCAGCTGCTGATACGCGAAGCCGCACTGAGAGAGAACAAAACGGCGGAACGCGACGCGCTGATCGGCAAAGCGACGTTGTTCCTGCTGAAAAACAAAGACCGTTACGGCGTTTGGTATTCGACGCAAACGACTATCAACGTGCTCGACGCTTTCCTCGCGACGCTCGGAACTGCAAAAGCGAACGGGCCGCAGCGAATTGAGATAATCGTTAACGGCGAAACCATGGACACGATCGACATCGCGCCCGACCAGATCGAAGTCATTCTCCGCGACCTTTCCGGAAAACTGAACGCGGCGGGCAACGCGATAGAAGTGCGGGGCTCGAACGGCGCGCCGCTGATGTCGCAGATCGTCGCATCGCATTACATTGACTGGAAGGACGCTGACACGTCGGATCGCAACGTCAACGCGTCACGCGCGCTGCAGCTCGATTACAAGTGCGACAAATCGAACGCCGCGATCATGGAAGAGGTTACTTGCTCGGTCAAGGCTGAGCGAATTGGCCATCGGGGTTACGGAATGCTGCTGGCCGAAATCGGAACGCCGCCCGGCGCCGACGTGAGCCGCGAATCGCTCGAAAAGGCGATCGAAGCAGATTGGAGCGTCAGCCGATACGACGTTTTACCCGACCGCATTGTCGTCTATATGTGGTCGAAGGCCGGCGGCACGAATTTCAATTTCAAATTCCGCCCGCGCTACGGCATAAACGCGCAAACGCCGGCGTCGGTCGTTTACGATTACTACAACCCCGAAGCTCAGGCCGTTGCGGGTCCGAAGCGGTTTATTGTGAAGTAGTTCAGAGACGCGGTAAAAATTAAAGTGCGGACGGAATTGTTTGGAAGACGCTTAGAGTCGCAGAAGTCTAATTAGCTCATTACGAGACATTTTGTGATGATGAGCGACGTCATCCAGGATTGATGCGAGTGTGCCTAGCTTCACCTGATCGTGTTTAGGAATTGTCACGTGGTGACTCCCGTTTTTTGTTGTGCTTAGCCGAACGTGGCTTCCCGATTGTCGAGCAACGGAATATTCAAGTATTCGAAGTGTTTTAACGAGTCTTGCGCCCGAAACATCTCGAGGAAGTTTCATGCCGCCATAACCTCGTCGCTTACGAAATGCATTCTGATCATTTTTGGTTTGTTCTCCGATTCGAAGTGACAATCGACAGCATCGCGGATATTTACACGCAACTCATCAAGATTCTCACCTTCAGTGAAGATGGACTCTCCAAGTGCCTTGGCGGTATATCCGCCCTCTACCGCGTTCTCGACAAGAAAAATTATTTCGTTCATCGCGTTACAATTATAGCAGAATTGTCATTTACCGAATTTTTGTTCTGCGGAAAGACAAACTCCGCTCAGACGTTCCGGCGTAGTCCACGAGGTTATCAACATAAACGGCCAGCGCGATTATTTCCTGTTTGAATTGTCGGGTTGTTTTTGCTCGATTTGTGTGTTCATCAGTAGCATTTTCATGAACAAGTCATGCTGATATTCTCCACTTTTCCAGAGCCGACTTGCAACACCGATGACAGATAGAAAAGTGACTATCAATAGAAACAAATAGAAAAGCATACCGACGAGTGAAAAGCCTTGATTCCACAGGTTAGGAATCGCGAGTGCCGAGACTAGTCCAAACGACGGCAAAGTCCATGTCGTAACGAACTCTAAAACATATTTTCTTCGGCCAACCGCTCTCTCTAATTCCCAATCTACCGCGTCGTTGACCGTGGTGGGGGGTCTGAAAGCTCGCACAAAAGCCGCTGTCAACCCGGCCATTGAGAAGAACGAAATAAAGAAACCCGAAAGTATCGGCAGAAACAACAGACTCGAAGCCGGAACAAGGCCTGGAAGAACAAAAACTAGAAATATTCCGAGCAAGGTTAGGCAAGAATAAATAAGAACCTTGATCCAAGGGTGCAGCAGGTTTATTTTTTCGTCTGTGTACGACTTGGATTCCCCAAGGAAATCCACAACCTGCTCACGGCTTACAGTAGGGAAACCTTCAAGAAAATCGTCGATAGAATCTCCAGCGGTTAAGAAATCGATTAGCGTTTGGATCGGAACACGAGTCCCGCGAAAAACCGGCGTGCCGCCCATTACCTCAGGTGAAATTGATACGACTTCTGACTTCATATAACTAGTTTATTCCCCGATCTTATCATGATAAAGAGATTTATTTATTCGACGAATGATCGAGAACTACTTCCGGAAACTCGGCGGTGATCTGCTCTCTGGGTTTTGTTTCTATCTCTCCTCTCAGCGGGCGCGTGCCGACGTTGGGTTTGAAGTTGCCGTTTTCGTCGTAGAGGCGGCGGTATTGGGCGGTGTTTCGGATGACGCCCTGAACGTAGCCGCGCGTTTCTTTGAACGGAATAGCTTCGACGAATTCGTCCATCTCCAGCGGCAGCGACGCGCGCCACGGCGCGACGCGGCCCGG
>Ga0187894_10000875_pt1 | contig 40384 bp, 43 predicted proteins | sample GBC1701081metaG_FD_136650 | JGI IMG/M metagenome (GOLD analysis project Ga0187894, IMG submission 136650) | White microbial mat communities from a lava cave in the Kipuka Kanohina Cave System on the Island of Hawaii, USA - GBC170108-1 metaG ... | reverse complement strand
GCGCGATCCCTACCTGATGACCAGCGTCGACAACATGTGGATGAATGTCGGGCGCAGCCAGTTCCATCTGCCCACCGGCAATCCGCAGGTCCTGCGCGGCCGCGTCGGCCTGGTCATTCCCGACCGGGCATGGCTGTTGAAGCGCTTGGCGGGGCTGCGGGGCGCACTCGCGGGCAGCTGCTTCTACGTCCAGGAACATCCGGATTTCATCGACGCCGTGTGCCCCTGGGGCAACCGGATCCGGGTTCACGAGCCGGACGCGCGCTTCGGCCGTGTTGCCTTGGGCATGGGTTATATCGCTTTTGACGTTCCGTCCGGAACCGCCGCGGGGATCAGCCGGTTCTACCGTGACATCTTCGCGGCGCCGGCGCGCTTAACGGAGGAGGGCGGCAGCCCGTGCGCCGAGGTGACCGTCGGCCGCGACCAGCGTCTTCTCTTCCGCGAGACCAAGGACGCGCTGCCGGCCTACGACGGCCACCATATCCAGATTTACCTGGCCGATTTTTCGGGACCGTACCGGCGGCTGCTCGAGCGTGGCCTGGTTTCGCAGGAAAGCAGCCAGTGGCAGTACCGCATCCTCGACATCACCGATCCCGATACGGGTAAGGTGCTGTTCACGGTCGAGCACGAGGTGCGCAGCATGACGCACCCGCTCTACGCCCGCCCGCTGGTGAACCGCAATCCCTACCAGACTAACAACGCCTTCGCCGCCGGCTACGAGAGCCGGTCGTGGGAACTGCCGTATTCGGGGTAGGACTGCCTACAGCACCGCCAGCCGCGCGTTCAGCAGGTCCGTGACCAGCATGTAGCCGGGGGCATGCGTGATGCTGAACTCGGGCTTGACCGTGGCGATCACCGATTGTGGGGTGACGCCGCAGGCCCAGAACACCGGCAGTTCGTCGTCATGCACCGGCACGGCATCGCCGTAGTCGGGCTTGGCGATGTCCTTGATGCCGATCATCTCCGGCTTGCCCAAATGCACCGGCGCGCCGTGCACCGAGGGAAAGCGTGACGTCACCTGCACGGCGCGGATCGCATCGGTCGGCCGGAACGGGCGCATCGACACCACCATTGGGCCGCGGAACGGGCCCGCCGGCGCGGTCTGGATCGATGTGCGGTACATCGGCACGTTGGTGCCGCAGCTGATGTGGCGCAGATCGAGCCCATTCTCGATCAGGGCCTCCTCGAAGGAGAACGAACAGCCCAGCACGAAGGCGACCAAGTCGTCGCGCCAGACCTTCTTGAGGTCGTCGACTTCCTCGACCAGTTCGCCGTGGCGCCACACGCGATACCGCGGAATGTCGGTGCGGATATCGAGGTCGGCGCCCAAGCTCGGCAGGCGCGGATCGCCCGGCTCGGAGGCAGCCAACAGCGGGCAGGGCTTGGGATTGAGGTGGCAGAAGCGGTGGAAGTCGGCAGCCAGCGCCGCCGGCAGGACGGCAAGGTTACCCTGCACATAGCCCGGTGCCAGTCCGGCGGTGGGCAGCCGGTGATCGCCGCGGCGGATCTTCAGTCGCGCGCCGTGGCCGGTCTCGCGGCCCGTGCTGCCCAGCGTGGTCATGGTGGTGTCCATGAGGGACCTCCAGAGGAATGTGTGGCGCGCATGGTGGCACGCTGTTCACCTCTCCCGCAAGCGGGAGAGGGATTCTCGCTACACCGTCACGTCCACGGCGCCGCCGTCGATGCGGATGTTCTGGCCGTTGATAAAGGCGGCGCGGTTGCCGGCGAGGAACGCCACCAGATCGCCGACCTCGTCGACTGTGGCGACGCGGCCCACCGGGTTGGGCATGTCGCTGGCCGCGAGCCGGCGCAGCAGCGCAGTAGGGTTGGGGTCATCGGCCTCGGGCCAGCTCTCGCGCTTGCCACGCTTGCGGGCCATGTCGATCACCTCGGCGGTCGCGATCAGGCCCGGGCTGACCAGGTTCACCGTGACGCCGCTGCCGCTCAGCTCCTTGGCCAGGCTGACGGTGATCGCCGGCAGCGCCGCCTTGGCGGCGTAGTAGTGCGGCATGCGCGCCGCCGGCCGGGTCGAGCCGATGGTGCCGACCAGGATCACGCGGCCGCAACCGCGCGCCTTCATGCCCGGCGTCAGGGCGCGGATCAGGCGCACCGCCGACAGCACGTTCTTTTCGTACATGCCCAGCCACGCATCATCGTCGGCGTCGGTCCAGCGCTTGCGTTCGGCGGTACCGTAGTTGGCGACCAGGATGTCGATGTCGCGCTTGGCCTCGACCAGGCGCGCCACCACGGCGTTGGCGCCGTCGTGGGTGGCGACATCGCCGGCGGCGATGCTGGCCAGATGGCCGGCGGCCACGATGGTGTTGGCGGTGTCGCCGGCCGCGTCCTCGGTCGGCCCGTTCACCACGACATGTGCGCCCTCGCGGGCCAGCGCCCAGGCGATTCCGGCGCCAGTGCCGCGGTGGGCGCCGGTGACCAGCGCCGTCTTGCCGTTCAGGTCGAGATCGATGGGGCCCTTCCCGCGGGGCTCACAATGCCCCGCGGGACCGAGCCTAGCTTGGTGTCTACCTGATCTCAACGTGCACGCAGCCGTTGCGTTCCTTCAGGATCTTGCCGCTGAACAACGCGCTGTTGGCCGCACTGACCATGCGCGCCACGCGCACCTGCTCGTCATCGATCTCCTTCGGACCACCGATGTCGATCGCCTTGCCGAACTGATGCGGGCTGGTGCCGGGCGTTGCCACGTCCTGGCCCAGGCCGCGCAGCTCTTTCACCATGCGCGGATAGCGCTTGTTGTCGCTGTCGGCGAGAATGGCGTCGTAGGCGGGGATACCGAGCTTGGCCTTGAGCTCGGTGGCGTAGGTGCCCTTGAACATGTTGTCGATGACGCGCTTCTGATCGTCAACCGAACGATAGGCCGACGTGCACCGGCTGCCCTCGGGCAGCAGCGGGGACAACAGCAACCACGCTTCCCCCAATCGGCCGGCCCAGACGACCTTATCCGCGATGGGGCGCGGCTCCCAACGCGACAGGAACCGGCTGGTGTGGCCGCCAGGTGAAATCTGCCCGTCGGGATTGTTCAGAAAAATGCTCTGGAACTCCTTGATCCAACCAACCGTGATCTCGTCGCAAGCGCCGTCGGCGATACGCGACGTCATGCCGCGATTGCCCAGGCCCGGGTAATCCGGCCGCTTCAGCGGTACCCCTCTGCGGATGGACTGCTCACGGACATGCTGCAGCCGGTTCTGCACGGCTTTCACGTCGGTGGGCCTGTTGGCACCTCCGGCGCCGACACTGGCCGAGAGGAAAAGCGGCGCAAATTTTACTGAAGGCACACGACATCCCCTATTTATGAGTAATCGATCACCCATAAATAAAGCACCCGCGACTTGTCAAGCCGGTTGCGGCGGTCATGAATCTTGAGCGGGCATTTGTACGATTACGCAACCCTGACCGCGATCGGCAGATCGCTGGTGAGCTTGCGCAGATGCTCGCGCGCTCGCGACACGCGGGACATCACGGTACCCGGTTGAACGCCCAGCACCTCGGCGACGTCGGCATAGGGCATGCCCTCGATCGCGACCAGGATCAGCACCTCGCGATGCGCCGCCGACAGCTGGTGCAGGGCGCTCAGGGTCTGGTTTGCCATCAATCGTTCGATCTGACGCGCCGGCCATGCGGCCTCAGGGAGGTCCTGGGCCATCGCCACTGTCGGGCGCGTGGCGGCGCGCCGACGGTGATTGGCATTGAGGTTGTGCATGATGGTGAACAGCCAGGCGCGCATGTTGCCGGGCTCGCGCCACAAATGAGCCCGCGAGAGGGCGCGTTCGGCGCAATCCTGCACGAGGTCATCGCTTGCCGCGACATCGCCGGTCAACGCCCGGGCATATCGCCGCAACGCCGGTAGGTGCTGCGGCAGCTGATCGGCGACCGCGTTCATCGCTTGAGTGGCCATGCTTGCACCTCAGACGTCGCGATGGACGCGCTTCTGCCCGGCGATGATCGAGATCGGCGAGTGAGGCGGGCCGGGCAGCGTCTGAACGGCGGCCAAGCCAGACCGCTTCAGGAGCTCTTGGGCGGCATCGGCGCCGAGCAGGCAGCCGCCCCACAGGGCGGTGCGGAATTGGGTCAGCGCGGTGGTGAGTGTGTCGTTGCCCGGATTGGCCATCGCCAGCAGCAGCCAGCCCGCCGGGCGCAGCGCCGCGGCTGCGCGCGCGACCACGGTGGGGACTGCCGGTCCCGGGATGAACGCGCTGGCGATCCACGCCAGGTCGAAGGCATCGACATCGCTTAGGGCCTCGCCCGGCTGTTGGCGCAGGGTGATCCGTGCCCCAAGGCCGGCGCTACATACGTTTTCACGGGCGATCATCAGGGACGCCGGCCAGGGCTCAATGCCGGTCACACTCAGCGACGGCCACTGGCGGGCCATCGCGATAGAGAGCGCGGCGACGCCGGTGCCGACGTCGAGGAATGCCGCCGTTGGTGCCTCCAGCCGTTCGAGAAGCCCATCGAGCTGTGGGCCAATCACCTGGCGCAGGACGGTAGGGAACCCGGCCGATACGTCGCCAAACGCCTGCAGGATTTCGGTCTCCGTGTGAGTCCAGCCGCACGCGCCCGATGGACGAGACAGGAGCTTGGCGGCCAGCAGGCAATCGGCGCGAATGCCGGCGAGCACCGGCCGCAGCTGGACCAGATCGACGGTGTCGATTGCGTCGCGCACGCCGACCGCGGCCAAAACACCGTCGAGGCCAGCCCGAAGATGCGGCTCGAGTGACGCACCGGTTTGTCGGGCCTGCAGCGCCATACCCAGCGCCGTCAGGGCGCCGGCTGAGCGACTGAGCCGACCGACGATCTCGCGAATGACTTCGATGCTCATGGTGCCTCCGGCGCGCCGTGCGCTTCAACACGCGGCGCACCTTGCCGGCAGCAGGCAACGTGGACCATTGGCGACGAACGCCCAGGGTTGGGCGAGAAATGCACAGGCCCGATGATCTACACTCCTGGTGTGGCCAAGCCTGACGATCTCGACTGGAACGACCTCCGCTTCTTCCTCGTCGCCCTGCGATCGGGGACGCTGGCCGGTGCAGCACGGACGCTCGGCGTCGAACACTCGACGATCAGCCGGCGGCTGGCGGCGCTGGAACGTTCGCTGGACGCTCCGCTGGTCATCCGGCGTCCCGATGGCCTACAGGCCTCGCCGCTGGGCGAGAAGCTGTTGGTGCTCGCCCAGGACGCCGAACGCGCCGTGCTCGCGATCGAGGCGCTGGCGGCCGCCGAGAGGAAGCGCATACGCCTGGCCGTGCCGTCCGGTTTCACCGCGTTCTTCAGCGCCCACCTCGCCGGCATTCAACACGACGTGCCCGACGTTTCACTCGAGCTGTTGAGTGGCAGCCGGCCCGTCGATCTGTCGCGCGGCGAGGCTGAGCTCGCGCTGCGGATCGGCCCGGTGGCCGACGAGGACCTGATCGCCCGCAAGGTGGGCGATGTCGGCTGGTCGCTTTATGCCGCGCCGGCCTATCTCGAGCGCCGGCCGGCGCCCGCGGACCCGCGCGATCTCAAGGGACATGAGATCGTCGGCTACGACACGACGCTCGCCGCTGTTCCCGGCGCACAGTGGATCGAAAAGCACGGAGCCGGAGCGATGCTGGCGCTGCGCAGCCGGGAGCTTGCTGACATGGTGGCGGCCGCGGCGGCAGGCGTCGGCCTTGCAGTCCTGCCGTGCATACTGGCCGACGCCGAGCCGGCCTTGCGCCGACTGACCGACGACGTGCTGGGTCGGCGCGCGATCTCGCTGGTCTACCGTCGTGAAATGCTGCTGTCCGAAACGGCGCGCGCCGCCATCGCCTTCATCGCTGCCGTCATGCGCAAGCAGGCCGCCAGGATCAGCGGCATGAAGCCCGCTACTGTCGCGTCATCGCCACCACGTGGTCGGCGATCGCCAGGGCCGCCGTAAGACCGGGCGATTCGATGCCGAACAGATGGACCAGGCCGGCAATGCCGTGCGTTTCGCGGCCGTGGAAAGTGAAGTCCTGCGCCGGAGCGCCCGGCGGCACGATCTTGGGCCGCAGTCCGGCGTAGTCGGGCTGCAACGCGCCATCCTTGAGACCAGGCCAGTAGCGCCGCACGGCGGCGTAGAACTTGTCGCCGCGGGTGTGGTCGATCGTGTAGTCGATCTTGTCGATCCACTCGACGTCCGGCCCGAAGCGCGCCTGATTGCCGAGATCGAGCGTGATGTGCACGCCCAGGCCGCCCGGCACCGGCACCGGATAGATCAGGCGCGAGAACGGCGCCCTGCCCATCAGGCGGAAATAGTTGCCCTTGGCGTAGTAGGCCTGCGGGATGGTGTTGTAGAGCGCGCCCTGGAATCGGCGCGCCAGGTCAGGCGCATGCAGGCCGGCGCTGGTCACGACCAGCCGGGCACGCAGGGTCATGGGATCGGCGCCGCCGATATCGAGTTCGATGCCGTCCTCCAGGACACGGCCGTGCTCGACCGGGCTGTGGAAGGCGAGCACGGCGCCGGCCGATTCCGCATCACCCTGCAAGGCCAGCATGAACGCATGACTGTCGAGGATGCCGGTGGTGGGCGACAGCAGGGCGCCGCTGCACTGCAGGTTGGGCTCCATCGCCATCGCCTCGGCGGCAGTGAGGAAGCGCATGCCCTCCACGCCGTTGGCCTCGGCGCGGGCCTTGATGCTGGCCAAGGTCTCGCGCTCGACCTCGGTGGTGGCGACGATCAGTTTGCCGCAGTTGTTGTAGGGAACCCCATGCTCGTCGCAATATTGGTACAGCGCCCGCCGACCGGCGACGCACAGGCGCGCCATGTTGCTGTCCTTAGGGTAGTAGATGCCGGCGTGGATCACCTCGCTGTTGCGCGAGGAGGTCTCCGTCCCGATGGCCTCCAGCGCCTCGACCAGGATCACCTCGCGCCCGGCCAGCGCCAGGGCGCGGGCGATGGCGATGCCCACCACGCCGGCGCCCACGACAACACAATCGACAGTTTCCACGCTCATGGCGTCGCACTGTAGTGGGGGAGCGCGCAAGATACCACAGGGCGTCGTTGCACTGGTGGCGGCGGCGCCTATGATCGGGCGCGATGAAAAAGGCAAGCTCTCTCCGCCGGTCAGCCCTTGTCACTGGCGCCGGCAAGCGTATCGGACAGGCGTTCGCCGAGGCACTGGCGGCCGACGGCTGGTTCGTCTTCGTGCACTACCACCGCTCAGCGGAAGAGGCGCGCGAGACGGTGCGGCGTATCCGCGCCGCCGGCGGTGCCGCCAAGGCGGTCCGTGCCGACCTAAGGTCGGCTAAAGCGGCCGAATCTCTGGTCGATCGCTGCACGGCGCCGGATCTGGCGCTGGCGTGCGTCGTCAACAGTGCCTCGCTGTTCGAACTCGATCGCGTCCCGGTGGCCACGGCAACATCGTTCGACAGTCATATAGCGGTGAACCTGCGGGCGCCGTTGTTGATCGCGCAGGCGTTCGCCCGCCAGCTGCCCGAGGGCGAGACCGGCGTGATCGTCAACCTGCTCGATCAGAAGCTGTGGAACCTCAACCCCGACTTCGTGAGCTACACCTTGAGCAAGATCGGTTTGCAGGGGCTGACGACACTGCTGGCGCAGTCGCTGGCGCCGCGCATCCGCGTCGCCGGTATCGCGCCGGGACTGACCCTGCGCAGCGGCAGCCAGACCGACGAGCGCTTTGCGGCCCAGCACACCGCCAACCCTCTGGGTGTCGGTGTCACGCCGGCGCATCTCGTGGCGGCGTTACGGTTCATCCTGGCAACGCCCAGCTACACCGGCGACACGATCGTGATCGACAGCGGCGAGCACCTGACCGGCCGGCCGCGCGACATCGCGTTCGATCGGAGCGCCACCAAGACGAGGCGGTGATGACGAACGACTTCCTGGCGCGGCACGGCGAAACGCGACGCATCTTCCTGCGCAACTGCCGCGTGATGGCCAATATCGGCATCCATGACTTCGAGAAGCAGGGACCGCAGGCGTTGCTGATTAACGTCGAGCTCTATGTGCGCCCACCCGCTGCGGCATTGAACGACGATGTCGCCAACACGCTCGACTATGATTTCTTGCGGCGGGGCATCGCCGACCTGGTGGCGGCGCGGCACTTCAACCTGCAGGAAACGCTGGTGCACGCCATCCTCGACCTGTGCCTGTCGCGCGAAGAGGTGCTGTTGGCCCGGGTGTCGAGCGAGAAGCCGGACGTTTATCCAGACTGCGAAGCGGTCGGCTACGAGGCAGCACGCGCGCGGTAGTCGCGGAACCATCGCATCGTTCAAGCGTAAAGCCTGCAACCCGCCGTCGGTCGGGTGGAGCAGGGAGAGGCCGATGCGCGTGGCGGCGGTCGTTGGATTCGCAGTTGTGATGGTTCCCTGGGGCGCCGATTTTTCCCGGGCCCAGGTGCCATCAGCCTCCGAACCGACGCAGTCTGCTCCGCCGCCGGCTCGGTCTCCTGGCCGGGATCAGCGCGAGCCCAAGGCGATCATCACCTTCCAGATTGAGAATGACTTTTCCAGCCGGTGGGCCAAGTCGGACCGTGACTACACCAATGGCGTTCGTCTGGGTTGGTTGTCGGCACCGACATCGATGCCGGATTGGTTGGTCAGCGCAACGAGCCGACCGTCAATCTTACCTTCGAGCGCCGCTGGCGTGTCGGGCGTTTGGATTTGTCGTTGCCGCTGGGCCTGGAGTCGGACGTCATCCCAGGGTCGGTCTCGCGGTGGGCAATGTCGCGACCTATGCGGCAATCGGTGGCATCCTGCGGATCGGCAACGATCTGCGCAACGATTTCGGACCACCGCGAGCGCGCCCGGCCATGCCCGGCTCCGAGACGTTCACCGCGCGGGATGATTTCGGCTCGTACTTTTTGTCGGCGTCGACGGGCAGGCGCACCTGCAGAACATTTTCCCCGATGGCAACACGTTTCGTCGCAGCCACCGGGTCGATCGCTACCCGTTCGTGCTCGATGTGCAGGCCGGCTTCGCCTTCCTGTTTCGCAACGTCCGCGTCAGCCTGACACATGTCCTGCGCTCGCCGGAATTCTCCGAGCGCAGTCGCTGGCAGCAGTTTGGATCCATCAGCGTCGCCTTTCGCTACTAGGTCGGACGATAGGTCTGCACCACGACGCCGGAACCGACCATGCAGCTTTCTGTCAGGCGCAACCCGGTCTTGTCCGGGGTATCGGGAAACAGGCGCCGACCACTGCCGACAAGAACCGGAAAGATCATGAGGCGGTACTCGTCGACCAGTTTGTGCGCCATCAGCGCCTGGGCCAGGATCCGGCTGCCGCCGACCACGATGGGACCACCATCGCCCTTCTTCAGCGCGGCGATCGCCGGTATGACGTCGGCCGTGATCACCGTCGCGTTGGTCCACGTTGGATCCCGCAACGTCGTCGATACGACATGTTTGGGCATGGCGTTCATCCTGTCGGCAAACGCACCGGTACGCTTGGGCCAGGCGTCGGCGAACGACTCGTAGGTCACTCGTCCGACCAGCAGCGACTCCGCCTCGAGCACTTCGATGAACTTGTAGCGAACGGCCTCGGGCCCCATGAAGTCGAAGGCCCATCCGGTGTGCGGATGGCCAGGTTCGCCGCCGGGCGCTTCCATGACGCCGTCCAGCGTCATGAGCGTGGATATGATGAGCGGCTTCACGGCCGTTCCTTGGCATGCAGTGCGGCCACGACATCGACGAGCTGGTCGAAGGCGGAGCCGGTACCGTCCGCGAAGCCGAGACCCAGATACTCGTTTTTCATGGCGGTTGACTCGAAAAGCGTGTGCAAGGTGAGCGTCGTCCTGCCGGCCGTCTCATCGAAGGTCACGGTCATGACCATCTTGGGGGCATCCGGCTGCTCGAACGCGTTATCGAAGACGATCCTGCGATTGGGCACGATCTCCAGATATTCGCCGCCGAAGGGGCTATTCTGCGCGCCGTCCGGTCCCGTCATGGCGAAGCGAAAGCGCCCGCCCACGCGGAAGTCGACTTCGCACAACGTGAGCGGCCAGCCCTTCGGGCCGAACCACTTCATCAGGTGTTCGGGCTTGCTGTAAGCCAGGAACAGCAGCCGGGCAGGGGCGTCGAACTCGCGCCGGATCACGAACGCACGATCGGCTTCGGACTCATTTGCGCTTTTGCTTGGACTCACGACGCTTCTCCTTTTGCTGCAGGTCTTTCACGTAGGCATCGAGCTGATCGAGGCTCTCGGCCCAGAAACGGCGGTAGTCACCGAGCCACTGGGCGGCGCCGGCCAGCGGTGCCGCATTGAGGCGTACGGGCCGGAATTGCGCTTCGCGCCCGCGCGAGACGAGGCCGGCGCTTTCCAGCACCTTCAGATGCTTGGAGATCGTGGGTTGGCTGAGATCGAACGGTGTCACCAGCTCGTTCACCGTGGCCTCGCCCGTCGACAGGCGTGCCAGGATCGCCCGCCGCGTCGGGTCGGCGAGTGCGGCGAAAACGCGGTCCAGTGGATCGGCTGTGGCGGGGATCATATATCGCCCTTCGTCTATATTGCCAATCATCTATATAATAGAGACACAGGCACGTCAATGCCTCCGATGATAAAAATCGGGGATCCTGGAGCAGGGATCCCCGATGATGTGGACTACATCTTCTTCCAGTCCCCGGACTGCTCGAAGGCCAGCGCTGCCTTGTAGATGGTCGGCTCGTCGAAATGCTTGCCGATCAGCATGACGGAGACGGGAAGGCCGTCCGACATGCCGCAGGGGACCGCCATTGCCGGATGGTGCGTGATGTCGAACGGCGCGGTGTTGGAGATCATGTTCAAGGCCCGCTCGACATAGAGTTCGCGCGGCGCATCGGGCGGCGGCAGAGGCGTCGCCTTGATCGGCGTGGTTGGCATCAGCAGCAGGTCGTATTCGTTCAGCGCCTTGTCGTAGGCCGCCGTGAGCAGGCGACAGATGTTCATCGCTTTGCCGTAGTAACGGCTGCCGTAATATTTACGCACATAGGTACCGAACAGCGTCATCAGCTTGGTGGTCTCCGACAGCTCATTGGCGCGGTTGCGCCAGTTGCGGTGGAAATCCATCAGGCTGGTGACATAGAGATCGGGGCGGCTGACGCCGTAGCCGTCGCCGTACATCATGGTCTGGGTCAGGCCTTCGACGCCGATCGGCATCCAGATCGCCGGCGCCAGCAGATGCCAAGGTATCGATACTTCCGATACCGTTGCACCCAGCGCCTCGAACTTCTTGGCCGCCGCCTTGACCTTGTCGTTGACGTCCTTCTCGGCGTTGGCCTGCAGGAAGCCCTCCTTGACCACGCCGATCTTCATATCCTTGACGCCGCCCTCCAGCATCTTGGTGTAGGGATGCGTCTTCACGTTGTACTGGCGCGGATCGTAGTCGTCGGCGCCGGCGATCACCTCCAGCAGCAGGGCATTGTCGGCGACATTGGCCGTGATCGGGCCGGTGTGATCGACATAGATCTCGATCGGCATGATTCCGGTGTAAGGCACCAGCCCGTGCGTCGGCTTCATGCCGTAGGTGCCGCAGAACGACGACGGCATGCGGATCGAGCCGCCCTGATCGCCGCCCATCGCCATGTCGACTTCGCCCAGCGCCACCAGCACGGCGCTGCCCGACGACGAGCCGCCGGCCGAGTAGCCCATCTTGTGCGGATTGTGCACCGGTCCCGTGGCGTTGGTGTGGCTGCCGCCCGACAGGCAGTAGAACTCGCAATGCGCCTTGCCGGCGATCGTGCCGCCGGCGTCGAGGATGCGCTGGACCACCGTGGCGTCGATGTCGGGCACGTAGCCTTCAAGGGTCGCTGCACCGTTCATCATCGGCACGCCGGCCAGCATGATGTTGTCCTTGAGCGCGATCGTCTTGCCCTTGAGCTTGCCGCGTGCGGCACCGTTGACCGTGGTCTTCACGTACCAGGCGTTGTGCTTGTTGTTCTCCGGGCTGGGCCGCGAGCCGGGGGTGCGGGGATACTTCACCGGCGGCAGGTTGTCGGGCATGGCATCGACGACGTTGTAAGCGGCAACGTTGGGGCGCAGCAGGCCGATATACGACTCGACGTCGGCCTCGGTGAGAGACAGGCCCATCTCGCGGGCAGCTTCCCTGATTTGCTCGGGCGTTGGCACTTGGACGGCCATGATCTCCTCCATCAGCTTCTTGGATGAACCTCGTAACGCGGCGGGCTGTGCCGTTTCAGGGCGACAGGTATTTCAGCAGCTGCGGATCGCTCCTTACGGCGCCGGCGGCGCCCTGCAGCGCAATCTGGCCGCGATCCATGACATAGGCGTAACCGGCCACGTCCAGCGCCAGCTCGATATGCTGCTCGACCAGGATCACGGCCATCTCCTTGGCCAGTTCGCGCAGCCGGTCGGCGATCTCGCTGATCACGCCGACCCAGACGCCTTCGGTCGGCTCGTCCAGCATCAGGAGCTTGGGACGGCCCAGCAACGCACGGCCGATGGCCAGCATCTTGCGCTCGCCGCCCGAGAGCGTGCCGGCGGTCTGTCCGAGGCGCTGCGCCAGCTTGGGAAAGAAATCGAGCACGTCATCGATGTTCGATTTGTCGGACTGGCCGATGGCGCCCAGCAGCAGGTTCTCGCGCACCGTCATCTTGCCGAACACGGCATGGTCCTGCGGCACGTAGCCCAGGCCGCGGCGGGCCCGCCGCTCGGTCGCCTCGACCTGGGCTTCGATGCCGTCGAAGCGAATGCTGCCGCTCATCGGCTTGATCTCGCCCGCGAGCGTCTTCAGCAGGGTCGACTTGCCGACGCCGTTGCGGCCCAGGATAGCGACAGCGCCACGACGGCCGGCCGTCAGCGACAGGTCGAACAGCACGCGGCTGCGCCCGTAGCCTGAACTGAGCTTGTCGACGTGCAGAATGGTGTCGGCCTCAGACACGGGACGTATAGACCTCCTGCACGCGCGCCGACCGCTCGATCTCGGCAACGGTGCCGTCATCCAGCACCTTGCCCTGATCGAGCACAGTCAGGTGGTCGCAGATATCCTTGATGAAATCGAGGTCGTGCTCGACGATCACCAGGGCGCAATAGTTCCGGATCGGCTGCAGCAACTCGCCGGTCACACGTCGCTCCTCCGGACTCATGCCGCCGGTCGGCTCGTCGAGCAGCAGCAACTTGGGGCGGGGCGCCAGCGCCATGGCGATCTCCAACCATTGCTGCTGGCCATGGCTCAGCTCACCGGCAAGATCGTCGGCCCGATCGGCAAGGCGGAAACGTTCCAGGGCGGTCATGACCTCGCTGTCCAGCTGCCGCCGTGTGCGCGACCACAACAAAGACCACAGGCCCTGGTCCGACTGCAGCGCCAGAAGCACGTTGTCGTAGACAGAAAGTTCCGGCAGCACGGCCGTGATCTGGAACTTCAGGCTCAATCCCGCGCGCGAGCGTTCGTAGGGTGTCGCCTTGGTGATGTCGCTGCCGCTGAACGTGATGGTGCCGCTGTCGGGGAAATGCGCACCGGCGATGGCCTTGAGCAGGGTGCTCTTGCCCGAGCCGTTGGGCCCGATCAAGCCATGGAAGCTGCCGGCTTCGACGGCGACATCGATCCCGTCCAGCGCCTGCAGGGCGCCGAAGGATTTGCCGACATTACGGACTTCGAGCAATGCCATCGCGCTACGCGCCGTCCCGTGGCCGCGCCCCGTAGGACCCGACGCGTTCGCGGTCCGACACGAAGAAGCCGAGGATACCCTTGGGTTGGAACATCACCACGCCCAGCAATACCAGTCCCAGCACGACGGGCCAGATGCTCTTGATCGCGTCGATATCGGCCAGGGCATAGGTGATCACCTCGACCGCAATCGTACCGAGGATCGGCCCGATCAGGGTCCCGGTGCCGCCGAACAGGCAATAGAGCACGGCCGTTGTCGACAGGCCCGGTCCCATGTTGCCCGGCCCGATGAAGCCCTGATGGTAGCTGTAGAGCGCGCCGGCCAGGCCGGCGATGGCACCGGCGACGGAGAAGACCAGCGCCTTGAAGAGCTGCACGCGGTAGCCGAAGAACGCCAGTCGCTCCTCGTTTTGCCGCATGCCGGCCAGCACCAGCCCCAGCTGCGAGCGCATCAGGATGCGCGCGGCGATGTAGATCAGCAGCAGGATCGCCAGCGCCAGGAAATAGAACGCCATGCCTTCGACGAACTCGTGGCTGCCGGCCCGCAGCAGCTTGATCGACGAGAGTCCGTTGCCGGCACCGACATATTGCCAGCCCGACACCAGGCGCTCGGCGGCGTAGGAGCCCGTCAGCGTACCCAGCGCCACGAATATGGTGGTCGGTGTCTTGCGACCCAGCAGCAGGAAAGCACCCAGCAGGGCTGACAGCACAAAGCCACTCAGCAGTGCCAGCGGCAGGGTTCCCCAGATCTGGCTGAACCCGAGGTCGCGGCCCACCAGCGCAATGACATAGCCGGCGACACCGAAGAACAGCGCCTGGCCGAAGCTCATGATACCCGACAGGCCCCAGCACAGGTCGAAACTGATCGCCAGCATCGACAGGATCAGCACGTTGGTCGCCAGCGTGACCAAATCGATGCGGCTCGACAGGACAAAGGGGGCGGCGATCGCGACGACGAGCGTCACAATCTCGATGATCGGCAGGATGCGCAGTGCCTTGCCGCTTCGTCGCGTCTGCAAGCTGAGGATCGCGGTCATAACGCTGAACACAGAGAACGGGAGACGGAGAGGAACACGGACTGCCTCATGACTCGAAGACCGGACTCAGTCGGCAGGGGCGGGCAGAAAACAGGAGGCCTCCTTCCGTCTTCTGCCCACGCTCTTTTGACGCCGCTCAGCACTCCTTGGGGTCAACCATGGTGTGTTTGCTGATGACGTCATAGCGCGGCTTGCCACCTTCGACTTTGCACTGGGCAACGTACATGTTCATCTTGCAGTGCATCTTGCCTGGCACCATCTCGGCGCCGCCGCCAGGGCCGTCGGCGATCTTGCCCTTGTCCATCGCCGCGGAAACCGCTTCGCGGGCCAGGTCGCCCTTGGTTTCCTTCACGGCTGCTTCGTAGAATTTCACGCCACGGTACATGCCGGTGGACGCCGAGCCGGCCGTGAACAGGTACTTCGTGTCGGGGAATTTCTTGGAATACGCCTCCTGCAGCTTGGCGCTGAACGGATCGTTCACCGACTGGAAGTAGTCAAGGCAGCTATAGAGCCCTTCCATCTCGTGTGCCGGATGGTAGTTCAGCAGGTTCTCGTCGTAGTAGACGCACGACAGCACGCCGCCGTTACGCTGGAAGCCCGACTCGTAGAGCTGCTTCACGAACGGCTGCAGGCCGGGCGGGATGACGGTGTTGAACACGCAATCGACCTTGCCGTCCTTGATCTTGCCGATGGTGGCCGAATATTCGGGCTGGTCGAGCGGGTAGTATTCCTCGAAGACGACCTCGCCGCCATTGGCCTGGATCACCTTGCGCGCGTACTTGTTGAGCAGCTGCGGCCAGACATAGTTGGCCGACGGCAGGGCGAACCGCTTCTTGCCCAGCTTGTTGATGATATAGGGAATGAGCTCGTCGCACTGCTGCGCCGGCGTCGGCCCCGTGCAGTACAGGTGCTTGGTGCACTCCAGGCCCTCGTAGAGCTGCGGATAGATGTAGAGTGTGCGGCCGCGGTTGACGACCGGGTCCTTGATCGCCTGGCGCATCGACGAGGTGATGCCGCCCAGCACGACGTCGACCTTGCGTTCCTGGATCAGCTTGCGGACGTTGCTGATCGCCTTTTTCTCGTCGGTTGCCGTGTCCTCGAGATAGAGCTCGATCGGCTTGCCGGCGACGCCGCCGGCCTGGTTGATCTGCTCGACTGCCAACTGCGCCACCTGCCAGTTGGCGTTGCCAGAGGCCGCGATGGCTCCCGTGATGTCGGTGGCGATGCCCATCTTGATCGGGCCGGCGGCGTTGGCCCAGTTCGGACGCAGCAGCCAGCCGCCCGATGTGCCGGCGATCCAGCCGGCGGCACTGAGCGCACTGGCGCCGCTCAGCAATTGCCGGCGGCTCAGCCCGCGGACTGGTGCGCTGGATGCCGATTTTTCCTCCGTCGACGATGTCATTAGAGCCTCCCCTGTGTGATGAAGCCTTGCGGCCGGAACTTCACGATCACCAACGCGATGACGAACACCAGCGGATCGGCCAGCACCGGGATCACCAGCCACGGCAGGCCGGCGGCGGTGGCGCCGACGGCCGTGGCGCCCAGTACCGGTCCTTCGAATGTGCCGACGCCGCCCAGCATCACCGACAGGAACGCCTGCACCAGGAAGCGCAGACCGATGTCGGCCGACAGCTGATAGAGCGGCACGATGAGGGCGCCGGCCAGCCCGGCAAGCGCCGACCCGAAGGCGAAAGTGAGCGTGTAGAGCCGCGGCGTGGCGATGCCGCAACTGCGCGCCAGGGCCGGATTCTCCAGTGAGCCGCGGATCTGCAGGCCGATCGAGGTGCGGGTCAACAGCAGCCAGCTTGCTGCGATCACCACCAGCGTAGTTGCCACGATCACCGTGCGCCAGATGGAAAAGTCGAGATCGCCGACCGTAAAGACGCCGGGCAGCGGTTCGGGGATCGACTTGTAGTGGCCGCCCAGCAGGCCGCGCACCGTCTCACGGATCACCAGGCCGATGGCATAGGTGCCGAGCATGGCGATGATGGGCGCTGCGTAGAAGCGCCGGATGATGGATCGCTCCAGTAATGCGCCGAAGATCGCCAGCACGATCGGTGCCGCGACGATCCCGGCCCAGATCGGCAGGCCGCCTTCGTGGAAGATGAAGACGGTGTAGGCGCCCAGCAGCACGAACTCACCATGGGCAAAATTGAAGATGCCCATCATGCTGGCGACGACACCCAGGCCCAGCACGATCAGCACCATCACCGACGTGAAGGCCAGCAGATCGAACGCGAGCTTGACGCCGAAATCCATGATCACCAACCGATCGAAACTGCCAGCCTGCAACTCGCCGGCCTTGGGCACGGTCAAGCAGGCGCTCTGGGAGTGAACGAATATATTTGAATGAGAAATCTTTCCGTATTCAAGTATTAATTTTCAAGGCGCCGATCCGGTGATCCGAAAACCCTCCAGGCACTGTGCTTGAGATGAGTGGCTGACGCCTTGTTCAGAACCGCTCGAGCAAGCGGAAATCGAGGCCGTCGGCCTGTGCCAGATAGATCGGCATGTCGGCGCAGCGCCGGCGAATGCCGATGGCGCCGCGCGCCGCCTGGTAGACCGTACCTTCGGCGGCGGCGACAAGAAGATTCGGATCGAGCGACGCTGCGCGCCGGGCGAGCGCATCCAGGAAATACAGTCCCTCATAGTTCGATTGCGCCGTCGAGCCTGGCACCGGCGCATAAGGACCGAATGTGCCATGATAGCGGCCGCGGAATGCTTCGTTCATGGCTGTCGGTGCGTTGGCGAAGTAGCCCGAGGCGGCGAACAGATTTTCAGTGTTGTCGGCGCCGATTCCGAGCGTGACCGTCTCGTCCATGCAGTTGGCCAGTCTCAGCATCTTGCCTGCCAGCCCATGCTCGGCGAAAGCACGATTGAAGAGGATACCGTCCAGGCCGATCAGCGAGATGAACACGACGTCGGGTTGGGCCGCCTGGATGCGCTCGAGATAGGGTGCGTGGTCGTCCTTGCCCAGCGCCACGAAGTCCTCGCCGACAACGCATCCGCCGGAGTCGGCGATATAGCGTTTGACGGCGCGGTGCGATTGCCATGGCCAGACATAGTCGCTGCCGATCAGGTACCAGCGCTTGGCGCGTTTCCTGTCAGCCAGCCACATGATGGCCGGGCGTGCCTGGCGCGGTGGCGTCTCACCAATGGCGAGCACACCCTCAGTCCGTTCGCCGCCCTCGTAGATCGGCGTATAGATGTAGGGCAGATGTCCGGCGAAGACGTCCCTCAGGATCAGGCGCACGACACTCATGTGCGAGCCGAGGACGATGTCGGCCGCACCCGATGTGACGATGTCGCTGGCAGTGTCGACGATCTCGTCCGGTTCGGCACCGGCGTCGTGGACCGTCATCTCGATTTGGCGGCCGAGAATGCCGCCGCGGGCGTTGATCTCGCGTGCCGCAAGCGTGGCGCTGTTGATGGAGCACGGTCCCCAGATCCCGGCCGGTCCGGACAGGCTGAGAAAGTGCGCGATACGGAGCGTGTCGTGATGGCGGCGCCGGAACGGACCCGGCACGTCGGCGTCGGTCGTGCGCGTCGCAGCAATAGGCCTTTGAAGCTGCAACGCCTCGCGCCCACTGCCGGGCATCAGCATGAGCTGCGGCTCCCGCCGAAGGCTATGGCAAGAAGGTGCCGCATGACGACCTCCGCTTCACCCATGTCCGCACCGTGCGATCAGGGCACACGGACGCGGTATTGTGAGGGTGGTGAGCCTGCAGACCCTAGGGAAAAAACATTGAAATTTCAATATTTGAAGGACATATAGTCAGCAATTGCACATATCTTGTGCTGCCGCTAGCTCAGGACTTGTTCGTGTCCGACCCGTCGTCTCCCAACACACCGATCACGGCGCATCTGGCGTATCTGCTTGCCCAGGCCAACCGCGAGATCAACCGGCAGCTCGATGTGCGGCTGCGCGCCGAAGGCGTGCCGGTCGAGCAATGGCGCATTCTCAAGGTGTTGTCGGACGGCAATGGCCGGTCGATGGGTGACCTGGCAGAGGCGGCCCTGCTCAATCATCCCACGCTCACCAAGACGATCGACCGCATGGTGTCGGACTCGCTCGTCTACCGCATTTCCGATCCCAACGATCGGCGCAAGGTGCTGATCTTCAGTTCCGATCGCGGCAAGGCACTCAGCCGGCGACTGAACTCACTGGCACTCAGCCAGGAAGCCCACATCGTCGACAGCTACGGCGACAAGGCCACGATGCAACTCAAGCGCTTGCTCGAGAACCTGATCGAAAGTGCCGGTTGAGGCACGAACCGATCGGGTCATTTTCCGATATCGCGGATCTCCCGTACGACCTCTCGCAGACCGGTGGCCGCAATTCCCAGGGCATTCAGGCCTGGTTTGTCGGTTGAAGCCACGGTATCGATCTGCATCAGCTCGATCTGATTGCGGCTTACCGGCGGGTTGGGCAGCGGGTTGAGCATGCCGGCAAGTCCGAACCAGAGACTGTACGACATCGACAAGAGTGCCGGTCGAACATGGATCTCGGCTGCGATCGCGCGCAGAAGCCCGGCATAGGTGAAAATCTCGGGGCCGCCGATTTCGTAAGTGCCGCTGGCGATGGTCGTATCCGTCAGCAATACCGCGACAGCCTCGCCGACGTCCTCGACATGGACGGGCTGCAGCCGTGTTTCTCCTTTGCCAAACATCGGATAGGCCGGCAGTGTCCGCAGTAGGTCGATGATGGTGGTCAGAAAGGCATCGTCCGTCCCGAACATCACGGCCGAACGCAGCACACACGCGTCCGGCAGGACCCGCATAACGGCGCGCTCTCCCAGACCGCGTGCGCGAATATAGGCCGATGCCGAACTCGGATCGGCGCCGATCCCCGAGACATGGACGAAGCGGGTGATGCCCGCATCGCGCACGTGCCGCGCGACGCGTTCGGCCGCATCGATGTGCACGGACCGAAATGTCTGCCGTCCACGTTCGCGATACAGGCTGACGGCGTTGACCGCGCCGACGGTGCCAATCAGTGCCTGGGCAACACGGCCCTCGTCGTGAATGTCGACCTCGACGGCCTCAACCGGCACATCGCTGAAAAGCTCCCGAACCGGCACGGGATGCCGCACCGCCACACGCACAGCGAAGCCGTGCTGCAGCAAGTGCCGCACGATGCGGCGGCCCAGGAATCCTGTCCCGCCGAACACCGTGATCCGCGGTCGCTGGCCGCGCGATCCGTCTGCAAGAGGTTCCGGCATTCGCCGCTCCTCGTCCCGTCGATCACATCAACGGGTGCTGGCCACAATACCAGGCAATTGAGCCAGATTGTCGAGTTGCATCGTCCAGGGCATGACGCTCATCGGCAGCTAGGCCCGGTCCCGCAGTTCGCGTACGCCTTTCTGTGCCGCGCAATGGGCGCAGCAATACATCTTGCCGTCCTTCTCCAGTCCATGGCCGATGATCGGGCAGTCGCAATGGGCGCAGCGCGGTGCCACGGCTTGGATTGCGCACTCGAAGCTGTCGAACGTCCAGGTCTTGCCGTGCCGCAGCACTTGGAAGGATTTGTCATAGTCATTGCCGCATTGATCGCATCGGGCCATGGGGATGCTCCAGGCAGAGGCGTACTCGATCCAACATTAACGGCGCGGCGACATGGCGGGTTCCCGGATGCCGGTACGCGATGGCCGTGCGATCCTGGCCTGCACGGGGTGGCCTTGTGACGGCAGGTCGCATGCTGATACAGACCTGCAGCCGGTGGGACAATCGGCGCGCGCGGAGGGAACATGCTCGAACGGCTGCCCGACCTGGTCAACGGTAATGCCGCGCTCGTGCGCCGCGGTCGCCATTTCAGCACGACCTTCCTGGTGGAGGTCGGATCGCACGGATGGCTGGTGCAGGTGCGCGAGGGCCGTATCGACAGCGTCGAGCGGGGACCGTTTCGCATGGCGTCGTGGTCATTTGCCCTGCGCGGCACGGCCGAGGGCTGGGCCAAGTTCTGGCAGCCGGTGCCGCCACCATACTATCAGGACATCTTCGGGCTCCTGCGCCAGGGAGAGCTGCGCTTCGAGGGTGACCTGCTGCCGCTGTGGGCCAACATGCTCTACGTCAAGGGCGTCATGGGCGCGTTGCGCGGCAACGGGGGTGCGTCATGAGCGTCGCGTTCGAGCCGATTGTCGGCCGCTATCTGCCGTTCACGTTCCAGGGACGCACGTATCGGCTCTATATCGAAGAGGCGGGGCAGGGCATCCCGTTGCTGTGCCTGCACACCGCCGGCTCGGATACGCGGCAGTACCGTGCGTTGATGAACGATGCGCAGGTCACGCAGCGCTATCGTGTCATCGCCTTCGATCTGCCCTGGCATGGCAAGTCGTCGCCCCCGGCAGGATGGCACCACGAGGAATACAAGCTCACGCGTGACTTCTATATCGAGATCATTGTCGCGGTGGCGCGCGCACTGGAACTCGACAGGCCCGTGGTGATGGGGTGTTCAATCGGTGGCCGTGTCGTGCTGGGGTTGGCGGCCGATCACGCCGACGCGTTTCGCGCCATCATCGGGCTGCAGTCCTCGGCCAGTCCCAGTGCCTACTATGATATCGCCTGGCTCGACCACCCCGGTGTCGATCATAGCGAGGCGGCGCTCGGTGCGGTGTCGGGCCTGATGGCGCCGATGAGTCCCGATACCGAGCGCTGGGAAACGCTGTGGCACTACATGCAGGGCGGGCCGGGCGTGTTCTACGGCGACCTGCATTTCTACACCGTCGACGGCGACCTGCACGACCGCCTGCGGCGGATCGACACGACACGCTGCCCGCTCTATCTGCTGACCGGCGAGTACGACTATTCCTGCAAGCCGGAATATACGCTGGAGGTCGGCAAGGCCGTGCCCGGCGCCAAGACCACCATCATGAAAGGGCTGGGCCACTTTCCAATGAGCGAGAACCCGGCGCTGTTTCGCAGCTTCATCCTGCCCGTCCTCGATGAGATCGCGCGGCTGGACTGATGATCGACCAACGGGGGTTTTTGCCGCGGGCTCGCCGCCATGGCTGAGCGTGCGCCACGATCGGCGCTTCTGTGGGCCTCCGCCGGCCTGCTGTTGACGGCCCTGATCTGGGGCACGATGACGCCGCTTCTGAAAGTGCTGACCGAGGTCATCGACGTCTGGCTGCTGGCCGCCTTGCGTTATGTGCTGGGCCTGCCGTTTCTGGCGGCCTGCCTGCTGGTGGTGGCGCGGCCGGCCCAGACGCCGCGGAGACTGAACGCTGCCCGGCTTGCGATCCTGGGGCTGGCGATGACGGCCTTCTCGATCCTCTACACCGTTGGCGTGCGCTATTCGCATCCGGTGACGGCGGTCGTCGTGCTGAATTTCGGGCCGGTGATCTCGGCCGTCATGGCGCGCGTCATGCTGGGCACCCGGGCGGCACCCGGCTTTCCCGTGGCGTTGGGGTTGGCGCTGGTGGGCGGCGCGATGGTGCTCTTCGGCACGCCGGGTGCGCGCGAACGCGGGTTGGCGTTGGAAGGCGGCGAGCCGCTGCTGGTGATCGGTCAGATCTGTTGGCAATGGTATTCGATCCGCGCCCAGCAATGGCTCGGTGATCGCGGACAGATCGGGTTGAGCACCATCACATCGGCGGTGGCGGCGCTCTGGATGGTGCTGGTGTATCTCACCCTGTGGGGCGGTGGCGTGGCCGGCGGTGTTCCTGACGGCCTGACGTGGCGAGAGGTGCTGTACCTGATCTGGATTTGCGTCTTCGGTGTCGCGGTGGCGATCGTGTTGTGGAACGTCGGCGTCAGCCGGGTCGGCCTGCCGGTGGCGGCGTTGCACATGAACGCCTCGCCGGTATTTGCCGTGCTGACGGCGGCGGCGATCGGGCTGCCGCCGACCGGCCTGCAGATTGCCGGCGGCCTGCTGGTGTTGTGCGGTATCGTGTACATGCAGCTCCTGCAGGTCGGGCGGGCGAGGTCGGGATGACGACCGGCAGTGCAACGCGGGCGACGGATCCGCGGCGCGACGTGTGGATCGGCCTGGCAGCGTTTGTGATCACCTCGGTGTTCTGGGGCGCCAATATGCCGCTGACGGCGGTTCTGTTGCGCTCTTTCGATCCGTTCTGGCTCACGCTCTGGCGCCTGGTGCTGGCCTCTATCGCGCTGGGGGCGATGGTGTGGGCAACCGAAGGCAGGGCGGCGTTGCGGCTCGACATATCGTGGCCGCGGTTCTTGTTGCTCAGCCTGGCTGTCAGCATCTTCTACGTCGATTACAATCTGGCACTGCGTTACACGAATACTATTACGGCCGCCGCCGTGCTGGCCGGCGCGCCGATTGTCGCCGTGACCACACTGTGGGTCATCACCCGCACGCCGGTCGAGCGCGGTTTTGGCGTCGCAGCGCTGCTGACGATCATCGGTGGCGCCATTGCCATCTACGGTCGGGCCGGCAGCACTGGCGGTAGTTTGCGCCTCGAAGGGGGCGAACCGCTGGTGGTGCTGAGCATCGTGCTATGGACGCTCTATTCGATCCTGGCTCAGCGCTGGTTTCCGCCGGCGGTCAGCCAGTTGCGCCGCGCCTATGTCGCGTCCGTGGGCGCCATTTTTTGGCTGTTCCTGTTCTGGGGCGCCTGTCGGGGCGCCGGTCTGGCCGGCCCGCCGAACGTCACCCCCAGTGGCGAGGCGATCCTGTGGTTGCTGGTGACCGCCGTCTTCGCCACCGCGGTGGGCAGTTTCACCTGGAACATCGGGGTGAGCCGTCTGGGCATCGCCATGGGATCGCTGTGGCAGAACGCGGTACCCGTGTTCGGCGTGCTGATCGCCATCCTGTTCGGGATCCAGCCGACCGCGGAGCAGGTCGCAGGCGGCGTCGTGGTGATGGTCGGCGTGCTCTATATGCAGTGGCGTCGCTTCCGGGCTTAGCGCTAGTCCTCGGTACATCCGCCACACCCGCACCCTCAATTTGTCAAAATCCTTGTGATCTTATCAAGGGGATGCTTACGGTACAGACACGCGGCTCCACCCGCTGACGGATACCAACGAGAATCGACTGCCGGGCGCTGAGGGGAGCGGCTCCGGCATGCCAGAGTGGCGGCAGGAGGCCGACAGATGACCCACTACCTCGCTCACGGGGGCCTGCCATGACGCCGCCGGTGCCGACTGTGGCTGGTTGCCGTTGGCTCAATCTCCGCGGCGCCCGCGATCCTCGCGGCAGGCTCAACTTTGTCGAGACCGGCACGGATCTCGATTTTCCCATCAGTCGCGCGTTCTGGATCCACGGGGTACCGGCCGGCCAGAATCGCGGCCACCATGCCCATCGCGATGCGCGACTGCTCATGGTTGCGCTCAGCGGTGCGGTCGACGTCGTGCTCGATGACGGGCAGCGGCGCGAGACGGTCCGCCTCGAGGGCGCCGATCTCGGCCTGATATGCGATACCTGGGTGTGGCATGAGCTGCACGATTTCGCCGCCGAGACCGTGGTGCTCGTGCTCTCGTCAACAGGCTACGCAGAGTCTGATTACATCCGCAATTACGATGACTTCCTGCGGGAAGTTAAGATACGAGGTTCGCGATGATCCCATTTCTTGACCTGCGCGCGGCCTACGCAGAGCTCAAGGAGGAGATCGACGCGGCGATGGGCCGTGTCGCCGCCTCGGGCTGGTATGTACTGGGCGCCGAGGTCGCGGCTTTCGAGCAGGAGTTCGCCGCCTATAGCGGCACCAAGCACTGCGTTGGCCTCGCCAATGGGCTCGAGGCGCTGGAGTTGGTGCTGCGCGCCTGGGATATCGGCGCCGGCGACGAAGTGATCGTGCCGTCGAGCACATACATCGCCACATGGCTCGCCGTCTCGGCATCCGGTGCGCGGCCTGTGCCAGTCGAGCCTGATGTTCGCACCGCCAACCTCGATCCCGAGCGGGTGGCGGCGGCGCTCACGCCGCGCACCAAGGCGATCCTGCCGGTCCATCTCTATGGTCAGCCGGCTGATATGGACCCGATCATGGCGCTGGCGTCGCGCCACGGATTGAAGGTGCTGGAGGATGTCGCCCAGGCGCAAGGGGCCCGCTACAAGGGCCGCCGGACCGGCGCGCTGGCGCACGCCGGCGCCTTCAGCTTCTTTCCCACCAAGAATATCGGCGCCCTGGGCGATGCCGGTGCGGTCACGACCGATGACGACCGCCTTGCCGACCGTCTGCGCACGCTGCGCAACTACGGCTCGAAAGTGAAGTACGTGAACATCGAGGCCGGGGTGAACTCTCGCCTCGACGAGCTGCAGGCCGCGATCCTGCGCGCCAAGCTGCCGGTGCTGGATGCCTGGAACGATCGTCGCCGCGCCTTGGCGGCGCGCTACCAGCAGGCTCTGGTGGGAGTTGGTATCGTCGAGGCGCCGTATGTGCCGCAATGGGCCGATCCGGCGTGGCATCTGTTCACCGTCCGCTGTCCCAACCGGCGACGGGTTACCGAGGTTCTGGATGCGGCCAAGGTCGGCTGGTTGATCCACTATCCGATCCCGCCGCATCTGCAGCAGGCCTACGCATCGTTGGGCGGCAAGCGGGGCGATCAGCCGCTGGCCGAGCAGATCGCCGACAGCATCCTCAGCCTGCCGATCAGCCCGCATATGCCAGCGGCGCACGTCGACACCATCGTCGATGCGCTGCGCCGCGCGGCGTGAAGTCACGGCGCGCGCTCAGGGGGACTCGCCATTTCCAGGCACCGCAGGAATAGCGCGGCATCCGATGCATCAAGGCTGAGGCCGCCGCGGTGCTGAAGCTGCTGAAAGCGATGGCAACCATTGGCGGCGCCAGCGGCGTGACGATGCTGCTGGGATTGGCGACGAATAAGATCATCGCCGTCGTGTTGGGGCCGACGGGCGTCGGGCTGCTGGCGTCCTATCGGTCGGTTCAGGACACGGTCACAGGGTTGGGCGTCCTGGGCGGCACGGCGGCGCAGGTGCAGGGGCTGAGCTCGGTTGAGGGCGAGGCACGGGTACGCCGCGTGGTCGCCTGTGTCTGGCTGGCAATGACGGGCATGGCAGTCTTCTCGGTGCTGCTGTTGGTTGGTGCCCCTTGGATTGCCGAGCACTTCTTTCGTGATCCATCGCCGGAAATCGTGGCGGCCGTGCGGTGGATGGTGGTTTCGTTTTGCGTTGCGGTGGGCGCCTCCGTCGCGCTCGCCTTCGTCAATGTGTCGCGCGCCATCGGGTGGCTGGCACTGGCACAGGTCATCAGCTCCATCGCGGCCCTGGCCGCGGCCTGGCCGCTGGCGACCTTGGCGGGGCGCGGCCTGCAGACTGCGTATGTCGGGATGATCCTGGCGCCGGTTGCCGTTCAGCTTGTGTTGGCGGCATTCATGGTCTGGCGGCTCGATTGGCTGCCGCAGATCGGCGCCGCATTCGGGCAACTCCCGGCGCGTGCCGACGTGATGCATTTCTTGACCTACTTCGTGGCCAATGTCGGCGGCGGGCTGATCACGTCCGCCAGCATGCTGACGCTGCGGGCCACCATCATCGAGACCTCCGATCAGGCGACCAACGGATTGTTCCAGGCGTCATGGACGTTGACGCAGCAGAACCTCACCCTGCTGATGGCATCGTTTGGCACGTACTTGCTGCCGATGCTGAGCGCGGCGCATGATTCCGATGAACGCCAGCGCTTCCTGGACGACACGATACCCGTCATCATCATGCTGACGGTGCCGCTGGCCGGCGTCGGCCTGCTGTTCATGCCGCTCATTCTGCGCGTGCTCTACTCGGCGGCGTTCCTGCCGGCCATCGAGTCGTTGCGCTGGATGCTGCTGGGCAATCTGTTCAGCGCCATGATCGCCGTCTTCGCCGTTCTGCTGTTGGCGCGCGGCCGACCATTGATCAACGCCATGACCGATGTCGGATGGTATGTCGGCTTCGCCGGCACGGGTGTAGCGGTGCTCACCGGGGTGATTGATCCCGGCCGTGTCGGCCTGGGGCGCCTCGAGGCGCTGGGCGCAGCGTTTTTTGTGTTCCACGGGTTGCGCCTGGCATTTTTGATCGTGTTCTGCCGGGCTGCCGTTTCGTACGTCCCGGCCCGTAACGTCTGGCTCACTGGTGCCTTCGGTTTCGCCGCCTTGCTGGTTGCGGCCGGAATCGGCTGGTCGGCGCAGGAGGTGAACTGGGCCGTCTCAGTGCCGGTCGGGGTGGTGATATGCGCGAGCCCGCTGGCGCTGCTGCTCGACCGTCAGCGCTGGAGCCGCGCGCGGAGCCTGTTGCGAGCTCGGTGGAGCCGCGAACGTAGCTGACCCCGGGGGGCCTGCGCTATGCGCGCAGGCCCAGGCGCTCGCCGCGGTAGGCGCCGCTTATGACGCGCTCCCACCAGCTGCGATTGTCGAGATACCATTGGACCGTTTCGCGCAGGCCGGACTCGAAGGTGCGACGCGGCTTCCAGCCGACCTCTCGCGCAATCTTCGACGGGTCGATGGCATAGCGCACATCATGCCCTGGCCGGTCGGTGACGAATTCGATCAGCCGTTCATGTGATCGGCCATTCGGGTCCGGCGTCAATTCATCGAGCAGGGTGCAGATTGTCCGGACGACGTCGATGTTACGCCGTTCGCTATTGCCGCCGACATTATAGGTTTCGCCGACCTTGCCGCGCTCGAGCACAGCGACCAGCGCTTCGGCGTGGTCCTCGACATGCAGCCAGTCACGGACGTTCTCTCCTTTGCCGTATACCGGCAAGGGTTGGCCCTGAAGCGCGCGGATGATCACCAGCGGGATAAGCTTCTCGGGAAAATGATACGGGCCGTAGTTGTTCGAGCAGTTGGTCGCGAGCGTCGGTAGACCGTATGTGTGGTGCCAAGCGCGCACCAAGTGGTCGGACGACGCCTTGCTGGCCGAGTAGGGCGAGTTGGGCCGGTAGGGCGTGTCCTCGGTGAAGAGGCCGCGGGGGCCCAGGGACCCGAAGACCTCGTCGGTCGAGATGTGCTGGAACCGGAAGCGGCCCTGGTCGGCGCTGGGCAAGCTGCGCCAGTACGCCAGCACCGCCTCGAGCAGGGTCCATGTGCCAACAATATTGGTCGTGATGAACGGCGCGGCACCGTCGATCGAGCGGTCGACGTGGCTCTCGGCCGCCAGATGCAGGATGGCGTCCGGTCGCTCCTCGGCGAGGATCCGGTCCAGCGCGGATCGATCACAGATATCTGCGCGGTGGAAGCGGTGACGCGGATGATCCAGGGATTCGGCCAGCGAATCGAGGTTGCCGGCATAAGTCAGCTTGTCCAGGGTCACCACATGCCAGGCCGTGCTGCGGATCATGTGCCGGACCACCGCCGACCCGATAAAACCGGCGCCTCCGGTAATGAGAATCTTCACCGACAAACCCCCTAGATGGCGCCCCGGGCCGGAGTCAGATCGGCCGGGAGCGGGTGACACTGTGAATGACGGATGATACATCACATGGCGAGGGCATTTGTCACGCTCCGACGCTCGCTCGCGGTACCGATCTTGAATCATAATTCGAATGCCAAGGGCTTTATGACAACCAACCCCGCCGCGTCCGGCGAGGGGCAGCCGCGGGTCTTCTCGGCAGATCTTTTTGCGCATATCAAGCGGCCAGTCGAACAACCCGATTGGCCACAAAACTGGAAGGGCTCGTACCACCACGACACCTGTTCCGTCTGGCCCGGTCGCAGCGAGCTGGGTTACCGGCGCGCCTACCACAACCGGGTGGCCAGGGCGTTGAATGCGGTGTTGCGCAATACCGCGCCTGGTGCCCGGGTGCTCGACCTGGCGGCCGCCCAGGGCAATTTTTCGATTGTACTGGCGGCGATGGGCTATCGCGTCACCTGGAACGATCTGCGGGACGACTTGATCGGCTACGTCAAGCTGAAGACGGACCGCACCGACATCGAATTCCTGCCGGGCAATCTCTTCGACCTGCCGCCTCAGCGCGTTGGCCGTTTCGACGCCATTGTCGCGACGGAGATCATCGAGCACGTCGCCCACCCAGACCAGTTCCTCAGCCAGCTCGCGAGCCTCCTGTCGCCCGGCGGCGTCATCGTGCTGACGACGCCCAACGGCCGATACTTCCGCAATGACCTGCCGCGTTTCTCCGATTGTCCCGATCCGTCGATGTTCGAGGCGATGCAGTTCAAGCCCGATGCGGACGGGCACATCTTCCTGTTGCATCCTGACGAGTGGGTCGTGCTGTCGGCCAAGGCCGGGCTGCGAATCGTGGAGTTCGAATTCTTCACCAATCCGCTGTCCAATGGCCACCTGAAGACCAAGTACCTTCTGCCGTGGCTGCCGTCGATCGTGGTCCAGGGGATCGAGCTCGCAACGCAAAGCCTCGGGCCGAGCCTGCGTTCGCGATTGCACCTGCAGACCTTGGCCGTGCTGACGCCGCTATCGTGACGGCCCATCCCGGCGAAGCGCTCGGATGACGGAGATCGACGATTGTCATTTGGCTGGCAGAAACGTTCTGGTTAGCCTTACATCCGACCGCGGCAACAGGAGACTCGGTGTGGTGGCCAACGGTGGGATGTCGCGCGGTGCTGCCCGTTCCGGCGAGGGCATCGCTGTCATGTTCATACACGGCATTGGCGGAGCGGCGCGCATCTGGGAGCCGCAGATCGCGTCGTTCATGGCCGCCGGCATACGTCCCGTTGCCGTCGACCTGCCGGGCTATGGTACTCGTTCGCCGACGGACCGCATGGACTTCGAGGATCTGGCATCCGACCTCGAAGCGACGGTGGCGCGCCTGGGCATCGACCGACCGGTGCTTGTAGGCCATTCCATGGGTGGTATGGTGGTGCAAGTTGCACTACGACGGCGGCCGGGTGGCTACCGAGCCGTCGTGCTCAGCAACACTAGTCCTGCTTTCGGCAACCCCGATGGCGAGTTCCAGAAGCGGTTTGTGGCTGACCGTCTTGCGCCACTTGACGCCGGTGCCGACATGCCGCAGCTGGCGGTATCGATGATCGATCGCCTGATGGGGCGAGCACCGGATCCAGTGGGCCGGACATTGGCCGTCGAGGTCATGTCGGCAGTGCCGGCGGCGACCTATCGCGCAGCGGTGCAATGCCTCGTCGCCTTCGATGAGCGCGCCAACCTGCCGCAGATTCGTGTACCGGTGCTGTGCCTGGCCTGCGAGCACGACCAGGCGGCGCCGGCAGCCGCGATGGAACGAATGGCGGCAAGAATTCCCGGTGCCCGCTACGTCTGCCTGGCCGGTGCCGGTCACCTGCCCAACCTGGAAGTGCCGGCGGCCTTCGATGCCGCTGTGATCGATTTCCTGCGCGACCTACCATCTCCTACGGCGGCCTGAGCGGAGTCGGCTGATGCAAACACCCGATAGCGACGCACATGACACCGATGCGCCGATGTTCGCGCCGGATGCGTTCAGGCTCACGGCGGCGCAGGCCGACCTGATCGCCAAGGCGCGCCGCTTCGGCAAGCGCGTGCTGGCGCCGCGCGCGGCCCGCCATGACCGCGAGGCGACGTTTCCGATCGAGAACTTCCGCGACATGCATCGCGAGGGCCTGCTGGCGATCTGTGTCCCCAAGGCCGACGGCGGTCTCGGCGCGGACTATCAGACCTATTGCCTCGCCGCGGCGGAGCTTGGCCGCTACTGCGGCGCCACCGCGCTGTCGTGGAACATGCACGTGGCTTCGACATTGTGGCCCGGTGCGCTCGCCGACGAACTGCCGATGAGCGCCGAGGATCGCGCCATTCATGAACGACGGCGCCGCCTGCATTACCAGCGCATCGTGACGGATGGCGCCCTTTACGCGCAGCCATTCTCCGAGGAAGGCGGCGCGGCGGCGGCCGGCAGTGTCGCGTTCGGGACGGAGGCGCGGCCGGCGGAAGGCGGCTTCATCGTCAACGGCAAGAAGATTTTCGCTTCGCTCTCGGGTTCGGCGGATTACTACGGCATCCTGTGCACGGCGCGCGCCGAGGGCGAAGGCGCGAGCCGGCGCAACACGCTCTTCCTCGCCATTCCCGCCAAGGCGCAGGGCGTCGAGGTCACCGGCGACTGGGATCCGCTCGGCATGCGCGGCACCGTCTCGCGCACCCTGCTGTTCAAGGACGTGTTCGTGCCGGACGACGAGATGCTGATGCCGCGCGGCGTCTACTTCCAGGCGGCGACGCGCTGGCCGCACATGTTCCTGACGCTGACACCAACCTATGTCGGGCTGGCACAGGCCGCCTTTGACTTTACGGTGGCCTATCTGCGTGGCGAGGTTCCGGGCGCACCGCCGGTCAAGCGCCGCATGTTTCCACCCAAGCAGTTCGCTGTCGCCTCCATGTCCATTGCTCTGGAGCAGACCAAGACACTGTGGTTCCAGGCGATCAGCGAGGCGCGCGCCAATCCGTCCAGGGAGCAGGTGCTGCGCGCCTATGCGGCACAGCACACGGTCATGGAAAACGCCAACGCGATCGCCACGACGGCCATCCGGACCTGCGGCGGGCACGCCATGCTGAAACGCTTTCCCCTGGAGCGCATCTATCGCGACAGCCGCTGCGGTGCGGTCATGCTGCCCTGGACGGCGGAAATCTGCCTCGAGCGCATCGGGCGCGAGACCTTGTACAAGCCCGGTGAGACGGACGATTGATGCCGGCGGAAATCGTTGCGCGGGCGGCACAGCCATAGAGAAGGGGAGGCTGACGGATGGATCTCTCCGATCTCATCGATCGCAATGCGGCCTTCACGCCGCAGAAGGCGGCCATTTGTTTCTCTGGCCGCACGCTGACGTACGCCGGTTTCGCCGAGCGCATCGCCGCTTGCGCACGCGGCCTGAAGTCGCGGCTGGGCATCTGTCGTGGTGATCGAGTGGCGATCCTGTCGGCCAATCATCCCGACTATCTCGTCCTGCTCTATGCCTGCGCTCGGCTGGGCGCCATGATGGTGCCACTCAACTGGCGCCTCGCCGTGGCAGAGCAAGTGTTCATCCTGTCCGACGCCGGTGTGAAGGTGTTGGTCGTCGAGGAAGCCTTTGCCGCCGTCATTCCACCACTGATGCAGGCACTGCCCGACGTACACGTCATCGGCATCGACTTCCAGTCCCAGGGTGGGTCATTCGAGCAGGTGTTGGATCGGAGCGGCGGCGAGGACCGCAATCCGCACGTCGATGTCTCGTGCCCGCTGCTGATCGTCTACACCTCGGGAACCACGGGACGGCCGAAGGGCGCCGTCCTGCGCCAGGAGGCGCTCGTGTGGAACGCGGCGATGAGCCAGCATGCGCACGGGCTCACCGCCAGCGACCATGTGCTCACCGCCTTGCCGCTGTTTCATGTCGGCGGCCTCAACATCCAGACCACGCCGGCACTGCAGATCGGCGCCACTGTGACCCTGCACGCGCGTTTTTCGCCCGATGCCACGCTGGCGGCGCTCGCCGAGGAGGCGCCGACGCTCTTCGTCCTCGTGCCGGCGATGATTCAAGCGCTGATCGCCCATCCTCGCTGGCAAGATACCAGTCTTGCAACTCTGCGCGCGGTCACGACTGGATCGACCATCGTGCCGCAGCCGCTGATCGATGCCGTGACCGCGCGCGGCGTCCCGGTTTTGCAGGTCTATGGGTCGACCGAAACCTGCCCGACCGCGATCTACACGCGTCTCGGCGGTGATACGGGCCGCGGTAATTCGACCGGCCTGCCTGGACTCCACTGCGAGGCACGCGTTGTCGGCGATGATGGCCGCGAGGTGCCGCATGGCACCGCGGGTGAGGTGGTGGTGCGCGGACCCAACGTGCTCCAGGAATATTGGGGCAACGCGGCCGCGACCAGCGAGGCGCTGCGCGACGGCTGGTACTATACCGGCGATATCGCGACGCGCGATCCTGACGGCTATTTCCACATCCACGACCGCAAGAAGAACGTGGTCATCTCCGGCGGCGAGAACATCTACCCGGCCGAGATCGAACGCGTGCTGGGCGATCACCCGGCGGTCGCCGAGGCGGCCGTGATCGGCCGTCCCGATCCGAAATGGCAGGAGGTGCCGGTCGCCTATGTGGTGCTGCGCGCCGGCGCTTCGGCGGATGCGGCCGGATTGGCGCACTATGTCGGCGAGCATCTCGCCCGCTTCAAGATTCCGCGCGATTTTGTCTTTGTCGATGATCTGCCGCATACGGCGCTGGGCAAGGTGCAGCATTTCCGGCTCAAGGAGATGGTGCGCGATGCGGCGCATGCGACGACGGGGGTGGTGTGATGCACATCGCTGTATTGGGCGGCGGCAATGGCTCGTTTGCCGCAGCGGGCGATCTGGCGATGGCAGGCCACGAGGTCCGCTTGTGGCGGCGCGATGCCAGCGCAGTGGCAGCCCATCGCGATGCCGGCAGCCGGATCCTGGTGAAAGATTTCAACGGCCGGCATGACGTCGCAGTGGCGCTCGTTACCACCGACATGGCTGCCGCCGTCCGTGGCGCTTCGTTGATCCTGTGTCCGACGCCGGCGATGGCGCAGGCGGACATCGCACGCGTGCTGGCGCCGCATCTTGTCGACGGCCAGGTCGTCTTCCTGCCGCCCGGTACGTTTGGCTCGATGGTTTTTGCCAAGACTGCATGGGATGCCGGCAATCACGCCGATGTCGCCTTCGCCGAAACTGGCACGCTGCCGTGGCTGACCCGCAAGCACGGTCCGTTCGAAGTCGCCATCACCGTGCGCGCCAAGCGCCTGCCGACCGGGATCCTTCCGCTCACCCGCAAGGGTCACGCGCTTGACGTGATCGCGAAGGCCTTCCCTGGTGTGATCGAGGACTGCGGCGATGCGCTTTCCGGCGCCCTGATGAACGCCGGGCCCATCATCCATCCACCGCTCATCACCATGAACGCCGGCCCGCTCGAGCATTTCGAGCGCTGGGACATCCACAAGGAAGGCACACAGCCGGCGATCCGGCGTGTGACCGATGCGCTCGATGCCGAACGCATCGCCGTGCGCATGGCGCTGGGCTATGGGCCGCCGCATTTCCCACTCGCCAATCACTATGCCAAGGAAGGCGACGTGTGGATGTACGGCCGCGGCTCGCACGATCGTCTGACCGATTCCGGTGATTGGCGCGAGCACATCGGGCTGACCGCGCATCGCTACATGGTGGAGGACACCCGGATGGGGTTGTCATTCCTGGCGTCGGTTGCCGAATTGGCCGGTGTCGCCACGCCGCTGGCGCGCGCGTTCGCTGCCATTGGCAGTGCTGTCTGCGGTGCAGATTTCATGGTGACGGGGCGGACCCTGGCCGGCCTGGGTATCGGTCACCTCGATCGCAGCGGCCTGCAGCAGCTCCTCAAGGCTGGGTTCAAGTGATGGCGCGCGCGTCTATCGCCTGTCTCGGTGCCGGCCGCATGGGCCGCGGCATCGCCGTGGCATTTGCCTATGCCGGCCACGAGGTGACACTGGTCGACGTCAAGCCACGCCCGGCCGATGCCTTTGCCCTGCTGGCGCAGGCAGCGCGCGACGAGGTGCAACAGACGCTGCGCATTCTGGCGCAGCTGGGCCTCTTTGCCGAGGACGCCGTCGATGCCATTGCCGTGCGAGTCTCGGTCGTGCCGGAGGCGGATGCCGTGCCGGCCTTGTCGTCGTCGGCCGTCGTCTTCGAGGGCGTTCCGGAAGTGGTCGACCTCAAGCGTCAGGTCCTGGCGCGCATCAGCAGGTTGATCGGTCCGAGCCCGATCATCGCCTCGACGACATCGACCATTCTGGTCGACGACCTGTCGGATGCGGTCGCGCATCCGGCGCGCTTCCTCAATGCGCACTGGCTCAACCCGGCCTATCTCGTGCCGCTGATCGAGCTGTCACCCGGTGTTCGGACCGATGCCGCCATCACTGCCACGGTGCGCGCGCTGCTCGAAGGCATCGGCAAGGTCCCTGTTGTGTGCGCGCCGCGTCCTGGCTACATCGTGCCGCGCATTCAGGCGCTGGCGATGAACGAAGCGGCGCGCATGGTCGAGGAGGGGGTGGCGACGGCCGAGGAGATCGACAAGGCGATCAAGTACGGCTTCGGCTTCCGCTTCGCCACACTCGGCCTGCTGGAATTCGTCGACTGGGGCGGCGGCGACATTCTGTACTACGCCAGCCGCTATCTGACACAGGCGCTGGGCAGCGATCGCTATGCGTCACCCGATATCGTCGAGCGCAACATGAAAGAGGGCCATATCGGCTTCAGGACCGGCCGCGGCTTTCTCGACTACAGCAACCTCGACCTCGATGCCCACCGTCGCGAGCGTCTCAAAGCGTTCGTCGCCATGCTCGGCCAACTTGGGCTGGCGCGGCCGCCGGTGGTGGAATAGGTCCGTCATCCTTCGCTGCGCTCGGGACGACGAATAAGACGATCGATCTTAGCCGAACACGTCCTGCAGCACGCCGTCGCGGACCACGACCGTATTGTCGACTGCAATCGTGGTACGCATCACCGGGATGTCGAAATGGCCGGCCGTATAGCGGCCGGCAAATTCGTTGGCGCCGGTCGAGAACAGGAAGTTGCCGGCCATGGCGCGCAGCTCGGTGCCGTTGAAATCGCGCTGATCGTACATGGCCAGCGACTCGTAGCGCGCCTGATGGTTCATGCCGAACCCGACATGGGATACTGCGTAGGCCTCGCGATCACCCCACGCCGCCAGATAGGCACGCATCATCTCGGCGTCAGCGCCGCTGCCCTCGACGCGCGTGACATAGTCGCTCTCCAGGGTCAGCGTGACCGGCGCCTCCAGGTAGCGCTTGAAGGTGAGGTTGACGTCGCCGCGGTCGAGCACCAGCGTGCCGTTCACCGTGCCACCCTTGGGGAAGCTCACGACCATGCCGCCGGGCCAGTGCGTGAGGGTGCCCGGCTTGTCGGTCCAGCCCCAGACTCCGGCAGTCGATGCCCCGGTCATGTCGATGGCCATGTCGGTGCCGGCCGCCGAGGTCACCGTCATGCGCGTGGCTGATCGCATCATCTTGGCCGCTGTTCGCACGCGCGCAGCCAGCTGATCGTCCGGCCGCAGGCGCTCCAGGGCCTCGGGATGCTCATTCGAGATGTAGAGAACTCGGGCGCCGGCCTTGAGGATCTGTGGCGTCTCGGGCGCATGCATCAGGCCTTCGAGCGTGCAGTCGGCCACGAAGCCTGCCTGCCCTAGCGCGCTGACGACGGGGGCGAGACCGCCGATCGCCACGCTGGCGCCGGTGGACCGGATCGGTACGGGATACGCATTGCGCGGCGTGGGCAGCACGATATGGAACGGCCGGGCACCCAGGCGCAGCAGCGCCAGTTCGGCGAGGTGCACGTTGAGCTGCCGCGACTGCGTTTCCGACAGGATGGCGGCGCTGTCGCCGGATTTGACGCCGCACTTCGCGAATGTCTCGCAGAAGGCGTCGATCCACTTTCCTTCGATCCGATCGGAGAGCATCGCCATGTCCTCATGCAGGGTTGCCGGCATGCTACAGGAGAAAAAATGCGGCGTCGCCTGTCCTGCGGGTGAATCAGTCTGCTTCGGGAAAACCGGCGAGCAGGCGTCGGCGCAGGGCATTGAAGGCGGCGTTCAACAGCAGGCCTAGCAGCGAGATGGTGATCAAGGGCACGAACATGTCGACGGACTGGAAGCTGCGCGCGGCGCGCACCAGGAGGTGACCCAGGCCATCAGTCGATGTGATCATCTCGGCGAGGAACACCACGATGCAGGAAATCACCAACGCAATGCGGCAGCCGGTGAGGACCGACGGCAGTGCGGCCGGCAGGACGATGGTGAGCAGGCATCGCAGCCGGGAGGCGCCCGCGGCCTGCGCCGACCACGCGAGCTTGGGTTCGACCGCCGCGGTGCCCTGGGACGTGGCGAGCAGGATGGGAAAGACTGCGTCGGCCACCACAAGGGCAATCTTCGAGGCATCCTCGAAGCCCAGCGTCAGGATGAAGGCGGGGTAGAGCGCGATCTTTGGCACCGGCGCCAGAACGCGTACGAGAGGTGCAATGACAGCGCCGGCCCATCGGCTGCCGGTCATGGCGACGCCGAGCGTGACGCCTGTCAAAGCCGCGATGGCGAAACCCGCGAACAGCCGAATGAGCGTCGTCGCAACGTGATCGAGGTAGGCAGCCGAGCCAAGCTGCTGAACGAGCCGCGTGAACACCGTGCCCGGCGCCGGCAGCAGCGATGGCGGTGCGATGCCGCTCATGGCGATGGCCTGCCACAGGCCGACGATCAGAGCGATCGGCAGCGCACCGATCAGGGACGCGGCAATGGGCGCTGGCAGTGCCCTCATGTGGTGCCCACCATGATCGGATGCGACGGCTCGGCCCAGGCCACCAACCGGCCGCGCAGCCATTCGAAGGCGGCGTCGAGCACGAAGCCGAGCGCACCGATGATCACGATCATGGCGTAGACGGTGTCGTACTGCGCCATGTCGAGCGAATTGAACAGGATGTTCCCAAGTCCCGTCTGTCGCGCGATCATTTCGCTGGTGACCATGGTGATGAGGGCGAGCACGAGGCCGACGCGGCAGCCGGCGAGGATCTCGGGCAGCGCCGCCGGCAGCACGATGCGCACGAGGCGGGCCGGCGCGGTCATGCCCATGGCGGCGGCTGACCACAGCATCTTCTGCTCGACGGCACGGCTGCCCTGGTAGCTGTGATAGATCACCGGCAAGGTGACGCCGAGGAAGATCACGAGAGTCTTGGAAGCATCGCCGACCCCCAGCCACAGCATGATGACCGGCATCAGTGCTGCCTTGGGCACGGGATAGATCACCATCAGCAACGGATTGAAGAAAGCCGCGACATGCCGGCTGCGTCCCATCGTCAGGCCGATCGGGACGGCGGCTGCCACGCCCAGCGCGAAGCCGACGACCATGCGCCGCAACGATGCACCGATGTGCAGCAGCGATTCGGGATCGCCCAGGATCGCCGGGATCTGCGCCAGGGCATGCGATGCCGGCGGCAGGCCGTCGATGCCGGCAAGCCGCGCGCCGATCTCCCAGGCGACGAGCAGGGCGGCACAGGCGGCGAGCGGCGCCAGTGTCGGTCCGGGGCGGATCATCGGTGCTGCTCCTGCGCCGGTTCGTCCATCAGCCGCTCGATGCCCACGACATAGTCCTGAAAGCGGCGGTCGAGCAGCAGGGTGGCACGGCTGCGCGGCCGCGGCAGGTCGATGGCGATGACCTCCTTGAGGCGGCCGGGCGCGCGGGTCATCATCACCACGCGGTCGGACAGGAACACGGCCTCCTCGACGCTGTGCGTGACGAACAGCACGGTCTTGCGGTCGCGCTCCCATATGTCCAGCAGGTCGTTTTGCAGTCGCGTGCGGGTGTGGGCATCGAGCGAGCCGAACGGTTCGTCCATCAGCAGGATACTGGGGCCGTAGGCCAGTGTGCGGGCGATCGCCACGCGCTGCTTCATGCCGCCGGAGAGCTCCTTGGGATAGAAGTTCTCGTAGCCCGCCAGATGGACCATGGCGATCAGCTCACGCGCGCGGGCTTGCGCTTGCTGGCGACCCACGCCGCGGCGCTCGAGCCCGTACATGACGTTGCCGAGCACGGTCTTCCAAGGGAACAGGGCGAATTCCTGGAACACGGGCCCGCGGTCGGGACTGGGGCCGTTGACACGCTCGCCCTTTACCAGGACGGCACCCGTCGACGGCGGGATGAAGCCGCCGACGATGTAGAGCAAGGTTGACTTGCCGCAGCCCGACGGGCCCAGGATGGAAACGAACTCGCCGGCCGCGATATCGAGCGAAATGTCGGCCAGCGCCAGGTGGCGGCGACCCTTACCGCTGTCAAACGTCTTGGTGACCGAGGCGATGGCGATCATTCGCGGGGGTGAACGCTACTCCAGGGGCGCGATGATCGAGGGGTGCTTGAATGTCTGGGCATCGAGCTTCTTGGACAACATCCCGGTCTCGGCATAGATGTCGAGCATGGCCTGGATGCCCTCGAAGTTCGGCTTGGCGCCCGGCTCGCGGGCAAAGTCGTTGGGTTTCAGCAGATAGGTATCGAGCACCTGCACTGGCGCCTTGGTCACCTCGGAGACGACCTTCAGCGTCTCGTCGCGATTGGCCGTTGCTTTTGCCATGCCGGCCGTGAGGTCGCGGACATAGGCACGAACCAGACCGGCGTTCTTGTCGACGAAGTCCTTCCGGCACACTTCGAGGATATGCACGATGTTCTGCTGCTGGTCGGCTAGCGAGAACAGCTTGCGCAGGCCACCCTTGGCCTCGGCACGCGCCGCGAAGGGCTGGTTGAGGACGCCGATATCGACGCGCCCGGAACGGATGGCGTCCTCAGAGGCGGGGAAGCCGGTCTCTACCAACTTGATGTCCTTCTCCGCATCGACGCCGTGACGCTTGAGCAGCAGGGCCATCGGGCCATAGATGCCGGAGCCGAACACGTTGATGCCGACACTCTTGCCCTTCATGTCGGCGATAGCCTTGATCGGCGAGTCCTCCTTCACCGCCCAGTAGACGGAGAAGCTGCCCGGCTTCTCGCCGACATGCTGGGCCACGATGTAGGTCGCCAGGTTGGCCTGGACGGCGCCCTGTGCCATCGACAGCACGCCTTGCGTCGAGCAGTCCAGCGCACCCGCGGCCATCGCCTGGACCATCGGCGCCGTGCCTTGGAACTGGATCCACTCGACCTTGTAGCTCTTGCCGAGGTCCGCGAATTGTTCCGGGCGCCGCATCATCCAGTACTTTGACTCCTCGGCCGGAATCGTCCAGCCGACGCGGATCGTCGGTTGGGCCTGTGCCGTGGATAGCCCCAGCAGCCCCGTCGCGGAAAGCACCATCGCGGCGAGCAGCGTCGCGCCCCGAATCCCCATCATGTCGCCCTCGCGTCGCGCCGCGTCAGTGGTGCAGGATCTGGCTGAGGAACGTGCGGGTCCGTTCGTTGCGCGGGTTGGCGAAGAATTCCTTGGGTGGCCCTTCTTCGACGATCTCGCCGCGATCCATGAAGATGACCCGATCGGCCACCGACCGCGCGAAACCCATTTCGTGCGTCACCACGAGCATGGTCATGCCTTCCCGGGCCAGTTCGACCATGACGTCGAGCACCTCTTTGACCATCTCGGGATCTAGCGCCGAGGTCGGCTCGTCGAACAGCATGATCTGTGGCCGCATGCAGAGCGCCCGCGCGATGGCGACGCGCTGCTGCTGGCCGCCCGAGAGTTGGCCGGGATACTTGTTCGCCTGCTCGGGGATACGCACCCGCTTGAGCAGGCTCATTGCGAAATCCTCGGCTTCCTTCTTGGGCATTTTCTTCACCCAGATCGGCGCCAAGGTCAGGTTGTCGAGGATCGTCAGGTGCGGGAACAGGTTGAACGACTGGAACACCATTCCGACTTCCTTGCGGATGGCTTCGACGTTCTTCACGTCATTGCTGAGTTCGATCGACTTGCCGTCGACACTGACCACGATCGAGCCGGCCTGGTGTTCTTCCAACCGATTGATGCAGCGGATCAGGGTCGACTTGCCTGATCCCGATGGGCCGCAGATGACGATTTTCTCGCCCTGTCTGACCTGCAGGTTGATGTCGGTCAGCACGTGGAACTGGCCGTACCACTTGTTGACCTGATCAAGCTGGATGACCGTCGATGCACCGTTGAGGACTGCCATGGACTTGCTCTCCGTTCCCGCGCCTCAGCGCTGGGTCCCCTTGTTCAACTCGTGCTCGAGATACTTGCTGTAGCGCGACATCGAGAAGCAGAAGCAGAAATAGACTGCGGCTGCGAAGAGATAGACCTCACCGGGAAAACCCGTCCACAGCGGATCGACGAGCGCCTGGCTGGCGGTTTTCAGGAAGTCGAAGATGCCGATGATCAGGACCAGCGACGTGTCCTTGAAGAAGCCGATGAAGGTGTTGATCAGCGGCGGGATGACGACGCGCAGCGCCTGTGGCAGCACGATCAGGG